>Ga0315282_10013397_pt1 | contig 12373 bp, 17 predicted proteins | sample YL17G07_20_MG_FD_203693 | JGI IMG/M metagenome (GOLD analysis project Ga0315282, IMG submission 203693) | Sediment microbial communities from Yellowstone Lake, YNP, Wyoming, USA - YL17G07_20 | ecosystem: Environmental > Aquatic > Freshwater > Lake > Sediment | place: USA: Wyoming | collected... | reverse complement strand
CGCAAACTAGCGGAATACTTTATGCACTGGATCTTTTTGGTGCGTGGTTGGCAGCTTTGGTCGTTCCAGTAGCCTTGGTTCCCGTAATTGGAATATTAAATACTTGTATTCTATTGATTGGCCTGAAAACTATCAGTTTAATATTAGTGATCTTAAAGTAATACTTAACTGAGGGGTCGGGGAGTTTTCTCCTCTATTCGACCCCTCATCCTGACGAGCGAAGCGAGGAAGGATCTCATGAGATCCTTCAGCCCTTCGGGCTTCAGGATGAGCCCCTCGAGTATAAAAACTCTCCGAGGGCTCACTTAACTCCAGATTCCCGCGATCTCCCTACCGCAAAACTTACATTTACCATTAATAAGACTATTGCCTAGTATACTATAGCCGCTACGCTGGATTACCGGCTTTTTGCATTTAGGACAATATGTATTTTCTGCCGGGTGTCCAGGGACATTGCCGATATAAACGAAGTTTAGACCTGCTTCTTGGGCTTGAGTTCTTGCGTTCTCCAGAGTCTCAACTGGTGTAGGTAAAAGGTGGGTTAATTTATACTGCGGCCAGAAACGAGAAAAATGTAAAGGGACATCCGCACCTAAATTTTCTTTTATCCAGATACACATCTGTTTTATTTTACCTAAATCATCATTTAAAGCAGGAATGACTAAATTAGTAATCTCAAGCCAAACGCCGTTTCTCTTTAGAATCTTAAGCGTCTCTAATACTGTCTCTAAATATCCGGCACAGATATCAGTATAAAACTGAGGAGTAAAAGCCTTAAGGTCAACGTCTGCTGCGTCTAAATACAACGACAACTCCTCTGCCGGTTTAGGGTTTATAGAACCGTTAGAATGATACATATTTTTGATACCGTATTTTTTAGCCAGTTTTGCCGTATCTATCATATACTCATAAAATATAGAAGGTTCAGTATAAGTATAAGCTATGCTGGGACACCTATTCTTTAAAGTCTCGCTGACAATTTCCTCGGGAGAGAGTTGCTGGTTATAAGTTTCCTCGGGAGGAAATTGTGATATCGACCAGTTCTGACAGAACTTGCACCTGAAATTGCATCCGGCAGTGGCAATAGAGTATATCGGCGTTCCGGGAAGAAAATGGAATAAAGGTTTTTTCTCAATAGGGTCGATATGTACGGCACAAGCCTGACCATATGCTAAAGAATAGAGCTTGCCTGCCCTAGGTTCTCTCACCCGACAGAAACTTCTTTGTCCGTCAGTCAAAGCGCAACCTCTCGGACAAAGCTCACACTGCACTGTTTTTTCGTCAATCTTTTTATAGAACCTGGCTTCGTGAAGATAATAATCTTCTTCCTTAGCATATGCCTTTATCCGGGAAAACAAATCTACAATAGAAGAAGATAAACCCAACCCCAAACAGAAAAAACAGGCACTTTTCAAGAATTCCCTGCGCGTCAGTCTTTTCTTTAAAAGATTTTTCATTTATTATAATGCATCCTTAGCCCTAAGCCTAAAAGCATGCACAAGTGAGTATAGCGTAAAATATCTATTAAATCCCCACTGCCTGCTTGATTTTATCCTTATCAAACCCCACGATAATTTCACCTTCAATATCCAGCACCGGAACGCCCATCTGCCCGGATTTCTGAATCATCTCTTCTGCGGCTTGATGGTTTAAAGAAACATCCACATCTTCAAAGGCAATATTATTATCCTTTAAAAACTGCTTGGTGCGGATACACCAGGGGCAGGTTGCAGTACTATAAACTTTTACGTTTTTCTCCATCTATGCCTCCGCTTAAATATTGACTTTTAGCTCCTTCACTCACACCTCCTCTTTCAGAACAGGAGGAGTCAAATCCACTACTGTCTCGACATTCATTACAATTAAATATTTAGGTTTAGGCAAAAGCGCCTCCGGATGCGCAGGGTGGCCTCTTTCTTCTCGAATATTTTTTAAAAGCCCCTGGGTGATTCTGGAAGTAATCCTATCCTCCCAGGCCTTGATAATTTCGGGCTTTAGCTTATCCTTTCTGATTATTTTTGCCTTACCCTTAAGACAGTATCCTCTAAATTTATGCTCATCAAAAGCGGTAATACTGATGCGAGGATTCCGCTTGAGGTTCCTGTACGTTTCTGCGTGGTATAAGTCAAGCAGATAGATTTTTCCGCCCGCACCTATCTTAACAATACCTTTACAGGAGCTGTGTGAGAATCCTTTATGATCGAGGGTAGAAACCACCACACAGCCCTGATTTTGGAAAAACTGGATTATTTCAGGTTTAAGCTTTTTCATTAAATCGTAACTTCTTGCACCCAGCGGCCGTGGAGGTTACAGTTTTCCAGGGCAATCAGCTTACCGGAGGCTGCTTTCAGATGTATACCCACAACAGGATTGAGTGCTGGACTAAGATGGAAACGGCCGATAAAATTATAGTCGAGATACAGGTCAATATACATGATAAAATGCTTTTCTTCCATCACATGTAGTATCTGACCTATCTTAATGTTAGCATCTACGCATCCCGGACCTACTAAACCGCACTGCCGCTTTATCTCAATGACTGGTATATGCTTCTTCTCCAAATCATTAAGGTTTTGCGGATCAGCGGGTTTCTTAATCGCCGCGGGATCGAGTCCGAAAGCTTTTTTTGGCGCCCCGCAAACCGGACAAGCTTCGGGTGCTTCTTTAAAAGCAATGTATCCGCATTTTGCGCAAACAAAAGTATCCATTTTCTCCTCCTTTTTAAATTATTATATTACTCACCTTTTCCTTGGGAACTAATCTTTTTGGCAAAATCTCTTCCGTATTCGTAACAACGCTTAATTTCATTTTCATCGGGGACATACTTTACAGATAAACCCGGCTGTATCAATTCTATTCCTGTCTCTTTAAAAATATTTTCCATTACCTCAACTGCCCCCCCGGCCCAGCCATAAGAACCAAATACACAACCTACTCTATTCTTTGGCTTTAGGCCTTTTAAAAACGCTAAAAATCCGGCCATCGTCGGCAGCATATCATTATCGTGGGTGGATGAACCTATAATATAACCTTTGGTATCTAACATCTCTTTAATTATCTCCGTGCGGTCTGTCTGCGTGACATCGAAAAGTTTCACGCTTACACCCGCATCGGTTATACCTTCAACTATCTTTCTGGCCATCTTTTCGGTCGAACCCCACATCGTTTCAAATATAACCGCAACCTTTGGCTTTGTCTCATTTCTTGCCCAAGACAAATACGCGTTTACTATCTTCATCGGATCTCTACGCCAGATAATCCCGTGACTGGGCGCAATCATCTTTATGGGTATATTCAATTTCTGTACCTCTTCTATCTTCTTTAAAATAACTGCACCCAATGGCCAAAGAATATTACCGTAATATTTTGCTGCTTCGTCCATAAGAGAACAAGCATCCACTTCATCGTCAAATCTTTCGCTTGAGGCATAATGTTGGCCAAAGGCATCGTTGGGCAAAAGCAATTGTTCTTGCGGGCAATAAGTAAACATGCTGTCCGGCCAATGAATCATCGGAGCTTCCATAAAGGTTAAGGTTCTTCTTCCTAAATTTAACTTATCGCCGGTTTTTACCACCTGGAAATCCCAGTTACCGTAGTAATTCCGATACAGGCCTTCTTTGCACTTCTGTGTGCCCAAAACCATAGCCTTAGGACAAATCTTGATAATCTCAGGCAATGCGCCAGAATGGTCTATCTCCACATGATTGGTAATAATATAATCTATTTCTTTAGGAGGAATAACCTGCCGGATATTTTCAATTAATTCATCCGCGAAAGAGCCTAAGACCGTATCTATCAGTGCAATCTTGTCATCCAAAACAAGATAGGCATTATAAGTAGTCCCCCTCTTTGTAGTATAAGTGTGCCCGTGAAACGTGCGCACATTCCAATCTACTGCACCTACGGAATAAATATCCGGTAAAATCTTGATTGCAGACATAAAATCCCCTCCTTTAATAACCCTGAAAGTTTTCGGTAATAATGTTCTCGTTAGGTAAAGCTAATTCCTTGCTCAATATCTTCTTCATCGCCTCTACCATTGCCGGCGGGCCACAAATAAAAAACTTTCTTTCTGAATAATCCGAAACTTCCTCTTTGATAATTTGCGCATTGATTCTTCCCACGGCGGTTCTTAATACAGGCGAGGCTTCAGAAAGCACATGGACAACTTTTAATTTAGGATAAATTTTCTGCATAGAATCAAAATCTTCCTTAAAGACAATATCTCTCGCCGAGCGGTTCGCATAGAGCAAAACAATTTCTACGCCCATATTCTTATCAACCGCATATTTACAGATGCTCCTTATGGGAGTTATCCCGATGCCTCCGGAAAGAAAAGCTATTCTTTTATACTCATCCTTAAGAGTAAAATTGCCAAACGGATACTGCACGATTAACTCATCTTGCGGCCTTAAGCTATCTAATGTTTTAGAAAATTCGCTCTCCGTAATCTTCTTGGTGAACTCAATATAGCCTTCGGTGGAAGAGCTGGATATGGAAAGGTATCTCTTTAATTCATTCTGCGTCTTTAGCTTCGCGCTTAAGAATTGACCGGCCTTAAAATCTATATTTTCGGCAATATCTAAACGGAAGCTCTTGACATTATAGGTTCTGGGAATTATCTCTTTAATTTTTACTTCTAATTCTGTGGTCATTATTATCCCCTTAGCTTCTTTAATATCTCCCTGCAAAACGCCGGTAAATCATAGGGATTACGGGAAGTAATCAAATTACCGTCTACCACTACCTCTTTATCCAAGAAACGGGCTCCGGCATTCACCAGGTCATCTTTTATCGCAAAAAAAGCGGTTACTTTCTTATCTTTTAGAATCCCCGCTGAAACAAGTAACCAGCCCCCATGGCAGATGGCCGCCACAACTTTTCCTTTTCGATGCATTTCTTTTACGAAATTATTCACTTTTGCTTGCCTTCTTAAGATATCCGGCGCATAGCCGCCGGGTATAATCACGGCGTCAAAATCCTCTACCTTAGCCTTATCTATGGACAATTCCTCTTGTGCCAAATATCCGTCTCTGCTTTTATATTCTGGCTTACCCGTCCCTACTAATACCGTCTTTATCCCTTCCTCGCGCAACCTAAAGTAAGGATACCAAACCTCTAATACTTGATAAAGATCCTCTACCAATACCGCTGCCTTTTTCATCTCTTACCCCCCTTAGATTATCCCTTTAACTTATTTTCTCAAACATATCTTTTCCCACCCCGCATTCAGGGCAAACCCACGTATCTGGTAAGTCCTCAAATTTTGTCCCTGGGGGAAAGCCATTATCAGGGTCGCCAAGCTTGGGGTCATAGATATAACCGCAAACCGTGCATCTATATTTATTCATATCGGTTCTCCTTTTTTAAAATGATTCCACAGATTTAGATATTGATTACACAGATTAAAACTTTCATCTGTGTAATCTGCTTTTGTAATCTGTGTAATCATAATATGAGCTTTATAGGATGTCTTTATAGCTTTCCTAATCTATTCTGCAACTCTTCTCTGGGATTACTGATTATATTAAGATACAACAAAGTAGGCAATATGGCAACGGCTTTTTGTTCAAGTCAAGATAGCGCCGCGCCAGTCTTTCTTTAACCTGCTTTTAGTTGCTTCCATTTTCCTTCGCCAATACATTCCTTTGCATATTTACACCAGTCTACGCAAGAAGGTAGCCTTTCCCGACACATCAAGCTTTTGCACCTGGGACAGCTTACCTTTACTTCATCCGAAAAAATCTCTGTCTCGTGTCCGCAATCCGCACACTTAATTATTTCAACTCGAATATTTCTATCGTCTTGACCCGGGCACTTATTCATCATCTTAATCTTTCCCTCATTAACTTAATAAATCTCTTAGCGTAACAGTATTTAACTCCGATAACACATATTTTTCTATTCGATCTATCTTCTTTTTTAACCTGCAGGTGCCCTTACGCGGACAAGGCATTTTTTTAAAAATACATTCGTTTAGTTTTAAAGGCCCTTGGAATATCTTTACTAAATCCACTAAAAAGAGCCGGTCAGGGGCAACGCCTAAAATAAAGCCTCCTCCTCTGCCTTTGTAAGACTTAAGTATTCCTTTCTTATTTAATACCTGCAGTATCTTTCTTAAAAAAGGCCGCGGAATCTTCAATTCGCTGACTAATTCCGTAACCGAAACAATTTCTTTCCTACGAGCGGCAATAAAACATAAGGCCCTTAAGGCATAATCCGTGTCTCTGGTTATCAACTTCATACTCAGCTCCTTAAGAAAATTTTTTATATGAAAAGGACGGATGGGCAGTTTTTCCCGCTCCTTCAATTTATCAGGAGGGCGGGATCCCGCTCGTTGCTATTAAAAACCTCAGGCGGGAACGTCGTGCCCAGGACAATATACTGCAACCTTCCCTGCAGTGCGCAACCGGCCGCAGCATATATTTGATGGTTATATCCATACCAGCCTCCTTTCTCAAATATAATGATACCATATTAGTATCATTTGTCAAGAAAAAATTAATGCGTATTAATATCTCATTTAAAGGCTTTGGTAATAATTGTAAGTAAGCAATGCTATATCTGAAATAAATTTCTTCGCAGGTTTTGCGAGCTTGTTTTCATGTTTAACCAAAACACAAATCAAAAAATTACCTTTTTGGGTATACACTATTCCAACATCATGACAAACATGTCTTTCTAAGCCCGTTTTATGAGCAATAAATGTTCCGTCTTTAGGAAGATTTTTGGGAATACGGTCATTGATTTTCTGTTGCCCCAGCAAGAGAAGGCATTGTTTAGATATTTCTTTATTCAAGAAATTATTACGATAAAGTTCTTCTAAAAGGAAAGCCATATCTTCGGCTGTTGCATAATTCTCTAATCCTTCTCTTCTCTCCTCAAAGTCCATCATCTTGCGTACTATATTAGTATTTTTTAACCCCATTTTTTTAAAATAAACGTTCAAGGTATCAAAACCCAAAAAGTCTATAAGTGCATTGGTGGCCGTATTATCACTTTGTATAATCATCGGTTCAATCAATTCTTCTAGTGTAAAAACAGAGCCTACCGGCTTATCCCCTAATACTTTTGATCCTTCCACTTTTTCAGAAGCTTTAAGATATAGGGTACTTTTTAGGTTAATCTTTTTTTCTTCTGCCGCACAAAAACAAGAAAGCATAATAGGGATTTTAACCAAACTTGCCGAAGGAACCAATCTATCTTTATTAAAATCAATTTCCCAGTCCATATCTAAATCTTTGATAATAATGCTGGGTTGACCCCGAAAAACTTCGATCCTATTTTTGAGCGCACTCTTAAGATTTCCCCATGCCGCTTTTCTTCTCTCTAATAAAAGTTGCCTCCTTTTTGCCTCTCCAAAATTCCGATAAGCAGAATAAGAAAAATAGGCGCTTGTAATGAAAAGAACCAACAATAAAAATACAAAAATAGTCTTTTTTCTCATAATTTTAAACTATCTCGTAAGTCTCTTTTGCATCCGTTTAATCTCTGCTTTTTCTTGTTCTGAAAAGATTATAATAACCTGATACTTTAGCCCAAAGACTAAATGAAATATCGCGGTTCCTGATTGAAATCCTGTTTAATTCATATAAATCATTTTTATCCAAAATGTCATAACCGCGATTAGTCGCGCAAGCTCCTTTATAGCCTGCTTTCTTAACAAGCATTTCAATTTCTTCATTAAATCCACCCCCTGGATAACAAAAATAATAAATGGGTATTCCGAGGTGATCTTCAATAACCTTTTTACAGCCGGCTATCTCATACCATAGGGCATCTTTATTATTTTTTATTGAAGACAGATAAACGTGATTTCTTGTATGTCCTCCAAAAGATATATTATTCTTAGACATTTCTTTCGCTTCATCCCAATTTAGAAAATATGGTTTAACCCCTATATAATCAGAAATTAAAAATACTGTCGCGGGAAAACCATATTTCTTTAAACTAGGGTAGGCATAAGTAAAGATACTTTTATGGCCGTCATCTATAGTAATAACAACTGTATTATGGGGGAACCTTCTACCATTTTTTAACCCTTCTACCAATGCATCCAAAGAAATAACCCGGTAGTCTTTCTCTTTAAGGTAACGCATCTGCTTTTCAAAATTATCAGGCGTAATAAAGAGTAAAGGTACGTGTTTCCCTTCGATCACGCTCTCATAACCAAAATAGTGATAGGTAAGGATGGAGACCGTATACCTGGGAGAAAGCCAAAAGAAATAAAAACCACCCAGAGAAATGGATAGCGATATAATTATTATTGCGGCTATTTTTAGAATCTTATTTTTCCTAAAAGACATTTTTTCTTTTCCTAAATGCCTAAAATACTATCTTTAATTTAACGCGTTAAGCCGATCTTGAAATTCTTCCCAATGGAAATATTTACCCGGGCATTCTGTCTTTGCTCCTTTTACATCTTTGTGACCTATAATATTCTTAAGGGGAATTTTGTAATAATCGCGCAAGATATCTACTAGATACACTAATGCCTCTAACTGCTTTCGAGAAACCCGTTCTTGATTGAAATTGCCTACCAGGCAAATACCTATCCCTTTATGATTCATATCACCGGCTTGACAGTGCGCACCGTTTTGTTGTTTAATCCAGCGGGGCGAAACCTCGATCTGGCCATCCTGTTTTCCTTTTGTGCCGTTATCAATCACGAAATGATACCCTATCTCCTCCCATCCTTTACCTTGATGATACTTATCAAAATACAGGGAACTACCTTCGCCAGTCGCGCTGTGATGAATAACAATATATTTCCATTTCTTGGAAGGATATAAAGGTATAACCGGAACAATAGGCGCAGCATTAGGGACCAAAAGGCGCTGGCCTTTCTCTAAGGTTTCTGTCTTTAAATTATTTGCAGATGATAAGACCCTTATAGGAACATCGTACATTTTACTAATCCGCCAGAGTGTCTCACCGGGCGCAACTATATGAGAGACATCCTGCCTTAAAACCGGCATAGTGGTTTGTGGATATATTTCTTTTGCAGGAGTTATGGGAGGTTTAATAGGCGTGGTAACACAGGAACTCAAAATAATTGCTAAACTTGCAATTAATGCTAAATAAATTAGCCTTTTCATTTCTTTGCTATGAGCAACGAGGTCTTCTTATCTAAAATATTTTTATAGTATTAAATTAATTAATATTCCTATCAGTAACGCAACCACAATCATAATAGCTGTGCTTCTAAGTGTATCTTTTATCCCCAATTCTCTGATTAAAACTATGTAAGTAGCAATACAGGGGAAATAAACCGCTAATATCGTAGAGCCAACTACTAATTGTTTAGTGGTTAGATTAAGCGGCCCAAGCATACCTACAGCAACGTCTTTTCTTAAAAAACCGACTACTAAAGCAGAAATAGCTTCTTTGGGAAGTCCCCATAAGCCGGTTAAAACCGGAGTAAAGAAATAAGCGAATAAATCTATAATCTTCAGAGTATAAAGTATATTCACAAAAAGCACACCTAAAAGCACTAAAGGCAACGCTTCCTTTAAAAAACCGGATAAACGCATCCAAAGTTTTTTAATCACGGCTTGAATTTGAGGTATCCGATAAGGAGGGATTTCTACTAATATTTCCGGGCTTGAGCCTTTTAAAACTCTATTTAAAATTAACCCCTTGATGACTAATAGGGCAAAAAGAGTGAAGAATACAATCGCTACATATTTACCTCCTCTTTGACCCACCAATCCCACAATCATGGCAATTTGCGCCATACAGGAAACACCAACTGCCATTAAAGTAGCAGCAATAAATTTTTCGCGCCTTTCTTCTAAAAGCCGAGTGGCTAAGATACCGGGAACTTTACACCCTAAACCTAAAATAAAAGGAATTATCGCGTATCCATGAAGCCCTAAGTGGTGCATAAAATTATCTATTAGGACTGCCAAACGAGGAAGGTATCCAAAATCCTCTAAAAGCCCCAAGATTAAATAAAAACTCAATATATAAGGCAGCACCATAGCAATAGGAACAAACAAACCTGTGGTTAAAAGTCCGAAGGACTGGCTAAAATTTATTTTACCTTCAATAAGATTACCGATAAAAATATGATGCAAAAAACTTCCCTCAACTAAAAATGCGCTTAATTTCATCATCAAAGGCAACCATAACTTTGTAAACAAGGGCTCAAATATACGCCCAATTAGATTCTCTCCAATAAAACGAACTACCCAAAAGGAACAATATACAATACCTAAGGCAATCGGCAACCCTGTGAGTGGTTTAATACTCAGATCTTCTAGTATTTCTAACAAAGTGTGATGACGGTGAGTTAACTTTTGGACTTCTTCTACAATTTTGCCTATTTTTTCCCATTTCTGGCTATCAGAAGAGGTAGGTAAATCTCTCGCCTTTGTCTCTGGCAAGCGATCGATTAATTCTTTGATACCCTCACCGGTTAAACCGCAAGTAGGAATTACAGGCACTCCTAACTGTTCTTCTAATTTTTTAACATCAATATAAATTCCCCTATGCTTAGTATCATCCCACATATTCAAAGCCACAATAAGCGGCATACCTTTTTCTAGAAGTTGTAAGGTCAAATGAAGATTTCTCTCTAAATTCGTAGCATCGATAATATTAATCACCAAGCCGCCTTCTTGGACCATCCGGCAAGCCACGTCTTCGGCTTTACAAGTCGGCTCTAAAGTATATGTTCCCGGCACATCTACGATCATTACTATTTCATCGCCAAGCTTCATCTTCCCCTGAGTAAACTCCACCGTTGTCCCGGGATAATTAGAAATTATTACTTTGGCTCCGGTAAGCCTGGAGAATATAACGCTCTTGCCGACGTTTGGATTCCCTACCAATAAGATCTTTTCTATTTTCATCTCTCAACTTCCACTAAGATTCTTTTAGCCATACCAAAGCCAATCGCAACCTGCATATTATATATTCCTACTCCGATGAGCAGGGCTCCGGGATTATTGTAAGGAGTATAAATTAGTTTCGCAAAAGCTAAAACAAAATGCAGAACTATTATCAGCAGTAAGTAAATTAGAAAGTATGCGGGCGACAACATTCTTTTTTCTTCCTTTCAGCGCAGTTTTTAATAATGCCTCTTACCTCGACAGAGTTAGAGCAAAATCGCTGTATTACGCCGATAATAAAATAAATAAAGGTTACCGCAATAAACCACAGCAAAAAAAGCGAAACTATAAAATCCGTATCCGAATAACCTTCATGGTGATGCCCGTGATGCACAACTTCTTTGTGTTCCGGTACGATGCCGATAAACCGCGGCAATAACGCGGCGAAAATAAAAATAAGAGCCGCGGCACAAAAAACAAATACAGCCTTGCGCAGAAATAAACCTTTCATGATAAGCAAAGAAATCGGAATGCCCAGGGCCACGGTTAAAAATACGGCCAAATCCCAAAAAGAAGCTAAACAATCACTATTATGGCTTAACAGGCCTAAATAAACAAAGACAGCAAACAAACAAACTGAAAATAGTATTATGCCAACCTTATTCCGTGCCGTCATTTTACCCTCAAACTCTCCAATTCATTTTATGCCGATCGGTCTGACGGTCGCTGGCGACAAAAAAGCTATTTTTTTAATGCTCATTTCTTAACCTCGACAAATATTTTTTTAGCCATACCAAAACCAACAGCAATCTGGATATTGTCTACCTCTACTGTCTGCGGACCACGCCAGAAATGAGAACTTACCTTAGTTATCTTCTTTTCCGGTCTCACCCCCATACTTTGTAATTTTCTTATGAAGCCTTGTCCACCCTGAATCTCTTTCACTATGCCAGTTTCTCCTGGCTGCATTTGGGTTAAATCTATTATCATCTTTGATGCCTCGCTTATATTTCAATCACCTATTTTCGTTCTCTTTGGTATCTTACGATTCTTGAAATGCCTCTCAATCCAGCCGTTTTTTACATGCTTTCTGGAATCAAAATGAGTTACATAGGGCTTGAGATCCAATAATGGGGTGCCATCAAGCATATCGACCTCTGAAAAAATAATAATGTTGCCTTTAACCTTTTTCGGCTTCACAATAGAAAATCCGAGATGATTTGGCCTATGGGGGCTTCTTATGGCGAATATTCCATGCTCCTGGTCCTCCAAAAATGGCTTTCCAATGAGCTTTACTTCTTTTGCCCTGTCAAAATAATAAATTAAAATCAGATGTGAAAATCCTTCGATATCTTTAAGTCCTTGCTGATATTCCGAGAATATCTCAATTTGACCAGTAACACCTTTTTCAAATTTGCCTTGGATGGGCATACCTTCCGGCTTCTTGTATGGTGTATGGATTATTCCAATGGGCTTTAGCTTGATCTCTTTTCTCATTTTAAAAGATAGGGCCTCTAAAAAACTCTTTAGTTTGATTT
>Ga0315282_10013396_pt1 | contig 12373 bp, 10 predicted proteins | sample YL17G07_20_MG_FD_203693 | JGI IMG/M metagenome (GOLD analysis project Ga0315282, IMG submission 203693) | Sediment microbial communities from Yellowstone Lake, YNP, Wyoming, USA - YL17G07_20 | ecosystem: Environmental > Aquatic > Freshwater > Lake > Sediment | place: USA: Wyoming | collected... | reverse complement strand
CCCGTGATCCCCTCGGGATCAGTAAATAAAACTTTAGCTATCAAACTTTTAAATCCTTCTTCCTCTTTTAAATGTAAGGCCTCTTTTAAAAGCTGATTTTCTTTTAAAAGGTCTTTCTGCTCCAATAATTTCAGTTGAGTTGCTTGTAATTGAGAAATTAATTGATCATTTTGCTGACGCAGGTAACCAAGGGAGAAAATATTGGAAAGAGAAACGGCCAAGGAATGAAAAAAAAATTTAAAGGGCGCGGTTATTTGCCAAATTAAACTAATAACGTCATCATTAACCGCTTTTGATGGCGCTAAACCAAAGCGTACTCCTATAAAGAGGAACACTATTATCAAGAGAAGAACCAAAAAACTATACTTTCTTTTAAACATAGAAAATTAAATGGGCGGTTGTTCTCGTTTTAAATCTACCAAAAGTGATTTCATCTCACTGAAATTTTCTAAAATAATGCCAGTACCCCGGACAACAGCCGTAATAGGGTCGTCAATCAAATTGACAGGAATCTCGGTTTCTTTTTCAATCAATTTATCTAAACCCCGCAACATACCGCCGCCGCCTGAAAGAAGAATATTGCCATTCATAATATCAGCCACTAATTCGGGCGGGCTCATTTCAATGACTGATTTAATAGTATCTATTATCATTTGAATGGATTCGCTCATTGCTTCCCGAATTTCTTTTTCGGAAATTTTAATTTCTTTTGGCAGACCCCGACTCAAATCCCGGCCTCGCACCACCATTTCTTGATTAGTACCCATATCTTTGGCGCTTCCTAATTGGATTTTTAAATTATTAGCTGTTTGCTCGCCAATGGCTAATTTAAATTCATCGCGCAAATAATGAATAATATCTTCGTTTAATTTGTTGCCAGCGACTCGGATACTTTTTGCCACCACAATACCATTTAAAGAAATAAGAGCAACCTCGGTGACGCCACCACCCACATCAACCACTAAATAACCTCTTGGTTCATTAATAGATAAACGAGCACCGACCAAGATTGCTACCGGATTTTCTACTAAATATACCTCTCTGGCACCGGCATTTCTCACCACATCTTCCACTGCCCTTTTTTCTACTTCAGTACCGCCATAAGGAATACCAATGACCACCCGTGGCCAAGAAAACAAAGCTTTAGCTCCTAATTTATTATTAATGCGGTCAAAGAAATAACGCAACATTTTTTCCGTCACTTCAAAATCAGAAATCACGCCATTGGTAATCGGTTTAACGGCGGCAATATGCTCTGGTGTTTTGCCCACCATCGCTTCTGCCTCATGACCAATAGCCAATATTTGATCGGTTTTTAAATTTACTGCTACCACCGACGGCTCATCAATCACCACTCCCTTACCTTTAATATAAATCAGGGTTTTGGTGGTTCCTAAATCAATACCAATATCTTTATAAAAGGGGCTAAAAATATTTTTCATTTTTTATTATTAGTTTAATTAATAAGCTTGACCGAAGAGCCAGGCTCGATGAGCTTTCTGGCCGCAATAAACGCATTTTTGATTATCTTTCTTATTAACTTCGGAAAGAGGCAGACAGCGAACAGTCGCTTTCGTTTCCGCTTTAATCTTGGCTTCGCAATTTTGATTTTCGCACCAATAAGCTTTAATGACGCCCCGATTATTTTTCATAATTCTTTTAAATTCCTCATAACTATGGGCTTCGTAAGTATGTTCTAAGGTAAATTTTTTACTTTTTTCAAATAAATTATTTTGAATCTCATTAAGAAGCTGATTCACACTCGCTTCTAAATTCTGATGTTTCACTTTATTTTTTTCAAAATTATCCCGACGGGCCAAAGTAAAAGCGCCTTCTTTTATTTCTTTTTCTCCCAATTCTAATCTTAAAGGCACGCCCTTAAGCTCCCAATCATTAATTTTATAACCAAAGGTTTCTTCTTCTCGCTCATCAATCCAAACATGAATATCTTTTAATTCTTCTTTCAATTTCTTAGCCATTTCTTTTAATTTTTTATTTTTTTCCGAATTTTTAGTAAAAACGGGCATAATGACTAACTGAATAGGCGCGATTTTTGGCGGCAAAACCAAACCATTATCATCGCCATGAACCATAATTAAACCGCCGATGCTTCTGGTACTTAATCCCCAAGAGGTCTGATAAGGCATTTTTAATTTCTTATCCTTATCCAAAAAACGAATATTAAAGACCTTACTAAACTTTTGACCCAAATCATGAGAGGTGGCCGCCTGTAAAGTTTTTCCTTCTGGCGTTAAAATCTCATAAGTAAAACTATCTTCGGCGCCAGCAAATTTTTCTAACTGACTTTTAACGCCCGCATAACCAAACATCGCCAAATAATTTTGATAAAGATTAATATAATGATTTAAGGCCTCCATCACCATTTTAACAGCTTCCTGATGAGTGGCATGGACGGTATGACCTTCCTGCCACAAAAATTCTGTCGTGCGTAAAAATAAATAAGTTCGTTTTTCCCATCTCACTACGTTATTCCATTGATTAATTAAAATGGGTAAATCGCGATAAGATTGAATCCACTTGGCGTACATCGCATACATAATCGTTTCCGAAGTTGGTCTAATCACTAATTTTTCTTTTAATTCCTCGCCTCCTCCAATGGTAACCACGGCTAATTCCGGCGAAAAACCAGCCACGTGTTCTTTTTCTTTTTTTAAAAGATGCTCCGGAATAAAAAGTGGAAAATAAGCATTAGTGACGCCGCTTGACTTAATCAACCCGTCAAGATAATTTCTAATATTTTCCCAAATAGCATAACCGTACGGCCGAATGACCATACATCCTTTGACCGGCGCATAATCAGCCAAACCGGCTTTTAAAATTACTTCCTGATACCATTCGGAAAAATTTTCGCTTTTTTTAGTTAAATGTTTTTTCTCAAATTGCTTAACCATAATAATTTAAATTAGGGCTTTAATATCTTTAATAGTCACCACTAAAATTAAAAGCATAATTAAAGCAAAACCAACAGTGTTAACTAATCCTTCTACTTTTTGAGACACTGGTTTCTTGCGAATTTTTTCTATGAGCAAGAATAACAAGCGGCCACCGTCTAGCGCCGGGAAAGGTAAAAAGTTTAAAACCGCTAAATTAAGAGAAAGAATAGCAAAGAAACTGGCTAAATAACGCCAACCCAAATGATAAATCTTGGTGGAAATAACCGCAATGCCTACTGGTCCGCTGATTTCCGGCGCCTCAGTTTTAATAAAAAGAGCTTTGACATTTTGATAAAGAGCAGAAATAATCTGACCGGCATTTATAAAAACTTCTCTAAAGGCCTTAGAAACACTTTGAGACCAAGGCGTGATAATAATGCCTGATTCTAATAAACCCACGCCCACTAATCCTTCATTTTCCTTTAAAGAAGGACGGGGGGCGAGATTAAAAACTAATTTATCACGGTTTCTTTCAACAAGCAAACTCACTTCTTGACCAACATATTTCTTGGCCAGATTCTGAAATTCATCAATATTATTAATAGGATAAAAAAATTCCCTTTGAAAATTTTGGTCTGAATAAGTTAAACTTAAAATTCGGTCGCCAATTTTTAAGCCGCTTAGGGCGGCGGGTGAATTTTTTATGACTTCCACTATTTTAATTTCTTTTTCTTTAACATATTTCTCATTTTGACTCGTAATTAAAGAAGGCATCCCCAAACCAAAAAGAAGAATCAAAGCGACAAAGGCAATTAAAAAATTGTTAAAAACGCCGGCGATTAAAATAACCGCTCTTTGCCAAATTTTTTTGGCGCCAAAACTGTTTTTATCCTCGCGATTCTGACCGTCTTCCCCATAAAGTTTTACAAAACCGCCTAAAGGCAACAGGTTAAGGGAATAATTGGTTTCTTTCTTTTTAATTGAGAAAAGGCGCGGTGGAAAACCAAAACCAAATTCTTCAACGCGCACTTTAAACCAACGGGCCGTGATAAAATGCCCTATTTCGTGAATAAGAATCAAAATGGCTAAAATAAGAATGAAAAACAATATACCCATAATCATAAACTCATAATTTCTTCTTCTTTTTTGGCCGCCAATTCATCAATTATTTTATTGGTTTCCGTCACTAACTTTTGGGCCTCTTCTTTGAGATGGAATTTCTGATCTTCGGAAATTTCTTTTTGATCAAAAGCTTCTTCAACCTCTTTCATTAATTCCTCGCGGGCTTTTTTAATATTAATGCGCGTTTCTTCCTGCTTTTGAGAAACAATTTTAGTTAATTCGCGACGCCTTTCTTCAGTTAAAGGCGGTAAAACTATTCTAATTAAATTACCTTCTTTAGCTGGCTGAACGCCCAAAGGCGAAGCTTGGATAGCTTTAACAATGGCATCAATACTCATTAAATCATAAGGCTGAACCATTAAAACATTGGGCGGCGACACATTAATTAAAGCCAAACTTTTTAAGGGCATTTTGGTATTATAATATTCAACCAAGATATCTTCTATTAAAGAAGGGCTAGCTCGATTAGTTCTCAAAGACGCCATTTGGCTTTTAAAATTTTCAATAGTTTTTCTTAGTTGATTATCAAAATTTTTAAGATCCATATTTTAAATAAATTTAAGTTAAAAATATATTTTCTAATAATAAAAGAGAATTTAAGGGATGCTCTTTTAAAAGAGCTCTTCCTTTTTGCAATTGTTTTAAAAGTTTAACTCTATCATGAAAATTAAGAGGTAAATCCGGCGCTTGAAAGTTAAAACAATATTCGTTCAAAGATAATTCTTTTAATAAGCTATCTCTGTTCCAAGCAAGCCATTGATTAAAATAAAAATCAAGATTAGGATTATCGTCTAAAATATTTTTTAAAAGTTGAGATTTGACAACAAAAGGATTTTTAATAATTTTTTCTAAAATCTTTTTACTCGTCTCGGCTTCTTTAAGAAAATTTTTATCAGCTAGGATGGAAACAGCTAATCCTGGCCGACCTTGGCTTAAATAACTGATGAAACGAGCTTTCTCTTCTGAAAGTTGATATTGTGATATTAACCAACGGCTAATTTGAGAAGGGGCGACGTTTTTAAAGCGCAAAATTAATAAACGGGAAAGAAGAGTCAATCGAATCCGCTGTAATTCAGAAGTAATTAAAATGATTAAACTATCTACCGGCGGCTCTTCTAAAATTTTCAATAAAGAATTTTGGGCTTCTGGCGTTAAATATTCTGCTTCATTAATAATGGCAATTTTTAAAGAAGAAAACTGGGGTCGATAAGAAAGAAATTTAATCACCTCTTGGGCGTTTTCAATTCCTAAAGAATTTCTTTCCAGCGAACGATTTAAAAAGAAAAAATCAGGATGATAATTCTTATCAAAGGCCTGGCAACTTTGGCATTGATTACAGCCTAACCATTGTTTTTTCTCGCATAAGATGCTTTTACTAAATAATTGGGCTAAGGTTGCTTTGCCCAATGATTTCTCGCCAATAAAAAGAAAACTTTGAACCAACCGATTTTTCAGATTAAGCTGGTTTTTTAAAAACTCAATAATATGCTCTTGCCCAATAAATGACATCTCATTGATTTATTTTTTGGTCATTAAACTTTTCTTATAAACATCTAAATTGTCTAAAACCACGCCCGTACCTTTAGCCACGCAAAAGAAAGCGTCTTCGGCAACATAAGCCGGTACCCCGGTCGCTTTGGTCACTAATTCATCAACATTTCTTAACAAAGCTCCGCCGCCAGCCATCAAAATGCCACGATCCATCACATCAGCCGCTAATTCTGGCGGCGTCTCAGATAAAACAAATTTAATGGCTTGAATAATTTCTTTAAGAGTTGGACCTAAAGCCTCGGCAATTTCTGAAGAATTAAGAATAATATTTTTTGGTAAACCTTCGCCTAAATCTAATCCTCTAATTTCTATTTCGTCTTTATTTTTAATGGGCAAAGCGGTCCCAATTTTAATTTTAATCTCCTCAGCTGTTCTCTCGCCAATTGCTAAATTATATTTCTTCTTAATATAATCAGCGATCGCTAAATCCATTTTATTACCAGCTACTCGAACGGAAGCCCAAGTGACAATACCACCTAAGGAAATAACCGCTACTTCTGTGGTGCCGCCGCCAATATTTACAAGCATATTACCGGCTGGTGAATTAATCGGTACACCAGCGCCTAAAGCAGCTAAAATAGGTTCTTTGACGACAAAGGCCTCCCGACTACCTGCTTCTTTGGCTGCATCTAAAACCGCTCGACGTTCAGTAGAAGTAATACCGGCTGGTACGGAAATAATCACATCAGGTTTAAAAATACGCCAACCGCCGATAGCTTTATTAATAAAGTATCTCAGCATCGCTTCGGTGATCCGGTAATCGGCAATCACCCCGTCTTTTAATGGTTTATAGGTTTTAATTAAATCCGGTGTCCGGCCTAACATTTCTCGCGCCTCGCTGCCAATCGCTAAAACACGATTTTCATCAACCGAGATGGCGACCACCGATGGTTCATTAATAACTACGCCCCGATGAGGAATAAAGACGAGGGTATTGGCTGTACCTAAATCAATGCCCAAACTTCTAACAATCACTTTAGAAAAATTAAAAAATTAAATTTAAATGACGCTTTAAGTAACCTTATTTTAAGCGGAAAATCGTTTAGTGTCAAACCCTAAAACAAATGTAAAAACCGCCTGAAAGGCGGTCTAAATGCGACGTAAAATTTGACCCAGTAATTTTTTCTCCAAAAATCCGCGATGGTAAGCAATTTTACCATTAATAATTACACTTTCAATCCCTTCTGAATATTGATAGGGATTTTTTAAAGTCGCTTTATCAATAATTTTATCTGGCTGAAAAATAACTAAATCAGCAAAATAATTTTTTTCAATTAAACCACGATTAGTTAAACCGATTCTTCTTGCCGGCTGACTGGTAATTTTCTTAATTCCTTCTTCCCAAGACATTAATTTTTTATCCCGAACATAATAACCCAAAAAACGAGGAAAAGTACCAAAAGCCCGAGGATGCACTAAAATTCCTTTTTGACTTTTGCCTAAATTATAAGCCGCGCCATTAGAAGCAATCACGCTATATTTTGATTTCATCGCATCAATCACATTCTTTTCTGATAAAGTTGGGGTAAAAACAATGGCTCGATCTTCGGTTAATTTCACAATCTTTAAAAGAGCTTCTTCTAAAGACAGGCCTTCATTCTCGGCAATTTCTTTTAAAGTGTGACCAGCTAAAAACCATTGATCAGCCGGATCGGCAATAATCAATTGCTCATATAAATGACGGTTCTTTTTTAAATCTAAAAGCGCTTGATAATATATGGTAGGATTAGATAAATTCTTTAAGAGCGCTTTCCGGCCACCTACCGCAATCCATTCAGGTAAAACCAAATATAAAACTTGAGCATTAATATCATAAGGATAAACATCAAAACCAACTTTTAAACCACTATGGTTAGCTTTGACGATTAACTTTAAAGCGTCGTCAAACTGATCCCAATAAGGAGTGCCAATAATTTTAAAATGGCTAATCTCTAAGCGGCAACTTGATTGTTTAGCAATCTCTAAAGCTTCATTTAAAGCCGACATTAAATTAGCCGATTCGTCGCGAAGATGAATGGCGACTAAACCATAATATTGATTAACTAATTCAGCCACCGGTATAGTTTCGCTTAAACCGACCATTTTTTCGTGAGAATAACCCAAACCAAAAGAAACGCCAAAAGCGCCCTCTTTTAAACTTTGTTCCAAAATCTTTTTTAGTTGTTCTAATTCAGTTTTATCTAACGTCCTAAATTCCTCACCAGCTAAATCCCGGCGTAAAGTTGCCCAACCAACTAAACTGGCAAAGTTTACACCCAAACCTTTCTGGCTTAAGAAATCTAAAAAATCTTTAAAAGTTTGCCAATTAACATTAAATTTTTGGGTATTAACCCATTTGCGAATAGAAATTAATGATCCCTTAATTAAAGGCGCCAAAGAAGCGCCGCATAAACCGCATAAAATAGTAGTAATTCCCTGCCGAATCAAATTTTCCGCTTGGGGTTGCTCAAAAATGCTTAAATAATGATCAGCGTCGTTATTAATATCAATAAAACCAGGAGCAACAAATTTTCCTTCAGCATTAATTTCTGTTTTCCCTTTTTCTTTTTTCAGATCGCCAATGACCGCTATTTTATCAGCTTTAATACCAAGATCAGCCGGATGGGCCTTTTTGCCAGAACCATCAATAATTAAACCATTTTTAATAACAAGATCGTACATATTAATTTTTATTATATCGCTTTTTCCTGAAAATGAAAATAACTAAAAACCACTGGGACAGGCACCTAAAGATTTAATTTTTACCCCAGCTTTTAAGGCAAAACAGGAATTTTGATAACTTTTATTATCTGTGCCGCAAACTGGTCGGTAAACATCCGGACATTGAACTTCATTAATATTAACGTGCTTTTTATTTTTTTCTATTAAAGCAGAAACAAAATAGATTATTACTAATACTAAAAGAATACCTAGAAGGATAATAAAAATTTTCTTAGTTTTCATCTTTTGAAAAATTAAATTTGTTTATTTATATATATTATAAATTTGTTATTTATATATATTATATCACACTTGGCTCAAATATTTAAAAGAGCCCCGATTTTAGCGGGGCTCTTTTAAAACTCTCTTATCTTTGAATCAGATTAATCAAGGAAGCGCCTAGCCACTCAATAGGATATAAGGTGAAAGCAAAAGGATAAAACGGGGCAGGTAAATAATTGGGATAAATGAAGCGGCTACCACCGCCACTTGAACCACCGGTCACAGGCGTGGGACTGCAGCAGGTCTTACCAGTTGAACAATCTAACTGACCCAGATTAGTACCAGCAGCGCATTTACTTTGGAGATAGCATCCCCAACCCGAATAATTACTGCATTTTAAAGTAGAGGAGGTAGAACTCTCCGCGCAAATAGCAGCACCACCTACTGTCTTGCAAGTAAGAGCGCCACAATCTACACAAAGCCAACCATTAGTTTCACAAGTGCATCTCTTATTGCCATCGCACTTCTGCAAACCAACAGTCGGGCAAGTCGGACCAGCTTCTGAACACATTATATTATCACCACCTTTAATTTCCGGGCAAACTCTATTGGAAACCGTAGTTACTTTATAATTTTTATCTGTTCTTCTATCAAAACCACTACAACTTATTCCATCCCATTCTTCTTGAACGCACCCTTCCCAAGGATGACATCTAAAACAATGTTTTAAAATAGGGCCGGTCACGGTGTAATCAGGTAAGCAGCAAACAGTTCCATCGGGGCAATCTTTTAAACCCCCTTTAATATACTCATTAGTACCTACGATGTATGTGCCACTACTAGTCATAGCGCCTCGACATTTATATATCTCTAAACACATATAGCCGCTACTGCTATAATTCGCGCATTGACCCTCAAATGGCAAGCAACAAGTTGTCCCACTTTTACAATCAGCTAATTTTCCTTTTATTGTGCCGGTTTGACATTTTTCGATAGAAACACATTGATGGCTGGGATAATCACTACATTGATACGTTTGAGTGGGGCTAGCTGAACCACCACAATTCATCTCTAAAGTTGCACTTGTTGAGATATTTTTTGTTTGACCGTTCTCCAAAGTAACTGTACCTGTCACATTAACTGTGATCTTTCCATAATTTTGACCCCATGGTAACCAAACCCAAGGAGACCACCAACTACATACCTTGCTTTTTTCAGATAATCGGCCATCACTACTCGTGATAGTATAGTTACATTTTCCAGCTTGTTTACCTATAAATGAGGTATTCCACTGAATTGCATATCCACATCTTTTATCAGAATTGCCGCCGAAACCATATTTCTCACTTATATAAGGGCCACCAGCCACGATGCTTAATGTGGCGTCCGGACCTTGGGGTGGAGTTTTCTGAATCGGACAACACCATTCTCCTGGTTTGCAATCTAAATAAAGAACTTCGTTAGGATCTTGTGGGTTGTATGGAGCCAATGTACCAGGTGCATATCCCATAATTTCTTCGCATTTATTAATCGGTTGGCAGGCCATCCCTGAATTGGCACTACATTGACGATAAAATGGAACATTAGTTCCTAAACCACCAGGCGTACCGCCTCCGCCGATATTAGTCACTGGTTGGGGAGGAGTAGGTTTTTCTTCTTTTGGTGGTATTATTTTACTACTCGGCGGCGTTGAAGTCATAGCAGAACCGCTTGGAGGATTGGGAATTTCACCTGTGCCCGGTGGATTCGGAATATTTCCACCTGAAGGAGTCGATGGTGTTGAAGGTTGAGTAGTACCGCCACCTGCGCCTCCGCCGATATTAGTCACTGGTTGGGGAGGAGTAGGAATAGTAGATGGTGGCGGTGTTGGTGTAGGAGTAATAGGTCGGATAGGACTGACATAATTTCTCAAAGTATTTAAAAAGTTATTCAAAGCATTAGTTTTTGTGCTTGGACAAGACCCTACACTTTTAATTTTTACTCCTGCTTTTAAAGCATAACAGGCATTGGTATAGGTTTTATTATCTGTGCCACAAACTGGCCGGAAGATAGTTGGGCATCGAATACTAACGGTAGCTGCTTTTAAGGGTTGATAAGAAAAAATTGAGAAAAAGAGGCCGGCTAAAACGGCGATAAAGCCCAGCCAAATAACTTTTTTACTCATATTTATTATATTTTTTAATATTATTTTTTATTGACCTTATTTTTATCATACCAAAACGAAGTTTTGGTATTCTGATTCATTATAACGAAGCGAAGCTTCGATATACTGAATCTCCGATTCATTATAACGAAGCGAAGCTTCGATATACTGAATCTCTGATTCATTATAACACTTTTTAAGGTAAGTCAATAGGGCTTAAAGCCCTATTTTATCTAAAAAGAAAATAATAATGCCTAAACCAGCCATCACGCCAGAAATCATCCAAAAACGCATGGTTACTTGAGCTTCCGGCCATCCCTTGGCTTCAAAATGATGGTGTAAAGGAGCTAATAAGAATAATTTTTTGTGAAATAATTTCCTGCTTAAAATTTGCAAAATAACGGAAAGCGATTCAATAACCAAAATAAAAGCAAAAAATGGCAAAAGCAAAGCAGTATTAGTTAAAATAGAAACTACGCCTAAAACAATACCTAAAGAAACAGCGCCTGTATCGCCCATAAAAAATCGAGCGGGATAAACATTAAACCATAAAAAAGAAATTAAACTGCCAATAATGACTGCTAAAAAAGCCGCTAAATCATATTTACCTTCAATGATAGCCACCACTAACAAAGCGGCAAAACTAGTTAATAAAACGCCGCCAGCCAAACCGTCTAAGCCGTCAGCTTCGTTAGCGGATAAAGTAGAAGCGACCAAAATAAAGATAAAAAATGGAATAAACCAAATACCAAAATTAATATCACCTATAAAAGGAATATGAATTAAATTCCAGCCTAATTTGGCAGTAAACCACCAAGCACCAATACAAGCAATGCCGATATAAATTAAAAGTTTATGTCTTAAAGCAATCCCGCCTCCAGCCGGACCAATTTTAAAAATATTTAATAAGTCATCTATCAAACCAACTAAAGCGGCCCCGATCATCGCGCCCAAAGGCAAATAAGTTTGACTTCGAGATAAAAAATTTAATTGTCCTAAAAAACCATTACTAAATTTAGAAATTAAAGCCAAACCTAAAGAAAAAATTAAAACCGTCAGCCAAATAATGATACCGCCCATAGTCGGTGTTCCTTCTTTTTTTTGATGTAAAGCGTAATAAGCCGGAGCGTCGTTTCTAATTTGTTTACCCAAACGATATTTTTTTAATAAATGAATTAAGATAGGCGCTAAAATAAAAGACAGGACAAAAGAGCTAAAAACTAAAAGAAGGAGGCGAATGATTTGAAAAGATAACATAATTATTGTAATTGAGTTAAATTAATTTTAAGCCACTGATAAATTTTAAGAGTATCGCCGAATCGATCGGGAGAGGATAAAATAACATTCAAAAACATCAAATCCCCTATTGGATATATTATCAAAAAACATTCTTTGGCGTCAGGGGTATAACCTGTCTTGGCTAACCAAATATTCGGAATCTTGTCCCAGATCTTAGTGGTCGTAATAATAAAGTGTTTCTCGTGCGTATTCAAAGAAATAATATTATCAGTTTTGGTTCTGGTCAATTCGGCAATTGAAGGATAGTTTTGATAGATATATAAACCTAATTTAGCAAAATCAGAGGCAGTGGTAAAATTACCCTTTTTATCCAAACCCGTGGGGTCAAAAAAAGCGGTATTGACCATATTTAAAGCGCTGGCTTTCTGGTTCATTAGCCCCACAAATTTTGAAAGACCCATTGTTTCGGCTAAAGCCATCGCTATGTCATTAGAAGACATCG
>Ga0315282_10013395_pt1 | contig 12373 bp, 12 predicted proteins | sample YL17G07_20_MG_FD_203693 | JGI IMG/M metagenome (GOLD analysis project Ga0315282, IMG submission 203693) | Sediment microbial communities from Yellowstone Lake, YNP, Wyoming, USA - YL17G07_20 | ecosystem: Environmental > Aquatic > Freshwater > Lake > Sediment | place: USA: Wyoming | collected... | reverse complement strand
GTCGTGATGTGCCGCGACGCCCTCAAGAAGATCGGCCGCCCGGCCACCAAGGCCCTTATCGAACAGCTCAGCGACCCCATGAAGGAGCGTCGCCAGGACGCCGCGCACATGCTGGGCGAGATGCGCGACCCGCTGGCCGTGAAGGCGCTCATCGAGCGGCTCAAGATCGACAACGACCAGCTCGTGCGGCAGCTCGCCTGCCGCTCGCTCGGCAAGCTCAAAGAACGCAAGGCGCTGCCGGCCCTGCGGCTGGCGGTGGCCGGCGATCCCGGCATCTCGGTGCGCAAGACCGCCGCCGAAGCCGTGGCGTTCATCGAGAGGCGCGCGCCGAGAGAGGCGCCGGCGAAGCGAGCGTCGGCCTCGTGAACCCCGTCGGCGAGATCCAACGCCGGCACGGCATCGTCGGGCGCGAGCGCGAGCTGGCGATGGCCCTGGCGGTGCTCCAGAGCGGGCGGCATCTGCTGCTCGAAGGGCCGGTGGGCGTCGGCAAGACGACCGTGGCGCTGGCCGTGTGCGGGCATCTCGGGCGCGCGACGGTGCGCGTCGACGGCGACGACCGTTACTCCGAGAGCAAGCTGACCGGCTGGTTCGACCCGCCGCTGGTGCTCAAGCGCGGCTACGGCGAGGAGTCCTTCTTCGCCGGGCCGTTGCTGCAGGCCATGCGACAGGGGGCCGTGCTCTTCATCAACGAGCTCAACAGGATGCCCGAGGGCGTGCAGAACGTGCTGCTGCCGGCGCTCGACGAGCGCTTGCTCATCGTGCCGCGCATCGGCGAGGTGCGTGCGGCCGAGGGCTTCCAGGTCATCGCCACGCAGAACCCCGTCGAGTACATCGCCACCGGGCACCTTTCCGAGGCCCTGCGCGACCGCTTCGAGCACGTGGCGCTCGACTACCAATCGGTCGAAGACGAGGCGCGCATCGTCGCCGCCGAGACCGGCTGCGACGATGCGCGCCTCGTCGCCGACGCCGTCGGCGTGACCCGGGCGACGCGTCTGTACCCCAAGTTCAAGAAGGGCGCCAGCATCCGCGCCGCCATCGCCATGGTCGGCATCGCGGCGAGCCTCGAGGGCGCTGCGCGCGACCGCCTGCGCCGCGCCGCGAGCGCGGCGATGCCCACGCGCGTCGAGCTGCACAGCGACGTCGACGGCGACCTCGAAAGCCTGCTCGACGAGCTCTTCGCGGGGCTCTCCTCGCCGGTCGGCGTCGAGAACCTCGTGCGCGAGGAGGCGAACGCGGCAAAAAAAGCCTGAGCGGCAGGCCGCGCGAGGCGATGCGCCGCGCGCAGAGCCGGGCACGGCGGCAGGTGCAGCTGCCGCCCGACAGCGGCAGCGCCGTGGCGGCGCTGGCCGAGCGCTTCTCGCTGCCGCTCGACGCCATGAGCGGCTGGGAGATCGCCCGCAACATCACCCGACACGGCTACACGGTTTTCGACCCCGGCTTGCGTGAGTACGCGATGGGCCTTGCCGTCGAGGCCGTGCTCGAGCGGGCCGCCGCGCTCTGCGGCCCGCTGCGCGCCAGCACGCGTACCGTGGCGGAAGTCCTGCGCGAGCCCCACGCGGGCGACTTCGACGTCGAGCGCACCCTCGAGAACACCGTCGGTAAGGAGTTCCCCGAGCGCGACGACTGGATGGTCGAGCGGCGCGAGGAGCGCCGCCAGCAGATCGTGCTCATGATGGACACCTCGCTCTCGATGGCCGGTCCCAACCTCGCCGTGGCCGCCGTGGCGGCCGCCGTGATGGCGCTCAAGCTGCATCCCCAAGACCTCGCTCTGGTCGCCTTCGAGAGCAAGGCCGAGTGCCTCAAGCGACTGGAAGAACCCGATCCGCCCGAGGAGCTGGTGCGCCGCATGCTCGACCAGCCCTGCGCCGGCTACACCAACATCGAGGCCGCGCTCGAGCTCGGCGCGGCCGAGCTCGAGCGCGGCCGCAACCCGCGCCGCGCCGGCCTGCTCATCACCGACGGCGTCGACACCTCGGGCGGCGACCCGCTCAAGGCGGCGCCGCGCTTCTCGCGCCTTTACGTGATGCTCACGGAGGACTACAAGATGAACCCCGAGCTGTGCTACGAGATGGCGCGTGCCGGCGGGGGCGACGTCTTCCGCGTGGCGAGCTTCGACGACCTGCCGCGGCGCATGCTCGACGTGGCCAACATCGTGCTTCGTTAAGACAGGGCGGAGTCGCGCGGCGTGACGGCTGCGCCGATTCCTCCGACGGCGAACCCGGCCCCCGGCGTCTGCGGGAGTGCGCGGCATGCAGGTGCGCGGGCACGCGCGGAGTACAATGTGTGCGACACCCAACGGGGAGGCTGCGTCGTGATCGGTATCGTCATCGTCATCGTTCTTGTTGCCGTCGTGGCCATCGCGGCGAACGGCATCCGCGTCGTGCGTCCGACGACGCGCGGGTTGGTGGAGCGCCTGGGCAAGTACCACCACTACACCGGTCCCGGCTTCCACTGGATCATCCCCGGCATCGACAAGATGTACAAGGTCGACATGCGCGAGCAGCTTGTCGAGGCGCAGCCGCAGGTGATCATCACCAACGACAACCTCAACGCCAAGGTCGACGCCCAGGTATACCTCAAGGTGAAAGACGACGAGGAGAGCGTCAAGGCCTCGCAGTACAACGTCGCCAACTACGAGTTCCAGATCGTCAACCTGGCGCGCACCACGCTGCGTAACATCATCGGCACCCTGAGTTTGAAGTCGGCGAACAGCGAGCGCGGCAAGATCAACGAGGAGCTGCAGAAGACCCTCAAGGTCGAGACCGCCAACTGGGGCATCGCCGTCATCCGCACCGAGCTGAAAGAGATCGACCCGCCGCAAGACGTGCAGGAGACGATGAACAAGGTCGTCAAGGCCGAGAACGAGAAGATGGCCGCCGTCGACTTCGCCACGGCCGTCGAGACGCAGGCCGACGGCGCCCGCCGCGCCGAGATCAAGAAGGCCGAAGGCATCAAGCAGGCGAAGATCCTCGAGGCCGAGGGCGAGGCGCAGGCCATCCAGCTCGTCAACGACGCGGCCAACAAGTACTTCATCGGCAACGCGCAGATCCTGCGCAAGCTCGAGGCGGTCGAGAAGGCGCTGCAGAACAACGCCAAGGTCGTCGTGCCCGCCGACACGCAGCTCGTGAACGTGGTCGGCGACCTGGCCGGCGTGCTGCCCGTCGGCGCCGACGGACGCGCCGCGCCGAGGGGTACTCCCGCCTCCGCGGCGGGCCAGTCGGCGAAGCCGAAGGCCTGAGAAGCCGAGAGCGAAGCGGCGGCGTCGAACTGCGCCGAGGCTCGCCGAGCTCATCGTGGTCGCCTCGCCTGCACGCGTCGCTGCGCGGCTCCGATTCGGCCCCTATGCCGCTCCGTTCTTCTCGCCGGGCGCGCCGGTGAAGAGCGCGAGGTACTCGTCGGGGAGCTGGGCGAGCAGCTCCTCCACGTCGTCGGGGTGGGCGTTGTCGACCAGGACGCCGACGACCGCGCGCGAGTGGGCGACGGCCTGCGGCAACTCGACGCGCTCGCGCTCCGCCACGCGGGCGAAGAACTCGTCGAGCGAACGCAGGCCGTCGACGCCGCCGGACAGGCGCGCGAACGCGGCGGCGCCCGTGGGCATGCCGCTCGCCAGGCGGTCGATCTCGCGCATGAGCAGCAGCTCGGTGAGCGTGGTCAGCGTCGCACGCGCCGCCTCGACGGCGTCCTCGCGCGACGACAGGCGCGCGCGGTACTGGATCTGCCCGATGAACTCGTTGCGTCGCATCACTGCTGCATTCCCCTCTCGGGCCGCGCGCATGCACAGGCGGGCTGCGGCGCCTGATGCGCAAGGGCCGCTCTCAGGCGGGTCCCGGGTTGACGCTGCCCGACGGAGCGAACGTCGCGCAGGGCGATGTGGCCCATCTCATCGTGCGCCGGCTCACGAGCGCCGAGCATGTCGGTCGCAACGTGGCCGGCGCCGGTAGCGCCGTCGTCGCACAAGGTTTACACTCGCATCGCAGAGGAAAGGCTCAAGGCAAGACGACGCGGAGGAGACCATGGACTTGGGCGGTTGTCCCGGACGCGACCGGCGCAGCTGGACCGCCGACGACATCTTCGATGAGCCTTGCCCCCGTTGCGGCGAGGCGATCGAGTTCTTCAAGGACGACCGCCGCCGTCGCTGCTCTTCGTGCGGCCTCATGGTGCCCAATCCTCGCTTGAACGAGGGCTGTGCGAAATGGTGTGGCGCGGCCGAGCGCTGCGCGCTCGGCCGCGGCGAGTCGCTCAACCGCTGACGTTCCCCCCGGCCCCGAGTCCGCGCACGCGAGTGCGCCGCGGCGAAGGGGGTAGGGGCCATGAGGAGATCCATTCGTCGCGTTGGGCGACAACATCCCGCCCTCGGAGATCCCACGCGTGCTGGCCGATCCGACCTGGAAGCAGTACGTGCGCTCGCAGAAGCTGGTCGCGGGCGCCTACTTCTACATGAACACGCAGATCAAGCCGTTCGACGACCCGAAGGTGCGCGAGGCGCTGTCGTGGGCCATCAACCGCGACAAGCTGTGCAAGCTGCAGAGCGGCCAGGCGTCGCCGCTGTGGCAGTTCTACCCTGAGGGGATGCCCGGGTTCGAGGCCGGCAAGCAGTACTACGGCTACGATCCCGCCAAGGCCAAGCAGATGCTGGCCGCGGCCGGGTTCCCGAACGGCTTCTCCACGACCTTGTACTCGCACAACGTGGACCCGTACCCGAAGCTGACGCAGTCGATCCAGAACGACCTGAAGGCGGTAGGCGTGCAGGCGGCGGTGAAGTTGCTCGACCGCGACACCTTCTACACGCTCTCGAGCACGCCGGGCAAGACACCCTGCGGGACGCAGGAGTGGTACATGGACTTTCCCGACCCGTCCGACTACGTCGTGCCCCTGGCCAGCAAGAGCAACGCGGTGGAAGGCGGCGCCGACCAGGCGTTCTGGTGGAGCCCGGTGATCGAGAAGATGCTCAAGGAGTCGCAGACGATCACCGACCCCACGCAGCGTCTCGCCAAGTACACCGAGATGCAGCAGTACATCATGGGCCAAGCGCCGTATGTGACGCTCTTCCAGCCCCTGATGACCACGATGTGTTCGAAGAACGTCGGCGGTTTCTACTTGAGCCTCGAGCTCTGGTTCGACCCGGCGAACTACTGGCGCCTGTGAGGACAGGCGCCGCCTGAAGAGGCGAGCGAGGCGGGCGGGGCGGGGGCCGGCGGCAAGCCAGCCCCCGCCCCGCCCGCCTCGTGTAGACTGCGGCCATGGACGGCCGCCGCCTCACGCGCTTCTCGGTGCTGCGCGAGCGCAACTTCCGCAATCTCTTCCTGGGGCAGTCCGTGTCGGTGTTCGGCGACGGCATCACGCCGGTCGCCATCACGTTCGCCGTCCTCGACATGACCGGGTCGGCCACCGACCTGGGCCTCGTCCTGGCTTCGCAGAGCCTGCCGTTGGCCGCGTTGGCGTTGGTCGGCGGCGTCTGGGGCGATCGCGTGCGTCGTGAGCGCCTGATGCTCGCCTCCGACATCGTGCGCGCCGGGGTGCAGGCGACCGTCGCGACGCTGCTGCTCAGCGGGAGAGCGACGATCTGGGAGCTCATGCTGCTTCTCGCCGCGTACGGCAGCGCCGAGGCGTTCTTCCGGCCGGCGTGGGGAGGGCTGCTGCCGCAGCTCGTGCCGCGGGCGCGGTTGCAGGAGGCCAACGCGCTCATGGGCATGTCCGAGAACATGGGCTGGATGGTCGGGCCCGCTATCGCCGGCACGCTCATCGCGGTGCTCAGCCCCGGCGGGGCCATCGCCATCGACGCGGCGACCTTCGTCGTCAGCGCCGGCTTTCTGGCCACCATCCGGGCGCCGGCGCTGGCGCGCCGGCGGGCGCGAGCGGCGTTCGTCGTGGAGCTGCGCGACGGTTGGCATGAGGTCAGGTCGCGGCGCTGGCTGTGGGTCATGCTGCTGCGCACCTGCCTGGTGCTCTTCGCCGCCATCGCGCCCTTCCAGATCCTCGGCCCCCTGGTCCTGCGCCACAACGGCCGCGGAGCGCCCGCGTGGGGATTCGTCATGGCCATCTTCAGCCTGGGGATGATCCTGGGCGGCTTCGTCGCTCTGCGCTACCGGCCGCGGCGACCCATGGTCGTCGTGGCGCTCACCGGCACATCGGGGTGTCTCTCGCCCATGGTGCTCGCTCTCGGCGGGTACCTACCCGCGCTCGGCGCCACCGAGTTCATCCACGGGGCGGCCGTCGGGCTGCTCGTCGCCGTCTGGAACACGACGCTGCAGACCCAGGTGCCCAAAGACGCGCTGGCGCGCGTGACGGCCTGGGATTGGATGTCGTCGACCGCTCTCTGGCCGGTCGGACTGGCCATCGCGGGACCGCTCGTCGGGGTTCTCGGCACGCCGACCGCCTGCTGGCTCTCGGCCACGATCGGCCTGTCGTGCTCACTGTGGGTGCTGGGCGTGAAGGACGTGTGGCGGCTGCGGCCGGCGCCGGCTTCGCCGGCGCCGGCCGCAGCCCACGACGCAAGCTGACGTTCAGCGGCCGACGCTTAAGCGGCCCAGTTCGAAGCGCAGCGCATCCTCCAGGCGGGGGAAGAGGAACCGGAAGCCGGCCTGCTCGAGGCGCTTCGGCTGCATGCGCTCGCTCGTCAAGACGAGCGAGCGCCCCATCTCGCCCAGCACCCGCTCCATGACGGCGCCCGGGACGGCGACCATCGCCGGACGTCGCAGCACGCGCGCCAAGGTGTGCGTGAACTCGGCGTTGGTCACCGGGTCAGGCGCGCCCATGTTGAACGGTCCGCTGAGTGTGTCGTCGGTCAGCAGGCGCAGCGCGGCGCCCAACACGTCGTCGGGGGCGACCCAGCTCATCCACTGCTCGCCCGACCCGATGCGCCCACCGGCGCCGAGCCGGAACGGCGTCATCATCAAGGGGAGCGCTCCGCCGGAGGGGCTCATGAGGACCGCCAGACGCAAGACGGCCACGCGGATGCCGGCCTCGCGGGCAGGCTCGAGGGCGGCCTCCCAGGCCTTGCAGACGTCGGCCAGGAAGCCCTCGCCGAGGGTGCTCTCCTCGGTCAGGATCTCGTCGCCGCGGTCGCCGTAGATGCCCACGGCGGAGGTCGAGAGGAGGACGCGGGGCGGCTTCTGCAGCCGGGCGAGCGTGCGCGACAGCAGCGCCGTGCCCCGTTCGCGGCTGCGCCTGATGCGCTCGCGCTTGCCGGCCGTCCACACGCCGAAGAGCGATTCGCCGGCCAGATGGACGACGGCATCGACCCCCTCGAGGGCGGCCGCGTCGATCGCGCCCGTGTCGGGGTCCCAGAAGATCTCGTGCGCAGCCGACGGCGACTGGCGCACGAGGCGGCGCACCTGGTGCCCGCCGCTCGTGAGAAAGGCCGTCAGATTGGCGCCTATGAGCCCGCCGGCGCCGCTGACGGCGACGGTGAGGCGCGGTGCACCGGCGAAGGCGGAGTGGCGTTCAAGGTCATGGCGCAGGCGTTCGTGGCGGAAGCGCAAGACGCGTTCGAGCTGCCGGCGCACCGCCCCGTCGGCGAACAGCGTGCCGGCGGCGCCGGCCGGCAGCCGGTACTCGAGATGGTCCTCCAGCACGCTCTCGTGCTCGCCCTTGGGGATGAAGCGGTGCGTGTGCTCCCAGCGGGCGAAAGGTCCTTTGACCTGCGTGTCGACGAACTGGCGCCCGCGCACGTGGTCGTGGTGACGGACCTCCCAGCGGAGGCGGACCAGCCGGTCTCCCGGCAGCCCGCGGGGCAGACCGGACTCGAGCGACAGCACCACGCGGCCGTCGTCTTCGATGCCGCCGCTGCGTTCGAGCACGCGGATACGCTGCCAGGGCGGTGCGCTGCGCGCGAAGGCGCCGGGGCGCGTGTGCCACACGTAGAGCTCGTCGGCGGAGACGGGGTAGGTGCTGCTCCACTCAAGGACGGGCATGATGACACCCCTCTGTCGGGATCCCTTGCCGCCGGGTCGGCGCTCTGCGCACGGCTGACCGAGAGCGCTGCCACGACGCTGCCTGCTCGGCTTTTACCCGTTTCGTAGAGAAAGGGCAACGCGGCGCGGGTGGCCGGCTTGTGGGCGGTTGCGACCACCGCTGCGCGGAGCGAGTCGCCGGTCGCGAGCCGGCGTCGGCGCATCTCCAGGGGAGGGACCGATCGCTCTCGTGGCGTTGCGGTAGACTGCTCACCGACATCGGCCCTGCCGCGGGAACCGTCCTCCTTGCGGCGGCCGCCCGACGGAGGAGCGCCTCGTGAGGATCGCCTTCCTGGGAGACAGCCTTACCGAAGGATGGCCGGGGGCCTCGTTCATGGAGCGACTCGGTCCACTGCTGCCCGGCCACTCGCTGGTCAATCTGGGCCGTGCCGGCGACACGGTGGCCAACCTCGCGTTGCGCATCTTGCGCTCCGGCTTCGAGCCGGTCGATCTGGCGTTCATCTGGGTCGGCGTCAACGACGCCTTCACGGCCGAGTGGCGCGTCCCGTCCGGGAGCGGGCACGCGGAAGGGGACTGGAGGGCGTGGTGGGCGGGTGAGCTCGATGCCGCCCGGCGCACCTATGCGCGGCTGCTCGCGTTGACCCTGGAGCGTTCGCCGCTTGTCATCTGCGTGCCGCCGCTGCTGCCTGAGGGAGGCGTCGATGACGCGGTGCGGAGGCGGGTGCGGGAGGTGGCGGCGGCCGTCTTCGAGACGGCCGCCGCCACCTCCCGCACCCGCCTCTTCGACCTGCAGCCGGCCTTCACCGCCGCACGAGCGCAAGACCCGACCGCCGCCTTCACGATCGACGGCGTGCACCTGACCGAACGAGGCGCCGACGTCGTCGCGCAGGCCTTCGCGGCCACGGTCGGCGATATCGAGCAGAGGCGGTGAGCGCACGGTCTGCGGCTCGACGCACGCGGGGCCGGCACCGTCGACCGCGAGCCGTACGCAGGAGCGTGGCGCATGCGCCGAGTCGCAAGCGGGAGCGGCGCCGCGGGCCGGCGGACCGTGCTTCTCGGTGTGCCTCTCCGGGAACCCTCGGCTATGCTAGACATGCACGCGACGGCGTCGGGCCCGAGCGCGCGCGGCGGCGTGAACGCGGTGAACGAGCGAACGCCACCGGCGGACGGTCGGCGCGTGCGGGTGCGGTAGCGTTGACGAACGTGGTTGGGCGCTCGAGGAGCGCATCCCCGTATCGTGCCGCGCGGGAGGAGTGACGAGCGATGCCGTTGGGCGGGTTCTGCAAGGAGTGTGGCACGTGGGTCTGGGTAGCGCCCGACGGACGCTGCCAGTCCGGGCACCCGGCGAGCTCGGTGCGCGACGTGCAAGAGCTCGTCCCCTGCGAGTACGGCGACTCGCCCAGCAGCCTGCGCCAGCTCGAGAACCTGAAGTCGCGAGGCGCGCCGCGGACCGCCGGTCGGGCGGGCACCGGCCCGCTGCCGGGCGCGCGCGCAGGCGGCGCAGCCGCCTGGCCGGTCGGCAGCGGGGTCAGCGGCGGTGTCGCGGGCGCGACCGGCCCGACCGTCGTACTGCGTCGCCTGGCCAACCGCCGCTGGTGGTGGCGCCACTCGTTCTGGATCGTCTGGACGTTCACGCTCGGTTTCCTCAACTGGCTGGCCTTCTTCTACATAGGGGTGAAGGCTCGCCGCGCGGAGTGGATCGTGGCTGGCTTCCTCTACCTGCTGCCCCCGGTGCTCTTCATCGGCTTCCTCAGCACGACGTTGTGGCCCATCTTCCTTGCCGTGCAGCTCTTCGTCGCGGGCGTCTCGGTGTTGCACGCGCTCATGGTGCGCCCGGAGTACCGCGCGCTCATGTTCGCCGCGGCCGAGGAGGCGGCGATCGGCATGCCCCCGGCGCCCCCCGAGCTGCCCCGGGCCGATCGGCCGGCGCTGCCCAAGGGCATCGACGAGTCGGTCGCGCAGGCGATCCGCGAGGCGCACGACAAGGTCGACGAGATCAGGCGGAGCACCGAGGCGCAGATCGCCAAGCCCGAGGTGCGCGTGAAGGTCGGCGAGCTGTGCCTGACGGCCGAGAAGATCCTCGCCGAGCTGCGCGCCGCGCCGACTCGCGTCGGCGCGGCGCGCAGCTTTCTCACCTACTACCTCGACGCCGCCCATCGTATCGTCATGGGCTACGCCGAGCTCTCGCGGCGGCAGATCGGCTCCGCCGAGGTCGCGACGACGCTGAGCCGCGCCGAGGACTCGCTCGACAGCATCCAGCAGGCCTTCGAGCGGCAGCTCGGCGCCATGTTGCGCAACGAGGTGATCGACCTCGACAGCGAGGTCGCCCTGCTCGAGAAGACGGTGAAGATGGAGAACCTGCTGAACGAGACGGGCATGGGCTAGGCCCCGGCGTTCCGTAGTGCGCACCCGACCCAAAGGGGGATGGCATGGCTGACGAGATCGTACCGGCGCCCGAGGCTGCACAGCCGTCGGTCGAGGTCGAGCTGAGCGATCAAGACAAGACGCAGGTCGAGCAGATCAAGCAGGCGATCGACGTGACCGATCCGCAGATGGCGATCCAGTACGGCCTGCCGGCCCAGGACAAGATCTCGACGTTCGCCGACTCGCTGCTGGGAGACATCCGCACGAAAGACACCGGCGAGGCCGGCGAGGCCTTGGCGGAGCTGCTCGCCAAGGTGAAGGAGCTCGACGTCGAGAGCCTGAGCGGCGGCTCGTCGTGGAGCCGCGTGCCGATCGTGGGGCGCTTCGTCGACAGCTTCAACCGCTTCGTGGCGCGCTACCAGAAGCTGGCCACAAACGTCGAGCAGCTCACCGTGGCCCTCGAGCGGGCGCGCATGGGCTTGCTCAAGGACGTCACCGTGCTCGACAAGATGTACGAGCTCAACCTCGACTACCTGCACCAGCTCGATGTCTACATCGCCGCCGGCGACGAGATCCTGGAGGAGCTGCAGGCCAAGCGCCGCCCCGCGCTCGAGGTCGAGGCGCGCACCTCGCAGGACCCGCTCGTCGCGCAGAAGCTCGCCGACTTCCGCAACGCCGTCGCGCGCTTCGAGCGCCGCCTGCACGACCTCAAGTTGACGCGCGTGATCGCCATCCAGACGGCGCCGCAGATCAGGCTCATCCAGGGCAACGACCAGAACCTGGTGGAGAAGATCCAGAGCTCGATCCTCAACACGATCCCTCTCTGGAAGAACCAGATCATCATCGCCATCAGCCTCTACCGCCAGCAGAAGGCGCTCGAGCTGCAGAAGGAAGTCACCGACACGGCCAACGAGCTGCTCGCCAAGAACGCCGAGCTGCTCAAGACGGGCTCGGCCAAGGTGGCCCGTGAGACCGAGCGCGGCATCGTCGACCTCGAGACGCTGAAGAAGGTCAACGACGACCTTATCGCCACGCTCGAGGAAACGGTGCGCATCCAGCAGGAGGCGCACGTCAAGCGTCAGGCGGCCGAGATCGAGATCGCCAAGATGCAGACCGACCTCAAGCAGCGGCTGATCGACCTGCGCACCGGCTGATGTGAGCAGGTCGTCGCAGAAAGAGCCCTCCTCCAGGCTGGTCGACCTGCGCGGGCTGATGCCTGTGAGCCGGGTCGGACGTGCGCACCATGCCGGCCGGTCGGCCGGCGGTGTCGGAATGCCTTGCCGGTTCGGCCGAGAGTGCGAGCCAGGACAATCTAGGCGCCTGTGCTCGAGTCGGTCCAGCCTCGCCAAGGCCACCCGGCGGCCGGTCCGACGGTGAGCGTCAGGCCGGGGACGAGCGCGGTCCTCACCAGGAAGGTGTCGATCAGCACCCCGATGGCGACGCCGATGCTGATCTCGGCGAGATCCTTCACCGGCTGGGAGAGCAGGATCAGGAAGGTGCCGGCAAGGATGATGCCGGCGCTCGTGAGCACACCGCCGGTCGCGGTCACCGCGCGTACGGTGCCGTCGCGCAGGCCGTGCGCCAGCGCTTCGGAGCGGATGCGCGTGGTGATGAAGATGTTGTAGTCGCTGCCCAGCGCGACCAGGAAGATGAACATGTAGAGCGGTATGCGGTAGCTGATGTGTTGCCAGCCGAAGAGCTTCTCGGTGATGAGGATCGTCGCTCCCAGTGCGGCAAGGTACGAAAGCACGTTGGTGGCGAGCAGGAACGCCGGCGCCACTATGGCGCGCAGCAGCAGAGCCAGGATGACGCCCACGACGATCAAGGCGATGACGGCCACGAGGATGGTGTCGCGGTTGGAGAGCGCCCACGTGTCGGCTTGGGTCGCGGTCGGTCCGCCGACGAGAGCGACGCCTCGGTTCATGGCGGCCACCTGCCGTGCGGCTACGCGTAACCGGCGGACCTGTTCGAGCGCCGTGCTGGAGTAGGGGTCGCCCTTGTAGATCGCCTGGAAGCTCAGCAGCTTGCCGCGGTCGGCGGCGCCGGTCGGGAAGGCCGTGGCCACGCCGGGGCTCTTCTGCAGTGTGCCGACGATT
>Ga0315282_10013394_pt1 | contig 12374 bp, 7 predicted proteins | sample YL17G07_20_MG_FD_203693 | JGI IMG/M metagenome (GOLD analysis project Ga0315282, IMG submission 203693) | Sediment microbial communities from Yellowstone Lake, YNP, Wyoming, USA - YL17G07_20 | ecosystem: Environmental > Aquatic > Freshwater > Lake > Sediment | place: USA: Wyoming | collected... | reverse complement strand
ATTAGGTCCTTGACCGAGAAGATCGCGCGCAGACCGCGCTCCTGAGCAGCGTCCAGCACGCTCGCGGCCGCCTCCATGCCGCCCATCGTCGAGCCATAGTCAATGAAGCAGTTGAAGTGGCTCTTCGCCAGGCGATCGAGGATGGGCAGGTAGTAGCTGGGGTAGAGGGTGCCGGTCTGCCAGCGCCAAGGCTGGTCGGCCGGCTGGACCGTCTCCAAGCTCGAGAGGATGTAAAAGCCCATCGGGAAGAAGGGCCGACCCTCGACCGCAAGCATGCGGTTCGGCCCGATCCCGGTGGCATTGGCTGGCCGCCCCGCGGGATCGCCGCGGGTGACCACCGCGGTAGCCCGGGCTACCGAGTCGCGGGAGGCGCCTTCGCACAGCTCACAGCAGAGGTCGTAGAGGCCGGGGGCCAGGGCAACCGTCGGTAGTGACGGGAGCGGCTGCCAACCGCTGCTGGCGGCGACCGTCGTCTCCAGGGCCTCGCCGACGCGCCGGCGCCCTGACATCAGGAAGAGCCGCGCGCGGTAGTGCATCTGCTGCCCGGGGGCTGTCGGCTCCACCCACACGCGCGCACCGAGGGCCTCGTCCGCACTCGGCTCCAGGCCCAGCATGCCCGCCGGGTTCGGGGTCGCGATCGAGAGGCGCAGCAGCTCCTGGCGCACCACGCGCAGCGTGTCGCCCGCCACCGGGCGTCCGTCGGCGCGTGAGACCAGACTCACCTCGATGCCGGTCTCACCGAGGGGGAGTTCCTCGCCGGGAACCACCAGCGTCGCCGTGTCGCCCCGGAACGGCGCAGGCGTGACCTCTGCCGGTCCGCCCGGCAACAGCACCTTGGCGCCGAGGAGCGCGTCGTCGGATGACCAGCCGCTCCGCGGCGCCAGTCGCGCCTGAAGCCGCACATCGGGGGCGGTCAGGCCGGCCACGACGGGCTGCACCTTCTGGCCGGCCGGGTACCCGGCGAACCCGAACTGCACCGACGGCGCGGCCAGCTCCGCCACCTCGACATCGTCGAACCACGCGGTGCCGCTGGTGCCGGGGCGCCCGTACAGGATCACGCTCCCGCCGGTGACATCCTCAGGGATGACGGCACTCTCGAAGACGATGCGCGTCCAGTCCGCCGTGCCCGTGATGCCTGGCGCATAGGCGCCGCCCACATAGCCCTGCGGACCACTCCACTCCAACGAGATCGTGGCGCCCGTATCGCTGCTCGCGATCCCCTCGGTCCTCACCCAGACGCTGAACCGGTAGCACTTGCCCGGTCGCAGCCGCAGCCCCTGGCCGGCGATGAGGTATGGGCCGCCCGGCTCGTTGTGGTAGCGCAGGCTGCATCTGCCCGTATGGGAGACGGCCGTGTCCACCGCGTAGAGGGCCGGGAGGTTCCACCCGGTGGCCTCCTCCTCGAAGCCCGGGTTGGCCACCATGTTGGCTGGCGGGGCCGCGGCCACGCCATAGAGGCCGAGGGCTGCGCACAGGGGCTGGATGAGAGCCATGCAAGCACCTCTCGCCGTGGGGAAGGAGCGCCGGGCAGCATTGCCGGCGCGGCACTTCGGCCGAAGCTGGGGCGTGACCTCCGGGCCGGAGGCAAGCGTAGAGGTCCGCCCCGCGGCGGTGCGCAATCTGCAGAGCCACTGTCGCAGTTGCACAGGGAAGGGAGACACAGACCCATGCGGCCCTTCACCGGTGCCCGTCGTCCCGCCCCACTCCTCCTGCCTCTGGCCGTGTCCGCGGCGCTGCTCCCAGCCTCACGATGCGTTCCGCAGGAAGGTGGCGAGTCGCCCATGGGGACTGTGCTGTACAACGGGATCCGTTTGCCTCAGCCGTGGCCGCCGACTGACCGCCAGCTCTCCTTCGAGCCCCCGCCGCTTCCCGACTACCTCGCCACGCCGCCGGCCGTGATCCCGATTGACGTGGGCCGGCAGCTCTTCGTGGACGACTTCCTCATCGAGGAGACGACGCTTCAGCGTACGTACCATGCGGCCAGGTACTTCGACGGGAACCCTGTCCTGCGGCCCGACCAGCCCTGGGAGCAGGAGGGTGGGCCCACGGCGATGGTCTTCAGCGACGGGGTCTGGCATGACCCCGCCGATGGCCTCTACAAGATGTGGTACATGGGCGGCTACGGCCGCGCGACCTGCTACGCCTTCTCCCGCGACGGCGTCCACTGGGAGAAGCCGCAGCTCGACGTGGTGCCCGGCACCAACATCGTGCAGACGACGCCGCGCGACTCCGCGACGGTCTGGCTGGACCTCGCCACTCAGGACCCGTCCCAGCGCTACAAGCTCTGCACCTACACGTACCCCGAAGGAGCGGGGGCGCTAACCATCTGGGTCTCGCCCGACGGCATCCACTGGGGTGCCGTGGGCACTGCAAGGCGGGAACGCGAGGCCGGGTCGGGAGGGGACGCGGCCCCGGTGGACACGGCTTGGCGCGGCCACGCCGCCTGGGGCGAGCCCGTGGCCCGCAGCGGCCCGTGCGGTGACCGCACGACCGTCTTCTACAACCCGTTCCGCCAGGTCTGGGTCTACAGCCTCCGCGGCGGCGTGGATGGCCTCGGCCGCATCCGGCAGTACTGGGAGCATCGCGATCTGGTGGCCGGCGCCTCCTGGGAGGCTGGGCAGCCGCCGCTGTGGGTAGGCGCGGACCGGCTCGACCCGATGCGGGCCGACCTGCAGACACCCTGCCAGCTCTACAACCTCGATTGTGTGGCGTACGAGAGCGTCCTGCTCGGGCTCTTCAGCATCTGGCGCGGCCAACCGCAGGACCGGCCCAAGCCCAACGAGGTCGTGGTGGGGTTCAGCCGAGACGGCTTCCACTGGTATCGCCCGTCGCGCGAGCCGTTCATCCCGGTATCTGAGCGCCAAGGCGACTGGAACTGGGGTAACGTGCAGTCCGCCGGTGGCTGCTGCCTGGTGGTGGGCGACGAGCTGTGGTTCTATGTGAGCGGCCGGGCGGGCGAGCCGGGAACGCCGAAGTCGGGCGTGTCCAGCACCGGCCTCGCCATCCTACGGCGCGACGGCTTCGCCTCGCTGGACGCCGGCGAGCAGCGCGGGACGATCACCACGCGTCCGGTGCGCTTCACGGGGCGGTACCTGTTCGTGAACGCCGATGCGGACGAAGGCGAGCTGCGGGTGGAGGTCCTCAACGAGGCCGGAGAGGCGGCGGAGCCCTTTGCGCGCCGCCGGTGCGTGCCGGTGCGGAGCGACGGGACGCTGCTTCCCGTGACCTGGAAGGGCGCAGAGGACCTCTCGGCCCTGGCCGGGCAGCCGGTGCGGCTGCGGTTCCACCTGCGCCGGGGCTCGCTCTACTCGTTCTGGGTCAGTCCCGACCGCAGCGGGGCGAGTCATGGGTACGTGGCGGCGGGCGGGCCGGGCTTCACCGGCATGACCGACGACGTGGGCGTGGCGGCGCTCGGAACAGCCTCGACCTCCGCGGACCGGTGACGGCTAGGGCGACACCCGGACAAACGGCATAGCGGGCTGGAAGCCCGCCCCACGCAGAGGGGGCTCGGGCTCAGTACAGCTCAGCGTCCTGGACGATGAACTTGAGGCCGGGGGTGAGGGGGAAGGCCTCGCGCATGGCGTGGGCAGCGGTGATGAGGGGCTGCACCTGGTCGTCGTTGAGCACCAGCAGCAGCACGTTGTTGACGCCCGGCCAGACCGGGTCGCCCCCCCGGATACCGGTCTCGCCCGCCCCGTGGACGTTGCGCAGCAGCGTGTAGTGCTCGATGCCGTGCTGCTTCAGCAGCTTCTCCATGTCGGGCTCGATGCCCGAGTCGTAGATCACGGTCACCAGCTTCACGGCCGTTCCTCCTCCGCTCGCGGTGCGCCGGTGAGGCGTTGCCAGACGCGGCGCAGAGCCCCGGCCCCGCCGTAGAGGAGGCGTTGGAGGTCGTCCGTGATCACGTAGAACGAGGGCGTCATCAGCAGCGACAGCAGTGTGGAGAGCAGCATGCCCGCGATGACGACGCTGCCCATCGGGGCGCGCAGCTCCGAGCCTTCGGCCAGGAAGGGGATGTACCGGGAGAAGGCGACCGGCACAGCGCCCAGGACCGTGGCGAAGCTGGTCATGAGGATCGGCCGCATACGGGTCGGGCCGGCCTGCAGCAAGGCCTCCATGCGGCTGAGGCCCCGGGCCCGTAGCGTGTTGGTGTAGTCCACGACCAGGATGGCGTTCTTGCCCACCATGCCCATGAGCTGGATCAGGCCGATCATGGCGATCATGCTGAGGGCATCGCCGAACACGAGCAGACCGAGGAAGCCGCCGCCCATCCCTAGTGGGATGGTGAAGGCGACGTTGAAGGGCTGCAGCAGGTTGGCGTAGAGGGCAGCCGTGACCATGAACACGAGGGCTCCGGCCAGAGCCATGGCCTGGAGCATGAAGGGCATCTCCTGGCGCTGCCGCTGCGCCGTGCCCGCCCACGCGTACCTGATGCCCGGGTGAGGTTCCTGGTTGGCGGCCTCCAGCAGCGCCGCCTGCGCCTTGCTGGCCACCAGGCCGGCCTGCTGCGCCGTCACGGTGACCATGCGCTGGCGGTCGCGCCGCTCGATCAGCGAGGGGCCGGTGCCGAGGTAGACGCGCGCCACGTCCCGCAGCCGCACCTCCTGCCCCGTGCTGGAGAGACCGACCAAGAGGTTGCCGACATCGGCGAGGCTGCTGCGGTCCAGCTCCGCCAACTCGACCCGCAGGTCGTACTCGTCGCCGCCCTCACGGTACTTGGAGGAAGTGTCGCCCTCCATCGCGGCGCGCATGGTCATGGCCACGGTGGAGGCGTTGAGGCCCAAGTCGGCCGCCCGCCGGCGGTCTATCTCCGCCCGGATCTCCGGGCGTCCCGGCTTGGCCGACAGCTCGGCATCGCGCAGTCCGGGCACCTTGCGCAGCCGCTGCACGATGCGCGTGCCCACGCTCTCCAGTTGCTCGCGGTCGGGACCCAACAGCGCCAGTTGGACCTGTCCGGAGCCCGTGCCCATGCCGCCGGCGCGGCTGACGTGGATCGTGAACGAGGGCAGACCCGCCAAGTCCAGGCGGAGAGCATCAATCACCTGCTCATCTGTGCGCCAACCCCTGGACTTGCGGAGTCCCTTCCGTTTGAGCGTGATGGCGACCGTGCCGTACTGGCCGCCCTGGCCGGTTGCCCCAATCAAGGAGGAGCCCGCCGAACCGGAGGTTGCGTTATAGAACTCCACCTCCGGATACCGCTTCGCGTCGGCCACGACCTTCTCGATGCGCCGCAGCAGGCGGTCCGTCTCCTCCAGCCGCGTGCCCGGCGCCCCCTCCACGCTGACCTGGACGATGCCTGTGTCCTGGGTCGGGAAGAACTCGAAGCCCACCCGGCCGCTCTTGACCGTTAGAGCGATGGCGCCGACGAACGCCCCGTAGCCGACGGCGACCGCGGCCCACGGATGGCGCACCACGCGCGCCAGGAAGCCGCGGTACGCCCGCTCCACAGCGCGGTACGGTGCGTCGAGGGCCTCGAAGAAGCGGTGCCCGACGGTCCGTTCCTCGCGAGCCCGGAGCTGCTGCGTCTCCCGGCTGAACCACCACGAGGCGAGCATGGGCGTCAGCGTGAAGGACATGAAGAGCGAGAAGAGCGTGACCACGGTGGTCGTGATGCCGAACGAGAAGAAGATCCGGCCGATGATGCCGCCCATCAGCGCCACGGGCACATAGACCACCACATCCACCATGGTGATCGCCACGGCCGCCCCACCGATCTCCGCTCGGCCGTTGAGGGCCGCGACCTTCGGGTCCTCGCCCATATCCAGGTGGCGGACGATGTTCTCGATCACCACGATGGAGTCGTCCACGAGGATGCCGACCGCCAGGGAGAAGGAGAGCATGGTCATCGTGTTGATCGTGAACCCGAACAGCGAGATGGGGAAGAACGTGCAGAGGATCGAGGTCGGGATGGCCATCGCCACGATCAGCATCACGCGCAGCCGGTGCAGGAAGACGAACGTGACGAAGGCCGCCAGCAGCGCCCCCAGCACGAGGGCGATCGCCACATCGCGGATGGCCTCCATCGTGCTCTCAGCCGAGTCGTAGGAGACCACATACTTCAGGTCCTTGGGCAGCATGCGCTGCAGGTCCGCGATGGTCGCCCGCACCCCGCGGGAGACGAGGACGGTGTTGGCCTTGGTCTGCTTGTAGACGGAGACCGACACGCTGTCGCGGCCGTTCAGCCGCGCGTAGGCGGTGGGCTCCACCACCGTGTCGTGCACCTCGGCCAGGTCCTGCAGGCGTACGAGGCCCCCTAGGGGCGTGCTGACCTGCAGTCGGCGCAGGTCGTGCAGGCTCTGGAACCGGCCGAGGCTCCGGACCGCGTACTCCCGGGTGCCCTGCTTGACACTGCCGGCCGGCAAGTCAAGGTTCTGGGCCGCCACGATCTGAGCCAGTTGGCCGATGGACAACCCCACGGCCCGCAGCCGCTCGTCGTGACCCAGCACCTGGACCTCGCGCTGCTGGCCGCCGGTGACGCCTGCGGCAGCGACCCCCGTCACCTGACCGAAGCGCGTGACCACCTCCTGGTCCACTAGCCAGCGTAGGTCGCGCGGCGACCGTTCCCCGGAGATATTGACGGTGATCACCGGGAAGCTGCTGAAGCTCAACTTGTTGATGCTCGACTTCTCGGCTTCGTCCGGGAGCTTCTGCTGAGCGCCGTTCACCGCGTTGGTGACATCGGCCGCGGCGACATCAACGTCTACGCTCATGTCAAACCGGACCACGACAGCGGAGACGTTCTCCTGGCTTGTCGAGTCAATCTCATCCACCCCGCTGACGGTGGCCACCGCGTCCTCGATCGGCTTGGTGACCTTCTGCTCGACCTCCTCGGGCCCCGCTCCCGGGTAGACGGTCACCACCGTCACGATCGGGATGTCAATGTTCGGCATGTTCTCGATCGGCATCTTGCGCAACTGCGTGAGGCCGAGCGCCATGAACGCCAGGATGACCATGGCGATCGTGACGCGGCGCCGGATCGAGAGGTCAGTCAGCCACATGCGACGAGCCTACCTGCTTCCCATGGGCCCCGGCGTTGTGCGGTGACCCGAGCGGGCTACCTACTGAGCGGGCTGGTTGCTGGGGGGCAGCTCTTCCTGCGGCTCGACCTCCTGCCCCTTCTCCAGATCGCGCTGACCCAGCAGCACGACCAGTTCGCCCTGCGCGACTCCCGAGGCGATCTGCACCAGGCTCTCGGTGGTCGAGCCAAGCGTCACCGGGCGAATCTCCACCTTGTTGCTCTTGTTGATCACGTAAACACGCCGGATCTGCTTCCCCTCGGAGTACTCCTCCACGATGCAGTCGCGCGGCAGCACTACGCCGGTGATGGGCGCGCCGACCGTCAGCTCCACCCGGGCGAACATGCCAGGCTTCAGCGCCAGGCCGCGGTTGGCGATGATGACCCGCGCGATGAAGTTGCGCTGGTTCATGACGGCGCTGGGAGCGATGTCATCCACGCGCCCGGCGAAGGTGGGCGCCGCCGCTCCACGCGCAGCGTCCAGCGCGTCGGCCCGTACCGTGCCCATCTGGCCGACGTGGAGCTTGGCCACGTCCAGCTCACTGACCACCGCGCTCACGTAGACGCGGGCAATGTCGAGGAGCTGGAAGAGGCCGTTCGCGCCTCCCACGCCGGTGTAGTCCCCCGGGTCGGTGTTCCGGGCCGCGACGACGCCCGAGAGGGGCGCGAAGACCTTCGCCTTGCGGACGTTGACCAGCACCACTTCGTGGGCCGCGGCGGCCTGGTGAACACCAGCCTCCGCGGCGTTGATGTCGTGGCTGCTCACCACGACCTGGCCGCGCCCGGCCTGGGCCATGCGGAGCTGGTCCTCGGCCAGGCGCACGGCGTTGCGCGCCACCTCGACGTCCTCTTGCGACATGGCGACCTGGTCGGTCTGCGCCTCCGCCAGGGCGAGTTGCTCGCGGGCCTGCTGCACCTGCAGCTCGGCCAGGCGCACCTGCTCCGTGGTCGCCCCTTCCCGCACCAGACTCAGGGCCGAGCGCGCCTGCTCGAGCTGCCCGCGGGCGCTCTGGTAGCTGGCCAGCGCCTGGCCGAACTCCGTGCCGGACGCCGCTCCCTCCGCGTACAGCCGCTTGTTCACCTCGTAGTTCGACTTGGCAAAGTCAAACTGCGCCTGCGCCATCTCGAGGGCCGCCTGGGCCTGCGCGACCTCCTGGTCCCGCGCCCCGCGCCGCACCTGCTGTAGTTGCGTTTCCGCCGACTGCACGGCCACGCGCGCCTGCGTGACCCCGTTGTTGACCTTGGTCTCCGTAGCGCGCGCCGCCGTCTGCGCCTTGGCCAGCTGCGTGCTTGCGGTCTGCACCTGCTTCCGCGCTTGCTCAACGGTAATGCCGGTGGTGTCGTTCTGCAGAGCCACCGAGTCCACGGCCTTGCCCAGGTTGGCGCGCGCCGCCTCCACCGCCGCGGCCGCCTGGGCCGCCTGAGCCTCCTGCATCTGCGTATCCACGACCACCAGGAGCTTGCCACGAGTCACGTAGTCGCCCACGTCGCCGTGGACCTCCACCACCTTCCCGGCCACCTCCGAGGCCACGGTCACCCGGCGGTAGGCGTCCACCGAGCCCGTCAGCTCGAGCTGGTCCGCCACGGGCTGGGAGACGGCGCGGACCACCCGCACCGCGGCCTTGGCCTGCTCGCCCATCGGTGCCGCCCCTGGCGGCCCCGTCTTGGCGCCGGCCTTGGCCCCCCCGCGGCCCTGGCAGCTACCGATCAGGGCTACCAGCGCCACGGTGGCCACCAGCAGGCCACCTGCCACCACAGCCCGGGTCACCTTCATGGTGCCGCCTCCTGCAAAGGATCTAGCCCCACGGCGGACTGCAGTCGAATCAGGCCCACGTTCAGGTCATACTCCGCCTGGGTGATCGCCTGCTGCGCCTGCGCCAGCGACGCCTCCGCGTCAATCACCTCACGCCCGAGACCCATGTCGTTGTCGAACCGCAGGTGCGAGATGCGCGCCAGCTCCCGCGCCTGGCGCTCCTGCTCGTACGCGGTCCGCAGCCGCGAACGCACGGACTCCACCTCGTTCAGACGCGTGTGGACCTCCGCCTCGATCTGCGCCCGCACCACCTCCGCGCCGCGCTGGGCCTGGGCCAACTGCGCCTGGGCTTGGGCCAGGCGGCCCTCGCTGGCGCCGCCGTCATTGAGCGGCTTGGTCACCGTGAGCGATACCTGGTAGGCCAGCGCCGGCGAGGTGAGGCTCTGCGTCTGCTTCACCATGGCCGCCGACAGGCCCACCTGCGCCCGCTTCGCCCGTTCGGCCACCGCGACGCTCGACTCGGCCAGAAGCACAGCCGCCTCTGTCTGCGGCACCTCTGGCCGGTTGCTTAGGGCGAGGGCGAGCGCCTCCTCGGGCGTTTGCGCCACGACCGCCGGCGCCTGTCCCTCCTCCACGGACACCGGCGTCTCCTGGCTGACCAGCAGGTCGGAACGCAGGGTCGTCTTGGACTTCTCGACCTGCAGTTGCGCCTGCGTGATCTGGCCTTGTTGTGCCGCTACCTGGACCTGCGCCTGCACCACCTCGTAGAAGGCGATGAGGCCCTCGCGGTAGCGCTTCTCGCTGTTGCGGAGGTGTTCGGAGAGGGCGGCGAGCTGGCGCAGCGCGACGGCCACGAGCTGCTCGTCACGCAGTACCGCGTATACATCTTCGCGCGCGTGCAGCGCGGTCGTGCGTCGGTCCACGGGGAGGACCGCGCGTGCCGACTGGATGCCCGCGGCGGCAAGCTCCTTCTGGGCGTGGATGAGGCCGCCCGACCAGAGCGTCTTGCCCGCCACCAGCATGTGCGTCTCGGAGACCTCGTTGAAGAACCTCCCGAGTTCGGGGGGGAGGCTCGGGGCCGGGCCGCGCACGAGGACCGTGCCCTCGTACTGCGCCGTAACGGCCGCCAGAGCGCCGGCCGTCTGCAGCGCCCCTTCGGCGGCGCGGACACCCTCAACATCCATCTGAAGCTGGAGGCTGCGTTCGACGGCGAGAGCGGCTGCGCTGTCGGGCGTGAGTGACAGGGGTTCGGGCGGCAGCGGCGGCGCAGCCTCTACCCCCTCCTGGCCGAGCGCCGGGGTGAGGGCGCCCAGGAGCAGGCCGCAAAGAGCGGCGGCACAACGCGCAGCATACCACACGGCGCCCGGGGATGCTGGCGGTCGCCATCGGCCGCGGAGCGGTTGCACGAGGGACTAAGGCCTCCACACCCACAGGGGCCCCGCCTAGTCGGCCGCGGGCTCCTGGGGTGCGGCGTCGGTGACCGCCAGCATCTGCGTCAGCGCGTAGTGCATCCGTTGGATCTGGTCGAGCTTCGCGAAGATGACGCCACACCCGTAGGGATGGTGAAACGCAAGTAGCTTGTCGCCAGGCTGGATACCGCAGGCTTCACGGACAGCGGCGGGGATGACAACTTGCCCCCGTTCACCAACGGTTACAGCTCCCGCGAAGTGTTCCTCCAGGCGCACCGCACACCTCCCGGCTCCGGCGAGCAGACATAAGGCGCATGATTCGCATGATCGGCACGAGGAACACGTCGCACGGAAGTATAGCGTCGGCGCCGAGGCCGTGTCAAGCGGCGGTTTACGCGCCTCCGGCGGCCTGCTATAATCGCGCAGCCCGGCACGGCTCCCGCCGGTGGGAGCGCCGCCCAGGCAACATAATGGCCTTCCCGGGTGCCCCGGGAGAGGGTCCACGAGAAGGAACGCGCGCATGTTCAGACTGGTCCGGCGCTGGTCAGTGCTGCCGGCAGCCGTCGCGCTGGCGGCGGTAGCGGGCTGCCCCAAGGTCGTCGAGGAGGATGCGAGCCAACCAGCCCAGCCCGGCACCGCCGCAGGCTCCGGCACCAAGGCGGCCCCCGCCGGCGGCGCGGCGGAGCTCACCCTCTTCACCTGGACGCCTGCCGACGAAGCCTCCGCGAACGAGGAGCTACTGCGGCAGTTCGAGGCGGCGAACCCGGGCATCACGGTCCGCCTGCAGAACGAGACCGGCAGCAAGCAGGCGATGCAGAAGCTACAGACGATGGTCAGCGCCGGGACGCCTCCGGACGTAGCGTCGCTGCACGGCGCGTACTACATGCCGTTCGCCGGCAAGGGCGTGCTGCTCGACCTCGAGCCGCTGATCGCCAAGGATGCGGCTTTCAACCTTGCCGACTTCCAGCCGCAGCTCCAGGAGCTGTGCCGGTACAACGGCCGACTCTACTCGCTGCCGCGCTACACCTCGGTCTACATCCTGTTCTACAACACGCGGCTCTTCGACGAGGGAGGCGTCCCCTATCCCGGGTCGCAGCAGCCCTGGGACTGGGAGGCGTACCTGAAGGCGGCGAAGCGGCTGACCCGCGACCGCGACGGCGACGGCCGCACGGACCAGTGGGGCTGCGTCATTGACTTCTGGGGCTCGCGCCTCTACCCCTGGCTGTGGCAGAACGGAGCCGACCTCGTAAGCCCCGACCGCACGCGGGTAACGTTCGACAGTCCCGAGGCCATCGAGGCGGTGCAGTGGGTCGCTGACCTGCGCCTCAAACGGCACGTCGCCCCTGAGACCAACTCCAGCGACCACAACGAGGCCCTCGGCGCCTTCACCCAGGGCGATATCGCCATGTTCATGGGTGGGCCGTGGGACATCCAGACCGTCCGCGAAGCGGGCCGCGCCCAAGGCCTCAAGTGGGCTGTCGCCCCGCTGCCCTCGCGCAAGCGCCAGGCGACCATGCTCGGCACGGAGAACTACGCCATCCTGAAGGGCACCAAGCACCCGGACGAGGCGTGGAAGCTGTTCGCGTTCCTGCTGAGCGCACCGGCGCAGGAGAAGATGGCGGAGCGCCTCGAGAAGATGCCCTCGCGGCTCTCTGTCCTGCGTGGGCCGTACCGGGAGGCGGCCGTGGACTTCGACCGCAAGGTCGTGGCTGACGCTCTGGACTACGCGGTGCGTCCGCCGAACCTGGTGGCGTGGGGTGAGGTGGAGCCGCTGTACCAGCAGGAGCTAGACCGCATCTGGATCGGCCAGAAGAGCGCCGCGCAAGGCTGCCGCGACGCCACGCGGCGCATGCAGGAGGTCCTGGACGAAGACCGCAGCGGGACGAAGGCCGGGGGCTGAACGCTCGTTGCAGGAGGGGGACGGGCAGGAATGCCCGTCCTACGCGGCGGAGGACCGGTCTGGCGACCGGTCCCACTGCCGGAGGCCTAGGGGCTGCCGGTAGCCCTACGGTGACGACAGCTCCTCAAGGCGCCTCACAGTCGCCTCGATGGCGCTCTGTGGTGTGGAAGCACCCGCGGTGACGCCGACGCGCTGGACCCCGTGCAGCCAGGCCGCCTGCAGCTCCTCTGCCGTCTCAATGTGCTGCGTCGGGGTGCCGGTGCCGGCGCACAGCTCAGCCAGTCGGCGCGTGTTGGC
>Ga0315282_10013393_pt1 | contig 12374 bp, 7 predicted proteins | sample YL17G07_20_MG_FD_203693 | JGI IMG/M metagenome (GOLD analysis project Ga0315282, IMG submission 203693) | Sediment microbial communities from Yellowstone Lake, YNP, Wyoming, USA - YL17G07_20 | ecosystem: Environmental > Aquatic > Freshwater > Lake > Sediment | place: USA: Wyoming | collected... | reverse complement strand
ACGGCGTTTTCAAGCGGCTTCACACTAAGCCTCATCGCACCATTCACAATAACCGCAATAGCAACATTGTTCCACTAGAAACCTAAAGTTGAACCTATATATAAGGGGGTCTAGACACCGCAGAGCAACAGAGGCAACTTCCGAAAAGCTAGCTGTTTTTTGGTGCGGCCGCCGAGATTTGAACCCGGGTCGTCAGCGTGGCAGGCTGTATTTTCGCCTGCTTTCAATGATTGCAGCTTAAAAATAGATTATTCAGCGTTAAGAGGCGATTTTCTAAGCTTTCTTGGAAGCAAGAAGTTTAATGAGAGGTATATCAGTTGCATGCTGAGCTATTTGGATAAGTATGTGAAGGTCATTAGTGGACCAATGGATGTTCTCAGGGTCTTTTCAGGCTTGACGGCTGGTCAGCAGCACAATCTTAGCAGGGGTTTGCGAAACCTCTTTAATTTCTTGGAGGCTCAGGGTTGGAGCAAGCAATACTTGGATGTGTTGAGGAAAAATATTCCTAAAGATGAGGTGGGTTTTGATCTTAGAATTCCGTCGCCTGAGGAGGTTGTTTACAGCCTGCGGGTGATGTCAAAGGGTTGTTTGAAGTATAGAGCTCTCTACAACTTGGTTCTTGAAAGTGGCTTAAGGCTCGTTGAGGCGTGCAGACTTATCAATGGTTTTTGTACGTTGCATGTTGAGAAGTTTGAAGACTTCTATGTTGCTGAGCTTGGATACTTTAGAAGGTCAAAGATTGCTTACTTTGGATTCTTTACCGAAGACACTTTCAGGCTGATTCAGCAAATGAGGGAAAATGTGGATTGGGAGTGCGCGGTGACTTACGTTAGAAAGCGACCAAATGTTGTAGCTTTTAAATATCTACGCAAATTCGCCAATGATACTATGACAAGCGAAGAGCTTAACATTCCCGAAAGCGTTGCCGACTTCATCCAAGGACGCACGCCTAAAAGCATAGGGGCGAGACATTACATGCAGCTTAAACGTAAGGCCGTACAGTTCTATCCAAGATACGCAGAATACATAACGCAGCTGAGGCAGAAAGCCCTCAACTAACCCCCTTTTTCTTTTTTTGCTTTCCTAAATAGTGGCATCAGGTTTCAGTCTGTTATGTGGATGTGTTTCAGGGTCGAGCGCCCAAAAACAGTGATAGCCAAATTCTACACAGGAAAAGAATTAGAGAGACTCAAGAGAATCTACGACAAAGCTGAACTCAAAGTGCTCAACCAACCACATTTCTTTTTCAAAACAAAATGATATAAAAAAAGGATAATAGTTGATATAGACTGCGTTGATTCAGCGGCGAAGTTTGTTGATAATCTGGCGTCTTCTCATGAACAGTCCTGTAATGCTGGCTAATGCAACTACGGTGTACGCAATATAATATAGTACCTCGTTTGTTCCTTCCGCAGGCGGGTCAATGTGGAATAAGAGTATGTCTTGTGCTATGGGTCCGCCTCTGTATGAGGCTTGAGCTCGGACGAGATAGATTCCTTTCTTAAGCCCCAGGTCCTTGATTGTGCCACTGCTTTGCCATTCATAGATGCCTGTTCCTGGGAGCTTCTCCACCATTACTGAAGAAATCCAAAGGTTGCCGACATCGTCATAAATCTTTATAGTGACATTTGCGTTGGAGACTGGTTCCATTGTCAAGGCGTCTTTAACTAACGCCGCCAACTTGATTCTGACAGTTTCTCGGAGTAGATAGTCGAAATCGCCGGAGAGTTCAATAGATAATGTTCGATGGGCGAGTGTCACTTTGCCATTAATAAAGGTATTGTCGCCTATGTCGCCTTCTCCCGGAACAATGCCTGCTTCGGCTTTAATGGTGGTGTCGCCAACTGGGATGCCTGTTGTATTCCATGTGAAGTTTAGAGTTGTGCTTGCTCCGGCTGCAAGGTCGGTGACGGTTTGTGAAGGTGCGGCTATTGTGTTATCGTAGAAGGTTGTAACCGTGAAGGTTTCTGTGAAATCCCCTTGGTTCTCAACTGTTACCGTTATTGTCACCAGGTCGCCTGGTATAACTCTCGTGGGAGACGCCTTGACATCTGTGACCGCGATGTCGTGCACGAGCATTGGGGGCAAAACAGTTATATATTGTATGGTTGTGCCGTTCAGTCCATCGTCATCGACGACCCTCAAAATCACCGCAGAGGTTCCGCTTGCATTATATGTATGGGTTGTGATCTTGCCGCGTCCGGTGGTGTTGTCGCCGTAGTTCCAAATGTAGTCCACAATGTGTCCGTCAGGGTCCCAGCTGTATGAGGCGTCGAAAGTAACTGGATCACCTACAGATGGGTAGTATGGGCTGTAAGTGAAATAGGCGTAGGGCGGCTGGGGCGGTGGCGGAGGCGGACCAATTACCTCTACCTGACCATCAATGAAGATGTTGTCTTCAGTATCGGTTTCGCTTGGGACAACGCTGACTTCCGCACTTATTGTGTAGTTTCCTGAGGGAACACCGTAAGTATACCAGTAGAACCATAGAGTTTGGTTTTGGCCCCAGCCCAGCCATACGGTGCTTTTTCCAATTTGAACTGAGTCATAATAGATAGTGACGTTAAATGTTTCATAAAAATCTCCTTCATTGGCAACACTTGCATTAATGTATACTGACTCTCCGGCAGTTATGTTGGTTGGATAAGCTGTTAGGGAAGTTATGGCTACATCATGGGCAACGGGTGGAATTGCTACAGACGTGTCCAGGAACGGCTGGTAATAGACCATTCCTAAATTGTAATCATCAAAGTAATCATAGATGTGTTGCTCAATCTCGGTTGCATTTGTTGTGCCCCACCAGTTATATGTCGCGTTTAAGTTGTCCGCACTGGTAAGCTTGACATCGTAGAGTGTATTACCATGGATGTTGGAATAGTGGACATAGCCTCCTTTGCTCGCTTCTATGCCATTTCCACCATTGCTCGTTATGCTGCTAAACTTTATAGACAACGGACCGGGCGCAGAGACCCCCAGATGACTATTGTTGAAGATACTTGATTTAGAAATAGTGAGGGAGCCGTAAGCGCCGTAGCCGTAGATGCCGTAGGCGTTGTTGAATATGCTACAGTTTAAGACCGAAGCAGAACCATAATAGGCGTATGCTCCATAGATATAGACGCCGTAGACATTGTTGTAAACGGCAGAGTTATAGACTGCGTAGCTGCTTCCATCCCCTTCCTGTCCCATCCCATAGGTATTATCGTGGATTTCTGAGTTGTTAATTGACCAACTACCGCCCCCGCCTCCCAGGCCATAACTATTAAAATAGATTTTAGAGTTGGAAATGAGGAAAGAGCTATGAGGGGCGCCATAGAAGCCGTAGGTGTTACTGAATACATTGGAATTGGAAACGAGAAAGGTGCTCCCCATTAATCCCCAATAACCACCGCTAAGCAAGCCGTAAGCGTTATCGTATATGTTGGAGTCAGAGATAGATACAGTAAGCACGCCACTGTCGAAGTAGATTCCGTATGAGTTCTTCGTAATATTAACCCGCAATAAATTCTGAGATGAATCTTTAAAACTTATTCCTTCAGAGCTATATGTACATGTTACCCATTCGATTATGCTGGCGTAGTCGATGCTTGAATCCCTGAATCTTATGCCTCCCCAATCTCCTGGTGATGGTGTCGTAGCGTTGCTCGTGAACATTATTATATGCGTAGAATTCCCCTGAGCGATTAACACCCCATCGATTATCAAATTTGTTCCATTGGCGAATTTAACAACGACTCCAGGCTCGATTGTTAAAAACACGTTTGGTACAACTACGACGTCCGCTGTAACAACATAGGGACTGCCAGCCAAAGTCCATGTGGTGTTTGTAGTGATGTATCCACTAACATCGGTGCTTGATGAAGTTGATATTACTGTCAAATCAAAGGTAGCCCACGTCGACCCAAAAGCTATACTAAGAGTACCCAAAAGAACTAAAGCATTAAGAGCTACTAAGATGTTTTTCTTTCTCAATATTTTTCCTCCTTTCTGCAATAGCCCCTATCAGTAGAATGAAAAGATAAAACTTGTGAAAAAATCTTCTATGATAATAAAAATAAAAGAATAAGACGTATCAAACCAAGATTCTCGAAGTTCTATTCATCATCGATTATTCGGGAACCAAATAAGTCAAGGTTTAAAGATACATTTTCCAAAACAGGTAAACTTTTGTCTGCATCAAGAAGCCGCAGACTTTGATTAAACGTGCAAGTCTTTCCAAGCTGGCTTTTCTTACTTCTTCAGCGTATGTTTTCTTTCTTCCAAATGGCATGTGACAGAAAAAGTATTTTATGAACCGTGAATGGCTATGCTTAATGAATGCTTCTTTAATCTTTACGATGTCTCCATTGTTTAGGCTTTGCAGCTTCTTCAATTTCACGTTTGCTTCACGCATGGTATCAACTGACCCGAGTTTAGAAATGCCAAAAACGAGGATTGCTTAGGCACGTTGCCCAAGGAAAGCGCCGAGATCAGCGGATGGCAGGATCATCCTTATGGCTTCCACGTCCATTGTCCCAACTGCAGCCTCGTAGTCGACAAGTTTGTTAAATGAAAAGGGTGCTTCTTTATTGAACTTTCAGCTCTGAAATTCTGCGAGCCACCGCAAAAATACGCGATCCGCATCTTCCGCCTCCCTTGCCTTTATCTGTTTCTCGATGGTTTCCTCGATGGTTTCAAGCCTTAAACGCACGGCTTCTGATACAAACTCTGCAATGCTGTGGTATGTTCCTGCCCTGCGAATGGCTTGTCCCACGCGGTCGACAAGCTCTTCCTTAAGTGTGACACTTTTGTAGTCTCCCTTGGGCATCTTATACCCCACTCAAACTTCTTTAATATAGTGTTGATGTGGTAGAAATTTCATTGTCAGACAAAAGAGGTTTTTCGCTTATTGAGAATTTTACCTTTCTCCTGGTCCAGTAGCCCCACATGCTGATGTCTTGGGGAACTTGTCTTTGAGCGGTAAACCTGCCCGTGAACTGTTTTAAACTGTTTAACCATCTCCGTATTCTTTCCCTGATAAAACTCATTTTTCATCACTTTAATGTGGAAGCATAACCGCGCCCCTTCCAGGCGGAGGCGCCTGAGTGCTTGCTATGCAAGCCATGCAAATCGCCCAAAAGCGGTCGTCGTGTGAGCCTTCAGGATGGCTGAAACTGTAGACTTCGCTTCCAGGTGACTGCTCCCACTGAACAACGTTAAGTTCAGCGTGCACGTCTTGGTCAAAGGGAAGCTCAAACTTTCGTCTTGCATCTGCTGGAAGCAAAGCCTTATCGCTTTCTCGAGGCGTCATCATCAGTTGTTTTAATGTCATAGCCATACCGTGTTTGGTGGGCTTGGTGAAGTCGATTCCCGTTATTCCAGGAAAGCCGGCTTTGGTGATTTCTTCGTCCATGCCTTTTGTGCCAGTATGGTCGTAGTATACAGCTCTCACATGTTTCCATCGGTCGCAGAGGCTTTTTATGTAAGCCATAACTGTCACGTAGGGCGTACCCAAGGGAAACTGTTTGCAGTGGATCAGCTGCATGTAGTCCTCGCACTTTTGTATTACAGCGACAGCGTTGTGATCGCGCTCTCGGCCCAGGTCCCAGCCTATGTAAAACTCTCCGGATATCGTATCCTCAAAGGCTGCGAATTGTAACTCTTCGTTTTGACATTTAATTATTAGGCTACTTGGAAGAAAGGCGCTCTCATCATCAACAAAGGCGCATTCCATTTCGCGCTTCCAACGCCAAGGGTCACCGGCATATTGTTCGCGCATGTTTTCAAGTTGACTTAGTTTAATAGGGCCATTAGGCTCCAATACGTTCTCCCAAGTGCGGAGGTACCGTGGCGGATCATGTTCGTGTATGTTACCGCTGAAAATCTTGAAGCTCTTGTTAAAGCACATATCATAATAGACGCTATCTTTATTCCAAGGTGTACTTGCAACGTTAATGTAAACTGTTCTGGTGAGCGTCATGGGCAATAGGGCGCTAAGCCAGAGATCCCGATCCTTACGGATGAAATTCATTTCGTCTATGCTAATTTTGCTGGGTCCGTGGCCCCGGATAGTGAACGGTTCAGGTGTCTCAGCCAATATGACTGATTTGTTGCGGAACCTAATTATCGTCTGGAGTTCTTCATCAATCAGCTTCTCATAAATTTCTTCATCCATCTTAGCCAGGTGGCTGTGGAGTCCGCCTTCGCCTTGGAAATAGATCTCTTTGACTTGCTGAAACTTTGGCATCGTCACAATAATGCGTGAGTTTGGATGTAGCGCTGCAAAATGTATGTCGCTACCACTCATCACCGTTGTTTTTCCGGCTCTTCTACACCATCGCAAAACCTTCAATGACGAAGGATCTCGCAGAAACTCAGCTTGATAAGGATAAGGGATTATGTGCAGAATTTGCGTGAAAAACTCAACTGGATCCTTGGGAAGCGGTACTTGCTGTTGTGCTTGTAGCTGCTTCTCCAGTTCCTGCAGCTTTCGCTTTTGCTTGCTCAATTAAACTCTCCAGCTTTTTGAGGTTGTCGTCAAAGGCCCGCTCATCGAAAGCCTGTGTGAGACTGTTGACCGTTTGCGCAATAAATGCGGCAACCTTTGCCCACTTTTCCCTTTGCCCTATTTCCAACCGTTGACTTTTGGCGTTCGCCTGGGCCAGGTTAAACAACTCTTCCAAGCGGCTAATCAGTTTCACGCGAATATTTTGGGTGTCAAGCTGAAAAATTCTGCGTGTCTGATTAAGCCTTCGAGTAAGCATTATATTGCGATTAAAACGCACCAAACAGGACCTACCCCCTCCCCCTACGTTTTCTGCGATATTATTATGCAGCGCACGCTTTTCTCATTCATGCTTTCACCTTCTGAAAGCTTCCTTCACCACGGGAATCAACCAAAACCTCGCCTTTCTCAACATCTGGCACAAGGCTGACTTGAAAGGGTTCGTTTAACAGTGACATTATATCTTGGCGAGACACCCTACAAACAGTCTCGGACCTAATTTTATCACAGTAGCTGGTGGAGAAAATGTATCTACGGACCTTCCTCTCCAACAATTTAGTCTTGCTACGTTTATGCAAAATAAGACCTCTAATGCCACTCAAAGGCGGCGAAAGAACACTGGGCCTCGCGTCAACATGGGAGGCCTATTCAACGGTGCAATGTCATAGATGTTTTATCAAGGCTTTAAACTTTTCCCAACAGCAACAACTATGTTAAGCCAGAAAAATAAAAGAAATTCTAAAACCACGCTTTAATGAAACTTTCCTTTAAAAATCGCCAAGAAAGTGGAAAATTGCGAGAGAAAGAACATTGCGCCAAACCTTCATAGAATACGCAAAAAGCATAAGCCTAACAACAGAAAAAGTCCACGGAAAAATTTAGAAATTGAAACTTGGCTTTTGCGAGTTTATTTGAAAAAAGGGGGGATTGAGTGTTTAGAAATCTTTTACTTAGGGCGGCGATATTACCCTTATCGTAGCTGTTCCTTTGAAGCGTATGCCTGCCGCAGTTCCTGTCACTTCCATCACGTAGTCGCTTGGAACAGTCTTTCCAAAGAACAGCCCAATCACAGCTGCCCTGTCGAACTTTACCATAAGGTCAAGTATGCCATCACCATCATAATCGCCAATCTCAGTTGGTTCGGCTAAGGCTGAAACAGTGCCGTTCAACCAGATGCTGGAAACGTCGATTTGGCTTACGTCATAGCCCTCTGGAAGCTCGATGTAGACGGTAACAACTCTTCCTTTGCTCTTGAGATTCAAGGTGCCAGGATCAAAGTCTACCGTTGCTGGAATAATTTCTAACTCTCCACCACCAGTGCCCGCTACACCCGATACCAGGTAGTACTCTCTGCCATTGTAAAAAGTAGTGGTTACCGTAATCCCATCTTTGGTTTCTCCGACATTAAGAATTATATCTGCGTTTTCCAAGCTGACTTCATCAAGCGACGTAGCGTCTAAACATATGTAAACTGTCCCCACACCCGTTGAAGGAATGTACAGCTGCTTGTATTGGTCTATTTCCTCGGGCCAAGTAGGCATGTAGATGACAGATTTTCCTTCTTCAAGGTCGACGTCGGCAATCAAACTTGAAAGGTCTATGTTTTGTATAGCTTCCTCAAAGTGCACCCCAAGCAATGCAATAGGCGTTTCCTCCGAACCCTCTTTTGCTATAAGCACTGGCTCGTAGGTGTTCTGAGGAACCTGTGTTAGATCTTCTCCCGTTAATGGTGAAGTTGCGTACAAGTCAGATGGCAAAGGACTAATCACGTGTTTACTGTGCACGTAGACCGATTCTATCACAGTCTGACTTGTTTCCTCTCCTGTTATAAGATTCTTTGTGGTCACCGTTAAAGTTACGTTATACACACCTTCTTGGGCATAACTGTGCTTCACAGATGATCCGGAGCCGAAGCTTCCGTCTCCGAAGTCCCAGTCAAACGACATCTTAAATCCATGATAAGAGGTGCAATAGGCAGTGAAAGTTATTTCCTTGTTTGGCTCCGGATATGAAGCATATGTATAAGCAAAGTCCGGATATAGCCATTGAATATCTACTTTTTCTGTTGGTGCCAGTAATGTTGAAAACTCCAACGGGTCGCCTTTTACTTGGACTATTCTGATGGGGTTCCCTGTGCGCCCTACCCCATGAAAGAGGTCAATATCCGCCACATCTTCAGTGCCTACCTCATGTACGTATATGTATTCTCCGTGGGATTTGTCTGGATAGTAGTAGTAATAATAATTTTCAGTACTTAATACAGGAGCCAACTCATGCCAGTGACCATAAAAGTTGAATATTTCCTCATAGTCCTGTACGAAATTCTCTGGAAGAGGGTTCACATAATTGAATATGCCATCTCCGAGTTCGTAATGAGAGAAGAGAACCGCTATTTTCTTACTCGAAGGATGAGTTGTAAAGTAGTCTTTTGAAAACTTTTGAGTTTCAGGGTGGCTCGTAGCAAATCCGCCTTTAAAACTACCAGGTATAGCATTACCATCTCCTGGGTCATGATCTTCTCCGAGTCTCGGAGCCAAATCTAAGCAAACAAAAGTTATTCCATTGTATGTAAAGCCATAGTTCATCAGATAAAAATCGTGCTCTTGAGAAATGCAGTCTTTATCATCTACGTCATAAAATTTATTGCCTCCCGAATCCTGTAACTCAAAGTTGTAAACGCAACCCTCTCCTAAACCACCTCTTATGTGTACAGGCTTATCATATGTGTATTGCCATGAGTCCCCAGCGATATTTTCGATTAACTTTATGTTCTGACTATTAGAATCCCCCCAGAAAACCTCTTTAAAGAATTCATCTCCATTCGCATATTGCGCAATTGAAGCATAATGACTTCTATCGTTAGCCGAGTGAATCGTTCCCTTCGATTCCCACCAATGATGTTTACCTACGTCCTGTGTATAAGACCAAACATCATGGTTACCTATTAATGGGATATATGGGATGTCATGGTCATTTAACCTATTCAATAGCTCTCTTGCCTTGAAAAATTCTGACTTCTCAGCGGTATCGCTGATGTCTCCCAAGACTGCTACGAATTTAATGTTGTAGTAACTCTTTTCCGCTATTATTTTATCAATGGCACTGGCCAAGCGATCCGTGATTTCGTAGTTGCCTTCTTGTGGTAGTAACTCAGAGTCATCCCAACCAAATTTACCATAATCTATTTCGACCCGGTAGCCGTCAGAATCAGAGTCTACAAGTTGGAGTCCTCTTCCATAGCCAATATGAAGATCAGTGATGATGGCGAAAGACCAATCCGCTTTCGGAGCTTCAGGGTCATGAATGCTAATGAAGCACTCTCCGCAGCCAGCTATTGTTTTCCAAAGTGTGTGATCCTCTCCTCGGGCGTTTACTATAACCTCAACATTTTCTCCAGCCTTTATCATTCTGCCGTTAAACGCGACAGTTTTTGACTCTCCTGGGTTAATATTTCCTACACTCACGCTGGGTGGGTCGACGAGGATTTCCTGGGGGACTATCATGTTAAGCTCAACATTGTAAGCAATGATGTTCATACCCGTTTGATCGGTGGGATTTGTAACAGTTACCTTGAAATTTATCGGCTTATCTGTGTAATAACCCTCCGGTGCTTCTGGAGCAACCTCTACTTTTAAACCAACCTCTCCCGGAACTGGTGGAGCTACAAATGGCAGATATGAACAGTCAAGTTCCTGTTTTAACAATTTTTTCAGCCATACACCAGAATTACTCCAGTCCCACCCTGACCAATAGCCCGCATAGTTCCAGTCAAGGGCGCTGTAAATCATTAATCCCGAGCCATAGGCTGCATATACAAGAGCCGGACCAGTTTCTCCAAGAACGTTGGTTGCCATCATGCCTATGCGCCATCCTGGACTGTAAGTGATTAAAACGGTAGCATCGCCAACCGCGTCTGTATCACGAACTAAAGCGTCTGTATCTATGTAGTAAGGAGAATTTGGGTCAGAGCTCGAGAGTTGGTTTTCCTCCATTACTTCTAATTTACCTGTGCACGCGCCAGTCTGTCCTGGCGTGCTCGTAGTAAATGGATACGGAAGCCAAGTGTAATCCCATGGGTAGCCGGGTGGTACTTGATCAGAATCCCATATTAACAGCTTTCCACCATTGAAGACCCATGCGTCTATCGCAGCCTTTTGGGCAGAGTTTAGCAGACCTGGGTCGAACATGAACATAATCACAGTATCATAATCTGCTAATGCTTCAGACGAAACTTGCGAAGCACCCAATGCCGCAAATGTGTAGTCTGAATAGTCTGACGGATAAAGATAACCAACCGCCCAACCATAATAATCATCGATGACTGCCACTTTACCACTTATTCCCCAAGCCTTAACTGGTTGAATGTTAAATGCCAACGTTAACATGCTTATAACGAGCAGTGTCAGCATTATTGCAGAAATTCTTCTCTTCATTTTCCCTTCTCCTTTTTATGCAAGCTTCTATTGTGGTGAAGCTGGCTTAAAATTTACGGATAAATCTTCTATTTGCTATTGTGTAGTGTGTGTGCGTGTACACGCTTTCCACGCTTAATAGTCTCTCTGCTTCTTTAAGAACCATGCGTTTTCTCTGAAAATTCGTCGTTCCAGCGCTTACAGATGACCCACATGAGCCTTGGCAGGTTTAAGCCGTCTGGCGGACGTTTTGGAATGGGCTGCCGCACAAGAACATACTTCTCTCGGACAACGAAGGATTTCACATCAAAATCTTGCCTCTCGCCAAACCTTTGCTCAATCGTTATCAGTCCCAATGTCAGAAGCGGCTTGCGAATCTGACGGTAAAAACTGGTCCGCCTATACTTGAAGCCTTTCTCAATTTTTCCATCCTCTAAATCCCATGCAAACTTGCTTAACTCACTGCGAGTGCATGCGCCACGTTCTTTAAGCCAGTCAACGAAGAGCCTACACGCCCTCTGCTGTTTACGGCGGGTGAAAAGAAGCTTGCAAATGTCCTCTTCACTTGGAATAAGGCTCATTTTCGTTTTCCGAGTCAAAACCCTTAGCGTCATGTTAAAATCTCCATTCACAAGCAAAAATGGCATAATAGCGATAACGTTGCAACTTAACAACACTACAACAATTAAACATAAACAAGCTACATAAACTACTGAAGAGGGCCACATTCATCTCTTCAGTTGATTATGTTTACAACTGTAACATCTGATGCCGGGAATCCACATGCCACCGGCTCTTTGGCAGAAAACCCTTCCATCAGTTAACGCTCCTTGACAATAGAGGCAGAGAACACGTAACGGGCTCGGTTCATCAGGTTTAACGTAATGTGTCATTAACAATTGAGGATTACCGGGCAAATGGAACTGAACATACTGTCTTATCCAATCTTCCACTTTATTTGTCATTGGAACATGTTCACGTATGCAGATTTCTTTGAAGTTCTGGAGAAGATTAGGTTCAAGGTAGAATGTGGTTCGTTTTTTGGGTTTAGAAGGTTCAGTCATGAAAATATCCTCCCGAGAAATTGAAGAGAAAAGATAGTAGTATGACATAACATAATAACATAACATAAACAAACAAAACAAACAACAACAACGAAATCTACTACTATCTTCTTTACATATTCTTGAAACATTTTGGCAATCGCCTCCGCTTATGGTTAAGTCGATTCTTACAACGGGGACATTCCACTGGCTTCTCTACACGTGGCGTCCAGTCATAACCACAGAAAGGACATTTTACCTTAATTTTCCCAGCCAAAAAATCACCTAAAATGGTTTTACCATCACGTTTCAACCTCTTTGATTAAGCCTTTGCTACGATCATCAGAAGGCAACAGCTTAATCTTGCACTCTGTGCGTTTTCCAGCGTAATGCTCATCAAGAAAGCCCTTGTTTTAATGGTCTCTTGCTTATGCC
>Ga0315282_10013392_pt1 | contig 12375 bp, 9 predicted proteins | sample YL17G07_20_MG_FD_203693 | JGI IMG/M metagenome (GOLD analysis project Ga0315282, IMG submission 203693) | Sediment microbial communities from Yellowstone Lake, YNP, Wyoming, USA - YL17G07_20 | ecosystem: Environmental > Aquatic > Freshwater > Lake > Sediment | place: USA: Wyoming | collected... | reverse complement strand
CGTTACCCCGGCGCTGTTCCTGTTGTGGGGTGAGGGCCTGGCCGGGATGGCCCAACCTGGACATCGAGGCCGGACCGCGCTGCAAGCCGGCCTGGCCGCCGTGCTGGGCGCGGCGCTGGGGCTGGGCAGCACCGGCTACTTTGCCAACGCCGACGCCTACAATGATGACAGCGCGGGAGTGGTGGCCTGGCTGACGGACAGGGTCACCCCCCAGGATTCGGTGTACGTGGACGTGCCCCATCCCTTTCATTATTATGCGGAGCGCGTCCCGGCGCCCATCCGCTATTTGTTCGTAGACGTCAACACCGCCGCCCAGACGCTCAACCGCGAAGTTGCCGGCCACCCGCGGTTCTATTGGATCACCTGGCGCGGCTCCGACACCGACCCCCGCGGCGTGATCCCGTTCCTGCTGGACAAAACCGGCCGCCAGGTTGGAGCGCGGGACTTCCGCGGCTACCACGTGGCATGGTGGGACCTGCCGGCGGGAGCGACCTTCAGCCTGCCCAACGACCTGCCGGCTGTGGACGCGGTGTATGGGGACGTGATCCGGTTGGACGGGCTGGCGTATTCCGCGACGATTCCACCTGGCGGCTCAGGCTGGGCCACCGCCCACTTCACCCTCCTTGGCCCCACCCGGCTCGACTACCGGGTGTCGATGCGGCTGCGAGACGCTCAGGGGGCGATGCTGCCGCCCACCGACAAAGACCTGCTCGACGACCGGCATTTGCGCAGCTCGGCCTGGCCGGTGGATGACCCGCGCCTCAACCAGGCCATCAACGTCTATACCCTGGCGGTGCCGGCGGCGGCTCAGCCGGGCGAGTATGGGCTGGAGGCGGTCGTCTACGATGCCGCCACCCTGGAAGCCCTGCCGGTCACCAACGCCGCCAGCACCGGCGGCACCTCGGCTCGCCTGGGAAGCGTGATGGTGATACCCTGATTCTGTTTGTGACATACTTCACATCTTGTGACCTGTGTCACCCGGATCGGTGACATATGTCACTATTGAGAGCGGGTGAATGGATGTACACTCCCACAATGGAAGGTGGTATGAGTCCGGGGGATTTCCCCCAGGGGGCCGCCGATGGACGATAGACCGACGGGTGGAGCCGTCATCCGCACGGGGCGCACCATCACCGACGAAATGGCCGGGCGCATCACGCGGGTGGAAGAGCTCTTTTACGAGCTCAAGGTCGAAGACGTCATGACGCGCAACCCCAAGGTGGTGACCCCCGACGAGCCCATGGAAGCGGTGCTGGACCTGCTGCGCCAGGCGCAGATTTCGGGCATGCCCGTGGTCTCGGGTGGTGAGTTGATCGGTATTATCAGTATCGAAGACTTGATTCGTTGGCTGCGCCACAGAAGGGACGGGGCGCCCTCGAGCGACTATATGACGACCAAGGTCATCACGGTCAAATCCGCCAATCCGGTGGTAGAGGCCCTGAAATTGTTTGCCAAAACGCGGGTGGGCCGCTTGCCGGTGGTGGACGAAGCGGGTAAACTGGTGGGCATCATCACCAAGGGTGACATCACCCGCGGTGTGCTGGGGGCATTGCAGTCCGACTATCAGGCAGAGGAAGTCAGGCGTTACCGCGCCAGCCACCTGTTTGAAGACATCGCCTCGGATCGCACCAGTCTGATTTTGAGATACGACATCTGCCCCAGAGATTTCACCGCTGCGGGTAAGGCTTCCAGCCGCATCAAGCGGGCGCTCCTGAGATTGGGCGCCACGCCTCAGATTGCCCGGCGCTGCGGAATTGCCGTCTACGAGGCGGAGATCAACCTGGTCATCCATGCCACTCACGGAGGGCAAATCCGGGTTGAAATTGAGCCGTCGTCGATCCTGATCGAAGCGATGGATGATGGCCCAGGGATACCCGATATCAACCTGGCCATGACGCCGGGGTATTCGACGGCGACTGAGGAGATCCGCGAGATGGGCTTTGGCGCCGGCATGGGCCTGAAGAACATCGAACGCTGTACAGACAGCATGCTGCTTGAGTCTACCCCCGGCAAGGGCACTCATCTCGAAATGAAGATCATCTTGCAGCCAAAGGAAGCTGATTTGGAAGTGAATCATCTCAAGGAAGAGAAGGTGTGACATGACGCTCCAGGAGATCATCCAGGAATTGCAGCTCACGTGCCTGACGCAGCCCAGGGAGTTTCGTGAGGTCGTCCCTGAGAATGGCTACACGTCTGACCTGCTCAGCTGCGTCATGGCCGGTGCGCGCCACCACGGGATTTGGGTCACGCTGCAATCGCACACGAATATCGTGGCGGTAGCGGCTTTGCTGGAGCTGTGTGCGGTCATTGTGACCGAAGGCGCCATGCCAGACCCGGACACGATCGCCAAGGCCAACGAAGAGGGGGTCACCCTGCTCCTCACCGAGAAGCCCAGCTTCTACGTGGTGGGTAAACTGTGGGAGATGGGCCTGAGAGAGGGCTGATGTGCAGCTTTACGTGGCCGATTTGCACGTGCACACGGTGCTGTCTCCCTGTGCAGAGATTGAGATGATCCCCGGCTGGATCGTCCGGGCCGCGGTGGAGAAGGGGATCAACCTGTTGGCCATCACCGATCATAACGCCAGCGCCAATGTTGCCGCGGTCAGCAAGGCAGCCCGGGGCACTGAGTTGACCGTGCTGCCCGGCATGGAGGTGCAGACGCGCGAAGAAGTGCATATGTTGTGCCTGTTCGATACCCTGGACCAGCTGGAAGCCTGGCAGGCACAGGTCGATCAGCATATGCCGGCGCTGGAAAACAAAATCGACCTGTTCGGAGAACAGTTCGTGGTGGATGAGGCCGGGGAGTTCATCCGGCGCGAAACGCGACTCTTGCTCACGTCGGCTGATCTCTCTCTGAAGCAGGCGGTGGAGGGTGTGGTCGCGCTGGGGGGAATCGCAATTCCTGCTCACGTGGATCGCAAGGCCTTCAGCCTGATTGCCAACCTGGGATTTGTGCCCCCGGATGTGCCGGTCGCTGCCCTGGAAATCACCCGGCACCTGACGCCGGCTCTGGCTCGCCAGCGGTTTCCGCAGATCGACGCCTACCCGCTGGTGCAGAACGGGGATGCACACCGCCTGGAGGAGCTGTTGGGGGCCAACCGTTTCATGCTGGCAGCGGCGACGGTCCGGGAGCTGCGGTTGGCCGTTCAAAACCAGGAGGGCCGGTCGCTGCAAATTTGACCGTCCGGGTTAACCGTGATAGAATTCACACGTGCCGCTGATATCCTCCTCTTGAGGAACTTTCGCGAGGGACTATTCACATGATGCATGCGCTTGACAACGTTCCCCCCAACGACCCGCTGGCAATAGCCGACCAGCGGGTCGTCATCGACCGGATCCTGGAAGAGAACAGGCATTTGCCGGGAGCAGCCATGGTGGTGCTCAACGAATTGCAGAATTCCATCGGCTACATCTCTACCCCGATGCAGGCGTACGTGGCCACCCGGTTGCGCGTGCCGCTCAGCCAGGTGCACGGGGTGGTATCTTTCTACTCCTTCTTCACCACCACACCCAGGGGTAAACACACGGTCAAATACTGCATGGGAACCGCCTGCTACGTAGGCGGGGCGCCCCAGCTGATCGCCAAATCGCGGGAAGTGCTGGCCGTCGATCCCGGCCAGACTACAGACGACGGCTTGATGACGGTCGAGATCTGCCGGTGCATCGGCGCCTGCAGCCAGGCACCGACCGTGACGGTAGACAAGGATGTGTACGGACGCGTGCAGCCCAATACGCTGCCGCAGATTCTGCGGAAATATCAGAAGAAGTAGCGACGAGCTGTCAACGGATTTTGGGAACGGATTGAGCGGATTCGGGTTACGCATCTGGTGAAATCCACCGCTCGGCGGTCATCGGGCGGACTAATCCGCTCAATCCGCTCTCGAAATCCGTTGACAGCGTGTCGCCAGGGAAGAAATCGGTGATACCAGGTGAGAGAGCTCGCTTTGCACCTCCTCGACATTGTGGAGAACAGTGTCGCGGCCGGTGCAAAATCGGTCCAAATCAGCGTTAAGGAGGATTTGCCGAGCGACAGACTGGCCATCGCGGTTCAAGACGACGGGAAGGGAATGGATGAACAGCTGCTGGCCCGCGTGACCGATCCGTTTGTCACCAGCCGCACCACTCGCAAGGTGGGCCTGGGCATCCCGCTGCTCAAAGCCGCGGCCGAGGCCTGCAACGGACACCTGCAGATCACTTCCAGGCCCGGTCAGGGGACGTGCCTGGAAGTGGAGTTCCAACGCAGCCACATCGATCGCATGCCGCTGGGTGATCTGGCGGGCACCTTGTTGACCGTTGTCGTCGCTTTCCCGAATGTGCGCTGGTTGTTCACCTATCGCGGCGACGGTGCGGAGTTCACCTTCGACAGCCAGCCGATCTTGCAGGAGCTGGATGGCCTCGCCCTGACCGAGCCTGCCGTTCTCGCGTTCGTGCGTGAGCTGATGCACGAGGGCGTTCAAAGGGTGCAGCGTGCTGTCAGTTAGATGGCGTCAATCCAGTGGAGGGGGTCTCCACTGATCAATGGACAGGAGGAAATTACGATGCCGGCAATCAAATCTCTGGAAGAACTGAGACGACTCAAGGAAGAGGCCCTAGAGAAACGCCAGGCGAAGACTATGGGCGGCCGCGCTCAGATCGTCGTGGGGATGGGCACCTGCGGGATCGCCGCCGGTGCCAGGGACACCATGAAGGCTGTGCTCGACATGATCGAGCAGGAGAACCTGAGCGGTATCGTCGTCAGCCAGACCGGCTGCATTGGCCTGTGTGAGTGGGAACCAATCGTCGAGGTATCGACCAGCGGCGGACCGAAAGTGAGCTATGGCAAGGTTACACCCGAGAAAGCCCGGCGCATTATGCGGGAGCACGTGATGGAATCTCGGGTGGTGCAGGAGTATGTGTTGCCGGCCTGACACCGGGCATCGCAGCGGTTAGCTGACAGGTGGGTCGGGTCAGTGGGTGGCGCAGGTTACTCCCTTCGCGACTTGATCCCCCAGCATGTACCGATCTGAAAGGTAAAGCCATGTGCTGCCCTGCATGAGGTCCCTACAGGGCTTGGCTTGGGTTGCATTGTTGCTTCTCCGATGGGTTGACCAATACGGCAAGAGGACAGAGTGACATGAAGTTTTATCGTTCTCATATCTTAGTCTGCATGGATCCCGAGTGCCAGGCCAAAGGTGCGCGCGGCTTGCTCGAGACCCTGCAGGATGAACTGAAGGCACAGGGGCTACAAGACGAAGTTCAGGTCCTGGAAACGTCTCGCCTGGGCCGCTGCGCTGACGGCCCGGAGATCATGATCTATCCGGACGCGGTTCACTATTGCGGGATGCGCATCGACGACGTTCCCTTCCTGGTGCAGGAGCATCTGCTCAAAGGGCGCGTGGTGGGCCGCCTGCTGGCGCCCGTGCGTGAGCAAACCGACGAAGAACTGGCCCCGCCCAAACCCAAGGAGGTGCGGGTCGTGCTGCGCAACTGCGGCAAGATCGACCCCGAAAACATCGAGGACTACCTGGCCGAGGATGGATACCAGGCGTTGGGCAAAGTGCTCAGCAGTATGACGCCTGACCAGGTGATTGCCGAAATCGGTGCCTCTGGCCTGCGCGGGCGGGGCGGCGCCGGCTTCCCCACCGCCAAGAAATGGCAGTTCGCCCGCGCCTCGGCCGGCGCACAGAAGTATCTGATCTGCAACGCCGACGAGGGCGACCCCGGCGCGTTCATGAACCGGCGCGTGCTGGAAGGCGACCCCCACTCGGTCCTGGAGGGCATGATCATTGCGGCGTACGCGATCGGCGCCAGCCGCGGCTACGTTTACTGCCGGGCCGAGTACCCGGTGGCGGTGCGCACCCTGGGGATTGCCATCGACCAGGCGCGCGCCTTCGGGCTGCTGGGTGAGAACGTCCTGGGCAGCGGCTTTTCGTTCGATATCGAAGTCCGGATGGGGGCAGGTGCCTTCGTGTGCGGTGAGGAAACCGCGCTGATGGCTTCCATCGAGGGCAAGCGAGGCGAGCCGCGCCCGCGCCCGCCGTTCCCGGCGGTCAAGGGCCTGTGGGGCTGCCCGACCAACATCAACAATGTGGAGACCTATGCCAATGTGCCGCAGATTATCCTGAGGGGGGCGGAGTGGTTCGCCAACATGGGCACCGCCCGCAGCAAGGGCACCAAGACCTTCGCCATCGCCGGGGACGTCAAGAACACCGGGCTGATCGAGGTGCCGCTGGGCATTACCCTGCGCGAGGTCATCTACGAGGTCGGGGGCGGCATCAAGGACGATAAGAAGTTCAAGGCGGTGCAGACCGGCGGCCCGATGGGTGGCTGCCTGCCGGCCGAATACCTCGACATGGAGGTGGACTACGAATCGCTGACGGCCGCCGGCTCTATGATGGGATCGGGCGGCATGATCGTCATGAACGAAGATGCCTGCATGGTCGACATTGCCCGCTTCTTCATGGAGTTCACCCAGGACGAAAGCTGCGGCAAGTGCGTCCCGTGCCGCGTCGGCACCCGGCGCATCATGGAGATCCTGCAGCGCATCTGCGCCGGCAAGGGCCAGGAAGATGACATCGAGACCCTGCGCATGCTGGTGCGCGAGATCAAGGCCACCAGCCTGTGTGGGTTGGGCCAGGGCGCGCCCACCCCGGTGGAGAGCACGCTCAAGCATTTCCTGTCTGAGTACGAAGCCCACATCTACGACAAACACTGCGTGGCCGGTCGCTGCCAGGATCTGGTGCGGGCAGGATGCGTGAATGCCTGCCCGGCCGGCGTCGACTCGCCCGCCTACCTGGCCCTGGTCAGCCAGGGTCGCTACGCCGAGGGCCTGGCGGTGCACCGCGATGCCAATCCCTTTGCCCTGGTGTGCGGCCGGGTGTGCCCCGCCTTCTGCGAGCAGAAGTGCCGCCGGGGACGTATCGACGAGCCTATCTCGATCCGGCTGGTGAAGCGCTTCATGGCCGACCAGTGCTATTCGGAGCCGTGGACGCCCGAGCGATTGGCCCCGCCCAAGGACCAGCGGGTGGCCGTGGTGGGAGCCGGGCCGGCCGGCCTGACCGCCGCGCTGCGCCTGGCTCAGCAGGGGTACCCGGTCACCGTCTTCGAGAAGATGGACCGCCCCGGCGGCATGATGACCTATGGCATCCCGGCCTACCGGCTGCCGCGCGAGCCGCTCTTCGCCGAGATCGACGCCATCCGGCGCGCCGGCGTGGATATTCGCTGCGGCCAGGAGCTGGGCAGGGACTTCACGGTCGAGAGATTGCAGCAGGATGGGTATGCCGCCGTGGTGCTGGCGCTGGGCGCGCACAAGAGCCGCCGCCTGGGTATCCCCGGCGACGACGCAGCTGGCGTCTATCCGGGCACGCAGTTCCTGCGCGACGTCGCCCTCAACCAGCCGCCCGACCTCGCCGGCAAGCGCGTGGTGATCGTGGGCGGCGGCGACGTCGCCATCGACTCGGCGCGCTCCGCCTGGCGGTTGGGCGCGGCCGAGGTGCATGTCGTCTATCGCCGTGAAGAGAAAGACATGCCGGCCCATCCCGAGGAAGTCGAGGCGGCCAAGGACGAGGGCATCAAGTTCCACTTCCTGGCCAACCCGGTGGCGGTGTTGGGCAGTGCGGAGGCGGTTGCCGGAGTGCGAGTGCAGCGCCAGCATCACAGCGGCCAATACGACAGCAGCGGGCGGCGCATGGTGTGGCCCGTCGCCGGCTCGGAATTCGACCTGGCCTGCGACGTGGTGATACCGGCCATCGGCCAGACGACCGATTTTGACTGGCTGGCCAAGGATACCCTCGAGACCGACCGCCTGTCTACGATCAAGGTCGGCAAGGCTTTCGAGACCAGCCGCCCGGGCGTCTTCGCCTGCGGCGATGCCGTGAGCGGCCCCGCGACGGTCATCGAGGCGGTGGCCCAGGGCAACAAGGTCGCCCTGGGAGTGGCCCATTGGCTGCTGACGGGCAAGACGGAGCGGGTCTTCTACGAGCCCAAGCGGCACGATTACCCGCAGTACGTCCGGCTCGAGGATTATGCCCACGCCCGCCGCCCGCAGCCTTGCCTGCTGCCGGCCGAGCGGCGCGCCGGCGGCGGCTTCGCCGAGGTGGAGCTGGGCCTGGACGAAACGATGGCTCAGGAAGAAGCCAGGCGCTGCCTGCGCTGCGACCTGGAGTGGCTCCAGCGCGTCGGCGAGCCGATTCCGCAATCATAGTCAGCGATGAATTAGGAAAGATGAGGATAAGGAGGATGCCCATGAACAACAGCGCCCAAAACGGTAAAGGTGCGCTCCACGTTGTCAAGGAGGCAGTTGCTCATCATGGCAAGTCTCAAGAGGAGTTGATACCGATCCTGGCGGAGGTCAATCACGAGTTGGGGTATCTGCCGCAGGAGGCGCTGGCCGAGATCAGCCGGCAGACGCGCGTGCCAGCCAGCCAGGTGCTCTCGGTGGCCAGCTTTTATCGCATGTTGTCCACACAAGCGCGCGGCAGGCACGTTATCCAGTTCTGTGAGAGTGCGCCCTGCCACGTGGTGGGCGGCCGCCAGGTCTGGCAGGCTCTGCTGGACGAAGTCGGGGTGCAGCCGGGCGAAACGAGCACCGACGGCAAATGGACGCTGCTGACGACCAGCTGTTTGGGCGTCTGTGGAGTGGGTCCGGTCATCCTCGTCGACGACGACATCTATGGCAACGTGAAACCTGCTCAGGTGCCGGGCATCCTGGCGCGCTACGCCTGAAAGGAGACAAAAATGGAAGCGATCCGGGCATTAGTGTTGGTTTCGAGCGACCGGGAAAGCATGGAGCGAGGCGCCCAGCAGGTATTTGAGAAGCTTCAGCAGCAAGTCAAGGCCTTCAACCTGCAAGATGAAGTTTCGCTGACCATGGTCGGCGACGTCGGCCGGCATGATGCATTGCCCCTGGTGATCGTCTACCCCGAGGCGGTGGTCTACGGGCCGGTGAGGCCCGACGACGTGCCCTTCCTGGTCGAGGAGCATCTGCTCAAAGGGAGAATAGCCGCCGGCTTGCAGGCTTCGACCCGAGAGCTGTCGGGGCGGATTGCCTGGCTGTCGGCCCGCCAGGGCACCCTGCCCGCCGAGCGCCGCATCGTGCTGGCGCGCGCCGGCCTGATCGACCCCGAGGAGATCGAAGATTACATCGTGCACGACGGCTACGAGGCATTGGGCAAGGCCCTGACCACCATGACACCCGCCGCCGTGATCGAGGAAGTCAGCAAATCCGGGCTGCGGGGACGCGGCGGCGCCGGCTTTCCGACGGGCACCAAGTGGCGATTCGTGGCCCAGGCCAAGGGCCATCCCAAATACATCATCTGCAACGCCGACGAAAGCGAGCCGGGCACCTTCAAGGACCGCCTGGTGCTGGAAGGGGATCCGCACGCCATTGTCGAGGCCATGACGTTGGCCGGGTACGCGGTGGGTGCCAGCGAGGGGTATATTTACGTGCGCGGCGAGTACAAGCTGGCCCGCGAGCGCCTGGCGCGCGCCATTACTCAGGCCAGGCAGCTCGGGTTCCTGGGCAAGGGCATCTTCGGCAGCGCCTTCGATTTCGACATTCACATTCACGAAGGAGCCGGCGCCTACATCTGCGGCGAGGAAACCGCCTTGCTCGAGTCCATCGAGGGCAAGCGGGGTGAGCCGCGCTCGCGCCCGCCCTACCCGACGACTAACGGCCTGTGGGGCAAGCCCACCGTCATCAACAACGTGGAAACGCTGGCCAACGTGCCCCCCATCCTCCACCACGGCGCGGCCTGGTACCGGCAGTTCGGCACCAAGAATAGCCCCGGCACCAAGGTGTACACCATCCTGGGCAACGTCAACGTGACCGGATTGATCGAGGTGCCCATGGGGATCACCCTGCGCGAGGTGATCGCGATTTATGGCAAGGGGATGCGCGACGGTGCCGCCTTCAAACTGGCTCAAACCGGCGGCTCCAGCGGTTCGATCATCCCGGCCAGCCTGCAGGACACCCCGATGGACTTCGACTCGTTCACCCGGGCCGGTGTGGCGCTGGGTTCCGGCGCCCTGCTGGTGTGCAATGACGATACCTGCGTCGTGGATATGGCCAGGGTGCTCTTGAATTTCTTCAGGCGAGAGACGTGTGGCAAATGTGTCCCCTGCCGCATCGGCACCCAGCGCGCCTACGAGACGCTCACCCGTGTCACCGAAGGGACTGCCTCGCTGGAGAACCTGGATGAGTTGGAGTCGCTGGCCAGGGGGATGGTCGAGTATTCAAACTGCGGATTGGGCCAGACGGCGGCGGTGCCGATCCGCGACATCCTGAAACATTTCCGGGCAGAGGTCGAGGCCCACATCACCTTGCGGGTCTGCCCGACCGGTGTCTGCCCGATGAGTGGACGAGAAGCAATGGCCGCTTGAGCGCCAACCATCAAGACCATGAGTGGAGAGGATCGATAATGATTAGCATAACTATTGACGGCAAGAAAGTGGAGGTTCCCCAGGGAACCACTGTGCTCAGGGCGGCCACGGCAGCGGGGATTACCATCCCCACCTTGTGCGATCATGCCCATCTGATGCCATATGGCAGCTGCCGCATGTGCCTGGTCCAGGTCGAAGGCGCGCGCACCTTGCAGCCTTCGTGCACACTGCCGGCCGCCAATGGCATGGTCGTCCGCACCGATACGCCCGAGGTGCAGGCCGCTCGCAAGTTCGTGCTGACGCTGCTGTTCAGCGAACGCAACCACTTCTGCATGTACTGCCCGGTCAGCGGCGGTGACTGTGAGCTGCAAAATGCGGCGTATCAGCAGGGCATGACCAGCTGGCCGCTGCAGCCCAACTGGAAGCCGTATCCAGTGGATGGCTCCCACGAGTTCTTCGTGCTGGATCACAACCGCTGCATCCTGTGCCGGCGCTGCGTGCGAGCGTGCGGTGAACTGGTGGGCAATTTCACCCTGGGCGCCCAGGAGCGCGGTGCCAACAGCCGGATCATCGCCGACCTGGACGTGCCGCTGGGCCAGAGCAGCTGCATCGCCTGCGGCACCTGCCTGCAGGTCTGCCCCACCGGTGCTCTGATTGACCGCATGAGCGCCTACATGGGCCGCGAGAAGGACGTGCAGCGCGTCAAGAGCATCTGCGTGGGGTGCAGCGTGGGGTGTGGCGTCGAGATGATCGTGCGCGACAACCGCCTGCTGCGCATCGAGGGCAATTGGGACGCCCCAGCGAACGCGGGGGTGTTGTGCAAGCTGGGCCGCTTCGTCCCACTGACGGTCGAGGATGAGCGGGTGACGACTCCGCTGGTGCGCAAGAACGGCGAGCTCAAGGCCGCCACCTGGGACGAAGCGCTGGGCGCCATCACCGCCAAATTCAAGTCCCTGTCGGGAAGCAACGGCAAGGGCATGGCGGCGCTGTCGTCCACCCGGCTGCCGGCCGAGGCGCTCTATTCATTCAAGCAGCTGTTTGCCGACCGGCTGGGCAGCGACATGGTCACCAGCAACGAAGAGGGTGTGCCGACCGCGCTGCCGGGCTGGGTGGCTCGCAAGCTGGGCAAGCCGTTTGAGGGCACCCTGGCCGACCTCCAATCGGCCGATTGCGTCGTCGCCATCGGCGTGGACCTGATCGAAAACCACCAGGTGGCCGGTTTCCTGGTCAAGCGGGCACTCCCGCAGGGCACCAGGTTGGTGGTCATCGACCCGTTCGACAACGAACTGCACGACCTGGCGCATTATTCGCTCAGGCCCAAGAAGGACAGCGACCTGGACCTGCTGCTGGGCATCATGGAGGTGGTGGCCAGGCTGGGATTGGCCAAACAGCAGCCGGCCCAGGTGTACGACCTGGCCCAGCACACCCCGGCCGCGGCCAGCCAGAAGACGGGCATCCCGGCTGAGATCATCCACCAGGTGGGTGAGCTGATCGGTTTGGCTCAGAAACCGGTATTCATTTACGGCAAAGGCATCACGCGCGGCGGTTTCCCGACCGTATTGCAGGCGCTGCTAGACCTGGCGCGCATGGTCGGCGCGCTGGACGAGCAGCATTCGGCGGTCATCAGCACCAAGGGACAGGCCAACAGCCTGGCGGCCTACCTGTACGAACTGGACAAGACCTTCGAGCCGAAGGGGCGGCAGGCCGTCTACCTGGCGTTGGGCGACGATCATGCGACGCCGCGCCTGATGGAACGGTTAGAGGGCGTCCCCTTCCTGGCCGTGCAGGCCAGCTACCGGTCGCCGGTCACCGAGCGGGCCGACGTGGTGCTCCCGGCCGAAACCTGGGCGGAGCAAGAGGGCCACTTCGTCAATCTCGAAGGCCGGCTCCAGGCGGCCCAGCGGGGCCTGGCGGCCGCGGGCGAGGTCCGGTCGCACACCGCCATCTTCCAGGCCATCGCCCAGGGCATGGGCATTCGCCTGGATACAAACTGGCGTCCGGCCCTGGACCAGCGCG
>Ga0315282_10013391_pt1 | contig 12375 bp, 9 predicted proteins | sample YL17G07_20_MG_FD_203693 | JGI IMG/M metagenome (GOLD analysis project Ga0315282, IMG submission 203693) | Sediment microbial communities from Yellowstone Lake, YNP, Wyoming, USA - YL17G07_20 | ecosystem: Environmental > Aquatic > Freshwater > Lake > Sediment | place: USA: Wyoming | collected... | reverse complement strand
GTGACGATGGCTGACGTTTTCCGCCACAACGGCTACCGCACCGGCCTGTTCGGCAAGTGGCATCTCGGCAGCAATTATCCCTACCGGCCGATTGACCGTGGGTTTGACGAATGGCTCGGCCACGGCGACGGCGGCACCGGCTGCACCACCGATTACTGGGGCAATGACCGCGTCAACGACCACTATATCCGCAACGGCCAGTGGGAAAGCCGGCCCCGTCCCGGCTTCGAGTGCGACGTGCTCTTCGATGCCGCCATGCAGTTCATCCGCGAGAACAAGCGCCGGCCATTCTTTGCTTACCTCGCCCCCTACAACCCGCACAGTCCGTGCAGCATTCCGGATCAGCAGTGGCTTGCCCCCTACCGCGACAAAGTCCCCGCCGCCGTGGCGTACCCGTTTGCCACGATCGCCCGCATTGACGAAAACCTTGCCGGTTGCGGCAGTTTCTGAAAGAGCAGGGCCTCGCGGAGAACACGCTGCTCTTATTCCTGAGCGACAACGGCACGGCCCAAGGTGAGAAGGTCTTCAACGCCGGGATGCGCGGGAAGAAAGGTTCGCCCTACGACGGCGGCCATCGCGTGCCTTGTTTCCTCCACTGGCCGGCTGGCGGCCTTGACAAGCCGGTCAGCGTGGACCGGCTTGCGGCGCACCTGGATCTGCTGCCAACGCTGGTGGACCTGTGCGCCCTGCGATTGCCCAAGCCGATCCGCTTCGACGGCTCCAGTCTCAAGCCGTTGCTCGCCAATCCGCACGCTCCCTGGCCCGAGCGGACGCTCGTGATGGGTGCGCCGCGGAACCAGACGGGTCCGAATTCGCCGCCGCCCAAGTATGGGCAAGGCTGCGCAGTGATGACCGATCATTGGCGGTTAGTGAACGATCAGGAACTATACGACATGACGAACGACCCCGGGCAACAGCGCGATGTCGCCCGCCAGCATCCGCAAGTGGTCAACGAGTTGCAGGTTGCCTACCAGCGCTATTGGGCCAGTGTGAGTGCGCAGGACGCAGGCTGGCGCGGGCGTCCGGTCATCGGCACCTCCCACGCCCCGGAAGTCGAGTTGAGCGCCGAGGATTGGTTTTCGACGCAGGGAAACTGTCCCTGGAACCAGGCCGCTGTGGCCAGCGGTGCCACCGTGTTTGGCAGATGGCCCGTGCGCTTCGCCGAAGCCGGCACCTATCTGGTCGAGGTTCGGCGTTGGCCACGCGAGGCCGATGCGCCCCTTGCCGGTGTTCCCGCTGGCAAGCACCCCGTGGACGCCCAACTGGATGACGGGCCAGTCACCGGCCTGCTCTATGGCGGCGTCCCCCGATCGCTGCCCGTGGCGCGGGTGCGACTCAAGGTGGGAATGCGCGTCCAAGAGGCCGCTGTGGGCAGCCGAGACAGGTTGGTCGCTTTCACGACCAAGGTTGAACCTGGTTCCGCCGACATCGAGGCCACCCTGCTCGACGAAACCGGCAAGGCGCTCTGCAGCGCCTTCTACGTCTCCATCCGGAAAGCCGAGGAAACCAAGCCATGATCACACGACTCTGGACCCTCACCTCCCTGCTCATGGCACCACTGACGGCGCTGCACGCCGTCGGTGCGCCGCCGACGAAACCCAACATCGTCTTCATCTTCGCCGATGACTGGGGTTGGGGCGATCTGTCGTGCCACGGACATCCGTGGCTGAAGACGCCGAACCTCGACCGGCTCGCCAGCGCGGGCACTGATTTTCAACAGTTCAACATGCTCAACCTGGTTTGTTCGCCGAGCCGCACTGCCGCCACAACAATCGTTGTTCGTGCAGGCGACCCAACCACCACGCTTTGGTTCGAGCAGCCAGCGACGAAGTTTTATCAGTCATTGGTGCTGGGCAACGGGCGGATTGGCGCGATGGTGTTCGGCGGCGTGGACGAGAAACGGATCGTTCTCAACGAAAGTTCCGTCCGGTCCGGGTCGTCTGCGGATGTCCTCATCCCGGGCGGCTGCAAGGCCCTGCCGGAAATCCGCCGGCTGCTTATCGAGGAGCGGTTTGGCGCGACGGCGATAGTGGCGTTGCAGAAGGCGATCAACGAAATTCGAGAGAGGATATGGGGCATACAGGAAGAGTCGCTTTTCGAGCGGGGGGACCGTGGACGTAGACGCGACGGTTGCAGAACCGGGCGGGCAGTGCAAAGGTGGGGTAGAGTTGTCATACAAGGGGATTGGGGCTACGCGCCATACGGCGAGCGCGATATGGTGTGTTTGGGAAGGCGAAAGCGGCATGACGGCGTTCCTTTTTAGGGAAGAGGGCTGTGCGCGATTTCGCATGTTCGTGTACAACAAAAGTACTTGCTTGGCGGATTCGCGTGTAGGTAATTCTTCACTGGGGTGAGATGAAATAGCGGCTCGGACAATGATGCAAAGGGATTCGGATCCACGAACGAAAGACAAAGATGGCACACGGGCTTTACGTTAATCGAGCTGTTGATCGTGGTGGCGATCATCGCGATCCTGGCGGCGATTGCCATTCCGAATTTCCTCGAGGCGCAGACGCGGTCGAAAGTGTCCCGCGTCAAGTCGGACCTGCGCACGATCGCCACAGCGGTCGAGGCCTATACGGTGGACTGGAGCGTCACGCCGATCGGCTTCTGGGAGTCGTCACAATGGCAGCCTTCGCATTTCGGCCTCGGCGACGATTTAGGCACGATCATGGTTTACGTGCGGATGACCACTCCGGTCGCCTATATGACGAATCCGCCGCTCGATGTCTTCTCCCGCTTAAACTTGATCGCCCACACCGGCCAACGCACGACCAACGACTACGCGGCCAGGCTGTATGCCTACAACAGCATTCGGGACGCCACGCTGCAGGGCAGGCAGATGGCCGCCGTCTACGTTACGGCGTACACGCGCGGGGCAACCTGGGTGGCTCACAGCCTGGGGCCGAGCTACGACTATACGCCCGACACCCGCGGAAAACAGATCGTGCGCGTGCCCGGGCGGCTGCCGAGCACCAATCAGTATATAGGCTATCCAGACCTGATTTACGATCCCACGAACGGGACCATTTCGTACGGCTACATCATCCGCGACAACCAGGAACAGTATTAGTCGCGGGCCGAATCTACGTTGGCTCTGCGGAGCACTGTCACCGATCCAGCGCCGCACGCGTAGCCGTCGCCCTAGCCGCCAGAACAATGCCGCCGCCGTGGCGGCCGCGAGACATTATCCAGTGGGAGATCAGATTATGAAACAGACCATTCAACTCATCCCCGTATTCCTGCTGGCCACTCTGGCCGCGAGCCATCCCGTCGAGGCGGCGACGCAGCCGGTGCGTGTTTTTATCCTCGCCGGCCAATCGAACATGGAAGGACACGGTTTCATCGCTGCGGAGCCAAAGCGCAACGGCGGCAAGGGCTCGCTCGAGTTCTTGGCGAAGGACACAGCGACCGCGAAACACTTCGCGCCTCTCGTGGACGCCGCCGGGCATTGGCGCAAGCGTGATGACGTGTGGATCACTTACCTCGACCGCCAAGGGCCGCTCACCGTGGGCTATGGCGCCCGCCAGGAGATGATCGGTCCCGAACTCGGCTTTGGCTGGGTGCTGGGCGACGCGCTCGACGAACCGGTGTTGCTCATCAAGACCGCCTGGGGCGGCAAGAGCCTCGCCGTGGATTTTCGGCCGCCGAGCGCGGGCAAGCCGCCGTATTCGTTGGGCGAGAAAGCCGACGCCGCCATCGCGCAAGACCCGGCCATCATCGGCAAATACTATCGCGAGACGCTGGCGCTCACGAAGGCTGCGCTCGCCAACATCAAGGACCTTGTGCCAGGCAGCGATGGGCGCTACGTGCTCTCGGGCTTTGGCTGGCATCAAGGTTGGAACGACCGCATCAACGACAAGTTCAACGCCGAATACGAAAGCAACTTGGCTCACTTCATCCGCGACATTCGCAAGGACCTCAGCGCGCCCGCACTGCCGTTCGTCATCGCCGAAACCGGAATGAATGGCCCCGAGGAGAAGCATCCCCGTGCTCTGTCGCTGATGAAAGCGCAGGCCGCCGTGGCGGAGCGCCCGGAGTTCAAGGGCAACGTCGCGTTCGTGGGCACAAAGGCGTTCTGGCGTCCCCAGGAACAGTCGCCCAACGGGCAGGGCTATCATTGGAACTCGAACGCCGAGACCTACTACCTCATCGGTGAGGCAATGGGCGAGGCGATGAAGCGGCTCCTCGGTGCCAAGTGATGTTTTCCCGAAAGGACGGAACAATTGCTATGAGACACTTCTTCGACGTCATTCTCTGCGTGCGGTGCGCTGCCGCCCCTCAACTTCGCGCCGCCATGGCCATTCCCACCCTCCTCACCGCCCTGCTGCTCGCACCGCTGGCTGCGTTGGCCGCAAGCCTTGATCTGGCGAATGACCCTGCGACGGGCAAGCCGGGGAAATTTGCTGCCGAGGAGATTCGACGTGAGGCCGCAGCAAAAGGCATGGCTTTAGGCGAAGACGCGAATGCGACTCGTATTTCCATCACCGTCGGAAAGGAAGGCAAAGCCGTTGCGCAGAGTTACAGCATCCGCGTGCAGAACGACGGCGGACGCCGCGTCATCACGGTGCGCGGGGCCGATGCCGCCGGCGCGATGTATGGCGGACTGGACATTGCGGAGGCGATTCGCACGGGCACGCTCGACTCGCTGAAGGACTCTGACCATACGCCGCACATCAAGCAGCGCGGCATCAAGTTCAACATCCCGCTCGACGTGCGCACGCCCACTTACAGCGCGTGGCCCGACTCCGCCCGACTCAACGTCCCGGAAATGTGGAGCATGGATTTCTGGCGCGAGCTTTTTGACGACATGGCCCGCCACCGCTACAATCTCATCTCGTTTTGGAGTCTCAATCCTTTCCCCAGCATCGTGAAGGTGCCGGAGTTCCCCCATGTCGCGCTGGAAAATGTACAGTCCACCGACGCGAAGACGGGCGAGCACATCGTCGTGAAGAAAATGACCATTGACGAAAAAATTCAGTTCTGGCGCGACGTCATGCAAATGGCGAAGGATCGCGGCGTGGAAGTCTATTGGTTCACTTGGAATGTGTTTCTCGGCGCGGCGGAAGGCAAAGACGGGATCACCAAGGACAAGACCGCCCCCCGCTCAATCGAGTATTTCCGCGCCAGCGTGCGCGAGACGATCAAGACGTATCCGCTGCTGGCCGGTCTTGGCATCACCGCGGGCGAAGGCATGCCGGAGCGCGACTTCAGTAAAATTTCCAAAGAGCAATGGCTCTGGCAGACCTACGGCGAGGGCATCCGCGACGGACTGAAAGACACGCCCGACCGAAAGTTCCGGCTCATTCATCGCTTCCACATGACCGGCCTGAGCGAGATTAAGAAAGAGTTCACCCAACTGCCGTGTCCGCTCGACCTCAGCTTCAAGTATGCGATCGCCCACATGTATTCGGTGCCCAATCCGAGCATGATCAAGCGGGTGCTGCCGTTGCTCAGTCCCGAACTCCGCTGCTGGCTCACCGTCCGCAACGACGACATCCATAGCTTCCGCTGGGCCGACGTGGACTACGCCCGCGCCTTCATCAAGGCCATCCCGGGCGAGGACAAGATCGCCGGCTTCTACATGGGTCCGGACGGTTATCACTGGGGGCGAGATTTCATCACCAAGAACCCCGATGGCCCGCGCCAAACCATCATGCAAAAGCAATGGCTGTCCTTTGCCCTGTGGGGTCGTCTCGCCTTTGAACCCGATTTGCCCGCGGCCGCGTTTGAGCGTCTCACCGCCGCGCGCTTCCCCGGCGCCGATGCGACCCGGCTCACCGCTGCGTGGGTGGATGCCTCGAAGACGTTTCCTTACATCACGCGTTTCTTCTGGGGTGCCATTGACGTGAAATGGTTTCCCGAAGCCTGTCGGAAGAAAGAAGGCTTCTACACCGTGCGCGACTTTGTCGAAGGCGGCACCATGCCCGGAGCCGGCGTGCTGAACATCATCGAGTGGCGCACGGGTCTGCTTGCGAAGCAGATGCCGGAAGGCGTGACGCCGCTGGAGATCGCCGCGACTCTGGATGCCAACGCCACCAAAGCGCTTAAAGCTCTGCCCGATCTTCAGCGCGCCACTGTCACGCCTGCCGCCAGCGCCAAGGAATACACCGCCACGCTTGGCGACATCGAAGCCATGGCGCATCTCGGCCTATACTACGCGGCGAAGATTCGCGGTGCCTGCGACCTCGCGCTCCTTGACAAAACCGGCGATGTCAAACAACAAGCTTCCGCCGTGCAACATCTCGAAGCGGCCCTGAATCACTGGAAGAATTACTCTGCCGCCTACACGCGCCAATACGTTCAGCCCGTCCTCTTCAACCGCGCCGGCTTGGTGGACATTCCCAAGCAAACCCAGGACGTCGCCGCCGATGTGCAGATGGCGCGTGATTGGAAGCCCAGTACCATTGACGAAGCCAAGATCAAGCGATCCGGCACGGAGGCGGGATTCAGAAAGTGATTCAAGTCAGCCTGTCCGATCTCGACATCGCCACTGGAAGCCGGGCAGCCTCAAAGACGACGGCAGACGCTCCGGCGCCGAAAAAGGATTCCGCAAGTGAGACTGCAGATGCAAAGCATGCTCGCTTTAATCGGGTTCGTTTGGGCGATTGCTCAGGCGGCGAACGCTCAGTCTGTCGGCAGCACTTCCATTCGCGATGGCTGGGTCACGGTGGCGCCGCCCGAGTTCCAGGGTGCGATCAACAATCCCCTCAAAGGCTTCCGCGAATACAAGAAGGACGGCTACGGGCTCCTGAAGCGCCAATACATCAAGTGGAACGACATCGAGGTCAGCGCCGATGACACCATGGATCGCATCATCGCCCATATCAACAAGATCACCGACACCAAGGGCAAGCGCTTCGAGGACCTGAATGTCAAACTCGTACCGCGCGTGTATCTCGACTGGAATGGGTCCTCTGGAACTCCCAAAGACCCGAAGCAGCACTGGCCCGCTGACTTGCACACCTTCGACTACGACAGCCCGGCTTTTCAGGCGAGGCTGCGGCGGCTCGTGGAGAAGCTCGGGCAGGCTTGGGATGAAGACCCGCGCATTTTTGCCGTGCAGATGGGCCTCATTGGACACTTTGGTGAGCACCACCATCCCGCGCCTACGGCGGAGCAACGTCGGCTGCTGACGGAGGCTTTTCAGAAAGCCTTCAAGCACAAGCCCGTGCTCGTCCGGCATACTGACGCGGAGTTCATGCAGGCCGGATTCGGCATCTACTACGACACCTTTGCCAACCTCTCTCGCGAGACACCCGCGGGCCCCAAGGACCAGTTCCCCTGGCAGGCCACGTATGTGTATCCCGACATCTGGAAGCGCGCTCCCATCGAAGGCGAGGTGGAATACAACTGGCAGAAACAGCGCGAGAGCGCGAAGCCAAAGGAGACCTTCGGCCGCACGCCCGATGAGACGATGAAGGTGTCGGCCTACCGCCGCTACATGATCGACAAGATCCGCCGCTACCACGCGAGCTACCTCGGCTGGATCGCCAACTACGACGACACCGATCCGGAGGTCCTGGCGGGTGCGGCAGAGCTTCAGAAAGCCTTCGGCTACCGTTTAGTGCTCGATTCGGCAATCTATCCGCTCGCCGTGCCGCCTGGGGGAATGCTGGCGGTGAAGTTGAGCGTGCGAAACACTGGCAGCGCCCCCTTTTACCTCGACTGGCCCGTGGCCGTCGCGCTGCTCGATCCGGCGACGAAGAAGCCGGTCTGGTCGGCACCGCTGGCGGGTGTGGACATCCGCAAATGGCTGCCCGGCGAGGATTGGGACAGCGCGGCCTTCGCTTATCGCCGTCCCGCCGTGGCGCATCACGATGAAGGCCACGCCACGCTGCCGGCGGACCTAAAACCCGGCAAATACCTCCTCGCCCTCGCCATTATGGATCGCCAGGGCGGCATGATGCCGAGCGCAAGGTTTGCGATCGAGAACTACTTCCGCGGAGGCTGGCATCCCCTGGGCTTCATCGGCATCGGCGAAGCACCGGAGGAGGCTGCTTTGAAAAAGGTGGACTTCGACAGCCCCGCCTTTGATGACAGTCTTCATTACAAAGTACCGGAGAGGCTGCTGGCGGTGAAGGCACCACCTGTGCCCCAGGTGAAAGCGGTGACGCCGTGGACTCCCGATCCTAAACAGGAACTTATCAACCCGTGGCGCTACTGGATCCTGGAAACGAAGGGCCACGGCCTGGAGAAGCAGATCCTCGCCGACGGCCCCGGCGGCAGCCGCGTCATCCGCGTGACAGGTGACTTCGGCGAGCGCTCCGGCCTCAACCACAACTTCGGCAATGGTGCCAAACTCGACCGCGGCCGCTACCGCTTCGCCTTTCGTGTGCGTGGCACACCCGGCCAGTCCGTCGAGTTTGAGCTGGCCGACGGCTGGCGCAGCGTCTCCAAGGAGGCACAGATTCCGTTGACCGCGGAGTGGCAGGAGCACACCATCGAGTTCGAGATCAAGACCAAGTTCCAAGACGAAACCACACTGCGCTTCCGCTTGCCGCGTGAGACCAAAGGCACCTTCGACCTCGCCGACACACGGCTGAAAAGGATGGAATGATGTCTGTTCTTCTTGTCACGCTCTGTGATTCTCATCCCCATGCAATTGGCCGCTTTCGCCTTGCGCCTCACCACCGCCAACTTTCTCGGCGACGGACTGTCCACGCAGCAGTCGCGAGAATGGTTCTGGCATCCTGTTAAAGGTCCCCTGCAATGAAATCTACAAGAATGAAACCCGCTCTCACCCTCCTCACCGCCCTGCTGCTGGTGCCGCTGGCCGCGCTTCACGACGCTGACGCCAAAAGCCCGGTCAAAGTTTTTATCCTCGCCGGGCAGTCCAACATGGAAGGCCAGGCCGTCGCCGATCTCGACGGCAAGGACTACAATCAAGGCAAAGGCACACTCAACTATCTCATGAAGGATCCTGCCAAAGCCGGCCTCTTCAAACACCTCAAGGACGACCAAGGCCAGTGGACGACGCGCGACGACGTTTGGGTTTGGTACAAGCCCGAGAACGGTCCCGTGAAATTTGGCCCGCTTGGTCTGGGCTTCACCGTTTACGAGGGCAAGCATCACTTCGGCCCCGAGCTGCAATTCGGCCATGTTATGGGCGACTATCTCGCCAACCAGGTCCTGCTCATCAAGACCGCCTGGGGCGGCAAGAGCCTCTACAAGGATTTCCGTCCTCCCAGTTCCGGCGGTGAAGTCGGCCTTTACTACACGAAGATGCTGGCGGACATTCGCGAAGCGCTTGCGAGTCTCAAGACCAGTTTCCCCGGCGATGATGGTGGTGGCTATGAACTGGCGGGCTTCGTCTGGTATCACGGTTGGAACGACGGGTGCGACCCAAAGAGGGCCGTGCCGGAATATGAACAGAACCTCGTGAACTTCATCAAGGACGTGCGCAAGGAGTTGAACGCGCTGCGTCTGCCGTTCGTCATCGGCGAGCTGACCGGCCCGTGGGTGCAGGCCCCGGGCGAGTGGGCGACGCTCCGCAAAGCCCAGGCCGCAGCGGCGGCGCGACCGGAATTCAAGGGATCGGCGCTGTTCGTCGAAACGCACGACTTCGTTCGCAAGCCCGAGGATTCTCCCAACCCCGGCCACGGCCATCACGAGTTTGGCAATGCCGAAACCTATTTTCTGGTGGGAAGTGTTTTGGGCGAAGGGATGAAAGAACTCTGCCTCGCGCCCGCAGCGAAATAGAACACGAAATCGGAAACCACGATTTGCCATAAGCGGAGGAGAGTCGGATGAAACGACGGGACTTTTTGCAGGGTGTCGCCGGGCTGGCGGCTGGCGCGGCGATGCCGCGCAGGGCGGCCGCCGCGGAAGAAGCACGCACACGCAGACCCAACATCATCTTCATCCTCGCGGATGACCTCGGCATCGGAAATGTGAGCTGTTACCGTGCGGACAACTACAAGACGCCGCACATTGACCAACTCGCCCGCGGCGGCGTCCGTTATACTCATGCTTACACAGCGCCGTTGTGCGGGCCGTCCCGGGCGCTCATCTTGACGGGGCGCTACGCGTTCCGCACCGGTGCGACAAATCAGGACCGAACCGGTCTCATGAAACCCTCCGTCGAAATCATGATGCCCAAGGTCTTGAAGCCGGAGGGTTACGTCACCGCGGCGTTCGGGAAATGGGGCCAGCTCCCTCTCGGGCCCGCCGACTTTGGATTCGACGATTACCTGCAATTCAGGGGCAGCGGGGTGTACTGGAGCACGAAGGCCAAGGGCGAGACCTACGTCGTGAACGGCGAGAAAAAGATTCTGCGTGAGAAAGAATACATGCCCGACGTGATGCACCAGCATGTCACCGACTTCCTCACCAAGCACCGCAACGACCCGTTCTACTTATACTACTCCCTGTCGCACGTGCATGCGGACATCGTACCCACACCGGACAGCGCGCCGGACAGCACCGATCTGTATGCGGACAACATTGCCTACATGGACAAACTCGTCGGCCAGCTCGTCGCCGAACTCGATCGCCTGAAGTTGCGCGAGAAGACCCTGATCCTCTTCGTCGGGGACAACGGGACAGGCGGCAAGTGGGCCGACCAGTCAACGGTGGACGGCCGGCGCCTGTCCGGCGAAAAAGGCTCGATGCTCGAAGGCGGCGCCCTCGTTCCGATGATTGTCAACTGGCCCGGCACGACTCCCGCGGGCAAGGTCTCTCAGGACATGATTGATTCCAGCGATTTCCTGCCGACTTTCGCCGAACTGGCAGGCGCGAAACTGCCCGAAAACACGATCCTGGACGGCCGCAGCTTTGCCGCCCAATTGCGCGGGGAAAAAGGGCAGCCGCGCGAATGGATCTTCATCCAACTCGCGAGAATGTGGTATGTCCGGGAAACCGGGTGGAAGTTGAATCAGGCGGGGGAACTTTTCGACATGAGCCAAGCGCCGTTCGAAGAGAAACTCGTGCCCGCCGATACGGAAGGCTCTGAGGCGAAGGCCGCGCGTAAACGCCTGCAGGCCGTCCTCGATCAGTTGAATCCCGCCGGCGGTATCTTGGACGATGGCGACGGCACCGGCCGGCACGCCAATCGGCAGAAGAAGAACGACCGTGCCGAAACGGTGCCTTCTGCCACTGGGCCCGAGAGCCAACCCGTCATCGAATCTCCCTCAGCGTCCCGCCCGCCTGTCGCCGCTGCATCCGAAGACCGCGCCGCAAGATTCGACAGGATTGACAAGCGAGAGGCCGGCAAAGTGACCCGCGAAGAATACATCAGCCGCCAATCGGACGCTCAAGCTGCGGCGAAGCGCTTCGAGAAGTATGACACTAACCATGATGGCTTCCTGACTCGCCAAGAGTTCATCACCCAGGGCGGCAGCAAGTCGAAATCGCAGGAACAGAACAGATGACCGCCTGGGTGCGGCAGGCAATGTGCGCCGGCATAAGCAAGGAAGGAACCTGTATGAGAAAGTTCTGTTATCTGCCGATGACGCTGGCCATGATCTCCCTGGTCTTTGCCGCGGGGACTTCCGACAATCTGGCCCAATCAATTCTCAGCAAGACAGATGTCCGTGTCGGCGTGTGCGAGAGGCCTCGCTTGGGCGACGGAAATCTGGCCGTCGCCTTGGCTGCGGCCGGGCTTACGCTGGTAAACGGTCTTGCGGCTGACGTGAAAGCCGTGGACGTTGCACGCGCGCTGATGGCAGAGGCGGGGCGACTCGCACGCGCGTTATGACCAGGACCGGAGTTCCCTCAGCGTTGCCGCTCGCGGACTGCCTGGCCGACCTCGCGGTTGTGGCGGATGCCATAGATGCGAACCTGGAGGGACTCGCACGGGCCGAACTGGCCGGCAAATCATCCGTCGCCCTCTGGAGCGACAAAGTGAGCAAGCCGGTCGCAAGTGCAAATGGAAGCAGGCTTCTGACTACTCAGCCCCCGTGGCTGCTCCGCCCTATCGGGGCTGAGTAGTTGCTCCGTACAGACAATTGGCCCGTCAAATCGAAGAAGATTAGCGTGACCATGAAGCCCATCGTCCTTGCCCTCGCCCTCATGCTGCTGGTTCCGCCGGTCCGGCTGGACGCCGCGGTCCGGTGGTGGTCCGATGCGGTGGAATCCGCGCTGACACAGGCCGGGACCAATCGTCAGGAATTGGCGCAGGCGCTTGCGCGGGCGCCCGAAGCGCAACGCGAAGGCATTCAGTTCCTCGTGGAGAACATGCCGTCGCGAGATCTGCAGGCGCTATCCGCCGAGTTCCTGCTGGAGAATCTCTCGCTGGCCTACAAAGCCATGCAGGAGGCTCCGTGGGCAAAGAGCATTCCTCCCGATCTTTTTCTGAACGACGTCCTGCCGTATGCGAGCGTGAATGAGCGTCGGGACAATTGGCGGAAACGGCTCTACGAAATCTGCCTGCCG
>Ga0315282_10013390_pt1 | contig 12376 bp, 8 predicted proteins | sample YL17G07_20_MG_FD_203693 | JGI IMG/M metagenome (GOLD analysis project Ga0315282, IMG submission 203693) | Sediment microbial communities from Yellowstone Lake, YNP, Wyoming, USA - YL17G07_20 | ecosystem: Environmental > Aquatic > Freshwater > Lake > Sediment | place: USA: Wyoming | collected... | reverse complement strand
CCCGATCCTGGGAAGTGAACTGGCCGGTCCGCACCGCCCAGAGGAACACGGCCGAGAAGAACGTGACCCCGAAGGCGGTGTAGAAGATCCACATCGCGAGCAGCGTCATGGCGCGGTGCTCCCCGCCGCGGGCAGCGGCGCCGGAGGCGCCCCCTCGTAGGCGGCCTTGATGTCCTCAGTGCTCAACTGGAAGTCGACCCAGCCGACGAAGTTGTAGGCGACGTAGTTGGATACATCCCAGATCCGCGCCGACTCGAGCTGCACCTTGAAGTACGGCATCGCCGTTCCGCTGATGCCGTTCATGATCTGGTAGTATAGAATGCCGCCGATGTACTTGCCCTCCACGAGGTTGCGCCGGAGGGTCGCGAAGTTCAGCGGCGGCGGGTCCAGGAAGGGCTGCGCCAGGCCGCGCCCATCTCCGGACGGGCCGTGGCAGTTGATGCAGTACAACTGGTACACCCGCTCGCCCCGCGCCAGCGCAGCCTCGGTCGGCGGGTACGGGTTGGGCATGGGGCGCCAGACCGCCGAGACGTGCGCGTGCAGCCAGGCCACATTGGCGTCGGGTCCCGTCTTGTATGCCTGGGCCGCGCGAGGCTTCCACTCGTCCTGGCGGGCGACGCGGTAGTCGGCGTCCGTGCCGCCGAGCGACTGGACGTAAGCGGTGAGGTCCGCCACCTGGGGCTTGGCGTACTCGCCGAACTGCGGCATCACTGACGCAGGGCTGGTGAACCGCGGGTTGTGGAAGTGCGCGGCATGCCAGTCATCCGGATGCTCGCCGCCCTCCTGCGAGAGGTCTGGCCCCGTGCGCTCGCTGCCGAGCAACGGGGGCTGCTGGGCGATGTAGTCCCCAGGTTGCGCGATGCGCTGCGCGCCGAGGTCCCAGTCTTGGGACCGCACATACTGCGAGTGGCAGTACGTGCAGCCATTGGCTATGTACAACTGCCGGCCGCGTTCCTCAGCCGGCGTCAGCCGCCGCCAGAGGCCGGAGGGCTGGTCCGTGATCGTGCTGGTCGGCACGGCGACGACGGCAATGAACGCCGCCCAGAACAGGACGATGGAGCCCAGCACCACGACCGCCGGTGTCATCTTCACGGCGCGACTAGCTCTCCCCGGTAGATGGTCATGAGCGCGTTGTACAGCCCGACGAAGGCCGCGGCCACCAGCGACACTCCGAAGAGTGCCCGCACGGCCATGAAGGGCGCCATCATCGAGAGGCCCCGGTACACGGTCCCGCCGTTGTTCCAGACCTCCCCCTGCACCAGGCCGGCGGCCGTCAGCACGATGAAGAACCCGGTCAGCCCGATCAGCAGCAGCCAGTACTGCAGACCCACCAGGCGCAGGCTGTAGATGCGACGCCCACTCACAAGCGGCAGCGTGTACCAGAGGCCCCCGAGGGCGATGAACCCGGCGAAGCCCAACACGGCAATGTGCGCGTGCCCAATCACCCAGTTGCTGAAGTGCACGTGCCGCTGCACGGCCGGTAGCGACTGCAGCGGCCCCTGGATGCAGGTGATCAGGTACCAGATCGTCCCCACGAACATCAGGCGCCCGGCCACGTTCCCCGAGACCCGCCCCACTGCGCCCCGCATGGTCAGCCACAGGTTCACGAGAACCGTAGCGACCGGGATCACCATCGCGACGCTGTCCACGATGGAGACAGTCTTCAGCCACGACGGAACAGGTGCCTGCAGGAGATGGTGCGTTCCAATGTGCGTGTAGAAGGCGAGCAAGGTCCAGAAGCCGATCAGCGAGAGGGTGTGGCTGTAGAGCGGCCGCCGGGCCAGCCGGGGGATCACGTAGTAGGCCAGCCCGACAGCCATCGGCGTCGTGGCCAGGCCGAAGATGTTGTGCCCATACCACCACAGCCACACGGCGTCCACGATGCCCTGCATCGAGCCCGTCGCGGGATGCCACATCACGTTCCCCGGCACATAGACCAGGGCAGTCCACAGCACGCCGCCGAGGCCGTACCAGACGGAGACGTACAGCAGTTGCTCGCGCCGGGTGGCCACCGTCATGATGAGGCAGTAGCCGAGGCACAGCAGCGACAACACGACGAGGCAGTCTATGGCGAACACGGGCTCCGCGTACTCGCGGCCTTGCGTGTAGCCGAGCGGCAGCGTGATGGCCGTGCTCGTCATCGCCAGGTTCCAGAGCCACATGCCGAGGTTGGCCGTGCGTTCGCTGTAGAGCTTGGTGCGTAGCACCACGGGGACAACGTAGAGCATCGCGCCGGTCAGGGTCGAGGTCACGAAGCCGAGAAGCACGATGTTGGTGTGGGCCGGGCGGATCCGGCCGAACTCCAACCAGGGCACGCTCCCGTACAGGTCGGGCGCCACGAGGTGGATGGCCGCCGTCAGGCCCCACAGTGTGCCGACGCAGAACCAGACGGCACCCGACAGGAGCCAGCGCCGGGAGGCCGAGTGCTCGGCGGAAGGGAGGAGCTGCTCGCCTAGCTTGTTCAGCGGCGTCATCGGTGGCAGAACCAGCAGTCTACCGACGCCCGGTACTCCGGCCGGCGGTGACAGTCCACGCAGAACCCCATGACCAGGCGCTCGTTGAGGACGATGCGGTCCATGTGCTTCACATCACCGTGGCACTGCCCGCAGTCCACGTCGCGGCGAAGGTGCGCCGCATGGTTGAAGTGCACGAAGTCCGGCAGGCGGTACACGCGCACCCAGTTGATCGGCCGCCCCGCCTGATACGCCGCATGCAACTGGCTGATCGGCCGGAAGTACGGGACGATCCGGTCGTGGCACAGCAGGCACTTGCCGAGGGCCGGCATGCCGGCGACCGGCGACTGATCGGCGCTGTCATGACAGAAGTAGCAACTGATGCCGCGGATGCCCGCGTGGCGATGGTGGCTGAACGGCAGCGGCTGGGCGGGCCCGGTCCGGTGGGGGAAGAGGGCCAGAAGCCCGATCACCCCCAACCCGCCGAGCAGGACGGCCCAGCCGGCGACCGGCCCCAGCCGCCGCGCCGGTCTCAGCCACCAACGGGCGGGGAGCGGGCTCTTGTTCCGGCCGGGCTCAGAGTTCACGGATCTCTCCTGCGCCCAGCGACCGGAGTAGCTGCCGCAGAGTCTCACGTTCGGCCCGGCGGCACTCCACCTCAACGCCGAACGCATCCGCACTGAACGGCTGGTGCGTGCCCGCAGGCAGGCCCAGCCGCGGCCAGAGCCGCGAGTAGACGAGGACGGCCCCCACGGTAGTGAGCGCCGAGACCAGGATCGTCAGCTCGAACCCCGGTATACAGTATGGCAGCCACGAGATCGGCGGCTTGCCGCCCAGGATCTGCGAGTAGCGGAGCGCGGCCCCGATGCAGAGCCAGAACCCCGATCCGCAGCCCACCAACCCGGCCGCCAGCGCCAACCACCGGATGGGGCTGGGCCTCTCCGGACCCCCTTCCTGCTCGTCCTCCTCCAGCGCTACCGGCGAGAAGGCGCGGAGGCGCTGCGCCTGGGTCTCCCGCAACCGCGGCAGAGCTCGCCCCAACGCCTGGCGGTCCGCGAAGGTGGCCAGCAGCACGGCGGTGGAGGTCATGGGGCCGCCTCCGCCTCGGCTTTGCTCTCCGTGATCGAGACGGCCGGCACGAGCTTCAGAACTACCAGGAGCATGAACAGGAAGAAGCACGCCGCGCCGAGGCTGATCGTGATCTCAACGCGCGAAGGGGCGTAGGCAAACCACGTGGTGGGCAGGTAGCCGTGGGCCAGCGAGGTGACGATGAGCACGAAGCGCTCCAGCCACATGCCAACGTTGACCAGGATCGAGGCCACGAAGAGAAGCGCCAGGTCCGTGCGGACGCGCCTCCAGAAGAACGCCAAGGGGAGCACGGCGTTGCAGACGACCATCACCCAGAAGAGCGGCGCATACTGCCCGGCGGCCCGGTACGCGCCCATGGACCGCTCGTACGGATCGCCGCCGTACCACCCCAGGAACGCCTCGACGCCATAGGCGTACCCGACGATCAGCCCGGTCAGGATCATGAGCTGCGCGATGGCCTCGAAGTGCCGAACCTGAATGAAGCGTTCGAGGTGCAGCACGCCGCGCAGCGGGATGAGGAGCGTGAGCACCATCGCCAGTCCGGAGTGGATCGCGCCGGCCACGAAGTACGGGGGGAAGATGGTGGAATGCCACCCTGGCAGGTGGGCCAGAGCGAAGTCCCACGACACCACACTGTGGACCGAGATGACCAGCGGCGCCGCCAGCGCCGCCAGGCACGCATACGCCCGCAGGTAGTGCCGCCATTGGCCGCCCTCGCCCCGCCAACCCACGGCCGCGAGGCCGTAGAGTCGTTGCCGCAGGCCGGTGGTCGAGTCCCGAAGGGCGGCCAGGTCGGGGATGAGGCCGACCCACCAGAACAGCACGCTCACCGTGAGGTACGTGGTGACCGCCACCACATCGAAGACCAGCGGCGACTTGAAGTTCGGCCAGAGGTGCGCCGTGTTCGGGTAGGGCAGGATCCAGAAGAACACCCAGACGCGTCCCAGGTGGATGAGGGGGAAGAGGCCGGCGGTCATCACCGCAAAGACGGTCATCGTCTCGGCGGCGCGCGCCACCGAGGTCCGCCAGCTCACCCGCAGCAGGTACAGGATGGCCGAGATCAGCGTGCCGGCGTGGCCGACCCCGATCCAGAACACGAAGTTGACGATGTACACGCCCCAGCCGACCGGGATGTTGAGGCCCGTCACCCCCATGCCGGTGAGTACCTGGTACCCCCACGCCAGGGCGCCCGCGCCGATGCCGGCCGCGAGGAGGGCCAGCAGACCCAGATACCGGCGCGATGGGAACCCCAGGGTCCCAACGAGGCCGTCCTGGATCTCGCGGTAGGCCGTCACTGCCATGGCCGCAACCGCCGCGCGCGATCAGACTGGGGCCCCATCGTTGAGCACCCTCTGCAAGTAGACAACTGCCGGCCTCGTGTTCAGCTCGGACAGCACCTGGTACGCACGCGGTTCCCCGGCGATCAACTGCGAGACCCGCGAGCGCGGGTCCTTGAGGTCCCCGAACGTGAACACCGCGGCGGGACAGGTCTGCGCGCACGCCGGGCTGATCTCGCCATCGCGGAGGGGGCGGTTCTGCAGCTTCGCCTGGTACTCGGCCCACCGAATGCGCTGGATGCAGAAGCTGCACTTCTCCATCACCCCGCGGCAGCGCACCGTCACCTCGGGGTTCGCCTGCCAGTTGAGCGGCTCGGGCCACGAGTAGTCGAACCAGTTGAAGCGGCGCACCTTGTAGGGGCAGTTGTGTGAGCAGTAGCGCGTGCCCACGCAGCGATTGTAGACCTGCATGTTGACCCCCTCCTCGTTGTGCGCGGCCGCGGCGACCGGGCAGACCGACTCGCAGGGGGCTGCATCGCAGTGCTGGCACAGCATCGGCTGGAACACCACAGGCGCGCCGAGGGCCTTCCACTCCCAGTACCGGTCCACGCGGATCCAGGCCATGATGCGGTTCCGGCCGAACTGCTCCCGGCCGACGACGCCGATGTTGTTCTCCGCGTAGCAGGCCGTCACGCAGGCCCCGCAGCCGGTGCACCGGTTCAGGTCCACGACCATGCCCCACCGGTGCTCGCGGTGCTCGTGCCCCGGGTACATCTCCTCCGGCTGGTCAAAGCCCTCGGCCAGCGGCATGCGCAGGGCCTCGGCCTGCAGCCCAGGCAGCGCCGAGAGGGTCGTGGTGCGGACGATCCCCCGCCCTAGCTGGTAGGGGCTGCCGCCCGCGGCGGGGAGCCCGGGCTCGCCGCTGGGGCGGCCCAGACGAACGGGCAAGCCCTCGTCGAGCCCCTCCTCGGGCAGCATGGCGAAGGCATTGACCCCCAGGCCGCGTGCGTAGCGACCATAGGCGGCATGGCCATTGCCCAAAGGCATCGCGACCGTGCCCGTCGCCAGGCCCGGGTACACAAGGGCGGGAGCCTGGAGGTGGCCAGGGGGAGCCGACACCCTGACCGCGTCCCCCGTCGCCAGATCCAGTTCCTGTGCCTGCGGCGGGGCGACCTCGATCCAGGACCCCCAGGCCGTCTGAGCGATCGGGTCCGGCAGTTCCTGAAGCCACCGCCGATTGGCTCCCCGGCCGTCGAAGAGGGTGATGCTGGGGTAGAGCACCAGCCGCGGCCCGTCGTCCGCTGCCGGCGGGCGGAACAGGTCAGATGGGGGGGCCGCGGGGGCTGGCAGCACCGGCGCCTGCGGTTCACTCCACGCCCCGCCCCTCTGCAGCCCCTCCCGCCAGTACTCCTCGAATGGCTGCTCCGGGCTGGTAGCCTGCTGTTGCCCCTGCCAGCGCGCCCGCAGGCAGTGGTAGAAGGTCGGCCCACCCACCGCGGAGGCCAGGGAGCGACCGGCAGCCTCGGCGAGCTGCAGCAGCACGTCGCCCGCCATGCGCGGGTCGAACGGGGAGCCCATCACGGGCTGCTGCAGGTTGCGCACGCCGCTCTGCGGCTCGTAGTCACCCCACGCCTCCAACGGTGTGCTCACCGGCAGGACCCACCGCGCCAGCTCCGCCGTCTCGTCCGCGAATGGCGTCAGGCAGACGACGGTGCGCACGCCGCGGGCGGCCTCGGCGAAGCCCAGACGGGCGGGGAGGCTGTACGCCGGGTTGCTGTGGATCACCAGGAGCATGTCCACGAGGCCATGGCTGAGGCCGCCCACGAACTCGGCCACCTCGCTCAGGGTCGCGCAACCCCCGAGGGCATGCTCGGCGCCGCCCACGGGTACTGGTGAGCCCACGGCTCCGTTCAGCAGGCCTGCGGCCACTGCGGCGCGGGCGGATGAGGTCCCGCCGTCCAGCGCCCCCCCGGCCAGCGCCAGCGGCGACCGGGCGGCCGCGAAGGCCCGTGCCAGGCGGCGGATCGCGTCCGCGGGAACGCCGGTCCGCTTGGCCACAGTCTCCGGCGCGAACGGGGCAAGCTGAGAAGGGGTAACCGGCAGAGAGCCGCGGCTGAGCCCGGCCGCCTGGAGGTGCTGCAGCATCGCCAAGGCCACCAGCCACTCGTCGCCGGGGCGGACCAGCCACTGCCGGTCGGCATTGGCGGCCGTCATGGAGACACGGGGCCCGATGTACACGAAGCCGGCCATCTCGCCGACCCGCGGGAGGCGCGCCGCAGCGAACTGCCGCGTCAGCAGCACCGGCGACAGCCACGTCTCCAGGAAGTCCACGCCGAATGAGACCAGCAGGTCATGGTCGCGGAGGTTGGGGACCGACACGAAGTCGCGGTGGTAAAGGGCCTGGTTGGCGCGGCGCAGCGGCGCGTAGTTGAGCGGCTCGTAGACCAGGTACCGGTCGGAGCCGAACGCGGCCAGCCACTGGCCGATGAGCCACGCCAGCGTGCCCGTCTGGAGGTCCGAGATGACCGCGACTCGCCCCGCGGAACCGACGCGGGATAGCTCTGCTCCCAGCGCCTGCACGGCCTCGGCCCACGACCTCGTGGCCCGGCGCCCGCGCGCGTCTCGACGGTAGGGGGAGCGGATGCGGTCGGGGTCGTACAGCCCTTGGAGGACAGCCTGCCCGCGCGCACAGAGCCGACCCGCGTTGATAGGGTGGTCCGGATTGCCTTCGGCCTTGACAACGCGACCGTCACAGTGCTTGACGAGGAGCCCGCAGCCGGCGGGGCACTCCCGGCATGCGGTGGCAAGCCACGCCGGCACCCCCGGGAGGAGGCGTGCCTCCGGCTTGAGAAGGGGCACGAGGTGCTTGTAGCCGTCTGCGGCTGCGGCGCCAAGCCCGACTGTGGCCCCTGCCACGCCCTGCAGCCACCGACGCCTGGAGACTCGCAACGGGCCCCTGCTGGGCGGGCCGTCCGAGTTCTGCCCTGCAGACATCCACACCCCCGGCGGGCGGCCCTTGCCATGCGTCGTGGCCGGAGGGCCCCGCTACTGAGCGAGGTTCGGGTCGGCGATGAGGGCAGCCCGGGCGCGAAGGGAGCTGGCTTGAGTTACCTGCTGATCGGCCTCGCAGCAGGCCTCGCCGCAACGCCACATTGCCTGGGCATGTGTGGTGGCTTCGCGCTCCACATCGGCAAAGGGGTGCCCCCACCCTGTGCTCTGGTCCGCGGATTCGCCTTCCTGCTGGGCAAGGCCTTCAGCTACGCCTTCTTGGGCGCCCTGGTCGGCGCGTTCGGTCTATGGCTGGTGCGCAGCGGCTGGCTACCCGGTGCGCGCCACGTGCTGGCCTACGCGGCCGGCGCCGTGACGGTTCTGCTTGGCGTCCTGATGCTGGAGGTGATGCCTCCGTTCCCCTGGCCCCGCGTGGACTGGCCGGGGGCTGGGTTCGCGCAACAGCAGTCTGCCAACCTGATGCGCACGCCTTCGCTGGTCTCGCATTTCGTCTTCGGCCTGGCGGTCGGCTACCTCCCCTGCCCCCTGACGGCGATGTTGCTGGTCGCGGCCGCCGGTGAGCACTCGGTCCGCGCCGGCATCCTCCTGCTGGCCGGTGCAGGCGTGGGCACGATGCCCGGCCTTGCGGCGATCAGCCTCGCCGGTTCGGCCGTCACCGGCCGCTGGCGCCGCATCGGCACCCGGCTCCTCGGCATCCTGGTCATCCTGCTGGGCTGCGCCCTCATTCTGCGGCGGGCCGGTGTGTTGCCCGGCGGCCACATGGGCGGCCACTGATGGCTGCCGCCGGTGGCCCCGCTGCCGAGCGCCGGACCTGCCGCCACTGCGGGCTGCCCAGGGGCGGCCTCGGCTACTCCCCGGACGGTCACGACTGGTACTGCTGCTACGGCTGCTACCTGGCCTCCCGTATCGTCGGCGCGCCCGAGGGCGGCGGCGCACCGGCCTGGGTGCTGGCGCGCCTGGGGGTGGGCGCCTTCCTGGCCATGAACGTGATGATGGTCAGTCTGCTGCTGTACTCGGGCGAGATCCAGGACCTCGGACCTCACACCACACCGGTCTTGCGCTGGCTGCTCCTGGGCCTCTCCACGCCCGCCTTCCTCATCCTCGGGCTGCCGTTCTTGGCTGGCATGGGGCGCGAGGTGCGCCACGCGCGCCCGAGCCTCGATACCCTCGTCGCGATCGGTGCTGCCTCTGCCTTTGGCGTCAGCGCCGCCCACGTCATCCTCGGCGAGGGGCGCATCTACTTCGATACCGCCACGATGCTGCTGATGCTGGTCACGGTGGGCAAGCTGCTGGAGGCGCACACCAAGACCAGAACCGCCGCGCTGGTGAAGGGCCTCCTGGCCGCGCGGCCGGCCACGGCGCGTGTCCTGCGTGACGGCGTGCCCGTAGACGTACCCGCGGAGGCGGTGCGCCCGGGTGAGGTGGTCAGGGTCGGCCCCGGCGAACGGGTCCCTGTAGACGGCCGCATCCTCTCCGGCAGCACCTCCGTGCAGGAGTCGGCCTTCACCGGCGAGCCCCTGCCGCGTGTCTGCGTGCCGGGTGACCGGGTGCTGGGGGGCAGCGCCAACTGCGACGGCGAGGTGCTGGTCGAGGCAGAGGGAGTGGGTGACGCGTCGCTCCTGTCGCGCATCGCCCGCTTCGTCGAGGAGGCGTGCGCGGCGCGTGCCCCCGTCGAGCGCCTCGTGGAGCGCGTCTCGGCGGTGTTCGTCCCGGTGGTGGCCTTGACGGCCGTTGGCGCCCTCGCCTTCTGGTGGCTCCGCGGCGATCCCGCCCGCGGCGGCATGAGTGCCCTCGCGGTGCTGGTCGTTGCCTGTCCCTGCGCGCTGGGGCTGGCTACTCCTCTGGTGACCGCCTTGGCCATCGGGCGAGCTGCGCGGGAAGGGGTGCTCGTTCGCTCCGGCGCCATCCTGGAGCGGCTGCCTCAGGTGCAGCGCGTGTTCCTCGACAAGACCGGCACTCTGACCCGCGGCCGAATGGCCGTGACCGGCGTGGTGCACCAGCCGGTTGCCGGCGAGTCGCTTGAGGAGGCCCTCGCGTGGGTGTGCTCGCTGGAGCGTGCCGTCAGCCACCCCATTGCGGAGGCCGTTGCGGCCGAGGGGGCGAGACGAGGCTTGGCGTGCGGGACTACGGAGGGCCTGCGCGCAGTTGCCGGACGTGGCGCCACCGGCACGGTCACGCTCGCGGGGCGCCGACGGCAGGTCTACGTCGGGACGGCAGCCTTCCTCGAGGAGAGCGGCCTGGCGGTGCCCGCCGGACTTCGTGGCCCCCTTGCGGGGCAAGCAGTGACCTACGGGGGCTGGCCCGACGCTGACGGGGCGGAGGACGCCGGCCGGGCCTGCCTGGCGTTTGCCCTCTCGGACGAGTTGCGTCCCGAGGCTGCCGAAGCTGTGGGCCGACTGAAGGAGCACGGCCTGGTGCCGGCCGTCATCTCTGGTGACCACGAGGACACCACCCGCCAGGTCGCCGCGCAGGCGGGCATCACCGAGGTCCACGCTCCGTGCCTCCCCGACGAGAAGCTTCGCGCGCTGCAGGCCGCCCAGGCCGCAGGTCAGGTCGTCGCGATGGTCGGCGACGGGGCCAACGACGCCCCCGCCCTCGCCGTCGCCGATGTGGGGATCGCGGTCGGCACCACCGACCTGGCACACGAGGCCAGTGACGTCACCCTCGTCGGCGACGACCTGCTCCGCGTGCCCTGGGTCCTCGGCCTGTCCCGCCGTGCGTACGCCACGATCGCCCGCAACCTCACCTGGGCCTTTGGTTACAACGCGGTCGCCCTCGTCGCCGCCTTCCTTGGCTACCTGCACCCCCTCGTCGCCGTGGTGGCCATGCTGGGCAGCAGCGCCTTCATCCTCACTAGTTCCCTGCGCCTCGTCCGCTACCCCGGGCCCGCCCCGGCGCCGCAGCCCGGTGCCGGCTCCATCCGGCCCACGGCCGTGTCACCCTGAGCGTCAGCGAAGGGTCTCGCCGTTGGGGCTGGATGCTCGGCAGGTGTTAGGCACCCGTCGAGCATCCGGCCATCCCTGGACTCCGCGCCACGTTGGCTGAGTCACCATTGGCGGCTCGTTCACCCTGAGCGCAGCCGAAGGGCCTGCCCACCTCACACCCCGGACGCCGCGGTAGGTCCCTCGCCTGACCGCGCCGAACTCTGCGGGCCGCATGCAGCCAGGCACCGCCCCCGACCGCGCCCTCTCCGCCGCGCCGCCGGCCCCCGCCCGGGGCGGCGTCACCTGGCGCTCGGTGCTGCTGGGTCTCCTGCTGATCCCCCCGAACTGCATCTGGGTGACACAGGTCGAGATCGTCCACTACTCGGGGCATCCCACCTGCCTTTCCATTTTTTCCAACGCCGTCTTCAGCCTACTGCTGCTGATCTTCGCGAACCTGTTTCTGCTGCGCTTCCGCCCGCAGTGGGCCCTCACGCAGGGCGAGCTGCTGACGGCGTACATCATGACCTGCCTCGGCTGCAGCATCGCCGCGCACGACATGATGCAGATGCTGGTGCCCGAGATCGCCTGCGGCTACTGGATGGCGACGCCGGAGAACGGCTGGGCCGACCTGATCCAGCCCCACCTCGCCCCGTGGTTGACCGTGAGCGATCACCACGCCCTACAGGGCTACCACGAGGGCCACGCCAGCCTCTACGACCCCGCGAACTACGGCCCCTGGGTCGTGCCGATGCTGTGGTGGGGCGGGTTCATCGTGGCCCTGGTCTTCGCCATGCAGTGCCTCAACAGCATCATGCGCAAGCAGTGGACCGAGAACGAGAAGCTTACGTACCCACTGACGCAGCTCCCGGTGGAGATGACGCAGCGCGGCGGCGCCTCGGGCCTCTACCGCAGCCGCGCGCTGTGGGGTGGCTTCGCGTTCGGCGCGGGCCTCGACCTCTGGAACGGCATCGCGTTCCTGGTGCCCAGTCTGCCGCTGCTCAACGTCAAGCTGCACGACCTCTCGCCCCGCTTCTTGACGCCCCCCTGGAACGCCATCGGGTGGACGCCGCTCTCCTACTACCCCTTCATCGTCGCGCTGAGCTTCTTCCTGCCCACCGATGTCTCGTTCTCGTGCTGGTTCTTCTACCTCTTCCGCAAGGCGCTGCAGGTGATCGCGGCCGCCACGGGCTGGGGCCAACTGCCGGACGCGCCGTTCCTCATCCAGCAGTCCTGGGGCTCCTGGATGGCCTTCGTGGCCATCGCCCTCTGGAGCGCCCGGCCGCACCTCCGCGCCGTGTGGCGGACGACCTGGGGCCGCGGCGAGCTGGACGAGGGCCGCGAGGCCGTGCCGTACCGCTGGGCGATGCTGGGGCTCGCCGGCAGCCTCGGGTTCATCCTCTACTTCTGGCTGCGGACGGGCGCGTCGGCCGGCGTGATCCTGCTGTACTTTGCGCTCTACTTCGCCCTGGCCCTGGCGATGTCCAAGATGCGTGCCGAGATCGGCCCTCCCACCCACGAGCTGGGTGGCATGGCCACGACGCACATCCTGGTGCAGATGCTGGGGAGCAAGTCGCTGGGCGCGCAGAACCTCATCATGTTCATGTGGCTGTGGTTCAACAACCGG
>Ga0315282_10013389_pt1 | contig 12376 bp, 8 predicted proteins | sample YL17G07_20_MG_FD_203693 | JGI IMG/M metagenome (GOLD analysis project Ga0315282, IMG submission 203693) | Sediment microbial communities from Yellowstone Lake, YNP, Wyoming, USA - YL17G07_20 | ecosystem: Environmental > Aquatic > Freshwater > Lake > Sediment | place: USA: Wyoming | collected... | reverse complement strand
ACGCTCAAGGAGTACCCGGAGCTGCTGGCGGATGATCCCGCCTACCGCGAGCGCGCCACGCGCTTTTCGAAGCTCATGAAGGATGTCACCGAGTTCCTGTGCTCGATCGAGCTCAACCGCAATATGGGCGCCGTTCCGCTGACGGTCACCTACCAGGATTCCTGCCACCTGGCCCACGGCCAGAGAATCCGCCTGGCCCCGCGGCGCCTGCTCGAAGCGGTGCCGGGACTGCGCTTCAAGGAAATGCCGCTCTCGGACCTGTGCTGCGGCAGCGCGGGCGTCTACAACGTGGTCCAAAGCGAAATGGCGGCTTCCATTCTTCGGACCAAGATCCGCTGCGCGGAAGCCACCGGTGCGGAAGTCATCGCCACCGCCAATCCCGGATGCCTGTTACAACTGCGGGCCGGCGCCGCGCTCTACGGGCATGGGCAACGCGTGGCCCACGTGGTGGAGATTCTGGACCAAGCCTACGGAAGAATTGAGCCATTGGGTCATTGAGTCATTTGGTCATTGAAAAGCCCCGGGGCGCGTGGGCCTTCAATGGCACAATGACCCAATCGCTCAATGGCTCAATTCTGCGTCTCCAACTCGATTTCGAGGCGCCGGGCGACCTTGGCCAGGGTGTCGACCAGCCGGTCTACGTGCGCGTTGGTGTGGGCCGCAGTGCAGGAGATGCGAAGCAGGTTCTGCGTGGCTGCCGGGCGCAGGACCGGGTTGACGTAGATGCCTTCGTCCAGCAGCGCTTTGCACAAGCGGCACAGATCGAGCTCGTCGTCGACCACCACCGGAACGATGGCTGCCTGACCGTCCAGAACAGCGAACCTGCGGGATTGGAGCTCCTGGCGAAGCCGTTTGGAAACCGCCAGCAGTCTGGCCTGGCGCTCGGGTTCCTTGCGCATGATCTCCAGCGCTGCCCGGACCGCGGCCACCGAAGCCGGGGGCAGGCTGGCGGAGAACACAAACGGCCGGGCGGTGTGCTTGAGATACTCGATCACCGGCTTGGCCGAAGCCACGAAGCCGCCTATCGAAGCCAGTGACTTGCTGAAAGTGCCCATCACGATGTCGATGTCGTCGAGCACCCCCAGGTGTTCGGCCGCGCCTGCGCCGGTCGGGCCGAGCACGCCAATGCCGTGCGCCTCGTCCACATACACCGGCGCATGATACTCCTTGGCCAGCCTCACGATCTGGGGCAGGTCGGCCAGGTCCCCCTCCATGCTGAAGACACCCTCGGAAACGATCAGAATCTTCTCCTCTGGCGCGCAGTTCTCCAGACAGCGCTCCAGGTGTTCCATGTCGTTATGACGGAAGCGGATGGTGCGAGCGGTCGAGCGCAGGGCCCCTTCCACCAAGCTGGCGTGCAGGGTGTGATCGCACACCAGGACATCGCCTTTCTCGGTCAGCGCGGCCAGGGCCGCGTAGTTGGCCTGGAAGCCGGTGCCGAAGGTCAAGGCCGCTTCCTTCCGCGTCAGGGCGGCCAGCTCGGCCTCCAAGGCCACGTGCAGGTCGAGTGTGCCGTTGAGCAGGCGCGAACCGCTGCATCCGCTGCCGTAGCGGCGCACCGCCTTCGCGGCCGCTTCCCGGACCTTGGGATGCATGATCAGACCGAGGTAGTCGTTGGATCCGAACATGAGCACTTTGCGCTCACCCATGCGGATTTCTCCGGGGCCGCAGCCTTCATGATCCCCGAAGACTCCAAACCACAAGTAGAGGCCGACGGCCTGCATGTCCTGCGGGCGCGTATAATTGCGGCACTTTGCGAAGAGATCGCGCCGGGCTTGGGCCTTGTTGCTGTCACGGACGCTAGGAGCCGATACGCTGCGCATGATCTTCAGTCCCATTCATAAATTCGATAAGTTTTGTACCGCTTGCCACCGAGTAGCTCTGCCGAGCGACACATCAGGATATTGTCCTCCAGCACCCAGGACATCTCGCCGTCCCGGTATCCGAGCGGGAGCCCACGCCGGATCAGCTCGGCGTAGAACCCGGCCCCCACGCCGGCGCTCCGGAACTTTTCCAGCACGCCTAGCGCGATGACCCGTACAGTCCTGATTGTTCGTTTATGATACAAAATTTTGAAGAGTCCTAGGGGAAATAATCTGCCCCGGGCGTGGATCAGCGCCCGATTGACATCCGGCAGGGCCAACGCGAAGCCTACCACCTGCCCGTCTACCTCCCCCAGAAGTACCAGTTCCGGCTCGATGATGGTTTTCATGTCCCGGGCCATGAAGAAGAATTCATCCCGGCTCATCGGCACGAAGCCCCAGTTCCGGCTCCAGGCCAAATTGTACACCTTCCAGACCAGCTCCACATCCGCCTGGAAGTGCTTCATGCGGATGGGACGAATGTGAACCTGATTGGTTTGGAAAGCCCGGTCGGCGACCTGCTCGACGCGAGCGCGCAAAAGCTGGTCCTCGTGGACATGATAGGCGTACAGATCCTTGGCCTTGCGCAGGCCGGTTTGCTCAATGAGCTGGGCGTAATAGGGCGGGTTGTAGGTCATCATGACGTAGGGGCTGGAATCGAACCCCTGGATCAGCAGCCCACATTCGTAGTTGGTGGAGGGATTCACGGGCCCGCGAATGACCTTGACGCCGCGCTGGAGCAGCCAGTCCCGCACCTCCCTGAGCAGGGCGGCGGCAACCTGGAGGTCGTTGACGGTTTCGAAGAACCCGAAGAAGCCGGCCTCCTCGTTGTGAAACTGGTTGAAATTGCGGTCCAAAATGGCGGCGATGCGCCCCGCGGTGCGGCCGCCCTGGCGGGCCAGGAAACACTGCATCTCCGCATGCGCATAGAAGGGGTGCTTGCGGGTATCGAACAGTTCCTTCTGGGCTATCCGGAGGGGCGGGACCCAATAGGCGTCGTCCCGGTAGTGCCGGTAGGGAAAGTCCAGGAATTCCCGTCGGGAGTTCCTGTCCAGAACTGGAACCACCGCAAGCTCTCCCAAACTATGGCCTCTTCCCGGCGCCGTGAAGACGGGGTGCAACGCCCAGCAGACCTAGCGCCAACACAGCGCCCGCAAAAACGTCAACCGTGTAATGATACCGCAGGTAGACCGTTGAGAAAACCATGCACACCATGTAGACGGCAAAAATCCCGAACAGGTTCGCCGAGATGCGACGGCTGTTCCACCAGGCCAGGATGATCATCTCGGTGTGGCCGCTGGGGAAACAATCGTAGTGGGCCGCTTCCAGCCGGTCCAATATGCCACGCAGGAACTGGAACGACCACAGCCCCTCCAGGGGAAGGCTCTGCTGGGAATTCAGCAGAAACCGCGGCCCGCGGACCGGGACCAGGAAATACCCCAGGTAGGACACCAGGAATCCCAGCGCCAGCAGGAAGGCATAGTAGCGGAATTCCTCCCGCCGCCGCTGCCACCACAGCAGCACTGCGACCAGCAGGATCATGGGCAGGAACAGGGTGTAGACAATCTGGAGGAACTCGGTAAGCACCGGGGTCTGGAGGCCTTCCAGCCAGACGGTGGGATGGACTCCCCAGAGCGCGAAATCCAGCCGCGCCAGCGCGGCATCCAGATCCACGCCCCGGATGGCGGCGATCAGCCCGCTCATCTCCTTGTAGCAGGCGGCCACGTAGGGCACCGGGTACCAGTAGCGGAACAGCCAGAGTGAGGCAGGCGCTGTCGCCCGCCAAGCCGGCCATTTGACTGCCAGCACCACCAGCAGCATCCCCAGCAGGTGGAGACAAACCAGCCAGCCGGCGCCCGGTACCCGGTTCCAGAAGACCGCGATCAGCAGCCCGCTGGCCGACAGGTAGGCGAGGAACAGCAAGTCAACCGGCCACCACCCCGAGGCAGTGATTCCAGGGTCAACCGGCGGCCGGGGCGCTCTCAATACTTCAGCCACCCCACTATTTTGTACCAACTGAGCGTTTCTTCAATCCCCTCACGCAAAGATTTTTGCGTGGAGAACCCCAGTTCCGCCTGGGCCCGCGAGGTGTCGCAGGTCCAGAAGGGGCATTCGGCTTCGGCGACTTTTTCGCGGGAGATGATACTGGGCCTGCCTCGAATCCGGGCGCCCGCCTCAGCCAGCCAGGCCAGGGCGTAGGCCGCCTGCCGGGGTACGCAGACGGTTCGGACACCCCGGCCCATGACCTCCGCGGCGGCGGTCCCGAACTCCGCCCAGGAAACCGGCCTGGGGTTGGCGATGAAGTAGGCCCGGGCCTCTCCCCGCCCGCCCCGGGCGGCCGCCAGCAAGCCTTCCACCAGATCCTGGACGTGGACAATGCTGAAGAAACGCTCCTGGCCCCCGATGCGGACCAGCAGGCCCCTGCGAACCGCCCGAAACATCTTGAAGACGTCGGTGTCGCGCGGCCCATAGACCACAGGGGGCCGCACGATCACCGCGTTGGCGCGCACCGGGGAGCGCCGTAGGGCTTCCTCGGCCCCGAGCTTGGACCTGCCGTAATGCGTCAGCGGATGCGGCGGGACGTCTTCAGTCAACGGCTTGCCGTCGGGGCTGGGTCCGATGGCCGCCAGGGTGCTGACATGGACGAACCGCGCCGTTTGGTTGCCGCTCCCGGCCAGGGCGCCGAGCAGGTTCTCGGTGCCTTGCAGGTTGCCCTGGTAGTAGGCGGCCGCCGAATGGGCCTTGGTCACCCCGGCAACGTGAAAAACCAGCTCGGAGCCCTCCACCGCCTCCAGCAGCCCCGCCCCCGTTGCCAGCTCGCCGTAGGCCAGTTCAACCTTGCCTTCCGGCAGATAGACCAGCGAACTGGTGCGGCGCACCAGGCAGCGCACGCGGTATCCGAGAGCCACCAGGCGTTCCACCAGATGGCTCCCGACGAATCCGGTGCCGCCGGTCACAAGAACAGTGCAGCGCTCATGGGCAGTCATAGGACTCAGGAGTCAGGAGGAGTGGGGTGAGCCTCCAGGCTTGCGAGCCGGCTGTCCTGCCGGCTTCGCTGGATAGGAGCATGACATAAGGCGACATGACTGTCGGCTCGCAGGCATGACTGCCCACCCCACCATGCCATGCTGACTCCTTCACAGCGGCGTATTGCGGAAGGCCACGTCGCCGAAATAGGATTCGGCCGAGGAGCCGGTGTGCTGCGTGTTGATTTGCAGCCGGATCCCTTTCAGGCGGGGTGGCCGGTGGCCGAACGCCTTCTGATAATCATCCGTCAGATTGCGGGATTCCGAAAGCCACTCGTTCATCTCGGCGGGGCCCGAGCGGCAGACCACCGCGAAGATGTGGAGCAGCGGCAAGGAAGTGACGCTCTGGATGGTGCCCTTGGGCGCGGTGGAATCCCAGAGGTAGTTTAGAATGCGCCGGTTGGTGAAGGCCACCAGAATCTGGGCCGCTTGGTCGTCCGTGGTGGCCTGGCGAAAATCGCCGCCTTTGGGCAGTCCGGCCACTTTCCACCGCCAGGTGAGGTAGGGGAGACGTTCCGGGTCGATATCCACCGCTCGTTCCAGGGCAAAGGACGACCGGCTGCTCTTCAGATGGATCACAGCGCCTTGCGGCTCGTTGATGACTGCCACCTCGGGAGTGCCTCGGTTCACCTTGATGCGCCACTCGTCTGGCAACCGGCCCGCCCGCGCGGCCCGGGTGTCGAAAACAAGAAAGGCCAGCGGTGCCACACTAGCCGCCAGCAACCCGGTCACGGCAGCCACACCTGGAACCAGACCTCTGCGCAGCGCTCCCACTTCCTTCTACTATCGCACGAGTGGGCGAGTTGCCGCGTGCCCGCACACAGACAAGAATGTCTGTCCATGCCCGCCGTCGGAATCGCGGATCCAACGTGTCGGTTGTGGCCCTCTGTTACTGTTTTTTGGCAGTGATTTCCCGGGGCGGCCGGTCGGAGCCTTCCCGTGTCGACGACAGCTTCATCTCGTTGCCGGAGACTGTGCCCTTGTACAGCATTTTCATGGTGTTGCCCCCGAACTCCATGACCACAGTAAACGAGATGCTGTTCCCCGAGACCTTTCCATCGCTGATCTGCCTCTCACCAGCACCACCACCCATACCGCCCGAGATGGCGCCGGTCAGTGTCTCGCCTGACTGCTTGAGGTTGAACACCTGCTCGCGAGGCGTGCCGTCGCGGCCCGGAACCTGCGCCACCCACTTGCCGGTGACATCGGCGGCAAGACCCGCCGCCACGAAGACGAGCAGCAGAGCTGCCATCCATATGAACACACGAAACTTCATCTGGTTTTCCTCCCTCTTGCACTCGACCCGGATTTCCATTTTGAAATCTTGGGCAGGACCATTATACAGCCGTCCGCTCCCTCCTAGAAGGTTCCCCGAGCCGGCTGGGGAACAGGTAGCCTGTCCCCGGTTCAGCGGGGAAGCGGGAACTCGAACTCGCCCTCCACCGGCGTTTCCGTGGCGTTGCCGGACTCGTCCTGGGCAGAGACGGTCAGCTTGTATCGGCCGGGTGCGGGGTTCGGAAGCATCCCGGTGAAGATGCCGTCACCGGCGATTGTGTCACCGTCGAAACCATCGTCGTTGAGCGCAGCCTTGAGGACTGTGGCGCCGTTGCGCAGGGTGGCGGTGGCTGAACGAACGCGCCCGCCGTCGCGGATCTCGATTTCCAGCCGGTTCCAGCCGCTGAGCTGGGCCCAAAGCACCTGCGGCGGGGTGCGGTCACGGCCGGTCACACGCACGCGGACGACTCCTTCCTTCAGCAAGTGATCGGGCTTGTTGGGGATCTGGTAGCGCACGAAAAACGGGATCGCGTGGCCTTCCGGGCAGGCGCTGGAGATCAGCGGCAGCGAGATCTTGGCGGTGGCGCCGACGTGGTCGTAGGCCGACCAGTGGTCGGAGAGGCGCTGCCGCAGATCCACACAGGCGTCAGAAGTGAACAGTTCGGCAGCACGAAAGGCGTCGCCGTCCGCGAGCGCAATGGTAATGGTCTCGCCGGGGTTGGCCATGCCGTCCCCATTGCCGCCGCCCAGAGCTGTCTCAGCGCGCTGGACGGCGCGTTCCCAAAGCGGCAGCTTGGCGCCATCGACAACCCGGAAATCGGTGAGCGGCGGGGCGTCAGGAAACAACGGGATCTCCAAAGGGACCTCGAAGTAGGCGCCCTGAGCGTCCCTGAGCCGCACCTGGAGTTGCACGATCTCGCGCTGCGGATCCTGGACCACCAGCAGCACCTCCTGCGGCACGGTGAAGCGCTGGCCAGGGCCGAGAGAAGCCAGGGTAAGTTTCCCCTGTTTCATCACCACCTGCGGATTCGGGGAGACAATCTTCACGGAGATGGCGCTGGCGGCGCGGGCGCCCTTGTTCAGAATGCTGAGTTTCAGCCGCATGGGTTTGCCGGCCACAGCCCAGGGCGCTCCGGCGACCTGCCAGCCCGCTACCGTGAGAACAGGCTGGCCGGCTTCCGAGACGCCTGCCTCGTGCCGGGCGCCGCTGAGCGTGAAGTGCAGCCGCCCGCTCGCATCCGCCGTCTGGCGGAAACGGCGCACTTCCCCGGCGTCAAGGTTTACATCGGTGACCTGGTAAGCAGCGCCGGGGCGGTAGAGAACGCCGGTCGCAACTTGCAGCGTGACCGACGGAATCAGCCCTCCGTCGGGCAGCCACTCCCGGACGCTGGATCGAAAACCGCTGCCCGAGACGTTCTCCAGCACGGTGAATCCCGGCCGGCGGCGGTCGCTCGCTACCGACCAGCCCCACACCTCGAAGGTCGGATAGACATCGGCGTGGTGCCACAGCGCAGGCTTGGGGAGCGGGGCGCGGAAAGCGTTCATGTGAAATGCCAGGGTCTTGGCCATGCCCGGCGTGCCATGCTCCCAATCGAACTCCTCGTGCTCGTGGAAGGGCCGGGTGAAGTCCCAGATGGCGTTCATGCGGCGGTGATACCAGCGGATGAAATCCTTGGCCCCGAGCACGATGCGGGTGCGCAGGCCCTCGTAGTTCCGGTACATCTCGGTGTGGCGGTACTCGCTGGGGAAGCCGTTGGGGCCCACATAGAACTCCGACGAGCCCATGAAGTTGGAAGCGCTGCCCACCAGGTGCGGGTACTTGCCCGAGACCCAAAAGGACATGAAGCCGCCCATCGACAGGCCGGCTGTGGCGCGATGCTCGCGGTCGGCTATGGTGCGGAAGCTGGCGTCGATGTGGCTGACCAGTTCCGGGAAATAGAGCGGGAACTGGCGGTAGGTCTCGACCGGGGAGATGTTGTACGGCCGGACGTAGTTCTCGCCGGGCGTCCGCGGGTTGAAGCCGTCCCAGCGAACCACGATCACGTCGTTTCGCGCCACGAAGGCGGCAATGGTATCGCCCCCGTAGCCCTCGCCGGAGTCATAGCCGGGCGCGGCGGAGCGGTTAAAACGCTCGCTAAAGCCGTGGAAGAAGTAGATGACGGGATAGCGCTTCCCGGTGGCCTGGTCGTAGTCGGGCGGCAAGAAGACGCGGAAGTTCCGCTCTTCGCCGAAGACGTAGCTATAGTGGTTGAGGTCGAGGATGCGAGCCTCAGGGGCAGCCCACGCGCAGGCCGCTACTGCCAGCAACAGCCATTCAGATCGTTTCATAGGAGTCGACAGCCTACAGCTTACAGCAAGCCGGCTGCTGGCTGTGGGCTCTGGTCCTAAGTGGCTGACGACAAACAGTCAGATGAAAAATCCTTTATGTACCCGCGCCACTTTTTTGTGTTTCCTTGTTGAAGGAGGTAGGTATACGTAGTAGACTGCCTTTAATGGACATGTGTGACGGAACCAGGTGACGCCTGGGAAACCGGGCGTGGTCCGCACTCATTTTTTGGTCAGGGAGGATTGACATGAATTTTATCAGGAGGTTTGCAGGCATTCTGTTGGGAATCGCTCTGCTGGCGGTCTCGGGCGCGGCGCAAGTAGCCACGTCGACGCTGGAAGGCATGGTGCAGGACCAGACCGGAGCGGTCGTTCCCAATGCCACCATCACGGCGGTGAACGTCGGGACTCAGGTGCAATCGACGGTCACCGCCTCGGCTGAGGGCTATTTCGTCTTTCCAGCGCTCCAGCCCGGCGTCTACACGGTCACCGCCGAAGCCGCGGGCTTCCGGAAATCCGTGCACTCCAGCCTGGAGCTGAACGTGTCTGTACCGGTCCGCGAAATATTCAAGCTGGAGGTCGGGCAGTTGACCGAGAGCGTGATGGTGGAGGCCATCGCGGTGCGCGTGCAGACCTCCGAGGCCCAGCTCGGCCGGGCCGTGAACATACGGGACATCGACGTGCTGCCGCAACTAGGACGCCAGCCGATCGCCTTGGCGTACCTCCAGCCCGGCACGCAGATCGATGGCGGAGACGCGACTTACACCCGCATTAACGGCCAGCGCCAGGGGAGCAATAACTCGACCCTGGACGGCATTGACGTCAACGATGCGGTGGTGCCGCGGCTGGGCCTGTCGATGACGGCTAACAACACCGACTCAATCGCCGAATTCCGCATGGTGACCAGCGGCGGCAAGGCCGAGTACGGGCGTAGCGCGGGAGGCCAAGTGGAGCTGATCACCCGTTCGGGCACCAACGATCTGCACGGCGGCGCATTTGAGTACTTGCGCAACACCAAACTGCACGCCAACAACTTCTTCAACAATTCCTCAGGTGTGGCGCGGCCCATCTTCATCCAAAACATCTTCGGAGGCTCGATCGGCGGTCCGATCCGGCACGACAAGACGTTCATCTTCGGCAACTTCCAGGCGCGGCGCACGGCCCAGACCACCGTCCGTAACCGCACCGTGCTGACCCCGGAAGCCAAGAGAGGTCTGTTCCGCTGGAAACCGCCGGGAAGCTCAGACATCCAGACCTTCGATATCGTGAAGAACGATCCGCGCGGCAAGGGCATCGACCCGATGATGGCCAGCGTGCTCAAGATGCTGCCCGATCCGAACAACTTCGACACGGGCGACGGCCTGAACACCGGCGGCTACCGCTTCAACAATCCGTCCGGCAGTCTCGAAGACCAGTTCACCATCAAGGCTGACCACAGCCTGTGGTCTAACCACCGCCTGTTCTACCGCCATAGCTTTCAGCGCAACAGCTCCATCGATGCCCTCAACAATGCCGACGCGCCTTTCCCGGGCCAGGAACAGGGAAAGCAGGGCGGCCATCGCTGGGGCCTCGCACTGGGCTCGGACTGGGTCATCCGACCGACCATCGTCAACGAATTTCGCTACGGCCACCAGAGCGCCAACGTGGCCTTCATGAGACCTGCGCGGCCCAAGGGGGTCGCGCTGATCTCCAACGACTTTACCGACCCCATCCTTACTGCGTTCCCGCAGGGGCGCAATTCGCCGGTCAACGAATACACGGACCACCTGAGCATCGTTAAAGGCTCGCACACCTTCAAGACCGGACTGAACCTGCGCTTTACCAAGCAGTGGGGCTACAACGACGCAGGGATCTATCCCAACGTCACTCTCGCCCGCGCCAACGGCAACATCCCGCCGGGCACTATCGGCCCCTCCGGAAGCACCATTTCCTCCGCCGACCGGCAACGCTTCGAAAACCTCTACAACGAGCTGGTGGGCCGCATGGATCAAGTCACTCAAACCTTCTACAGCGATCTGCAGAAATTCCAACCGGCGGGCGCTTCGCGGGTGCGGAACTTCGTCTTCCACGAATATGGCTTTTTCGTGCAGGACGACTGGAAGGTCCGCCCCAACTTTACCGTCAACGTGGGCCTGCGCTGGGAGTTCTCCGGCGTGCCCTACGAGCTGGACACGTTGCAGGGGACGCTGGACAAAGCTGCGCAGGTCAACTCCGTCGCCAATCTCTCCGACCTGACCGTGCAGCGGAGCCAGAAGTGGTACAACAACGACTGGAACAATTTTGCGCCGCGCATTGGATTCGCCTGGGACCTCACCAACGACGGGAAGACGGCGATCCGCGGCGGCTACGGCATCTACTACGACCGGATCATCGGCGCCACTACCAGCCTGGTGGACGGCAACACCCCGGGCTTTTCGCAAGCCGTGCCGGTGTGGCCGAACTCCGCCGGCGGCTCGAGCGATGTGCGCTTGAGCGACGGCATCCCGCTGCCGCAGCAGCCGTCGGCCCCGGTCTTGACGCTCCCGCTAACACGGTCCACGTCCATCGTGGTGTTTAACCCCAACCTGCGCACCGGCTACGTGCACCAGTACAGCCTGACGCTACAACGGGAGTTGTACCGCAATACCGTGATCGAGGCCGGCTACGTGGGCGCGCGGGGCGTCAAGCTGTTCACCGATCTCGACCCCAACCAGCCGAAGGTCTACGGGGATTTCTTACAGTCCTTCAAGGAAATCCAGGCCTTCCGAACCAGCGGGACCGCTCCTTCGGCGAACAACACTCTGGTCCGGCTCTTCGGCTCGGCGGCGAACGCCGTCAGCGGGCTGGGCGCCAGTACTTTTGACCAGGGCCTGCTGGTCACCGCCGCCAACACCGTGGACCGCCAAAATTACTCGAAGTACGCTGCGGCCGGGGTCTCGAACTTCTACCTGCGGAACTTCCCGCAGTACAACCAGCTCATCGTGGGAGGCAACGACGGACGCAACTACTATGATTCGTTCCAGTTCAGCGTGCGCCGCCAGGCGGGCGCCTTCAAGATCAACGCCAATTACACCTTCAGCAAGTCGCTCGACAACATCTCGGTGGACGGCAACGGGTTCACCACTCCCATCGACAACTTCAACTTGAAGTTGAATAAGGGGCGTGGCGATTACGACCGGCCGCACTCGTTCAACTCGGCGCTGATCTACACGCTGCCCATTGGCAAGGGCCGCTGGCTGGCGAGCAATGCGCCGCGCTGGGCAGACACGCTGATCGGCGGATGGGACCTGGGCTTCCTGACGATCTGGCAAATCGGTGGCCTGTTTACCGTCTCCTCCGGCCGCCAGACGGGGACCTACGCGACTAACACCTGGGCGAACTACAGCGGCGATCGCAACATCGGCAGCGTGCTGCGCCAGGGCAACGGTGTCTTCCGCTGGACTCCGGAAGAAATCGCCCGCTTCAGCTTCCCGGGCGCGGGCGAGATCGGCAATTCAGGGCGCAACGCCTTCCGCGGGGCACGCTTGTTCAACACCGACATCTCGCTGGTGAAGCGCTTCAAGCTCACCGAGCGGCACGTGGTCAGCTTCCGGGCAGAGGCCTACAACCTATTCAACAACGTGAATTTCGGCCTTCCTGGGCTCAACCTTGCGACCTCAGGCGCCTCGTTCGGCAAGGTCAGCGCCACCATCGGCCAACCGCGCATCATGCAGGGCGCTCTGCGCTACGACTTCTGAGTGGGGCGGGTCCCAGACCCGCCCTCCCCTGTCAACGCAGGCTTCCCAACCCGGCCCCCGGCGCCCACCCGTGGCGGCCAGGTTGCTTGAGGTCCGGATCCTGGATGCGGTTGAACAGCCGGCCGCCCCGCATCGCGGTGCGGACATCGGCCATCAGGGAGTCCCGCTCCCA
>Ga0315282_10013388_pt1 | contig 12377 bp, 10 predicted proteins | sample YL17G07_20_MG_FD_203693 | JGI IMG/M metagenome (GOLD analysis project Ga0315282, IMG submission 203693) | Sediment microbial communities from Yellowstone Lake, YNP, Wyoming, USA - YL17G07_20 | ecosystem: Environmental > Aquatic > Freshwater > Lake > Sediment | place: USA: Wyoming | collected... | reverse complement strand
GTGGAGGAACTCATCCGTCGCTTCCCCGACGCCGACGCCACCCTACGCTACCAGGTGCAGCGCGATGAGGTCCGGGAGCGCGCCCTGGAGCAGGACCTCAAGGCCACTCGGCGCGAGGCGGAGCAGGTGGGCGCCCAGGGCAACTGGGCCCTGGCCTTCCTGCTGGTCGAGCGCCTGGAGCGCCGCTACCCCGGCACCCCGGCGCTCGCGGAACTCCGTCAGCAGGTGGCCCGCGAGCGCGAGTCAGCCGAGGCCCAGGAATTGGGCGCCCTGGCTGGTCGGGTGGAGGCCCACATCGCCGCGGGCGATTGGACGCAGGCCCAGGTGACCGCAGAGCGCCTCGCCCGCCGATTTCCCCACAGCCCCCAGGTGGTCGGCCTGATGGAGCGCATCCGCGCCCTCGCCGAGCAGGAGCGCCAGGCGAACAAGGTGGGGGTGGAGACCGCCATCAAGGACCTCATCCAGGAACGCCGCTGGCCCGAAGCCGTGGAGAAGACCCGCCTGTACCTCGAACTGTACCCTGACAGCCCCGAGGTCAAGGGGCTGCGCGACCGGCTGCCCTGGCTGGAAGCGAACGCCGAGGGCGACGTGCGCGACCAGCTCCTGGACTCGGTGAAGCAGGCTATGAACTCCCGCCGCTATGACGAGGCGTACACGTTGGCTTCCAAGTTCCTGGAGCGATACCCGGAAAGCAAGGAAGCGGAGGTCATCCGCCGGGACCTCGACCAGTTACGCGAGCGCGCCCAGCAGACCCCAGCTCCGAAGCCGCCAACGGAAGAACCGGCCGCGGGGTCCTCCCTGGAGGAATAGCGGAGTCATCGCGACGCCTGCCCGTCCTGCCACAGTTGGCGGACCACTCTCGCGCCCTCCACCACCTCTTCCCAGCGAGTGAAATGGCATTCGAGGTTCAGAACGCCCCGGTAGCTCGCGCGGGCAAGGAGGGCGAGCCCCTGGCGGAGTGGCGTTGTGGCCGAGGTGATGGGGAGGTGGTCCTCGTCCGCCGTCGCCAGGTGCAGGTGGGTGTGGATGGTCCGCTCCAGAAAGGCCGGTGGCGGAGGCCAGCCGTCATCCTGCCGAAGGAGGTTCACGATGCCGTGACCCACGTCCCAGCAGATGCCCACGTTGCGGATGCCCACCTCCTCCACCACCGCCACCACCTCAGCGCAGGAACTCCCCACCTTGGTCCAACCCTCGCGGCGGGGACGGAGCTCAAGAGCCAGCGGCATCCTCACCGCTTCCTCAGCGCAGGCAGCAACGAGCCAGCGGAGAAAGGCCACCGTCGTCGCTCGCGCGCCCGCGGACACTTTCGGCTCCGTCCCCGGGGCGTTGACCCCGTGCACAACGAGCACCGGCCTCCGCGAGTGAAGCGGGAGCCGGCCCACCGCACTGAGCCACGCCCGGTAGAATTCCCCCACCCGGTCTCGGCCGCCGGTGAACTCCCGCAGGTCAAGGGCGTCGGGGGACGGGGCGTGAAAGGTGAGGTCGAAGCCCTCAGCCAGGGCCTCTGCCGCCAGGGCGAAGAAAGCGGCTTCTTCCGGGTCCGAGCCGACCATCAACTCAAGCGACCGGATTTCGAGGCACCTGAGGGCCCTCCAAGTGAGATCGCCTTCGGCCGGATGGGGGAGTTGGTTTCCCGCAGGCTCTACCCAAAGGTCCGGGGGAAGTCCCATGACCCGAGGCAGGCCCCGAAGATGGCGCGCCGAGACACCGAGAAGCGCCTTCGGAGAGCCGCGGTCAGCGTCGGTAGACATAGCGCTCACCTGGGCCCAGGATGGGGCACTCGATGTCAGGCGCTAAGCGGAAAAGCCGCTCTTTGAAGAGCCCCGCGTGGAGGAAGCGCCAGAGTTTGTGGTAGGGGTGACAGAACTCGGCCAGGTGGGTGAGGAGGACCACCCGCGGCCGCAGGCCAGCCAGGAAGCCGGCCTGCTCGTCGAGCATCTCGGGGACCCAGGTGAGGGTCCCTTCCCGGGCACGAGCGTCGTCATAGGCGTACAGGCTGTGAATGAGGATGTCGGCGTCCTCCGCCCCCGCGAGAGCAGGCGGCCCGAAGAGGCGGTTGTCGCCGGTGTGGACGACGGTGAAGCCGTCCAGCGTCGCAGCAAAGGCGATGCAGTGAGGGATGTCCCGGTGTTGGTGGTCGGCGGGGAGCGCCCGCACCCGCACCCCACCAACGGTCGTGCCCTGGCCCGCCTCGAGTTCCACGACCTGTTTCTCCGGCACGCCTGCACGGATGAGGACGCGCGCCGTCTCCGGGTGACAGAGGATGGGTGGCTCCCCCAGGTCGGCCCAGACGGCGATGTCGCCTGCGTAGCAGTGGTCAGCGTGCTGGTGGGTGATGAGCAGTGCATCGAGGGCGCCGAAGAGCGCCTCCCGCAGATCCCGCTTCGGGTTGAGGTCGGCCAGAAGGGCCACGTCCATCCCCACGGCCGAGGAGCCGGCGCGTACCACCCAGCCGGCGTTGTACAGGTGCCAGAGAGCGACTTCCCCCGGAACCGTCTCCTTGCCCAGGCCTGCCAGCACGCGCGTCAGGAGCGTCGGAAAACTCCCTTTGAGCGTACACTGGTACTCCTCCCACGCCCGCCGAAGGAAAGTCTCCAGGCTCTCCCGCTCCTCGCCGGCGCTCCGCGCCGGGTCACTGCCCGAGTTCATCGAACGTCCCCCGGACGTGGGCCGCAGCTTCCATCAACGCCGACTTTGCCTCGCTCTGTGGGAGAGCCTCCAGCGCTCCACAGGCCAGTCTGAGCCACCGGCGCGCCACTGCGCGCACCTGTCGGCAGGCGCCCGACTGAAGGACGCGACGCTGGAGTTCCGCTCCCCCACCTCCGTTTCCTGCGCGGACCACGCTCGCCACCCAGTCGCGCTCCTCTCGCGTGCAGCGCTCCAGGTAGCAGATGAGAGGAAGGGTCACGCAGCCCCGCACCAGGCCGACGCCGCCCTCCACCCCCGGAGAATCCAGGACCAGGTCCCGGCAATCGTCGGCCAACTGGTACGCTAGCCCCAGGGCGCGGCCGTATCGGTAGAGGCGCCGACGTACCGGTCCCTCCGCGGCCGAGAGGAAGGCCCCCAGGTCGGCGGCCAGGGCAAAGAGGCTCGCGGTCTTCCCCCGGGCGATGTGGAGGTACTCCTGGGCGCTGAGGCCGAGGTCGCCGCGCCGGTGGGTGTGCAGGAGTTCGGCGGCGCTCACCGCCCGGGCCGCCGCCAGCACCAGCCTCACCACTTCTGGCCGACCCGACCGCCGGGCCAGTTCCACCGCCCGGGCGAAGACCACGTCGCCCACGACCATGGCTTCGCTCGCGCCCCAGCGGGCCCGCACGCTCACCGCCCCCCGGCGAAGTTCGGCACCGTCCAGGATGTCATCGTGAATGAGGCTGGCCGTGTGCAGGAGTTCCACCGCTCCCGCCCCGGCCACGTGTGCCTCCGTCACCGGGCCCACGGCCCGGGCCGCCAGGAGAAGCAGAGCAGGGCGGATGAGTTTGCCCCCGGCAGCCTGCAGGTCCGTAAACACCTCCGCCAAGGAAGGCGAAGGAGGAGCCATCCACCGCCGAACGGTCCGGCGAACCGCTTCCAGGTCGGTCATCACCGGCTCGTAGACCCGGGCCAGGCGGCCCTCCCCCCGGCCGTCGTCCTCGGGCCGGGCGCCCAGCGTGCTCGGCCGGGCCCCCGACACTCCGTGCTCACCTTTCTTGTGGGGCAAAGGGCGCCAATCTCCTCTGAAGGCAGGAGCCCCGTCACCATTCCGGTCCAGCCAAGTGCTGGGCTGAACGCCCGCAGCCGTTGCCAGCACGTCGGGCTCCTCGGCTCAGTGTAGGGGCAGGCGTCCCTCGGCGCAACAGACAAGCACCGAGGCCCTTGTGTCGGCCAAGGAGATTGGTGTACGCTGCAGGGGACGGGGGGCCGCGGCGAGGGTCGGCGAGCCGGTAGGCGCGCCCGGCCGAGGGAAGGCAGACGGACCCATGAAACCAGGACCTCACTCTTTCCCCATGCAGGAACGGCTCAAGCGGGTCCGCGACTTCGACCTCATCTTCTCCGCGGGCCGGGCGGCCGCCGACCGCTCGTTGGTCGTCCACGGCCGACCGAATGGCCTTCCCTACAACCGCCTCGGCTTCGCCGTCGGGAAAAAGCATGGGGGGGCGGTCGCTCGCAACCGCCTGAAGCGGGTGCTCCGTGAGGCGTACCGCCTCCAGAAGCCCGACTTGCCCCAGGGCTACGACCTGGTCCTCGTCCCCCGCAAGGGCTGCCCTGACGACGTGAAGGTCCTGGCGGAAAGCATGGCCTCGCTCCTCAGGCAAGTCGCAGCGGTCTTGGCCGTGCCACGCTCAAAGCTACAGGAGAAGCCGGAGTGACCCGTCGAAGGGAGAGCCCGGCGGAAGGGCGAGCGGGCATCGGCCAGGATTCGCTTCGTCTGCTCCGCCGGGACCGTAGGGGCGGGTCTTCGGACCCGCCTGCTTCCACCCCTTCGCTCCTCGCTCGGGCGCTCCTCGCCCTGGTGAGGCTGTACCAGGTGGGCCTGTCGCCGCTTCTCGGTCCGTGCTGTCGGTTCGAACCTACCTGCAGCCAATACATGGCCGAGGCGCTGCGCATCCACGGCGTCTGGCAGGGCGGGCTCCTGGGCCTGTGGCGGCTGCTCCGCTGCCACCCCCTCGCCAAGGGCGGGTATGACCCGGTACCGGAAACTGGCGCCCCTCAGGGAGCGGCGGAAGCCCGTCCCCCGGCGTCATCTTCGAGCAGGAACCCTCTGCGCTCGAATATTCTCACGGACGATACGTCTAATGGGGTGAGGCTACACGGTGGGGACCCACAGGAAAAAGAAGAAGAAGCACCAGCGCGGAAAGGGAGGAGTCGGCGATGAAGAAGAACCTCGCAGGAGCACTGGCGGCCGTGGTCATGACCGGTCTCATTTCCGCCAACTCCTTGGCTGACACCAGGTGGGGCATCAGCATCGGTGCGTCGTTCGGCCACGGGGAGCCGCACTTCCGGCACCCGGGCTTTGGTCACTCCGAGGTCCGCTGGTCAGGCCCGCGCATCAACGCCCAGTTGTACTTCGCCCCCTCCTTCTCCTCCGAGCGGCGTGAGGGCTGGTGGGAAGACAGAGAAGATGTGGCGCGCCAGGGGCGGGAAATCCGCCAGGATGTCCGCGACCTCATCCAGGTGCTTCATTTCGGCACCCCGAAGGAACGGAAGGAGGCAGCGCGGGAACTCGGCCGACTGCCCTTCGACGAGGTGGTGAGCGCCCTCAGCAGCAGCCTGCTTGGCGACCCCGAGAGCGACGTCCGCGAAGAGGCCGCGCGGTCGCTGGGGAAGCTCGTCGCCGAGGACGCGCGACCGGCCCTGCGCTACGCCGCCCGCAATGACGCGTCGGACGACGTGCGCGAAGCAGCGGGTAAGGCCCTGGAGCAGCTCGGCCCCGAGCCCTACCAGCTCCTTCCTCGCGGCAGAGAAGAGCCCAGGGACGGCCTGCGGCGGCTCGTGCGCCAACTCGACTCGGTCTCGAAAAGCGACCGCCAGGAAGCGGCCAAGAAGCTGGGCGACTGGAAGGACCCGCTGGCAGTAGCAGCCCTGGTGGAGGCGCTCGGAAGCGACCCGGAGAAGAAAGTCCGGGAAGAGGCGGCCAAGGCCCTCGGCCGCATCGGTGACCCGAGCGCACTCCCGGCGCTCCGACAGGCGGAGCTGCGGGACGGGGAGAAGAACGTCAGGAAGGCCGCGGAGAAGGCTATCGACAAGATCACAGACTGAGGTCCCCAGGTCACCATTGCCGGGCAGCGCCGACGGGAAGAGCCGGTCGCTGCCCGGCAGAGTTTTTTCGTGGCAGAGTCATTGACGGCTGAGCACGGGCGAGATATGCACTGGGGGAGGGACTTCCTGCGCTTTCAGGCGAAAGAGACATGACGGTGGGCCTGGTGGACTGGCTGTTACCCCGCGCAGACAGGGAGGCCCTCCGCTTCGTCAGCCAACTCACCCGCGAGGACCCGCGCTTCTTCGACGCCCTCACCCAAGCCACCGACGCCCTTGACCACCAACACAGCCTCACCAACCGGTCGCTCGCACTCGACGTCCTGGGCCAGCTCGCTGCCCGCGATGAAGCCGCGGGCGACGCCCTTCGCCGGGCGGCCCGGGAAGACCCCTCCTGGCGCATCCGGGCCAAGGCCCGTGACCGCCTCCGCCAGTTGACCGGCTACTGAGCTGAGGCCCACAGGCGTCCTGGGCAGCGCCGCGGAGCAGCGAGGACCACTTTCACAGCCGTGGCTTTGCCAGTTGACGTGGAGGAAGGAAGCGGTAGAATAGCACCAGGAGCTGAGGGCGCTCGCCACAAGGAGAGTTGAGGCCACCTCGATGACGGTGCAGAAGCCCACGGGCAAGGAAGTCTGCTCCTTTTGCCGGAAGACGTACGTGGAGGCCGGGCCGCTGGTCGCCGGGCCGCCCGGGGTCTTCATCTGCCGGGAGTGCATCGAACTCTGCCACTCGCTCATCCAGGGCGACCTGCGCCGAACCCAGACCTCCATCAGCCTGACCGACGTCCCCGCACCCAAGAAGCTCAAGCAACAACTGGACCAGTACGTCGTCGGTCAGGAACGGGCCAAGAAGGTGCTCTCCGTCGCCGTCCACAACCACTACAAGCGCCTCATCCTGGAAGAGGACTCCTTCGGCGACGACGTGGAAGTGGATAAGAGCAACATCCTCCTCCTGGGGCCGACCGGTTGCGGGAAGACCCTCCTGGCCCAGACCCTGGCCCGCATCCTCAACGTCCCCTTCGCCATCGGCGACGCCACCACCCTGACCCAGGCCGGCTACGTGGGTGAGGACGTGGAGAACCTGCTCCTTCGGCTCATCCAGGCCGCAGACTGGGACGTGGCCGGGGCGGAGCGGGGCATCATCTACATCGACGAGATCGACAAGATCGGCAAAACCACCCTCAACATCTCCATCACCCGGGACGTCTCCGGCGAAGGGGTGCAGCAGGCCCTCCTGAAGATGCTCGAAGGCACCACCTCCAACGTGCCCCCCCAGGGCGGCCGAAAGCACCCGGAGCAGCACTACATCCAGGTCAATACCAAGAACATCCTCTTCATCTGTGGCGGGACCTTCGTCGGCCTGGAGAACATCGTCGGGGAGCGCGTCGGTCGCAAAGCCATCGGCTTCGGCCAGGCACCGGCCCTCGACCGCAAGCAGGAACTGAGCGAGCTCCTGGCCCAGGTCACCAACGAGGACCTCATCAAGTTCGGCATGATTCCCGAGTTCGTCGGCCGACTGCCCGTGGTGGTGGCGGTGGAGCCGCTGGACCGCGAGGCCCTCATCCAGGTCCTCCTCGAACCGAAGAACGCCCTGGTGAAGCAGTACCAGAAGGTCTTCCGCATGGAGGGCGCGGCCCTGGAGTTCGACCAGGGGGCCCTGGAGGGCATCGCCGAAGTCGCCCTGGAGCGGGGGGTGGGGGCGCGGGCGCTTCGGGCCATCATGGAGGAGCTCATGCTGGACCTCATGTACGAGCTCCCCAGCCGGTCGCAGAAGCGCTACGTCATCAGGAGCGCGGAGGTCGAGGCCCTGCGTCGGTACCTCCGAGGAGAGGACCGCAGGAAACAGATCGCCTGAGGACGCGATGCTCGCTCCCACCCAGGGGACGAGGTCAGAGGCAAACCCCGGGTCAAGCTCCTCCTTGACTTCCCCGTCTTCTCCGGATTAGGATACCACGTTCGGCAGAGGCAGCGCCGCAGGCCAACAAGGTCCAACAGGAAAAGGATAGGTGGATGCTGAAACGGAGACTCTTGGCCCCCGGGCCGACACCCGTCCCCGAAGAGGGGCTCCTTCGCCAGGCTCAACCCATGTACCACCACCGGACGCCCGAGTTCCGCGCCCTCCTCACGGAAGTGATGGAACTCCTCAGGTACGTCTACCAGACCAAGAACGAGAGCGTCATCTTCGTCTCTGCCGGTACGGGGGCCATGGAGGCTTCGGTCGTAAACCTCCTCACGCCCCGGGACACGGCCCTCGTCGTCCGTGGCGGGAAATTCGGTGAGCGCTGGAGCGAGCTCTGCGAAGCCTACGGCCGCCCCGTGGTCAACCTGGACGTCCCCTGGGGCGAAGCCGTCACCCCGGAGGGCCTCTCCCGCGCCCTCCAGGCCCATCCGGAAGTGAAGGCTGTCTTCACCCAGTTGTGCGAGACCTCGACCGGGGTCCTCACCGACATCGCCGCGCTCAGCCCGGTGGTGCACCAGGCCGGGGCGCTTCTGGTCGTGGATGGCATCAGTGCGGTGGGGGCTGTGGAATTCCGCATGGACGACTGGGGCGTGGACGCCCTGGTGGTCGGAAGCCAGAAGGCCCTCATGGCCCCACCCGGGTTAGCCACGGCGACCCTCAGCCCCGCGGCGTGGGAGCGGGTCAAAGCCAACCCGTCCCGCGGGTACTACTTCGACCTGGTGCTGAACCAGAAGGGCCTGGCCGCGTACGACCCAGCCTTCACACCCGCCATCACCCTCTTCGAGGCACTCCGGGTGGGGCTTCGCCTCCTCCGGACCGAGGGCATGGAGCAGGTCTGGGCCCGCCACCGGGTAACGGCCGAGGGGGTGCGCGTGGGCGTGCGGGCCATGGGGCTCAAGGTTTACCCCAAGCAGCCGAGCGACAGCCTCACCGCCATCACACTCCCCGAGGGGGTGGATGGCGACAAGGTGGTCAAGATGCTGCGGGACGAAGAGGGTTTCATCATCGCCGGGGGGCAGGGCAAACTGAAAGGCAAGCTTTGCCGCATCGCCCACATGGGCTACATCGACAGTTACGACTGCCTGGTGGCCCTGGCCGCCTTGGAGCGGGTGCTTCGCCGGGTGGGCGTGAAGGTGCCGGCGGGCGCCGCCGTAGCGGCGACACTGGACTACTACTGCACCCACGACGCGGTTCCGGCGAAGAGCTGAGGGCGGGGAGGGGCCTCGAGCGAGGGGCCTTGACTGACTCGTCGGGGATGGGAGCAAGGGGGAGAGGTGGTGGAGAAGCGGCACACGGTACTCGTGGTGGATAACCTGGCCCCGGAGGGTGTCCGCATCCTCCAGGGGGAGCCGGCCCTCAAGGTCATCCTCGGTGACCCGCTGTCGGCAGCCGACCGGGCCCAGGCTCTGGCGGAGGCCGAGGGCCTCATCCTCCGCAGTGCCACCAAGGTCACCGCTCCCTTCCTCGCCGGAGCCCCCGGGCTCCGCTTCATCGCCCGGGCCGGGGTCGGCGTGGACAACGTGGACCTGACGGCTGCCAGCCGACGGGGCATCGTGGTGATGAACACCCCGGGGGGAAACACCACCAGCACCGCTGAGCACACCTGGGCCATGATCCTCGCCCTGAGCCGGAACCTCCCCGAGGCCCACCGAACGCTTCGGGAAGGCAAGTGGGACCGAAAGTCGTTCGTGGGCACCCAGTTGGCCGGGAAGGCCCTCGGCGTCATCGGGTTAGGCCGGGTGGGGACGGAGGTGGCCAAGCGCGCCGTCGCCTTCGGAATGCGGGTCGTCGGCTATGACCCCTACTTCGACCCCCAGCGCCTCAAGGACGTGGACGTGACGCTGGTGGAGAAGCTCTGCGACCTCGTCTCCCAGTGCGACTTCATCACCGTGCACACTCCCCTGACGGAGGATACCCGGGGGATGCTCGGCGACCGGGAGTTCGCCCTGATGAAGCCCGGGGCCCGGGTAGTGAACTGCGCCCGCGGGGGCATCGTCGACGAGGAGGCCCTCTGCCGGGCGCTGACCTCGGGCAAGGTGGCCGGGGCCGCCCTGGACGTTTTCGCCCAGGAGCCTCCCACGGGAAGTCCGCTCCTCGCGCTCCCCAACGTCGTGGTCACCCCCCACCTGGGGGCCTCCACGGAGGAAGCCCAGATCGCCGTGGCCTGCGAGGCCGCCCAGTTGATGATTGACGCCTTGGTTCACGGCCACACCGAGCAGGCGGTCAACCTCCCCAGCCTGGCTCCGGCGGAAGAGCCGGTCGTGGCCCCCTACCTCGTCCTGGCCGAGGCGCTGGGGAGCTTCGCCTCCCAGTTGGCCCGCGGTCGGCTGCGGTCGCTCCGGGTCACCTACTGCGGGGAGGTCGCCATGCGCTCGACCCGGCGCATCACCCAGCACCTGACCATGGGCGTCCTTCGACCCCTGGTCGAGGAGCCGGTGAACGTGGTCAACGCCGCGGTGCTCGCTGCCGAACGGGGCGTCCGCATCGAGGAACTCAAGAGCACCGAGGCGAGCGACTTCTCCACCCTCCTCGCCCTCACCCTCACGACAGACCGGGAAGAGCGTACGGTCCGGGGCACGCTCTTCGGCAAGAATGAACCCCGACTCGTGGAGGTGGACGGCTTCGCCGTGGACGCCAGCCCCAGGGGTGAACTCCTGGTCATCTTCGACCGCGACCGCCCCGGCCTCATTGGTGACATCGGTCACATCCTGGGAAGCCAGGGCATCAACATCGCCCGGATGACCTTCGGCCGAAAGGCCGCTGGGGGAGACGCCATCAGCGTGCTCAACCTGGACAAGGCGCCCAACGAGGACATCGTGCGGGCCGTCGAGCGGGTCGACTCCGTGCACCACGTCCGCCACGTCAAACTGCCCGAGACGTAACCACGTCGGCGCAGCAGGACTCGAAGAACGGGGCCGAAAGGCGCTGCAACTGAGGTGCCCGTCAGGCACCGGTGCGCCAAGATATCATGGTCGCTGGGGCCTTTCTGCCTCGCACGGTTGGCCAGGCGGAGGGAGGAACCACGAACCCAAAGGATGCTGGGCGGCCGCTTGTCGCCGTGACCATGGGGGACCCCGCGGGCATCGGCCCGGAGGTCGTCATCCGTGCCCTCACCGACGAAAACCTGCCTCGAGATGTGAGCATCATCGTCGTCGGCAGCAGGGGCCTGCTGGAAGAAAGGGCCGGTCGGTTCAGCCTCCCCTTCGACCCCCGCTCCGTGGCCGAACCGGAGGAGTGCCAGCAGACCGCTGGCCTCCCTGCACTCTACGAACCAGAGGGCCTGGAGCTGAGCGGGCTCGAACTGGGGGTCGCCTCGCCTCGGGGCGGTCGGGCCTCGCTGGCCTACATCGACCAGGCCGTGGACTGGGCGCTGGCGGGCCGGGTAGAGGCCCTCGTCACCGGGCCCATCAACAAGGAGGCCCTCTCCCTCACCGGTTGCGCCTACCCCGGGCACACCGAACTCCTAGCCAGCCGGACGGGTTCGCGGCGGGCCACCATGATGCTCGTCGGCGGGGGTCTCCGAGTCGCCCTGGCCACGACGCACGTGCCACTTCGGCGCGTTGCCGGGCTGCTTTCCACCGAGCGCCTGGTCACCACCATTCAGGTGACGGATGAAGCGCTCCGGGAATGGTTCGGCGTGAGCGGCCCCCGCATCGCCGTGTGCGCCCTCAACCCCCACGCCGGCGACGGCGGCCGGCTGGGTACGGAGGACGCGACGACCGTCGCTCCCGCTGTGGCTGAGGCGCGAGCGAAGGGCGTCACCTGCGAGGGGCCACTTCCAGCGGACGCCCTCTTCTACCACGCGAAGCAGGGGCGCTACGACGCCGTCGTCGCCCTCTACCACGACCAGGGCCTCATCCCGGTCAAACTCCTAGCGTTCGAGGAAGCGGTCAACGTGACCCTGGGCCTCCCCATCATCCGCACCTCGGTGGACCACGGCACCGGCTACGACATCGTCAGCCGGGGGGTGGCTTCGTGCCAATCGCTGGTGGAGGCAGTCAAACTGGCAGCAGCGTTCATCAAGAGGAGGCAAAGCAAGCAGGGGCTCTTCTCCCCGTAGGAGTCCCGGTGCAGCAGGAAATCCCATGCCCGATTTTCAGACGCTCAGTGCCATCCGAAATGAACTCTCCCGGCGGAACCTGAAGCCCCTCACCGGTTTAGGCCAGCACTTCCTCATTGACGGGAACCTCCTCCACTTCATGGTGGAAGAGGCCGCGGTGGGGGAGGGGGACCTGGTCCTGGAGATTGGCTGTGGCACGGGGGGTTTGACGCAACTCTTGGCGGCGCGGGCCGGGCACGTCATCGCCGTCGAAGTCGATGACCGCCTGCTGGCTATGGCCCGCGAGGCCCTGTGTGAGTACGCCAATGTGACCCTCTGGCAAGGTGACATCCTCGCCGGGAAGCACGCCTTGGCTCCCCAGGTGGCTGACCTCGTCAGCCAGCAGTTGCGGGCGCACCCGGGCCTCCGCTTCAAGATGGTCTCCGACCTCCCGTACAAGGTGGCGACGCCCGTCATCGCGAACCTGCTGGAAAGCCCCTTGCGTCCGGAACTGATGCTGGTGACGGTCCAGCGCGAGTTGGCCGAGAAGTTGACCGCGCAGCCGGGAACGAAGCCGTACGGGGCGCTCACGGTGAAGGTCGCTGTCTGGGCGGAAGCAGAGGTGCTGCGGAAACTGCGGCCAAGCGTC
>Ga0315282_10013387_pt1 | contig 12377 bp, 15 predicted proteins | sample YL17G07_20_MG_FD_203693 | JGI IMG/M metagenome (GOLD analysis project Ga0315282, IMG submission 203693) | Sediment microbial communities from Yellowstone Lake, YNP, Wyoming, USA - YL17G07_20 | ecosystem: Environmental > Aquatic > Freshwater > Lake > Sediment | place: USA: Wyoming | collected... | reverse complement strand
GACATGGTCAATTCCTGTCCCTTGTGGTATCCTTTTTCCATCGGTATATCCTCCCTTTTCGTTTAGTTGGCTTTCCTATAGGGTAGGATATGCCGATTCCTTTTTCCACCACATTCGGGACACTGCCGCCGAAAGACAAAAGATGGTAATTTTTACAAAGATAATGTTGCAGTTCCTTACCAGAATCCTACTGATAGACGAATCAAAAGTAATATGGCTAACGGGTCAAAAGGAAGAATGCCTTATGACTGGTTATATTTCGATTTAGTTAAAAATGTTAGTAGAGAAAAAACTCTTCACGCCTGCCAAATCCCTCAGCAACTTTCCGAGATGCTAATAAAGAGCTGTACTATGCCCAACGATATTGTTTTGGTTCTCTTTGGTGGAAGCGGCTCTGAAATAGAGGTATGCAAAGTATTAAATAGAAAGTATATTTCTGCTGAGATTGATGAGAAATACTATAATATGATTCTTGATAGATTAAACAAAGGCCATATTGAAGAAAAATATAAGCTTAGGTCTACTCGTTATGAGAGAAAAAATCTAGAAGCTCAACTTAGCCTGCTTGAGAAAAGAGAGAAGTATCAAATTACTTAGATTATTTCTCTCATCCCCCCTACGGGGAGTAGCATGCAGAGAGGGGCTTCAGCCCCTCTCTTTTTTTATTCCCCCTCTCCTTTGAAGGAGAGGGGGTCAGAGGGTGAGGTAGACCACCCCGAGATTCTTCTCTTCGTTCAGAATGACCCAGCCTGCGCTGAAGCTACGGCGGGCGAGCCACGCCTGCACTATGGTTCGACAGACTCACCACGAGCGCTACGGCGGGCAGGCAGGGCGGGGGGATAAAGGGGGGAGGTAGATACGGATTCTTCACTACGTTCAGAATGACCCAGCCTGCGCTGAAGCTACGGCGGGCGAGCCACGCCTGCGCTGAAGCTCTCGCCTGCCATAGTCACGGAGGGACGGCGAGCAGGTCGGCGGGCAGGCAGGGCGGGAGATAAAGGGGGGAGGTAGATACGGATTGCTTCGCCCCGATTGCATCGGGACTCACAATGACAATGGGGTTAGACTTTCACCCTCACCCTTCCCTCTCCCCTCAAGGGAGAGGTGTTTTGACGGAGAGAGAAGTCCGCTCAGGCGAGAACGACCGCGGCATAGACGGCGAACGCGATAAAAACCACAATCGCCGCGATGCCAAGATACATTCCTATGCGCCCGGGGTGAAACTTATAGCCCAGGTAATCGCCCAGCGCCATGGCGGCCAGCGCCGCTATGACCAGCACAAAGATAGTTACCGGTTCCCATTCCATATATTCTTCCTCCCGAAATAGTTACCCAATTATAGTGAAATTCGCGGTAAAATGACAACCTTGAGATTGTTGAGCAATGTCACACCGATGGAACAGGCATTCAGGCCATCGCTCCACCCCGAGATTCTTCCTCCGCCAAGGCGGGGGGATAAAGGGGCAGGGCATTGAGATTGCTTCGTCCCGCCTGAGGCGGGCGTTCCTCGCAATGACAGTCGGGACTCACTTCGCTCGCAATAACAAGGGGGACCGAAAAAACATCAGGGATACACCGCAGAAAAATGAATGATAACCCCGTTGCCTCTCAAGCGGCACTCTTATATACTCTTTACGAAATACCTTACGCTCAGGAGGCACCATGTTCACCATGACATATCTGCTTTTCTGTATCCTTTTGCTGCTGGGGCTCGGGGCGGTTATAGCCTTCAGCTTTTTCGTCGTCAAGCCGCTGCAAACGCGCTGGGCCATCGACAAAGCCCATAAAATCCTGATGTTCGGCAATAAAGCGCGGGACAACTGGCAGTTCCGCAACGTCTACCGCATCCTGGCCACCGCCCGCAACGACATGGAAGCGACCAAGCTGTGGCAGCAGCTCGACCGGATAAGATAGAAAAGTATGGGTGTAAACCCTCAGAAAAAGTAAAGGATAACCCTGTTGCCCCGCCTATCGGCGTTTTTTATACTCTGAGCGGAATACGCTATAGACAGGAGGGGCTATGCCTTCGACGCAATATCTTCTCTTCAGTATCCTGATGCTGCTTTTCCTCGGGGCGGTCATCGCCTTTATCCACTACGTCATCCGGCCGCTACGGATATACTGGGCTATCACCGAGGCGCGCAAAATGGTCGCTAACCGAGATGTCAGCAACAACTGGCGGTATCGCAACGTTTTCCGCACGCTCGCCACCGCGCGCAACGACCTCGAAGCCGCCGAACTCTGGCAAAAGCTAAGGGATATCCAGGAAATAGCTGAAAACTGGGCGTAGAGCACGCTCGACAATCTTTTTCCCCATAACCAATCAAAAGTCTCCGGAGAGGCTAGCGCCTCTCTTTTTCTTTTTCCAGGTTTCGCCATTTTCCCCAAAAGTTATATACTATTTATCGAGCCATGAAACGAAAAGTATCCCAGCATATGCCCATCGGTCGTATGGCGGCAGCCTCGCTGGCGTTGGTGCTGGCCTTCTACTTACTGAGGGCGTCTCCCGCCCTAGCACTGGACATCAATCCGAAAGATTACTTCAATATCAGCTATGACCCCGTCACCTTCGACAAGAGCGAGGTCAAGGCCGGCGAGGTCTTTCACGCGACTATCAAAGGACACGCCGAATGCTATAAAACCCTGCCCTTACCGGTCGGCGAGGCCACAATTACATCGCAGGTTATCGCCGAAAACATCGCCAGCGGCACCAGACTAACGCTGAACTCTGGCTACGTTATCTCCATCAAGCCCTTCCCCGACAAAAGCGGAGAAACGTTCGAAATCAACCAATTGATACCGCTGCAATTCCCGGAGGGGACATGGCCGGGCGCATACCGCATCATCGGTAAGATTACCGAAGCCAAGGCCAAAGTCACCTTTCTCTGGCAAGATGTCACCAGTTACTTCCCCGGTGAACAGAATATGGGCGTGGTAAAATGCATCATTCCTGAAGCAAAGCCAGCACCCATACTACCCCCGGAGGAAATAAAAGCCGAGCCGGAGACCCAGGCACCTCCGGAACCACCACCGGCAGCAACACCTGCGGCAAAGATAACAACACCTCCGAAAGCCCCGACGCCAACCGCCAACCCGGCACCCGAAACACAAGAGTCCACGATACCCTGGTGGGTGGAGCTACTCATCGTTGCCGCCGTTATCGCCGCGTGCTTCGGCGCCGTCCGGCTGGTACGGCACCGCCGCCGGTATTCCTGACATGCGCCAGTCCCACACCTGAGATACCACACCAAATTGTATCCTTCATACCAACGGGATATACTATTCTCAGAGGGCGATTTGAGATAACAATGCGGAGGTGACATCATGGCGGAAAGAACTAAACCTATAGCAAAAGGGGAAACCGCACCGGACTTCACTCTGAGAGACCAAGATGGAAAAGAGTTCAAACTCTCGGACCAGAAAGGCAAGCGGGTGCTGCTTTCCTTCCACCCCCTAGCGTGGACGGGTGTCTGCACCCAGCAGATGAAGGCGCTGGAGGCTAACTACAAAACGATAACATCGCTGAATACAATCCCTGTTGGACTGAGTGTAGATGCGGTGCCTGCGAAGAAAGCCTGGGCGGACAACATGGGACTAAAGCAGTTGAGGATTCTCTCCGATTTCTGGCCTCACGGAGGGGTGGCCAAGCTATACGGGCTTTTCCGGGAGCACGGCGGCACGTCGGAAAGAGCCAATGTAATAGTAGATGAAAAGGGCAAAGTGGCCTGGGTCAAGGTCTATGAAATCAGCCAGCTACCCGATATCGACGAGGTCATAAACACACTGAAAAAGCTTTAAAGAAAATAAGATGCCACAGTTCAAAATAGTCTCTGATTTTAAGATGACCGGCGACCAGCCCCAGGCGGTGGACAAGCTGGTGGAGGGGCTGGAAAAAGGCTATAAACACCAGACGTTGCTGGGAGTAACCGGCAGCGGTAAGACCTTCACCATGGCTAACGTCATCGAGAGGGTGCAGCGCCCCACGCTGGTCATCTGCCATAACAAGACGCTGGCCGCCCAGCTTTCCAGCGAGTTCAAGGAATTTTTCCCAGAAAATTCGGTGGAGTACTTCGTGAGCTACTACGACTACTACCAGCCGGAGGCCTATATTCCCCGCACAGACACATATATCGAGAAAGACGCCGATATCAACGAGGAAATCGATAAGCTGCGCCACGCCGCCACGCGCGCCCTTTTCGAACGGCGGGACGTCCTTATCGTGGCGTCAGTGTCCTGCATCTACGGCCTGGGAGAGCCGGAGGAGTACCGCAGCTTCGTGGTCAGCCTGAAACGCGGCCAGAGATACGGTCGGCAGCAGCTTTTACGCCATCTCGTCGATATGCAGTACGAGCGAAACGAAATGGACCTGGCGCGGGGCAACTTCCGCATCCGCGGGGACACCCTGGAAATCCAGCCGGCTTACGAAGAGCTGGCACTGCGCATCGAGTTCTTCGGGGATGACATCGATAGAATCATGTCGCTGGACCCGCTTACCGGAGAAATTTTGAGCGAGATGGACTCTATCGATATCTACCCGGCCAAGCACTTCGTCACATCGCACGATAAGCTGATGCGGGCTATCGAAGCCATCAAGGCAGAGCTAGCCGAGAGGCTTAAAGAACTGCGGGGGCAGGAGAAAATACTGGAAGCCACGCGACTCGAAGCGCGCACCAACTACGACCTGGAAATGCTGCGGGAGGCGGGCTACTGCACGGGCGTGGAGAACTACTCCCGCCACCTGGCCGAGCGGGCGCCGGGCAGTCCCCCATGGACGCTGCTCAACTATTTCCCGGAGGACTTCCTCCTGTTTATCGACGAATCGCACATGACGCTGCCCCAGATACGGGGCATGTTCCACGGCGACCGCTCCCGCAAAGAGACGCTCGTCGAGTACGGGTTCCGGCTGCCATCGGCGCTGGACAACCGGCCGCTGAACTTCAAGGAGTTCCAGGAGCGTTTCAACCAGGTCGTGTTTACCTCAGCGACGCCGGCGGAGTTCGAGTACGAGCACAGCCAGCAGGTGGTCGAGCAGCTGGTACGTCCCACCGGACTACTGGAGCCGACCATCGAGGTCAAGCCGACGAAGGGGCAAATCGACGACCTGCTCGAACAGATAAGGAGTCGGGTGGAAAAGGGCAGCCGATGCCTCGTCACGACACTTACCAAGCGCATGGCCGAGGAGCTCGCCGACTACCTCGTCGAGATGGGCATCAAGACACACTATTTGCATTCGGAGGTAGACACGCTGGAGCGGGTCGAGATACTGCGAGACCTGCGCCTCGGCGTTTATGACGTCGTCGTCGGCATCAACCTGCTGAGGGAGGGGCTCGACCTGCCGGAGGTCAGCCTGGTCGCCATCCTCGACGCGGACAAGGAGGGGTATCTGAGGTCGAAGGGGGCGCTCATCCAGACGATGGGGCGTACCGCCCGCCACATCGACGGGCATGTCATCATGTACGCGGACAACATGACAAAGTCCATGCGGGAAGCCATCGACGAGACGATGCGGCGCCGGAAAATCCAGGAGGACTATAACCTTGAGCACGGCATCACGCCGCAGGGCATCAGGAAGGCGATAAGGGACATCACGGAGCGCGTGAAGACGGCGGCGGTGGCTGAGACCCGCGCCGCCTATATTTACGAAGCCCCGGCGAAACGCGAGGACATCGCCCGGCTGATTAAAGACCTGGAGACGCAGATGAAACAGGCCGCCCGGGCTTTAGAGTTCGAGAAGGCGGCGCTGATACGGGACAGGATTATAGAATTGCGCAAGGAAATGGTGATAGAGGATGGACAGCAGTTCGTTAAAAATTGATAGTGACGCCATCCTTCCAAAGAAGGACAGGGAGGAGAAGCTGCGGAAGAAGCGGCAGAAGATAAAGCAGCACGGCAAGGGGCTGGGTAAGATATATGAGGACGCAGTAGCGAAGAGACAGAAGAAAAAATAAAACAAAAGTTCTTAAAAATGCTTGCAGATTCCATTTCTCAGATGTATAATTTCAACTAAGATGGCGCTAGTATTTGATGAAATAGGCTATTGGTCAGAAATCAAATTAGAAATTATTGAAAAATATGCTTTAGCTTACTCTACGGTTTTTTCAAGCCCAAATTATCGTTACCTTCAACATGTATACATAGACGCTTTTGCCGGTCCAGGTACAAACATATCAAAAACTTCCAAAGGTCAAGTGCGCGGAAGTCCACAAATTGTGTTGGATATTAACCCTCCTTTCAAAGAGTATTATTTCATTGACATTAACGGGGACAAAGTCGCTGAGTTAAATAAAATAGTAGCAAATCGACCTGAGGCTCACGTCCTTAAAGGTGATTGTAATAAAAGATTATTGACAGATGTATTTCCGAAAGTAAAACAGGAAGATTACCGCAGAGGGCTTTGTCTACTCGACCCTTATGGTTTGAATTTAAAATGGGAAGTAATTGAAACAGCAGGCAAGAAGGGAAGTATTGAGATATTTCTTAATTTCCCAGTTATGGATATGCGCCGTAATGTGCTTTTAAGTAATCCTAAAGATGCGACCTCCTCAAACATAACAAGAATGGATGCTTTTTGGGGTAGCCACTCTTGGAGTGACATAGCCTATTTTCAAACGCAAGATCTCTTCGGAGATTTTGTTGACGTGAAACAGAAAAATATAAAATTAGTAACATCCGCGTTCAGGGAACGACTTCTGGAAGTTGCACAATTTAAATACGTACCTCAGCCAATTCCTATGCGTAATACTAAAAGCTCCATTTTGTATTTCTTATTTTTTGCATCAAACAACAAAACGGGAAATAAAATATTGACTGATATATTTAATAAATATCGCGACCGAGGAATGAGATAATGGCTCTTTCATCTTCAATAGAATGGACAGATTCAACGTGGAATCCAGTCACTGGATGTACAAAACTTAGCTCTGGGTGTGCAAATTGCTACGCAGAACGCCTAGCTTTACGTTTACAGGCGATGGGGAATCCTAGCTATGCCAACGGTTTTTCCGTAACTCTTCATGAGGATTTACTTGACCTTCCTTTAAAATGGAAGAAACCGCAGACAATTTTTGTCAACTCGATGAGCGACTTGTTTCATGAAAATGTTCCAGTGGAATTCATATTACGAGTTTTTAATATCATGCGCCGCGCGGATTGGCACTGTTATCAGATTCTTACTAAACGTTCTGAAAAGTTGTTTGAACTCAGTCCTCAGTTACCCTGGATGTCTCATATCTGGATGGGAGTAACAGTGGAAGAGAAAGATTACTCTTATCGTATTGAACACCTTAAGAAAACTGACGCGAAAATTAAGTTTTTATCTCTTGAACCCCTTCTTAGCCCAATAACTAATCTTCACCTAGAAGGTATAGACTGGGTAATTGTTGGAGGTGAATCCGGCCCGAAAGCTAGGCCCATGAAAAAAGAGTGGGTTTTTGACATTAAAAATCAATGTCAGAGTAAAAACATACCATTTTTCTTTAAACAGTGGGGCGGTTTTAATAAGAAAAAGGCGGGGAGAGAACTTGATGGTCGTATATGGAATGAAATACCCTCTATTTTGCCAAACGCTCAATTCTCGTTTTAATTTCCACCCCCTCTGCTTCCGCTCCTCTTCACGCTTCTTCTCTAAGTCTGCCAACTGTTTTTTAACCTTAATAGTAAAAATAGTCCATATTGGGATAAGAGGCGTACTTGTTGTTCTGGCTGGATATCAGTATGTGATGAAACGTGGTAAGAAAGTAGCCAGCACGGGGAAAGCGAGGAGCAGGGCGGTGGCAACAGCGAAAGGAACAAGATACGGAATAGTTCCTTTAAAAATAGTTGTTATCGGCACATCCCTGGATATCCCCTTAACCACGTAAACATTAACTCCGTCTGGCGGCGAAACCACGGCCGTCATACTTATTAATGTAACCATAACTCCAAACCATATCGGGTCATATCCAAGATTGAGTACCATCGGGAAAAGGATGGGAATAACGAGTACTATACAGGCCATCGCATCTAAAAAAGTACCGAGCATGAAATAAAAGACGAGTATCAGTGCCATGACCACAAACCCTGGCAACGCCAGAGAACCGACCCAATCAGCTAAGACAGTGGGCATGTTTGTTCTGGTAATAAAATGACTGAAGACAGTAGCTCCGGCGATAAGGAGCATAATCATACAGGATATGCGCAGGCCGTCTTTGGTCGCGTCCAGGAACTTCTGCCAGGTAAGCTCGCCGTTAAGAACACCGATAATCAGGGCGCCCACACTACCGATAGCTCCAGCCTGGGTCGGGGTGAACCAGCCGGCAAATAAGCCCCCCATGGTGACAAAAAATAATATCAGCCCATCAACAACCCCACCTAATGATTTAAGTTTTTGTGGCCAATTGGTAGATGGGCCGGGAGGTCCGGCGGCCGGGTCAAGCCGGCACCAAACAAGTACGGTGGCAATAAAAAGGATTGCTATTATTATCCCCGGGATTATACCGCTGATGTAGAGTTTACCGATGGACTGCTCGGTTAATATACCGTAGACGATGAAGGAGGTGCTGGGCGGAATCATGATGCCCAGCCCGCCAGCAGTTGCCACGGTACCCGTGGCAAAAGTGTCATTGTAGTTGTATTTTTTCATTTCCGGCAGGGCCACTTTACCTATAGTGGCGGTGGTGGCTGAAGTTGAACCGCAAACAGCACCAAAAGCAGCTGAGGCGGCAATGGTGGATATGGCTAACCCACCGGGCAGGCGTGCCAGAATCACATAGGCTGTGTTAAATAGTTTTCTACCAATCCCCGAGGCAAAGGCATAGCAACCCATCATGACAAACATGGGAATAACACTGAGGGGATAAGAAGCAAATTGGTCGAATACATCTCGCGGCAGCAGATTGAAAGCGGCGTCCGGCGAAACCAGGTAGGCAAAGCCAGCCATTCCCACCAGTGCCATACTGAAAGCCATTGGCATGCCTATGGAAAAAAATAACAGCAGAACAATTACGCCGATAGAACCAATTAAAATGGGATTCATCTTCTTATTGTCTCCAGCAGTGAACTGATAAAGTCTTTAACCAATATTAAAATCATAGGAATGCAGCACAGGGACATCCAGAGCGCAAAGGGATAAAGCATTATCTTCGCAGTAGCCGTAACTTCATGATTGGTCCTCAACGCCTGGGCGTAATCGTAGCTTGCCCAGGTGAGGATGACAAAAAGGCCAAGCCCGATGAGTGCAACGATACTGTGAATGATGCCTATGGCTGGTTGGGGCAGCTGGTCAATCATCTCTATGCGGACATGTCTGCCGTCAATTTTGGAAATGGCGAGAGCGCCGGCAATGGCAATTACTTGAAGCAGGTAAACTGCCTCGGTACCTGCCGGTAGAGGCCAGTGAAAGGCTTTGGCACCGATTACATCTACCATGGTGGTAGCTATCATACACACCACGGCCACTAGAGCGATTCTCTCGACCCAGATGCTAATTTTGTAGTTGAACTTTTCCAGGTGGTTTAAAATGTTGTTTATCTTCACGAGATCTTCTGCAAAATTATTACATTTACCATCCGCTGCTAATCCCAGGGAGACTATTGAGAAGCTCTCACTCCCCGGGATTTGCGGCTTACGTTGTTTGCCGGGGTCCGGCTGCATCTTTGATTCCGGCAATGGGAATGCCGGTACTAGCCTGCAGCCGGTTTATCCCTGTGGCAGCTTTACATCGAACGGACCTTTGATGCCCCGGTCCTTCTCCTGCTTTTGCCAATATTCGATGCGTGACTTTATATAGTCTATCCAGCCCTGGACATCGGACTTTTTATACCCTTTGGCGACCATGGCGTCGGCATATTTGCTCAACACTGGCTGTACGGCGTCCTTAAACCGCTTGCCTTCGGCTTCAGAGAGGGTAAATACCTCATTACCCTGAATGCTCAGGCTGTAATTGATGCCATCAATATCGATCTTGTTCCAGGTCTCCGCGTACTTTTCCGCGTATTCCTCGCTGACCTCGTTGAAGATTTTCTTGATGTCACCGGGCAGGGCATCCCATTTTGCCTTGTTCATGGCCAGGTAGAAAGTGTACACGTTGCCCACCTGCCAGGCGAAGGTGGTGTACTTACACACATCTGCCATCTTGAAGGCCTTCAGTGTTTCGATACCGACGAGAGTGCCGTCGACGACACCTTTGGATACAGAGTCGTACATCTCAGCCATGGGAATATCGCGCGGTGTAGCACCAAGCGCCGCGATGGCTTCAGCCACCTCACCCGCACCGCGCAGGGTCAAGCCTTTCAGGTCTTCAAGCTTGGTTACTTTAGTATTATGCAACATCAGGCCAGCCGTGGTGCCGGCGTTGACCAGCAGAAGATGGAATTTATCCCATTCCACTGGTTTGTACTTCTTCATGAAGTCCGTGGCGACGTGCGAACCAACCCAGCCAGTAGGATAGCCCAGCGGAAGGTCCAGGACTTCGCTTTGAGGGAACCGGCCGCGGTTATAACCGATGTGCGCAAAAGCGATATCGGCGATGCCCTGTTCGATCGCATCAGGGGTCTGGGGCGCTTTCACAAGCTGACCGCCGGAATAGTAGGTGATTTCAACGCGTCCATTGGAGCGTGCCATGATTTCTTTGCCCCAGGCTTCCTGAAGCGGGGTAAAAAGGTGGGCAATCGGTAAATAGTTGGAAGATGTTAATTTAATTACTTCTTGTGTAGTCGGCGCAGCCTCAGTACAACTACCCAGGAACAATGCACTTATGATAATAACCATCAGCGAAATAAATAGTATCTTTTTCATTGTTCACTCCTAATATTAGTAATGAAATCTGAAATTCCCGTTGCTTAATCCTTCCGATCACCTCCTTTGGTTTAGTGGTTATTGGGGGCATTCTTGCATAATATGCAGCAATATTCGACCAAAAGGTGTACTGAATGTTAGAACAAATATTACATAGTTGTCAAGGTTGCGTAAGCGTCCACGAATATTTAGCTTTCTCTTCGGCTACACAACGTCATCTTACTAAGCAAATTTACATCGCCAGATAGTGGTGGTATACTTTAAGTCCGAAGCTCGCGTAATCTCTAGTTTTCGATGGGAGTTTCCGACATGACAATAAAAATCGTTACCGATAGTACCGCCGACCTGACACCCCAGCTAGCTAAGGAGCATGATATTACCGTTGTGCCGGTCTATCTGCGTTTTGGTGATGAGGTCTTTCACGACCAGGTGGACATCAACGCGGACGAATTTTACCGGAGGTTATCGCATGACCCTATCCATCCCAGCACCACGCAGCCAACTCCACAGGATTTTACCGATGTCTACAAGGTGCTAAATAAAAAGGCTGACGGGATTATTTCCATTCATGTATCCGGTAAGCTAAGCGGCACCTGTAACTCCGCGTTACAGGGTAAGGCAGCAGTAGGAAAAGAATGCCCTATCGAGGTGATTGACTCAGAGTCAGTTACGATGGGCCTGGGGCTACTGGCTATAGCCGCTAATACGCTGGCTCGGTCCGGAAAGAGCTTGCCGCAGGTCGTTGAAGACGTTAAAAAAATGATTCCCAGCATCCATGTGTTCGGGCTCCTCGATACCCTCAAATACCTGGCTTTAGGCGGGCGTATCGGTAAGGTGCAGGCACTACTGGGCTCGGTACTGAGTGTGAAGCCAATGCTGACAATAAAAGACGGGGTACTGACGCCGGCCGGGCGGGTCCGCAGCCGCGCTAAGGGCACCGACATATTATTTGACTATGTGAAAAATGCCACAGATATCCAGGATTTGGCGGTGGTGTATAACACGGCACCCGATGAAGCGCAAGTGCTGGTTAAGCGCCTGGGTTCGATATTCCCTGAAGAGGAAATAAGGTTAGCCCAGTTGGGGCCGGCGCTGGGAGTGCACACCGGGCCGGGCATATTATTTATCGCTCTCAGGGGGAGGTCTATATAGACACCATCATAATGAGGGGGTGGGGATGAGGAATTTTAACAAATAATTTTTTAAAAACTATATGCAAAAGACCAAATATTTAGTAAAATATACACAATGAATTATTAGATTAGGTTGTGCTTTTTAAGGGAAAGATATGCAACAGTTCTGGCTTGTGGTAGGAACAGAGAAAAATTGGGAAGTTGCTTTTCAAACGAACAATATCTGGGGATTAAAGGATTTTCGAGAATTATCTGCTTTATGGAATATGCTAAGAGAGGGCGACGGTTTATTATTTTATGTATCTAAACCTGTACACGGGATTGTTGGCTTTGGTAATGTTGCAACTAGTGTCCCGTCTCGGAAATACGTTGACAAAGTCTTTTGACCTTTTGGAGGATTGAATCAGCTGTCGCTGTCCAGACAAAGGGGTGTGGAGCGCGGTTGTATTGACTGACAAATTGCTCGATCCT
>Ga0315282_10013386_pt1 | contig 12377 bp, 6 predicted proteins | sample YL17G07_20_MG_FD_203693 | JGI IMG/M metagenome (GOLD analysis project Ga0315282, IMG submission 203693) | Sediment microbial communities from Yellowstone Lake, YNP, Wyoming, USA - YL17G07_20 | ecosystem: Environmental > Aquatic > Freshwater > Lake > Sediment | place: USA: Wyoming | collected... | reverse complement strand
GCGAGAAGATGCTGGAGATGCAGCGGCAGACGCAGGAGTTCGTCGAGTTTGTGCGGCGCGAGTGGCTGCAGCGCAGCGCCGTGAACGAGGAGCGAATCAAGAACGCGCTGGTCAAAGTGGGCGCGCCGCGCGTCATCCCCGCCAAGAAACCCTAGCCGCTGTGCCGCCGGCGCCTGGGTGGCTTGTTTTGTCACCGTTAACGCCATTCAGGCCCCTGTGCCGCAGCTTCCCGGCCCGCCAGTTTATTTTCTTGACGATAACGTTAACGGCAGGCATAATGCCGCAGGAGTGGTTGGGAGGCGAGTATGCCGCGAGCGGCAAGGCGCAAGAGCGAGGCCACCATCGTGGATATCGCGCGCCGGCTGCGGGTTTCCGCCATGACCGTGTCCCGCGCTCTGACGGGGAGCTCGGAGGTCAGCGAGAAGACCCGGAAGCGCGTGCTGCGCTGCGCCAAGGAGCTTGGGTATCACCCCAACCGCTGGGCGCGCAGCCTGGTCACCCAGCGATCCTCCATCCTGGGCGTGGTGGTTCCCGATATCGCGCACTCCTATTATGCCGAGATCACCCGGGGCATTGAGGAGGTGGCGGACAAGGCCGGCTACAAGCTCCTGCTGTGCCACTCCTGCCTCGATCCCCGCAAAGAAGAGACCGAAATCGAGACCCTTTTGGGGACCCGTGTGGAAGGCCTGCTGGTGGCTTCCGAGCAGCCGCTCTCGTCTCCCGGGATTTTCCTCAAGCTTCAGGAAACGCGAATCCCGTTCGTGCTGATCGACCGTTTCTTCCCGGGGCGGGAGCTGCCTTCGGTGCGCGTGGATGACGTGGCGGTCGGCCGGCTGGCCACCGAGTGCCTGATCGAGCTGGGCCACCGGCGCATCGCCCACATTCGGGGCCCGCGCCTCAGTCCCGCCGCGTTGCGCTATCGCGGCTACCGGGAGGCGCTGCGCAGGCACGGAATCCCGGTTAACGGCGAGTGGATCGTGTCCGGCAGCTTTGATATCGAGAGCGGCCGGCAGGCCATGCTGAAGCTGCTGGAAAAGCAACCGCGGCCCACCGCGGTCTTCGCCGCCAACGACCCCATGGGCATCGGGGCCGTTTATGCCTGCCGCGACCGCGGCCTTGCGGTCCCCGGCGATGTTTCCATCGTGGGCGCCGGGAACATCGAGGGCGCCCACCACCCCAATCCCTTCTTGACCACCGTCGATTGGCCGCGCACGGAGCTGGGGCGGACGGCGGTCACCGTCCTGCTGGCGATTCTGGCCAACCCCGAACATCAGCACACGCGGGTCGAAATATTCACTCCCAGATTGCTCAGCCGCCAGTCCACGGCGCAGGCGGCGCAGCGAGGAGGCAAAGGTGCCTCGGCCTAGACCAGCGCTCCTGTTAGGCGCCACCGCGATGCTGGCCTTCGGGCTGCTGGTCCCGGCCGGGCAGGCCCAGGGCCGCGCCGACTGGCTGCGCGGCGCGCGCTGGGGCGTGATGACCCATTTCCTGGCCGAATGGATCGCGCCCCCAGCCCACAAGAGCGTCGAGGACTGGAACCGGCTGGTGGACGAGTTCGACGTCCAGGGGCTTGCCGGCCAGCTCGAATCGGCCGGCGCCGGCTACTACCTGATCACCATCGGCCAGAATTCGGGCTTCTACATTTCACCGAACGCCGCTTACGACCGCCTGGTTGGGATCCAGCCCAGCAAGTGTTCGCGCCGGGACCTGGTTGCCGACTTGGCCGACGCCTTGCGGCCCAAGGGCATCCGCCTGCTGGTGTATTTGCCGTCCGGCGCTCCCGGGCGCGATGCCGAAGCGGTGAAAGCTCTGGAATGGAAGCGCGGCCCTTATCCCAATCGTGAATTCAAGGCCAAATGGGAAGAGGTGATTCGGGAATGGTCGCTGCGCTGGGGGAAGAAGGTGTCGGGCTGGTGGCTGGATGGGGTCTACTGGCCAAATGCCATGTACCGTCCGCCGGCGGCCCCCAATTTCGCCACGCTGGCGGGGGCCATCCGCGCCGGCAATCCCGACAGCATCATCGCCTTCAACAACGGGGTGATTTATTCCTTCATCACGCTGAGCGAGCACGAGGATTTTACCGCCGCTGAGACCAACGACCCGGCGCTGGCGAGGCTGGGCGGAAACCGCTTTGCCAACGGCAGAATCGACGGCGCCTATCCCCACATGCTCAGTTTTCTGGGCAGCACCTGGGGCAAAGGCCCGCCGCGGTTCACCGACGACCAGGTGATCGAATGGACGCGCAACCTGGTTAGCAAGGGCGCGGCCGTCACCTGGGACGCGCCCATTCAGCCCGGCGGGTTGATCGCCGAGCCGTTTCTGAAGCAGTTGGGGGCCATCGGCAAGGCGCTCGCCCGACGGTAATTGGAGAGTGCTCTTGACACGAAGATTTCCGTGGGGTAGCATTCGGTCGATTATGCGTTAACGCTAACGTCTGCTTGGAGGGAATATGTACCTGCCGCATCGTCTTCTGCTCTGTCTTGGCCTTTTGCTCGTTTGCGCGGGCATGTTGTGTGCCCAAAGCTCTACCGGCGCCGTCTCGGGCCGAGTGGTGGATCCTAGCGGCGCCGCCATCGCCGGCGCGGAAGTCCGCGTCATCAACCAGGTGGATCAGAATACGCGAACCTTCACCACCAGCGCGTCGGGCGACTTCCTCTTCCCCAATCTCGAGCCAGGAGCCTATACCGTGCTGGCCAAGGCGGCAGGCTTCAAGCAAGCCGAAAGGAAGGACCTGCAACTGTTCGCCTCGGACCGCCTGGCGGTCGGCGACCTCAAGCTCGAGGTCGGCGCGGTTACCGAAACGGTGGAAGTGGTTGCGGAGGCCGCTCAGATCCAGACGGCCAGCGCCGAACGCTCCGGGGTGCTCGATTCCAAGCAGGTGATGGAACTGATGGCGCGCGGGCGCGACGTCATGGCGCTCCTGCAGATTCTGCCCGGCGTGGTCGACGATAACACCGGTTCGGATACGTTGGGACAGTACTCCACGCCCACCATGGCGGGAACCCGCTCGTTCTACAATTCGCTCAACATCGATGGCATCTCCGGCAACACGGCGCGCGGCCGCACCGCCGAATCGCCCCTCAACATGGACGCCATCGCCGAAGTGAAGGTGCTCCAGAACTCGTACACCGCCGAGTACGGACCGTCCGCGGGCGGCGTCATCAACCTGGTGACCAAGGGCGGCACGCAGCGATTCCGCGGCGGAGCGTACTACTACAACCGCAACGAGGCCTTCAACGCGAACACGTTCTTCAATAACCGCGCCACACCTTACGTTAAGCGCCAGCGGTACCGCTATAACACGGCGGGAGTCAACGTCGGCGGGCCAATTTACTGGCCGAATCACTTCAACACCAACAAGCAGAAGCTCTTTTTCTACTTCTCGCTGGAGATTCTGCCGAATCAGAGCCCGAATGCGATCAGTTACTTCAACGTGCCCACGGCAAACGAGCGGCAGGGGATATTCTCCCGCACCATCAAGGATACTGTCAGCGGGACCAACTTCCCGAACAACACCATTCCGGCCAACCGGATCGATCCGAACTCGAGCAAGCTGCTCTCGATCTTCCCGCTTCCCAACACGGTCGATTCCAGGGGCAACTACTATATCGCCGGCTCCGAAGATCTCCCCGTGAAACAGGAACTGCTGCGCGTGGACTATAACCGGTCCGACAAGACGCGGCTGTGGTTCCGCGTGACGGGCTTTAGCAGTCACAACAAGGGCCGCACCAGCCCCGCCATCAACAACCAATGGGGTTTGGCGGATGTGGACTACGCGCAGACCATGCCGCAGCTCGGCACCAGGATGACCACGATCTTCAGTCCCACGCTGATCAACGAAGCCACCGTGGGCATGAACCTGTGGACGGAACAGCAGTTGCTGAGCGACGCGGGCCTGAAGGCTTACCAGCGCGCCACCTACGGCATCAACATTCCGCAGACCTATCCGAAAAACAACGCGCTGGGCGTGCTGCCGGCAATGTCCTTCTCGGGCGTGACTAGCCCGGCGCAAGTCGCCTACGATGGCCGCTTCCCGATGGTGGACGATTCGACCAAGTTCACCATCGCCGACGACCTCACCAAGATCGTGGGCGCGCACGAGTTCAAGGCGGGCGTGCGCCTGGAACGCGCGCTCTACAACCAGTATCACCAGGCGGGCGGGAGCAACTTTCCGGGTAATTTCGCCTTCGGCACGGACTCCTCGAACCCGCTCGACAGTGGCTACGCCTACGCCAACGCGATTCTCGGAGTTTATACTACCTATACCGAAGCGACCAACCGCGTGGATTACGCGCCGATCACGCGCATCTACGAGTGGTATGTCCGCGACCATTGGAAGGTGACGAGCCGTTTGACGCTGGACATCGGCTTCCGGTTCACGTGGGCGCTGCCGCAATCGCCGAACAACGACAACGCCGGCAACTTCGTTCCCTACCTGTACAACCCGGCGAAGGCGACCGTGCTGTACCGGCCGGCGATGGTGAGCGGCGCGAGGGTCACGATCAACCCCATCACGGGAGCGGTAGTGACACCGGCGTTGTTGGCGGGTCTGATCGTTCCGGGGAGCGGAGATCCGCTCAACGGAATCATCACGCCGACCACTCCCGGCTATCCGCGGGCCATGGTTTACAGCAACGGCATCCTGACGGCGCCGCGCTTCGGCCTGGCCTGGGACCCGTTCGGCAACGGCAAAACCGCCGTCCGCCTGGGCGGCGGATTCTTCTATAACCCCGGTGCGGACGCCGGCATGCTGGGCAACCTCTTCTTCAACCCGCCGGCGATCTACAATCCGGCGCAGTATTACGGAACCGTGGCCACCGCGGCCAACGGCACGGGCCTGCTGTCTCCCAGCAGCTTCTCGCGCGACATCGATCCGCACCACAAGACCGTGACTTCGTACCACGCCAACTTCGGCGTCCAGAGAGATATCGGATTCCGCACCATGCTGGATGTCGCCTACGTGGGCAGCTTCGGACGCCACCTGGGCGAGGTTCTGGCGCTGAACAATCCTTACTACGGCGCCAACCTGCTTCCGCAGAACCAGAACCCGCAGACGAATACGCCGCTGACCGAAAACTACTTCCGGCCGTTCCAGGGTTACGGAACCATTCCGCAACAGATTTTCGAAGGCAACTCGAGCTACCACTCGCTGCAGGTTACGGTGAACCGGCGCTTCTCGAAGGGCCTGCAATTCGGCGTCTCGTTCACGCACTCCAAGGCTATGGGTTACGCGGAAGGCGATAGCACGGCCACTTCGGGCGTTCCATCCGGCACGAACAGCGTGGCGAGGTATCTGGATCGCAAGGTCTGGAACTATGGGCTGATGTCGTACGACCGGCCCAACATGCTGACCTTCCATTTCCTGTGGGACGTGCCTCGTCTGAGCAAGCTGCTGCCGAATCCGGTGGTCAAGGCTGTGTTCGATGGCTGGCAGATCTCCGACGTGACCAGCTTCATTCCGGGTTCTCCCTTGAGCGTCAGCATGACCACCAGCCCGACGGTGAACTTCTTCAGCTCCAACGAAGGCGACGGCGCGCGCCCCTTGATGATCGGCAACCCGAATCTGCCTAAGGACCAGCGCACGTTCACGCGATGGTTCGACGTGGCGGCTTTCGCCGAGCCGATTCCGATCACGCCCGCCCAGTGCGCCTCGGGCACTTGCCCGGCGATCACTTTCGGCAACATCGGCAACACGCCCCCGGGGATCATTCGCGGGCCCGGCCGCAACAACTGGAACACGTCGATTTTCAAGAACTTCAGGATCCGCGAGCGGCTCAACATTCAGTTCCGCGCGGAAGCGTACAACGCGTTCAATCACACCCAGTTCAACGGCGTGGACACAACCATTCAGTACAACGCAGCGGGCGTGAACACCCGCTCTTCGACGGGCAACATCACGTCCACCCGCGATCCGCGCATCATGCAATTCGCTTTGCGGCTGAACTTCTAAGAGCGGCTTTTCGAACCAGAGAGGGCGCAGAGGAACACAGAGCGTGTTCCTCTGCGCTTCTCTGTGTTCCTCTGTGGTTGGTTTTTTTCCATGAGACATAAGCACACTCTTGTGATTCTTGCCGCGATGTTTCTGGCCGTTTCTGTCTGCCCGGCCCAGACGACGAGCATTGCCAGCCCGAACGGACAGGTGGAATTCAGGCTGGCGCTCCAGAACGCGCGGCTCAGCTACACCGTCGCTTTCAAGGGCAAGCCGGTGATCGAGGCCTCGGCGCTGGGCATCGTGGTCGATGGCGTGAGCCTGGCCGAGGGCGCCCAGCTCGGCAGAGCGGAGCGCTACCGCACCAATGAAACCTACCCGTGGTATGGCGTGCACTCCACCGCCGTCGATCGCTCGAACGGCGCGAAATTCCACGTGAAGCACGCGAAAACAGGGACGGCGTACACCATCGAAGCGCGCGCCTACAACGACGGTATCGCCTTCCGCTTCATTGTTCCCGGCGCGGCGGGCACCGAGCGGGTGCCGGACGAGGCCACCGCCTTCCGCCTTCCCGCCGGCAGCACCGTCTGGTACCACGACTTCGAAGGCCATTACGAAGCCCTTCATGTGAAGAAGGCGGTTGAAGAAGTTGCCACCGGCGACTGGGCGGCGCCGCCAGTGACGTTTCAATTGCCAGGCGGCGCAGGCTATGCGTCGATTACGGAAGGCGCCCTGGTGAACTACGCCGGCATGGGCCTGCAGGCCGACGGGCAGCGGGGCTTCGCCGCGCGCCTGGGCCACACGCATCCGGCTTCCTACCCCTTCCGGCTGCGCTACAAGGATGACGTCGAACGGATGACCAAGCCGGCGGCCATCGCCGGAACCATCACCACACCCTGGCGCGTGATCATGATCGGCGCAGATCTGAACGCGCTGGTCAACTGCGACATCGTCAATAGCGTCTCGGCACCCCCCGACCCGAAGATCTTCCCCAAGGGCCTGAGAACCGAGTGGATCAAGCCCGGCCGCGCGGTGTGGAGATACCTGGACGGCGGCGAGACCGGCTTGGAGGGCATGAAGCAGTTCGCCGATTACGCGCACGAACTGGGCTTCGAATACAACGTGATCGAGGGCTTCTGGGCCAAGTGGAGTGAGGAGCAACTCAAGGAGCTGGTTGATTACTCGCGGCAGCGCGGCGTCGGCATCGTGCTTTGGAAGCACAGCCGGGACCTGCGTGACCCGGCAGCCCGCCGCAAGTTTTTTGAGATGGCCCACCGGGCCGGCGCGGCGGGCGCCAAGATCGACTTCTTCGACCACGAGGCCAAGGAAGTCGTCGATCACTACGAGGCCTGTCTGAGGGATGCGGCGGAGTTCCACATGATCGTGGATTTCCACGGCGCCAACAAGCCCACCGGCTTGTCGCGCACCTGGCCCAACGAACTGACCCGCGAAGCCATCCGCGGCATGGAATCCAGCAAGAGCCTGCGGGCCCGGCACGACGCCACCTGGCCGTTCACGCGAATGCTCGCCGGCCACGCCGATTACACGCCGACGGTGTTCAGCGCCCGGCGCAACGACACGACCTGGGCGCACCAGATCGCCACAGCCGCCGTCCTTACTTCACCGTTGCTGGTCTATGGCGGACACCCGAAGAGCTTTCTCGAGAATCCCGCCGTGGAGGTGATCAAGGCCATCCCCAGCGTCTGGGACGAAACCATCGCGCTCTCGGTCTCCGAAATCGGCGAAGTGGCGGCCTTAGCGCGCCGCAAGGGCGATGTTTGGTTCCTGTCCATCGTGAACGGGCCCACGGCTCGAACTGTGAACGTGCCGTTGTCTTTTATGAAGGGCAAACGCCAGGCAATTCTGGTCCGCGATAGCAAGGAAGGACCGGCGGCGGTCGACGTGGAGAAAGCGGTGCTTGGTCCCGAGCAATCGATTCGGATCGAGTTGCAGGCAGGCGGTGGATTCATCGCAATGTTGAAGTAGAAGCAGCCAACCACGTTGTACGCTGGCGTCCCGGTCGCCGCGGCGACGCTTTGCCAGTTCACCCCGGCGTACCGGCGCGACATGCAGGGCCGGGGCGCCGCGGCGACGACGCCAGCGGTACAACCGGAGCGATAATGTCATGCGACTCCGATCCATAACCATTCTGTTCACCCTCCTGCTTGCTTTTTCTTCATTCGCACTCGGGCAGCAGCTCCCGCGCGAGCAGTGGGGCGCGCCAGCCGTCACCGTGTCACACGCCAACGGTCAGTGGACCATCGCTGGCAAGCGCCACAAGGTGACACTCGACCAGTCGGACCTGGCAATGAAAGTGGAAGCGGGCCCCGTGACCTGGGCGATGAGGCCTTCTTCCAAAGACGACATGCTGGTTGTACCGCTGGCGTCCCGCCGGCCGGCTCCCAACAGACGCGCGGGAGCCGGCGGGACGCCGGCGGTACAAGAAGAGTTTTATGTGCGCCTGGCCGATGCCGGAAAGATCGACATCGTTCCCTACGACACCGGGTATAAGACCGGCGTGAAAATCAGCCTCTCGCGGTTCCGCGGCGCGGGCGCCCCGGGAGCGCGGCCGTCTCGGCCGCCGGCCCCTGCGGGCGGGACGCCCGCGCTCCCAGGGCCGCGGGAACTGGATTTGGCGCTGGACCTGACCGTCTGCCTCGAGGGACCGGATGAAGAACTGGTCTTCGACCTGGCCGCGCAGGAGCGCGAGGCGCTGGTGCGGCAGTTGGACTGGCCGAAGGATTTGGATGCCAGGGCCGTGGACTACACCGTCTTGAGCAACCGCCGCGGAACGCTGCTGCCGCGGAACTGGCCGAAGGAATACAACCCGATCCGCCCCGGGAAACCCGACGGCACAATCGACCCCAAAGACACCAGCGTCATTCAGAGCAACCTGGTCGAGTGCTGGTCGATATCCTGGTGGGGCTTCCAGAAGGGCCCGTCGGCCATGATGCTCATCGTGGAGACTCCCGACGACGCCAGCTACAAGTTCCACCACCCCGCCGGCGGCCCCACCGTGATCGGCCCGCGCTGGAGCGCCACACTGGGCCGGCTCGGCTATCCGCGATCGGCGCGCATGGTTTTCTTTGAGAAGGGGAACTACGTGGACCTGGCCAAGCGCTACCGGCGGCACGTGATCGACAGCGGCCAGTTCGTCTCACTCAAAGAGAAGATGGCGCGCGAACCGGCCGTAGCTCAGCTCATCGGCACGCCGCACTTGCGCCAGCACATTCTCAGGAACTACCGGGAGGGCGCCCACCGCTACGACCCCAAGGACCCGAAGAAGAACTACAACCTGGTCACCTTCGACCAGCGGGCCGGCGAGCTCCGCCAACTGAAGGCCAAGGGAATCGACCGGCTCTATGTCTGCCTGGCGGGCTGGCCGCGCCTGGGCTACGATCGCCAGCACCCGGACGAACTGCCGCCCGCGCCTCAGGCCGGCGGGTGGGAAGGGATGCGGCGATACGGCGAGGTCGCCAAGGAACTCGGCTACCTGTTTGTCCTTCACGACCAATACCGGGATTACTACACCGACGCCCCCTCCTACCAGGAGCAGTTCGCGGTACACGAGGAGGATGCGGTAAAGCCGCCGACGGCTTTTCCCGGTTCGCGTTTCGGGCAGTGGAAGGAAGGCTCCATTCCGTTCATGGACTACTGGGACGGCGGAAAACAAACGTCGCTTGACCCCCGCTTCATGCTGGGGCACCTGGTGAAGAACTACCGGCTGATGTTTGAGCATGGCATCAAGCCGCGCGGGGCGTATCTGGACGTGTTCGGCTACGTGCCGCCGGATCAGGACTTCAACCCCGAACATCCGGCCACGCGGGCCGATTCCATGAGGTCGCGCGCCGCGTGCTTCCGGTGGGTCCGGGCCAACCTTGGACTGGTGGGAACGGAAGCGGCCGCCGACTGGGTGATTCCTTACGTGGACTATGGGTCGGCGAATCCCGGCCGCGGCAAAGCGATTCCCGTCCCGCTCTACGAGTTGGTGTACCACGACGCCATCGTGTTGCCGTACGGCGGCCGTGACAACGATGAGAACCTGGTCGGCCTGCTTTGCGGGGGCGTGCCGCAGCTCTGGCAGGCGGAGAAACTCACCGACGACGCCCTCCGCATGGTGCGCCGCATGGCTGCCTTGCACGCCAGGGTGGGCTTGAGCGAAATGACCAGGCACGAGTTCCTGGACAGCAACTACCGCAAGGAGCGCACCACCTTCGCCGACGGCACTGCGGTCACCGTCGATTGGGACGCCCGCACAGCCGACATTGCGCCGGAGCTAAAGGAACCCAAATGAGCGGCCAAAGCCGTGAGCCGCCGATGACGCGGAAGGGCTTGCTGATGCTGCCGGAGGGATGCCTGTGCGAACCATGGCGATTATAGACAGGAGCGCGCTCCATGCGCCACGCGTCATGCCTGGCGGCGCCGCAGCAGGCGCTGCGGCCGCCGCCCATACGTGGTCGAAGAGCTTGCTTTACAGAAACGGGACCAGCGATCCGCGCTACCCGAGGCGGCGGCTGTTCCCGTCCGGAGTCTCAGAAAAGGAGTTTCAAAATGCCTCGTAACGACATGATCGACCGCCGCGATTTTCTGACAGGCGGCGTGGCCGGCGTCGCCGGCTACGCCCTGAGCGGGCAGGCGCAGGGCGGACCGGCCGGCAAGAAGGTCCGGTACGGAATAGTGGGCACCGGGAACAGGGGACGCAACGCTCACCTGCGCATCGTGAGAAGGTACGTCCCCGAAGTCGAGGTCGTAGCGCTCTGCGATACCACCCAGGAGAACCTGAAGCCGGCCCTGGAGGCCGCCCCCGGCGCGAAGGGGTACGAGGACTACAAGAAGATGCTTGCGTCAGAGCCGAGCCTGGACGCAGTCATCGTGGTCGTCCCCAATTTCCTTCATGCCGATGTTACGGTGGCGGCCCTGCAGGCCGGCAAGCACGTCCTGTGCGAGAAGCCGATGGCCATTCACCTGGCCGAGGCCGATCGCATGATCCAGGCCGCGGAGAAGAACCGGCGCGTTTTGGTGGTGGGGCAGCAGTCGCGCTACAGCCTGCTGTATGAGCGCATGGCCAAGTTGATCCGCGAGGGCGCGATTGGCGAGCTGGAATACGTTTACGCCGCGCTGTTCCGCGGCGACTGGAATCCGGCAAGCTGGCGTTACAAGGATCCGGCCACGGGCAAGGAAACGAACTGGCGGTTTCTGACGAAGACCGCGGGCAGCGCCCTGTTGGAAGACGGCATTCACGAACTGGACGTGATTCACTGGCTGGTGGGCGCGCACCCCACCCGCATTCAGGCCAACGGGGGCAACAACGTGTTCAAGGACCGCGAGACCATCGACAACGCCGGGTTGCTCATCGACTTCTCGAATGGCGTGCGCTGCACGTTCGGCTATACCATCTTCACGCCCGGCGTGCCCAATGGGCGTTTCACGCGCCTGTTTGGGTCCAAGGCAGAAATGACCACGGAAGGCAGCCGCGGCGAGACAGAGATCGTCATTCGGCCCTACCGCGGCCAACTCGAGCGGATTCCCGTGCCCCGTCTGCGGCCCGACGAGGCCTCATTCAAAGAGCAAGCCGGGGGAGTGGAAGCCGATGTAGAGACCCTGCGCCTGCACAAGGCCTTTGTCGCCTCAATCGTCGGCAATGCACCGGTGTTCGCCGACGGCAAGGTCGGCAGGGACGCGATTCACATCTCCCTGGCGGCGGAACGCTCCGTGCGCACCGGCCAGGTGATCCCGTGGACACAGGAGGCCGGCATCTGATCGGCGTCCCAATCACCACAAAGTCACAAAGAACACGAAGAACACAAAGAAGGTCGCTCTTTGTGTCTCTTGGGGCTTTGAGGTGGCGGTTTGCCCCACCTAAATCTCCATCACGTCGCGCATGTATTTCCGGCTGCTCTCGACAAGCTGGCGGCTCGATGTGTCGGCGCGTAGGGATCATTCACGCCCGTGAAATTCTTCAATTCCCCCGCGAACGCTCTGCGGTACAGGCCTTTTACAAGGAAGCCCGATAAACCAGTGCGTGAATCCCTGGTGATCGCAACCCATGGTGTTGATTCGTGGTGAACCGTCTGTCAGCCTGGCTCAGTAGTTGCAACAGAAGCCATCGGCTTCCGCGCATATGCGTTGATGGTGTCGCCGAAATTCACCGGGATGTGGAGGCGGCCGAGGAAGGGCAGGCGGGCGGCCAGCCGGAACAAGCCGCTCAACCCTGATGGTTGCGCAGCCGCTTTCTCCAGCAGGTAGCGGGCGCTGACGATGCGCCTGTGCCGTCGCACCTCAACCACTTCCAGGCCGGCCTTTTCCAGCAGGGCGCCCAGGGTGTCCGGCGAGAAGTAATACAGGTGCATGCGCATGAACCAGGGCCAGCGGGGCCCCAGCAGGCGCGCGAACCCGCTTTCCACGTCCATGGTGGAAAGGGCCAGCAGGCCGCCGGGCTTCAGCAGGC
>Ga0315282_10013385_pt1 | contig 12377 bp, 11 predicted proteins | sample YL17G07_20_MG_FD_203693 | JGI IMG/M metagenome (GOLD analysis project Ga0315282, IMG submission 203693) | Sediment microbial communities from Yellowstone Lake, YNP, Wyoming, USA - YL17G07_20 | ecosystem: Environmental > Aquatic > Freshwater > Lake > Sediment | place: USA: Wyoming | collected... | reverse complement strand
TAGTGCCGCGTTACGTGCAAGAGGGGCACAGGGCGCGCCGCTTGTCATGCTGAGCGTCAGCGCAGAATCTCCTCTGGAACTCCTCGGGTCGGAACCAGATGCTTCGCTCGGCGAGGCTCCGCTCAGCATGGCAAGTCGGCGTCCAGGTGTCACCCATTGCAGTCACGTGAGATTAGCGGCAGCCTCCCCCTGGCTGAAAAAAGTCCTTGACAGAGCTTCAGCCGGTGGGATAATCTAACTATCTGGTTAGTTAGATGGTGCTGGCGACTCGAAAAGCTGGACCTGTTCTGAGGCGGCACCGCCGCCATGACAGCGCCGCCACGCGGGCGGCGATCCTGGCGGCCGCAGAGCACAACTTCGCCGAAGGCGGGCTGGCGGGCGCGCGCACCGATGCCATTGCCAGGGCGGCCGGCGTCAACAAGGCCCTGCTCTACTACTACTTCCCCAGCAAAGATGGCCTTTATCGTGCCATCCTCGAAGAACACCTGAAGGATTTCTACCGCCGGGGCTTGGAAGTCCTTTCCTCCTCGGGGTCGCCAGGGGCGATCCTCCTGCGTTACATCAGCATGCAATTTGATTTCGTGAGCGCACGGCCGAACTATCCGCGCCTGTTTCAGCGGCTCATGATGGCTGGGGGACAGCCGCTTCGGCAACTGGCCCAGAAGTACTTCCTTCCCCTCGGCCGGCGGCTGGCGAAGCTGATTGAACGGGGGGTGCGCACAGGCGAGTTTCGCCCGGTGCACACCGTGCACACCATCATCTCGCTCGTGGCGCTCACCGTTTTCTATTTCGCATCGCCCATCGTGCGCGTGGTGGCCCCTCACGACCCGTACCAGAGACGGCGCATCGCGCAAAGGAAGGACGAAGTTCTGAAGTTCATCCGCTACGCACTCTTCAAGAACCCCGAGGACCAGGTCATATGATTCGCAAGCTTTTCGTTCTGCTGTTCGTCTTGGCCGTTGTTGCCGCCACCCTCATCTACTACAAGGCCATGGTTCGCGGGCGCAACATGACCCTGACGGGGATTGTCACCACCAACGACGTCATCCTCAGCTCACAGATCCAGGGGCAGGTGGCGCAACTCCTGGTGAAGGAAGGTGACGCAGTCAAGGCGGGCCAACTGGTGGCCGTCATTGAACCGGAGGAACTGCGGGCGGACAAGGCGTTTTACGCTCACACGGAGGAGGGCGCTGCCGCGCAGGTCCAGGAAGCGGAAGCGGCGCTGACGTTCCAGGAGGCGCAGACGCGCGATCAAATCAAACAGGCGGAAGCTGCCCTGGCAGCGGCGCAGGCCCAGCAAGCCGAGGCCGAAGCCGATCTGGATCTTGACCGCATCAATCTCAAGCGCACGGAGGGGCTCTACGCGCAGGCCATCGTTTCTGCCCAGGCGCTCGACCAGGCGCGGGCCACTTGCGACGCGCAAAACGCTCATGTCGAATCGCTCCGCAAACAGGTGGAGGCGCAACGCGCGGCGGTTGCACTCGCCCGGTCGAACGAGGACCAGATTGCGGTGCGGCGGAGCCAACTGCTTGCCATGCGCCGGCAACTGGCTGCCGCCGGCGCGCAGATGACGAAGGCGCAGGTTCGCCTGGACTATACCGAGATTCGCGCGCCCATCCCGGGCGTCGTGGCGGTGTGCGCCGCGCGCCAGGGAGAGGTGGTTAGCCCCGGCCAGGCGATTGTCTCGCTCATCAATCCCGACGACCTTTGGGTAAGAGCCGACATCGAGGAGACCTACATTGACCGAATCCGTCTGGGCGACCGGATGCCGGTGCGGCTGCCCTCGGGCGCGGAGAGGATCGGGACCGTTTTCTACCGGGGCGTGGACGCTGGGTACGCCACCCAGCGCGACGTCAGCCGGACGAAGCGCGACATCAAGACATTTGAAATCCGCCTGCGTGTTGATAACCGCGACCGTCGCCTCTGGCCCGGCCTGACGGCCTATGTCTCCTTTCCCCTGGCGGAGGCGCGCTAGGGCGGCGGCGCGGCTGGGAAGGAACTTGGGCGGAATAGAGAAAGACGAAGCGAGGAAGAGCGGTGGCGGCAATCGAGGTTGAAAACATCACTAAATGCTTTAACGGGTTCTGCGCCGTCAACGGGCTGAGCTTTACGGTCGAGCAGGGCCAAGTCTTCGGTCTGCTGGGCCCGAACGGGGCGGGGAAGTCCACGCTCATCCGCATGCTGACCACCCTGCTTCCTCCCACCTCGGGGACGGCGCGCGTCAATGGCTTCGACGTCGTGCATTCGGCCAACCAAGTGCGAAAGTGCATCGGGGTGATCCCACAGGCCATGACCACGGATCTCGATCTGAGCACAGCGGAGAACATGCATATCTTCGCCAAGCTCTACGGCGTGCCCCGCGAGCGACGCCTGCGCGTCGTGAAGGAACTATTGGCGGCGGTAGAACTCCTGGACTGGGCGGACAAACCCGCGAAGAACCTTTCCGGCGGCATGCGACGGAGGCTGGAGGTTGCCCGCGGCCTCGTCCACGAACCCAGGATCTTTTTCCTCGACGAGCCGACGACGGGCCTGGACCCGGTCTCGCGCGTGGCCGTGTGGGAGATGCTGCTGAAGCTCAAGAAGGAGCGCGACCTCACCATCCTGATGACGACTCATTACATGGATGAGGCCGACAGGCTCTGCGAGCGCATCGCCATCGTGGATCACGGGAAACTCGTGGCCCTTGACTCTCCCCTGAAGCTCAAGGCCTCGATCCCCGGCAAGAGCATTCTGGAGGTCAGCTTCTCAAGCGTCCCCGAGGGATGGCTCGAAACCCTCCAGAATCTTCCGGAGGTCCAGAGCGTCAAGGCGGAAGACCACGTGTACCGGCTTGGCTCGAACAACGGGCCGCGCACCACGGTGGAGTTGATGGAGGCGGCGCGGCGGGCGCAGATCGAGATTACCTCGCTCTCGGTTCAGAGCACCACCCTGGATGACGTGTTCATGCATTACACGGGCAGACAACTGCGCGACGCTCTGCAGGACGCCTTACGGTACGACCCCAAGTTCTTTTACGAGCGCCGGTGAGCGGAGGACTTGGCGGCGTGGCGGGGAGTAGCTAGGCGGGACACATCACGGGGAAGGTCATGCATCGCATTTTGGCCCTGGTAGAACGCGACCTGCGCAAGTTCATGCGCAGCCCCACGCTCATCGTCGTCTCCATGTTTTTCCCGCTGGTTCAGTTGGTGGTTCTGGGCTATGCCTTTGGCGGCAAGATTAAGCACTTGAAGGTCGGGATTGTTGATCAGGATCACGGTGTCCCGACAGCGAAACTCCGGGAGATGTTCGTAGCCGTTGCCGCGAACGCCCGCACCTTTGAAACGGTCGAGTACACCGACCCCCATCAGGCGGTCACGGACCTGCGCAATGGGCGGATTAACGCGCTGCTCAACATCCCGCCGGAATTCTCCCGCCGTACCCTGGCCCAGGCGGCGCCGCAGTTGGCCCTCGTGGAAGACAACACGGATAACTTCGCGGCGAGTGCGCTCCAGGGCGTCTTCGCCGAACTCGTGACCACCTACAACCAAAAGGGCGGCGAACCCCGCGTGCCCGCCGGGGTCACTCTATCCGTGGTGGAACTCTATCCTTATGTTCCTTACATCCAGTACCTTCTCGCCGGCTCAATTGTTCTGGCCATCTTTGTGTCGGCGATGATCGGGGGAGGGATCATCTACATTGATGACAAAGCCCGCGGCCTGCACGAGGGCTACCTGGTCACACCGATCACCAAGCTTGAACTCATTCTTGGCTTCACCTTGTCCGGCGCCAGCAAGGCTTTCATGGCGGGTTTGGTGCTGACCACGCTGGGCTCGATCGTGGCGGGGATTCCGCAGCCGCTCGATCCGCTCCGTTTGCTGAAGCTCCTCCTGGTGATCGTAACCACGGCGTTGGCGCTGATCAGCATGATGTTCCTGCTCATGGTGAGGGTGAGCGATCCCCTGGTGCCCCGCGCGATCTTTGGTGTCCTAAACATGTTGCTCTTTTTCCCGAGCGGCGCGGTGTATCCCATCAACGGCTTCCCGAACTGGATGAAGGTGATTTCTACAGTTGATCCCTTCACCTATGCCGTGCACGCCTTCAAGACGCTCCTTCTGAAGAATACCGGCTTGGTCGCGATTGCCGGCGATCTTACCTACCTGTTCGTCTTTACCGTCCTCATGATGCTTTTGGCTACCGCGCTCTTTCGCCGGACGCTTTGAAGCCAGGGCGCCGGGCGTGGTAAGCTGTCGAAGTGTGGCCTTCTGGCCGAACCCGGAATGTTCGTGCCGGAGCTGCAGCGCGCTTGTCACGGCTGATCGACTTTGGGAGTAAATAGACATGACGCTGCTCGACGCCAAGGTTCCCAAGTCACCCAGCAAGTTTCGGAGACTTCTCCTGTTCCTGACCGCTTTTGTTCTGGTCCTGGGAGGATTCCTGTATTACGAGTACCGGAATTACCCTGAAGAGCGCGCCGTGGCGCGGTTTTTGACCACGCTCCAGCAGGAGAACTACCGCGAGGCCTACCGGCTCTGGCAGCCCAGCCCGTCTTATGCCTTTGCGGATTTCCTCCGGGGCTGGGGCGAGCAGGGCGATTACGGCAAGATCCGCGAGTTCCAAATCCTCGGCTCGAAGCGAAAAGGGTCGAACACTGTGATTGTGACGGTGCGCATCAATAACATTGCCCCTCCCCTGGACCTTCTGGTGGACCGCCAGACCAAAGGACTCGCCTACTCGGTTTTCTGACAGACGAGAACGGCCGGTGTTCAATAATCCTTGAAGTTACTGGCAACCGCCTCCAGCAATTCCCGGGGCGAGATCTCTGCCGTACCGAATTTCAGGACGACGCGGCTTCCGGCAAGATTGGCCAACTGGGCGGCCTCTTTCATCGTGGCGCCGGCGCTGTAAGCCAGAGCCAGCACGGCGATGACGGTATCCCCCGCGCCCGTTACGTCATAAACGGGGCGGGAAACGCTCGGGATCTCGTGCACGTCGCCGCCCGACTCGAACAGCGTCATGCCCTCGGCGCCGCGGGTGATGAGGAGATAGGAGCAGTTGAGTTCGGCCAGGAGGCGGCGGCCAGCGACTTCGAGCTGGCGCCGATCGCGCATGGGCACGCCAGCCATCAATTCCGCCTCGTGCAGATTGGGCGTGACCAGCGTGGCCTCTCGGCAGATCTCCGGGTGCTCGGGTTTGGGGTCCACGAATACCGGCACACGCTTCAGCCGCGCCAGCGCGGAAACCTGCCGGCACAATTCCGTCGTCAACGTGCCTTTCTGGTAGTCGGAAATAATCAGCGCGTGGAGTTTTCCCATCCGGCGGGCACAGATTCGAGCCAGCCGACCGGCCAGGCGCGGACAGATCGTTGTGGGCCGCTCAAAATCGAGGCGAAGCAATTGCTGTTGGTGGGCAACCACGCGCACCTTGCGCGGTGTGACGCGGCCGGGTTCCTGGAACAAGGTGCCGCACGGGATGTGCCGGGCGCGGAGAAGCTCCCGCAGGCGCTTCCCAGTCTCATCGTCCCCGATGGCGCCGAAAGGAATCGGGCGGCCGCCCAAAGCCGCGATGTTCGCGGCCACATTGCCCGCGCCGCCGGCGTATCCCTCCGCGACAGGGGAATTGCGGATAAGAACCACGGGCACCGGCGCTTCAGGGGAAATCCGCGTGGCTTCCCCACGCAGCAGCTCGTCTAACATGAAGTCGCCGAGCACGCCGATCGTCCGGCCACGGAACCTGCGGATAAGCCGAGACAGTTTGGCCTGCGCTTTTTCCATTTGTGCATCCTTCTACTAAGTAGGTTGTGCGGACTGCGTGAGCACAGCCTTGACCGCCGAGCAAACCTGTTCGAACGTCACCGACAGGATACACTCTGGGCGCTCGAAACGGTAGCAACGATCGCCCGGACAGGGATTGCAGTCGTACGGATTCTGTACCACGCGCCACGCACTCGCGGGCGACCACGGGCCCCAGATGGGAGAGCTCGACGACCCGAAGATGACCACGCCCGGCCGTCCCAGAGCCGCCGCCATGTGTGCCGGCCCGCTGTCATTGCCGACGAAGAGCCGCGCGCCGGCGAGGGCGGCGGCGAACTGGCCCAAGCCGGTACCGGTGAGACGCCGGATCGTCTGCCCGGCGGCTCGTTCCACCGCATCGAGCACCGCGGTTTCCCCCGGCCCGCAAGCGTACACGACCGACAACCCGGCCTCACCTTCGAGCCACGCCCCGAGCCGCGCGAAATTCTCTCCCGCCCACTGCTTGGTGACGTACAGCGCTGCGGGATGCAGGAGCACGTATTCACGTTCCGGGGCAATAGCGAGAGTCGAGCGCTTCTCCCTCCACCAGGCCTTGTGCGCGGCAGCCACCGCCAACCGCGCAGGCGGAATCTGGTGTCGCGGCAGGCCCAGGTGGAAAAGAGCACACGCCTGGTGTTCGGCGGTGTGGATGGTCGGCTGACCGAGGATCGTGCGCGCATCGGGGATCAAGATCTGGTAAATCCTGCGCCGCCGAAAGTGTTCAAAGCCAGCTTTCCAGCGGGCGCCGCTCCACCCTGCCAGCAGCGTACTCGTAGGGCCGCCGTGGAGATTCAGGCATAGCGCAAATCTCCGGGCGCGGATTTCTCGCACCGCGCGAGCCCTCGAGGAGATTTTGGCCCAGCCTGAGCCTCCTCCTGGCTCGAGAATCTCATCTACATCCGGATTGCCCTCCAGTAGTTCCCGAAAGCGGGGTTCAACAACGACGGAAACAAAGAGGTCAGGCCGCCACTCTTTTAGAAGCCGGAGCGCTGGGGTTAACAGCACAATGTCGCCGACAGAACGCAAACGGATGGCTAGGATTCGAGCGCCTGGAAGGAGACCAGGGAGGAGGGAGGCCGCGATTTCCTGCCGGGGCACCGGCGCTACTCCGCCTCAATCTTGGCTTCGTCCACCAGCATGATGGGGATGTCATCCTTGATGGGATAGACGCGCCGGCACTGGGCACACTTCAATCCCTCGCCGTCGGTCGTGAGCTTCACCGGGGCCCGGCAAAGCGGACAAACTAAGATATCCAGTAGTTCCTGATTGATGGCCATGGGTTCGCTCCCAGAATGCGAGGCAATCTAGCAGACGCTTGGTGCGAATTCAAGCATCCGCAGCCACGCGAATTCACGGTTCGTCTTCGATAGGTGAATTCGGCCCGAGAGGCGTGATCTCCGCGCGCAGGGTGCAGGTGATTTCGCGCCACGACGGGGGATCGATTCTCCACACGGCCAGGATCGCGGAGCCCTGGTACACGCGCTCGAAGCCGGTTTCCGACTGAGAGATGGTCTCCACAGGAACGATCCACCAGCGTGGGGACGGTTCGGCGTTGAGCGAGATCTTCACGCCCTGCCATTCATCCACCAGGAGCAACTCGGGGGAATCGATTTCTCCCTTGAATTCGAGTGGGTGCCGCACGCCATGGGCCAGGAAGTACCGGTCGGGTACGTCAGGCGCGAGCAGGTTGAGGACCAGCTCGATCCCCAGCGCCAGCGGCGTGGGGCTCGCTTGGTCCACGGCAAGTGAGGTGCGGCATTCGAGCTGCCACCGAGAGCGAGCGACCTTCGTCTTGATCGTTTTCGCCGCGCGCAGGAGCAGATCTTCGCCATCGGCACGATGGAGTGCTTCCCGCTCGAGCACCAGCGTTCCCGTCTGCCCCGGCGAGGGCACCACCGTCCAGGGGCCACCGGCCAAGTCGCCGTTTTCGTCCAGGCGCAGGTAGTCGAAGTCTGGCCACTGCTTGGCGGCGGGAAAAACGTATGTGCGGAAAGCGTGTCGCGCGTAGCGGTCGTAACGGAGCAGGGCAGCGAGGTTCGGCTCCTTGGTCCACACCTGGTCATGGATGGACGCCGGCCCCTCGCGCGGCGCTTCACGGGTGATGACGCGCTGCCGGACGAGCTCGTGATAGGCCTCCGGCCGGCGCATCAGCGAGTTGACCAGTTCAGCGCCCGCTGGCTTGAACCGCAGGCTGGAGACCGTGCCGCCGTCCGCCGGCCGCACCACCATGCCAAACGTTGGGTGCTGAAAGAGGATTTCCTGTTGACCGTCTGCATCAAAGTCTCTTGAAGTTGCGCGAACCCTGGGATTCTCGGGCACACCCTCAAGCTCGTCAAGCAGCACTTCGGCCTGGATGAGGTGGCGGAGCAGGGCGCTCCGGAGGTGTGGGGCATAGAGACCTCCGAACACTCCATGCCAATACGCGTCGTTGCACTGGGCGGCGAGCAGGTGGGTATACGCTTCCTCCAGCAAGCGCGCCGCGTTGGTTCCGGCTGCGGTTTTCCGGCGCGCGTCCTCGGCGCGTCCGCTGACTTCAAGCATGAACTTGTGCAGCTGGTTGGACTCCGAGTACCTGGCCAGGAAGTTGCGCCACAGCCCGCCACGCAGGAAGCGTTGGATGCGGCCGCACATAGGAGAGCGTTCAATTTCCTCGAGGCACGCCTTGAATTCACGCGACGCGGGCGTGGGCAAGGCCCATTCCATCATTTCGGCGTAAGAAGCGGTGGGAAGATAAATTCTTCCCTGGGGCGGATGCGCCGCCAGGAAATCCGAGACCGTAGTAGTTTCCAGCCAGTCATCAACGTCCTCTACGGCCGCCAGGAACCGTCTCAGCCAGCCGTGGGTGTAGCAATGGTCGAAGGTGCCCGGCCAAACCCCGAACTTCTCGCAGTCGTCGCCCATGGCGAAGAGTAATCCGGGCTGGCCGATCCCCGCACGCAGGATACGCAGCGTCTCCGCGGGTTCGCGAAAGGGGATGGTGTAGCGCAGGGCTTTCAAGCTCGGCACCAGACGGAGGGGTGAACCAGCCTCCTCCGTGATGTAGCTGCCATGCAACTGAGAAGGTTCCAGGCCGGCGCCCAGGAAGTGGGTATCGTCGAGGACCACGTATTCCACGCCCGCTTCGGCCAGGGGCCGCGCCAGGCTCGGTTCCCAAACCCGTTCCGCCACCCAGGCGCCCTGGGGCTGGACACCGAAGCGTTCGCGGAGGTACTCCGCGAGCTTGCGGAGTTGCGTTTGCTTATCGCGGTCTGGAATGGCCGGCAGGATGGGCTCGAAGTAACCGCCGCCCAGCAGTTCCACCTGGCCGCACCCGACGAGTTGCTGGAGCTGCTCGAAGAACTCCGGATGCCACTTCTCCAGCCACTCCAAGAGGATGCCGGAATAATGTAGGCTCAGCCGGATGCTAGGGTGGGCCGCCAGCACTCGAAGAAAAGGCGCGTAAGCCTTCTGGTAGGCTTCTTCGATGACGTGGTCGAAATTGCCGACCGGCTGGTGGGAGTGGATGACCAAAGCCAGCGAGACTTTACTCAATGCGCAATCCCTAATGGAGGAGCCGGAAGCGATCCTTGAGTGTCCTATCCTCGCTCCGCGAACGTTTAGGATAGAATGAAACCCGGCTGGTTGTCAGCAGAAAACATTGCACCATTGGACCATTGAGTCATTGAGGGATTGACGCATAGCCTCCCCTCGCTACGGAATCAGTTGGTCGGTGGGGAAATGCATCGTGTGATCTTGACCGACCAAGTCATGCAATGACCCGATGAGCCGTTGGATCAATGGCCCAATTCGGCTGGTGCTGGAGGGAGAAACCGTGGGTCTGCGTGCGCTACTCACGTATTGCCAATCCAGAAGGGAAGAGATGTTGCGGTGCCTCGAGGAGGCGGTGGAAATCGAGTCGCCGACAAACTGCAAGGCGGGTCTCGACCGCTTGGCCGAGTTTTTCGCCTGCGAATTCAGGCGCCTGGACGGGAAGGTTCGCGTGCTTGGCCATCCGACCGCCGGTTCGAGTGTCTGGGCGGAGTTTTGGGGCGCGCAGCGCGGCCCGAAGCCGGTCTTGCTTCTCGGCCACCTCGACACCGTCTGGGACGTGGGCACACTCAAGCGCAGGCCCTTTCGCCTCCGCCGGGGCCGCGCCTACGGGCCGGGGGTCCTGGACATGAAATCCGGAATCGTTTGCGGGCTGTGGGCCGTCCGCGCGTTGCAGGCCTGCGGGATTCAGCCTGCGAGTGCGGTCCGCTTCTTCTTAAACTCGGATGAGGAAGCCGCCAGCGTTGCCTTCCGCGGACGGTTGAAAGCAGAGGCGCTGGAAGCGCGCGCCGTGCTGGTGCTGGAACCCGCCGCCGAAGGGGGCGCCCTGAAGACCTCCCGCAAAGGTGTGGGGGAGTTTCGAATTACTGTGCAGGGCCGCGCCGCGCACGCGGGGATCAATCCGGAAGCAGGCGTGAACGCCATCAGTGAACTGGCTCGGCAGCTCCTGCGAATCGAGAAGTTTGCCCGGCCCCGTCAAGGACTAACGCTGACCGTCGGCATCATCGAGGGTGGAACACGTCCGAACGTCGTTCCCGAACGTGCCTCGGCCCGGGTTGATGTGCGGATCGCACGCCTGAGAGACCGCAAGCTGATAGAGCAGAAAGTATATGGCCTCAAGCCCGTCCATTCTGAGGCTCGGCTGGTGGTCGAGGGCGGGATCAACCGTCCGCCGATGGAGCGGGCGCGAGCGGTGGGGCTCTTCCGGCGCGCGCAGGAACTTGCCTGCCAACTGGGAATAGACCTTCAGGAAGCCTCCAGCGGAGGTGGCTCGGATGGGAACTTCACCGCGGCGCTCGGCATCCCGACCCTCGACGGCCTGGGTGGAGTGGGCGACGGCGCCCATGCCGTGCACGAACACGTTGTCATCCGCGAACTCCCCCGCCGCGCCGCGCTCCTGGCGGCGCTCCTGGCGAATTTGTAGCGCGACGCTCGGCTCTTAACGTTGCGGCTCTTCCCGGTCGATGAGAGGGACGATGAAAATGGCGCAGGAGCCGCCAGGTCATCGAGCCGACCCGGCGCCGCGTTCTTCACGACCCGTAGCGCTTCACGATGTAGTTGGCTACTTCTTGCTCGAACGCCGTGTAGCTGAGGCGCAGCTCATCTTGGAGTAAGGAACTGAGGTAGGGATTGGCGGGCATCATCTTCAGGAGGCGACTGATTTCACCGAGGCCGAACGTATCGCGTAGGTATTCGAGGCCGGCGAGCGACTTCGCATACGCCAGCCCCACCTGGTCGGCCGGCAAATCCATGAACGAAGTCTCCAGCGCCGAGAACGGAGGCAGATGATCGTTGACGAAAGAGCGCGCCAGTTGCGTGCCCAGGGCCGTGGTTGTCGTGCCGTCCTCCAACTGAGCCAGACCTTCATTGAACCAAGTGGGGCAACGGCCCAGGGTGATCTGCCGGACGAAGGAGTGTGTCAGTTCGTGTTTTAGCACGCGAGCCAAATCGGGCGTCATGCTGGAAAGGCCTGAAACCGGCACGCGGATCTTGCCATCGTTCACGGCTCCCACCCAAGACGGCGACCGCGCAATATCCTGAAAGGCCTGGTCGGGGTAGAGCAGGACCACAATCGGTTCGCGGGGAAAGAAATCGAGGTCGAGCTGGAGGTCGTGAAAGCCCGCCTCGAGCGTCTTCAGAACCTCCGCCCCCAGTGGCGTCGTTTCGTTTCCATCGTAGCGCAGCAGGAAGTGCTGGCTGCGCAGTTCCCTGTACGATCCCGCCACGCTTCGTTCCTGCTCGGCGCGGGCGAGGGCTTCGCGCAACCGAGGGTTGTCCTGGAGGGCGAGCGCCTTGTTCCATTCCGCAATCGCCCGGTCCAGGTGTTCCGTGGCGTAGTAAGCCGAGCCCAGCAGCACGGGGATGTCCGGCGATTCCGGGAAGCGGGTGGAGGCAGGCAGCAGCAACTCGAGGGCCTCGTTGTGCCGGTTCTGCTTGACCAGCAGATAGCCCAGGGCGAGCGTCAACGCGAGGTCGTCGGGAGCGAAGGGAAGGGCGTGGCGGTATTTCTCGATAGCGCCTTGCGGGTCGCCCTTCCGCGTCAGGAAGATTGCCGCTTCCTGGTAACCCTGGGCCAGGCGGTGCCGGGTTTCGAGGGAGGGATTGCGCAGCACCTCGTTATCGAGTTGCTGCAGGTAAGCTTCCTCGAGGGCATTATCCTTGATGACAGAAGAGGGCGTGTCCGCGCTCGCTTCGACCGCGGGCGGAGGCGGAAGCGGCAGATCGAGCGCCGGCGCCGTTTCGCCGGGGTTCTCGCCGGTGGTCAAGGGAGATTTTTCGATATGGTCCACGAGGGCGCGGGGGATGGCCAGCTCGCCCTCCTCGCGCTCCAGGATGACTTGCCTCGCGTCCTCCCGGGAGACCTCGGCAATGATCTTGCGACCATTCTTCAAGTAGATCACGTCGGCGAGCGCCTGCGGGCAGGCCAGGGAGACGGCGATGGCCAGAGCGGCGAACCGAAGAAGTGACGCCACACCTGGCAAGGAGAAAGTGAGCCGCCCCTGCGATGCAAGCCGACAAAACATATTGCTACAAATCATACACTAGCCCGCGAGCGCCCGTCGAGGCGCCGCGGAAGATGGG
>Ga0315282_10013384_pt1 | contig 12378 bp, 13 predicted proteins | sample YL17G07_20_MG_FD_203693 | JGI IMG/M metagenome (GOLD analysis project Ga0315282, IMG submission 203693) | Sediment microbial communities from Yellowstone Lake, YNP, Wyoming, USA - YL17G07_20 | ecosystem: Environmental > Aquatic > Freshwater > Lake > Sediment | place: USA: Wyoming | collected... | reverse complement strand
GGGAACTGGAGTCCGGGAGTGGTTTGCCGGGGGGGAGTGGTTTTCCGGGGGCTAACGGGGCTCGCGAATGCGGCTCCACAACCTGCGCGACTCGGATGGCAGCAGGTCGAGCGAGGCTTCGACCGCTTCCACCAGCCTCTGCTCGTCGCCTGACGCCAACAGTTGCTGAATGTCCCAGGCGTCCTGGTGGCCCGCCGCGTAGAGCTTCAGCAGGATAAGGTCCGCCGCCTGAACGACGGGCACGGTTGCATCTTCGATCTGGAGTCGCCCCGCGCGAGACAGGATGGTGCGCTGCCACTCGCCTCGTCCGACGATCAGGTCCACCGTCCGGGCGCCGGCCGCTTCGAATCGGACCACGCCGCCCAGGGGATCGCCTGCACCGGCGCGGCTGATGGTCACCTTGATCTGCGACTGGTCGTCCAGATCGTTCCACGTCTGGCGGTCCAGCACGCCGGTGTCCATCGTGAGGATATCCACGTCGAAAGTGGACCGCGCCACTCCTCGCGCGGCAAGAGCGACGCCGCCGAAAAGAGCGTACGGGATCGCGCGGGCATCGAGCCGACTGGAGCCACCCGTTCGTGGACGGGCAGCCTCTGGAGCCGCTCGTCGAGTGCGCGCCGCAAGTCGTCTGCGACCGACCGCATTGAGACAGTATAAGCGGAGTCGTCTTTGTTGGAGGGCCAGGTTCAGGCGATTTCCAGTCCGGGAGTGGTTTTCACGCGAGACCGCCGGTGCGGCCGCCGGCAAGTCGCGCGCGCTCATCGAGAAGCGGGAACTGCAGTCCGGGAGTGGTTTTCGTCCGGGGAGTGGTCTTCCTCACCGGCCGTAGCGCCCGTCGTACTGCCACGAGTGCGGCCGGCTCTTCGCATCGTCGGGCATGCCGGCCAGGTAGATGGCGCCAGCCTCGTGATTCACGTAGCCCTCGAAGATGAACTCGGGCCAGTAGCGCGGCGCCGGCCCGTATTTCATGTGCGTGGAACACGCCGCGGTCCGCTGCTCGGGCGGCACGCCGCCCAGCACGCGGTCGAAGTAGGCCCGCCACGCGTCGAGGCCGGGGTGCAGCAGGACGTACGGCGTGGTCAACACGAGCGAGGCGGCGGTCTCCGGCGTTGGCGGGGGAAGGACGCGGGTGAACCACACCTGGCCGGGGCGGCCGCGATAGCCGGCCGGCACGATTGCGCGGCAGCGCGCACCGGTTGGCACCTCGCGCAGCGACAGCAGTTCGCCGGCCCACCCCTCGTGCACGTAGACGCCCATGCGCGACGCCTGGAGGTTGGCGATCAGGCGCTGCTGGTCATGGTCGAGGCCGGCGGCGCCGGCAATCGCGGCGACGCAGATGCCGAAGGTCTCGCGAGCCGCGCCGACGCCGGCGTCGAACAGCGACCAGCACGCGAAGTACGACGCCGTGAGCGGACTCATCGGCGGTCCCTCGGGCATGTATTCGTCCTCGGCGTCGGCGACCAGCTCGACGAGCGGTTGCACCTCGGCGAGCTGGACGATTGCCTGCGAGAGTTCGGCGACGTGGTGCTGCGCGACCGCGTAGGCGGCGTGAACCGGGTGGAGACCGGCGAGCGTGTCGCTGCCGGGCGATGCGGCCTGGATTCTGGCGGCGGCCTGGCGCGCGGCGGTTACATCCGTGATCTGCACGACCTTGCGCCGCAGTTGCGCCTCGAGGGCCGCGACGATCTTCGGGGCGATCGGCTCGTCCATCGCGTGTCGCGCCGTGCCCTGGCGCCGGCCCTTTCGCCTGTTACCCATCCGCTGCCCTCCGGGCGCGCCATGGTAGCACGCTCGCGCGTCGTGGCCAGCGTCTCTCCGCCCTCGGCAAGGCTTCGGCTCTGCCTGAGAATCGCCTCGGTAGTTGATGATCGACTGGCGGCCGCTGGTCACTCATCGCGATGGGCCGGCCATCGCGTCCCTCGAGTATTCTGGCCGCGCCACTCATCCATCCTGCGACTCGAATTCCGTGATCTTCTTCCGGAAGTAGATCTCCATCCCAGGATCGTACTGGTCGGCTCGATCGTGGACGAAGTCGGCTGCTTTGCGGTAGTACTCCACTGCGCGCGGTCGGTCGCCGCGAGCGGCAGAGACCATGGCGAGACGTTCGAGGCCGTCGTGGACCTCCGGGTACTGCTCGAGCAGGTCCTGCGCGGCCCGCTCAGCCTCGTCCAGCTGTCCGGCGTGAATCAAATCCACTACGCGGTTTGACGCCTCGGCGAGGCCGTCGTCATCGGCAAGGCCCGCGAACGCGTGTACGAGTTCGGCTTCGTGCGCGAGGAGCGCCGCCGCCTGTTCGGCCGCCGCGGCGCGCTCGGCCGCTTCGTCGCGCGTCAAACAGCATCGCTTGTATTTCTGTCCGCTTCCGCACGGGCACGGGTCATTGCGTCCAGTCTTCGCCATCGTCCCCCTCTCGGAGGACCGTTGTACACCACTCTGTTCTCGGAGGCGACCCTCTTCGACGCGCTGCTCGAGATCGATCACGAGCTCGCGGCCACAGCTCAGGCTGGCGGCTGCTTGATCTGCGGCGGCCGGCTCGATCATTCCGACTACGCGCGCAAACCGCGCGGTGGCCCCGCGAGACTCGGGGCGGCGTACGACAAGCGGTTCAGTTTCTGCTGCGACGGCGATGATTGCCGCAAGCGCCTGACGCCGATGTCGGTCCGCTTCCTGGGTCGTACGGTCTACCTCGGCGTCGTCGTGGTGCTCGCGTGCGTCTTGCGGCAAGGACCGACGCCGTGGCGCGTGGCTCGGTTGCAAGAGCAGCTCGGCGTGAGCGCCGACACGCTGCGGCGGTGGTACCGCTGGTGGCGCGACGCCTTCGTGCGCACGCCGTTCTGGAAATCCGCTCGTGCTCGCTTCGCGCGCCCGCTCGCGCAGGACGATCTTCCCCTCAGTCTGCTGCAGCAATTCGCTGGCGGCGCTGTCGCCCAAGTCGTTGCGACGCTGCGCTTTCTCAGCCCGTTGACGAGCACCAGCGCGCTCACACTTCCTGCAGGACGCTGATGACCCGCAGAAGACGCTTCTTGCGAGCACGAGAGTTGATCGAATCTGATGACGCCATCGACGCGGCGGCTCGGTTGGCCGTCGCAGGGAGGCAATTCGATGGCGCAAGACGAGGGACCCGCACGACGACACGACCGATGGGCGCACGTGCGATTCGCCGTGGTGGGGGCTCTTCTGGCTGCCCCGCCCAGCAAGGGCGAGCTGCAAGAAGCACTCACCGCGCTGGCCGCGCGCACCTGGCAGCACCCGACGCGCCGCGAGCCGACCCGTTTCGCGCGCTCGACCATCGAGCGTTGGTACTACCAGGCGAAACACGCCACGCTCGATCCGGTCGCGCGACTGCGCCGACGCGTGCGATGCGACGCTGGCCAGCAGCCGTCGATGGGCGAGACGCTGCGCGAGTCGCTGCGCGCCCAGTACGATGCACACCGCAGCTGGAGCTATCAGCTGCATCGCGACAATCTCGGTGCGCTCGTCACCGCGAATCCCGCGCTCGGACCGCTTCCTTCGTACTCCACGGTGCGCCGTTTCATGCAGGCTCAGGGCCTGCTGCGGCAACGACGTCACACCGCTCGCGATCGACCAAGCGCTGATCGGATCGACGCCTCGCGCCAGCCACACGAGATCCGCAGTTACGAAGTCGAGTACGTCGGTGGACTGTGGCACGCCGACTTTCACCATGGCAGCTTGAAAGTCCTCACCAACGCCGGGACCTGGGTGACGCCGGTGCTGCTGGCGTTTCTCGACGACCGCTCTCGGCTCTGCTGTCATGCGCAGTGGTATCTCTCCGAAACGGCCGAGACCTTCGTGCACGGCCTCTGTCAAGCGATTCAGAAACGCTCACTCCCCAGGGCCCTGCTCACAGACAACGGCGGGCCGATGACGGCCGCCGAAACCCGCGAGGGCCTGGTGCGGCTCGGGATTACGCCGGACACCACGTTACCTTTCTCTGCCTATCAGAACGGAAAACAGGAGGTCTTCTGGGCGCAGGTCGAGGGTCGACTTGTCGCCATGCTCGAGGGAGTGGCGTCCGATCTCCGCCTCGACCTGCTCAATGAGGCGACGCAGGCCTGGGTCGAGCTCGAATACCACCGGAAACCACACTCCGAAACTGGCCAGACTCCGCTCGCGAGATTCCTCGCCGGGCCTGACCTGCTGCGTCCGAGTCCGTCGACCGACGCACTTCGCGTGGCGTTCACGACCGAGCAGATTCGCACGCAGCGTCGCTCCGACGGCACGGTCACGGTGGCCGGCGTCCGCTTCGAAGTGCCCGCACGCTTTGCGCACCTGCCTCGACTCGTCATCCGATTCGCCAGGTGGGATCTGTCCTCGCTGCTCGTATGCGATCGCCGCACAGGCTCGGTGCTCGCCAAACTCTATCCGCTCGACAAGGCTCGCAACGCCGACGCCGTGCGGCGCGTGCGTGCCACCACGCCGAGCACGGCACCATTGCCGCCCGCTGTTGGCGTGGCGCCTCTGCTCGATTCGCTCCTGCGCGAGTACCGCGCAACCGGCCTCCCGCCGGCGTACTTGCCGACCACTGACTCGACACAGGAGAAGGAATGATGACGAAGAAACTGCAGCAGATCTACGGCCTCAAGTGGAATCCCTTCGCGCCCGATGTCCCGACCGACGCGCTCCTCGCGACGCCCCGCATCGACAGCTTCACGTGGCGCGTCGAGCAATTGGCCCGCGACGGGGGCTTCGCCGCCGTCATGGGCGAGCCAGGCACCGGCAAGTCCGTGACGCTGCGCCTGCTTGCGGCGCGGCTCGCCGCGCTGCGCGATGTCGTGGTCGGCGTGCTCACGCGACCGCAGGCCGGCCTTGCGGATTTCTACCGTGAGATCGGTCATCTGTTTGGCGTGCCGCTCAGCCCGCACAATCGGTGGGCCGGCTCGAAAGCCCTGCGCGACACGTGGCTCGCGCACATCGAAGCCGCACTGTTTCGCCCCGTGCTCCTCATCGATGAATGGTGAGCGATCAGAAATGTGAAGTTGCAGCCGCCGCCCCGGGGTGGTTGAAGGCACTCGGGCAGCTGCTACTCCACATTACGGATCGCGTCCCTCAGAGGCTTTCCAGCCATTCCAGCACGGAAGCGTCCGTACGCCACAGCGCCGCTCCAGTCGCACCAAAGTCCGTCGGCCGGGCCTGCTCGATCGCTTTGCGCTTCATCTCGAGATCGACGCTCGCGTAGCGATTGGTCGTCGTGACACTGGCGTGGCCGAGCCAGTGGCTGATGGTCGTGATGTCGACGCCCGCGCGAAGCAGGTGGACCGCGGCACTGTGCCGCATGCTGTGCGGGTGCAGTCGTTTGGCCTTCAGCGACGGTGTTTCGACGGTGGCCCGGGCGCAGTATTTCGCCAGGAGGTACCGCACGCCGAACCGCGTGAGACGGCCGCCGCGATGATTGCGAAAGACCGGCTGATCGAGTGCCAGGTCACGACCGCGTTCAGCGAGCAACGCGCGGAGGATCTCGGCTGTCTGCGGCCACAACGGACACCATCGCTCCTTGCGACCCTTGCCGTACAGCCGGACCTGCGGCAGCGCCTCCACATGAAGGTCGCCCACGGACAGGTCGACGGTCTCCTGAACGCGAGCACCCGTGTTGAACATGGTCGCGAGCAGTGCATAGTCGCGACGCCCGTCGGGCATCGCCCGATCCACGCTCGCCAGGAGCGCCTCGACTTCGTGGTAGTCGAAATACTCGATGGGACGGGATCGGCTCCGCTTGAATGGCACCGCCAGCACGCGTTGACAGTGCTCGAGCCACGCGGGCTCCTCGGTGGCGCAGTACCGGAAGAACGCGTGAATCGCGGCCAGCCGGACATTGCGCGTCCCGACGGCGTTGTGTCGGGCGGTTTCCAACTGCTGCAGGAAGGCGAGAACGTCTGGGGGGCCGAGATCTTCCAGGTCGAGTTGACTCACGGGTCGTCGTCGCCGCTCGGCCACAAAGCGGAGCAGCAACACCAGACTGTCACGATAGCTGAGAACGGTATGGGGACTACTTCCTCGGACGCGAGGGAGATGATCAGCGAAAAACCCGCGGAGCGCGCGGCCAAGGGCGTTAGGGCCTGGCGTGTTCATCGCGCACCTGCCGTCGCCGCGCGCGTGATGAGTGCACCACACGCGTCCGCAAACCGTGTACTGGCGGCTGCCGTGAGGGGTTCGACGAATTGCAGGTAGTACGAGGTCGACTCGATGGACACATGCCCCATGTACGTGGCCAACAACGGCAATTTCGTCTGGACGTCAATCCCGCCCTGGTACCAGCGGAGCAGAACGGTCAGCGCGAAGCTGTGCCGAAAATCGTGCGCGCGTGGAAGGGCGCCAGTCGCCGTCCGGATGCCAGCGCGTTGGAAGAGTATCCGAAGGGTATGGCCCAAGCCTCCGCCGCTGTACCCCCGGGGCGAAGGGCTGCGATTCCACAGCAACGCGCTCTCCGGCTCGACCGGAAGCCGCTGACGGCGCCGAGCCTCCACAAGAGCCTCGATTTCCCGGGCCGTTCCCATCGAGACGGGGAGCAGCCGTGATTTGTGAAACTTCGATGCTCGGATCAACAGGGTCTGCGCCCGAGAGTCGTAATCGCCCACGGTGAGTCGCGTGACTTCGCGGCGACGCAGCCCGGTCGTGTACAACAGCACCACCGCCAAGCGGAGATTCTCAGGGCAGACGGGTGAATTCTCGGTGCGGGTTCGTCCGCATGCGGCGGCGAGCAGTCGGACCACTTCGGCTTCGGTGAAGAGATGAGGCCGGACCCGTTGGTGCTCGGGGGGAAACAGGCGTAGATCCGGGACGAAGCAGTCTGGCTCGCGACGGTGACGGTATAGACACAGATTGCGGACCGTCCGCATCCAGGCCCGCCGGCAGCCCGAGGCCAGGTGCGCCAAGCTGACACACCACGCGGCAAAGGTCTCGGCGGTCAGATCCAGGCGCCGGGCGACCAGGAAACGGTCGAGATGGACCAGCATCCGTTCTTCCGAGGCGTACTGACGCCCGAGGGCGCGCTTGAGCGTCAGATAGCTGCGGATGGAGGGGGCCAAGACGGAGCGAGGCGTCGGGGTCATGACGCCACCTCCGCCTGGTGATCGTGTAACGCGTCAGCCGGCGGATTCAGTGCGACCTCGCGCAGGTCTTCCACGCCCAAGCGAATATAGACGCACGTGCTTTCCAAGCGTCGATGACCCAGCAGGTCGCCAATGGTTTTTAGCGGGAGGCCCGATCGCAGCAGGTACACGGCGTACGAATGCCGCAGGCAGTGGACGCCCCAGAACGGGATCCTCAGGCCACTCCGCGTCGACCAGTGCTGGAAGATCATCGACACGGCGGTCGGCTTGAGCGCGCGTGTTGGGGTACGCTGTCGAAGAAAGAGGTGTCGACAGGTCGGGGGCGGATCGCCGTGAAAGCGGACACGCTGTCGGCGTACGCCCAATACCGGGCGTCCGCGTCGCAAGTAGTCGAGAAGGGCGGCGCCCACCTCGTCGGTCAGCGGCAGCCACAGGGCGCCCCGTGTCTTCTGCTGCGGAATGCGGAGGCGGCCGGCCCGCCACTCGACATCGTCAAGAGTGAGGGCGACGATCTCACAGGCCCGCAGCCCGTACGTTGCGATGAGCAGCAAGATCGCGTAGTCACGACGCCCCATCGCGGTCGTGCGATCGATGGTCTTCAGCAACCCCCGGACCGTTTCCCATGGCAAGGCGCGCGGCAGCTGCTCACCGCGATAGACCCGAGGCGTGTCGATCTGCCACTCCAGCCCGACGGGTATCTCGCCGCAGGACGCCAAGTACCGCAGAAACCCACGGAGGTGGGCGACGACATGCTGCAGTGAGGCACGCGTCTGTCGTGGGCCGACGGCACACAGAAAGCGTTCGAGATCGAGGGCGGTCAGCGCCTCCAGGCGTCTCGGGGCTTTGCCGTAGCCGAGATGCGTCAGAAACTCGGTGACCGTGCGTCGATGATTGCGATACGTCGAACGCGCAACGCCTCGCACCTCCTGCAAGTACACCGTATACGCCGCAATGCGTTCCCCGAGTGCGGTCAACGGCGGTGGTGAATACACCGACACCTCGGTCTCGCAATAGCGGTCCAGCTGACGTACTAAGACCATGAGGTTCGGATCGACTGCGGCGCGTTTCGGCAGACACGCCCGCAGCCGAGCCTGTGTGAGATCGCCAAGGCTCCGCACGTCGCGTCGCTGCAACTGGCGCGCGAGTCGAGGTGCCGCCTTGAAGTGCTCCTGCAAGCGTTCCGTGGAGTACCCCTGCTTCACCAGCCAGACGCCGTACCCCTCCAATATGGGACCGATGATCGGCAGCGACGTGTACCGATCGTGGGTCGTGGGAAACAACTCGAGCAACATCGGACCTCCTTCTCTCGTGCCCCAGCTGGCACGAGGTCCGATGCTACTCAAAGTAAAGTAATGTGGAGAACCTGAGCGGGAAGAGATGGAGCGGCGCAGGGCTTGAGATGCGACTTCACATTTCTGATCGCTCACCATTCGTCGACAAATGTGAAGCTCCACATTTATCGATGAAGCGCAGGACGTGCGCACCGATGTCCTCAATGAGCTGCGCCTGCTGGCGAGCGCCGAGCTCGACTCGCGCGTCATCCTGACCGTCGTCCTCTCTGGCGACCGCCGCCTGCAGGAGCGCCTCCGTGAGATCGACCTCCTCCCGCTCGACAGCCGCATCCGCGTCAGGCTCGTGCTCGACGGCGCGTCCCGTGACGATCTGGCGCAGTGTCTCAGGCACGCCCTGGAGAAGGCCGGTAACCCGCGGCTCCTGACGCCCGGTCTGCTCGATACGCTCACCGATCATGCCGGCGGCAATCACCGCACGCTGATGGCCCACGCGCACGAATTGCTCCTGGCCGGCATGGAGCGCGACGTCGCCCAGCTCGACGAGAAGCTCTTCTTCGAGCTCTTCACCCAGACGCCAGCCGAGCGGCCTCGCGCGCGGGCAGGTCGATCGCGATGACGACCTTGCCCGTCGCCCGCGCGTGCGATCTGCCGCTCTGTCCGCCGGAGCACCGCTGGCTCGTCCAGGACCTCTGGGCCGATGAAGCGGTCGGCATCATTGATGGCGAGCCCAAGTGCGGCAAGAGCTTTCTCGCGCTCGACCTGCTGGTCGCCGTCGCTGCCGGCGTCCCCTGCCTGCGCCGATTCGCTCCCGCACGTCGAGGGCCAGTCCTCCTCTACGCGGCCGAGGACGCGTTGCACCTCGTACGCACGCGCCTCGATGGCATCTGCCTCGCTGCTGGGGTCACGCTCGCCGAGCTGCCCATTCACGTGATTACCGCGCCCAGCTTGCGCCTCGACCTCCCCGAAGACCGGGCGCACCTGCAGGCCACCGTCGACAGCCTGCGCCCGATGCTGCTCGTCCTCGACCCCTTCGTCCGGCTTCATCGCATCGACGAAAACGCCTCGTCCGAGGTCGCGCCCTTGCTCGCGTACCTGCGCGACCTCCAACAGCGCTTCGCGCTTGCCGTCGCGCTCGTGCACCACGCCCGCAAGGGCGGCCACGCGCTTCGCGCGGGACAGGCCTTGCGCGGCAGCTCCGAGTTTCATGCCTGGGGTGACTCCAATCTCTATCTCCGCCGCGTCGATGACCGCCTGCTCCTCAGCATCGGCATCGCGCCGCGCCCTCGCAGACCAACTTGCCGCTCGCTCTGCGAACCAACGGTGACGCCCTCGCCTTGGAGATTCTCGACGCGGCATCCCGATCTTCTCGACTCCCACGCTCTCCAATCGACAGGATCGAAGACGTCCTCGTGCACATCGACCGGCCGCTCACGCTCACCGAGCTTCGTCACTCCTGCCACATCCGCACCGCCCATGTCTGCCAGGCGCTCGCCACGCTCACCGCTCAGGGCCGCGTCCGCAAAACCACCTCCGGGTATCAGCTCACCGAATAGTGTTTCCCACCGCCGTTTCCCGCCGCCTCTTAACAGGGCTGCGGAAACGGAAACAGGTAACGCGGCACTCGTCGATGTCCGTTGGCCGTGGCCAAAGGCGAAGCCTTTGACGCCAGTGCCGAACAGCCCCGCCGAGGAGTCGTGTCAAGGGTCGCCGCAGGCGACGAGCGCAGCGAGCTTGCCCTTGATTCGGCTCCTCGGCAGGGCTATCTGCCGCAATGAAATTGTCGGGAGACACAGTCAGGAAGGTCGTCCATCGAAAAGCTCGGCTGCACCGCCATCAGAAAGCGTGCACGCGCTCATGCCCGCAGCGCCGCGGCTCGCTCATTCGCGGGGCGTCTTGCAACCGCAACTGGCGCGCAGCCAACAGGAAGCGCGCAAAGCACTCCCGGGCTGGTTTGCGCAGACTGGTTTGCGCAGGACTGGTTTGCGCAGTACGCGCCAAAGGGCGGCTCCTGCCGCCCTTCCCCTGGTTCGCCACGCCTGGCCCTGAGCCATATGCCGTAAGCCCTAAGCCTTTTTCTCCTCCGCGAGCTCTCTATCCACCGCCCCCAGATCCGGCTCCGGTCCCTCCGGCGCCCGGCCCGCGCTCACAGCCTCTCCCGGACTCCCGAAATCAAACGCCCACCCGCGCCAGCCGCACTCCGGGCACCGGAACGGCGCCTTCCCAGTCAGCCGGCGGCGCAGGCGTTCCAGGCCGCTTCGCGTCCGCGACCGGTGCACGCGTTTCGAGTAGCAGTTGGGACAGCTATCCAACACACCCCCTAACGGTTACGTCAAACCCAGTCCGGGAGTGGTCTTCGCTCCGGGAGTGGTCTTCGCTCAAACCCAGTCCGGGAGTGGTCTTCGCTGGAAACTCGTACCCGCAAGGCCTGAACTTCGTGGTGTCGCCGGGGGGCGACCCGGCCCATGTTCGGCGGTTCGGCGGGTTGGAGGTGCGCGTGGTGACGCCGGCGGGCCTGGCGTGAGCCGCGTCCTCGGATGGGACGGCACGCGCCACCGAGGAGCCGTCTCATTCCCATTTCACTCGCTCGAGCAGCTTCACGAAGTTGCGCTTCGGCTTGTGCGCCGCGCGCACGGACTCCAGGAACTCCGCGAAGTCGGTCCCTCGCGCCAAACGGGCCATCAGCTCTCGGACCTTGCGGAGCAGGGCAACGGCCGCGCGATACGCCTCGTTGTTTTTCCGGTCGAGCGTGAGCTGCACCTGCCGTTGATAGATGGGCAGGGCATCCTCCGGATGGTTCTTCTCACGCTTGCGAGCCAGGTCCATCCAGAGGTCATTCGAGCAGCCGCCCTCCATGGCCTCTCGCCACGCAGCCTCCACGTCTTTCTCCCAAAGGAAGATCGTCACCAGCTCGGAATGGTCCGCGCGCGCCGCCCATGCCCGTTGATTTCTCCGCACATCAGCCTTCGCCTTGGCGATTCGATCGCGCAGGAAGGCGAGTCCCTTCTCCCGCCACGCGGGCCACTGCCCCATCCGGTCGGCGTGACCCTTCAGGTTCCGATACTGATCCAGCCCGGCCGTCTCACAGAACCCGGCCCAGACAAGCGCCATGGCCTCGTCATGGCGCTTGCGTCGATGGTACTCGGCGGCGAGAAACTCGCGCAGCCTGGAGTCGGTCCGCTGCGGGAAGGTCTTCACTCCGCGCTCCGCCCATTCGAGCGCCTGGTCGTGCCTGGCGGCTTGCTTGTAGGTCTCGGCGATCCGGAGATAGGCGTAGGGCAGGGAGAGATCGCGCTTCATGACCGCGACAACCGCTTCGACGTCACCTGTTCGGCGGGCCAGGGTCTCCACGATGTGGGTGATTCGAAAACGTCTGCCATACTTGCCAGGATCGTCGCGGCCGGGTCCCACGGCCGGAACCCGCGCCCACTCGGCTCCCGCCAGCCTGCGGTACACGGACAGCCCCTTCTCGCCGAGGACGCCCGCGTACGTCTCCGCCGCGCCGAAGAAGGTGTCCCAGGCTGTCTGCAGTTCCCACTCGAAGAGCCGCTTCGCCAGCGCTTCCGGGTCGGGTCTGGCCTTCCTGCACGCTTTCAGGTGAAGCTCCTGCAGATGTTCGAGGATTCCGCCCATGTACCCGTCGGAGTCGTCGACCGACCCCATTGCCTCCTCGACCGCGGCAAGGGCGTGTTCCGTGAGCTCGATCACTTCCGCAGCGTGGCCTTCCTTCAGCAGGTCTTCCACCGAATCGATCACATCGTCGATGCCTCGCGCGTAGTCGTGCACCTCCCCGTATTCGACGAAGTCGCCAAGGTTGACCGCGCTGTCGATGGCCTGGCGATAGGTGGCCACGTCGAGGCCCCTCCGGCCTCCTTTCGCCGCCTTCATGAGCAGCCGCTGGCGCAGGCGGTCGTCCTCCGTTGCCTGTCCCATGAGCATCTCGACGAGCGCATTCTTGTCCTGTCGGGCCAGATCGGCGCGGACGTCGTCCAGCGTCACGGCCGGCTTCGCGTGCGTTCTTC
>Ga0315282_10013383_pt1 | contig 12380 bp, 12 predicted proteins | sample YL17G07_20_MG_FD_203693 | JGI IMG/M metagenome (GOLD analysis project Ga0315282, IMG submission 203693) | Sediment microbial communities from Yellowstone Lake, YNP, Wyoming, USA - YL17G07_20 | ecosystem: Environmental > Aquatic > Freshwater > Lake > Sediment | place: USA: Wyoming | collected... | reverse complement strand
CACTGACTTGATCAGCGTTGGGTCCAGCACCACGACTATGTCCGGATGGTATATCTGCTGTCTAATGCGGATGAACTCTTCTGCTATCCGTGTGAAGGCAGCTACTGGAGCGCCTCTTCTCTCTGGTCCGAATGCGCCAAATGCCTGAGAGTACTTTTTATCGTTGAATGCAGCAGAGGCCAGAAGCGCGGAAGCCGTCACCGCTCCCTGGCCGCCTCGGCCGTGAAACCTTATTTCCAGCATGAATCTGGTTTAGACAACAAGGGTTTTTAAATACTGCGTTCGACGAATGGCGTATCGTCGTTAAGCGTCGTAATCGCGTATAGTGTTTTTAAATAATTTTTGCCCACATTAGCTTTATAAACCCAGTTCCGAAATATTATAGTGGTCTTATGGACGCCCTTCTTTATTCAATCATAAGCACAACAATAGTCAGTTTAATCTCTCTTGTCGGGATAGTCACGGTGCTCATGAATGAAAAGACGTTCAAAAAAATACTACTCGTCCTTGTCGCTTTCGCGGCCGGAGCCTTGCTTGGCGGAGCTTTCTTCCATCTCCTGCCCGAGGCATTAGAGATCTCATTCAGTCTCGATATATTTGTGCTTGTGATAGTCGGGTTCTGCATATTCTTTATCCTGGAAAAAGTACTGTACTGGCGCCACTGCCATGACAAGGAGTGCGAGGTCCACGTGTTCACCTACCTTATCCTTGTCGGAGACTCAATCCACAACTTCATCGACGGCCTTGTGATAGTCTCTGCTTTCATAATAAACAGCGCAGTGGGAATAGCGACCACGATAGCTGTAATCTCCCATGAAATACCTCAGGAGCTCGGCGACTTCTCTATCCTGGTCTATGGCGGTTTCGGGAAGAGAAAGGCGCTGATTTTCAATTTCCTCTCCGCCCTACTCGCTGTGTTAGGCGCTCTTGTCGGCTATTTCGTCTTCAGCTATGTCGACAACTTCAGCCTCTACCTTCTCCCGGTCGCAGCTGGCGGCTTTATCTACATCGCGAGCTCTGACTTGGTGCCGGAGCTCCACAAGGAAACGGGCAAAAAGCGCTCACTCGTGTCCTTTGCCTTTTTCCTAATCGGCATAGCTTTCATGTACCTCACGAGGGTGTTGACTGCATAAAAACAGAAAAGCATTAAAATAGATGCGTGGCTAATATAGCAAAGCAAAGGGACGTTTCTAGCAAGTGACCATGATGAGAAAAATAGTGCTGTTGTTCTTGTTGTTCTTGGCAGTGTCTTTCGCGCAGAACAAGACCTGCGTCTATTTCTTCTATGGCGATGGCTGCCCTGCCTGCGCATTGACTCATCCGGTGATAGAGGGTCTGGAGGCAAAATATCCCAATCTAGAGGTTCACCGTTTCGAGATCTACAAGGACCAAGCCAATGCCAATCTGCTTATCCAGTTCTACAATGGCCATAATATCTCGAGAGACAATTGGAGGATTCCCGCTGTCTTTATTGACCACAAATACTTCATAGGCTACAACCCGATAAAGGACTACCTGGAAAACGAGATAACGAGCTATCCTAATGGGGTTGCCTGTCCTATCGCCCAGTCGAACGCTACAGGCGTCTCCCATCCGCCTACTGGCTCTGAGATAACACAGCTGAGTCCCTTAGTCCTATTGGGCACTGTAACTGGAGCTGCGCTTGTCGACTCAATCAACCCCTGCGCAATCACTGTCCTCCTAATCCTTCTGACTTCGATACTCATCAACGCCAGGGGAAGGGGCCTGCTCAAGATAGGTTTCTCATTTATCCTTTCCGTATACATAGCCTATTTCCTGATGGGGCTAGGCCTGTTATCGTTCCTTCAGGTGAGCGGACTGTCCTACTGGTTCTATCAGGTGATAGCGCTCTTCGCAATCGTCTTGGGTCTTCTCAATCTGAAAGACTACTTCTGGTACAAAAAGGGCGCGTTTGCCGTGGAAATCCCTGTGTCCTGGAAGCCGACATTAGGGAGAGTCCTGAAGTCTGCAGTGACCCCGTTAGGGGCGTTCATAATAGGGTTCTTCGTGTCCCTTGTCGAGCTCCCCTGCACCGGCGGACCTTACTTCTTCACGTTAGGCCTGCTCGCGCAAAACGTGGAGATGGTCCTGGCCATACCCCTGCTGCTCTACTACAACCTGATATTCGTGCTGCCTCTCGTGATAATAACGCTGGCTCTCTGGAAAGGGGTTACGACAGCTGAGGAGGCCAAGGAGTGGAAAGACAGGAACAAGAAGAGGATGCACCTGATTACCGGCATAGTCCTGATCCTGCTCGGCCTTGTTATCCTCTTCTACCAGCTCTGATAAGTTTTTATTCAAACGAGTTTACAAAATAAAAGAGGATTGAAATTTTCATGGTAGAGGAATTTAACATCACGAAGGCTTTTCTGGAGGGGGTCAAGGGCAAGGAGCCTAACGACAAAATAAAGAGAAAAACGGCAGACGACTATTTCATGGACATAGCGCACATGGTCTCCACGCGATCCACTTGCAGGAGGCACAACGTAGGCTCGATAATAGTCAGGGGGAAGCAGATAGTTTCCACAGGCTACAATGGGGCGGCGAGAGGGATGAAAGACTGCCTGGAACTAGGCTGCTTACGGGACCAGCTGGGCATTCCATCGGGCACGAGACACGAGATATGCAGGGCAGTCCACGCCGAGCAGAACGCCATCATCCAAGCGGCTTTGCACGGAATCTCCATTGAGAACACGACGATGTACTCCACAATCAACCCCTGCATAGTCTGCGCTAAGATGATGGTCAACGCTGGAATCAAGCGGCTTATCTATGAGGGGAATTACCCGGATATGACGGGGATAAAATTCCTCGAACAGGCCGGAATTAAAGTCATCAACTACAAAACAGACAGGCTCGGCAGGCACACTACAGAAAAATACTGAGCGCGGACGGCTACAAGAATTAAAGACTGCTGACTATTTCTTCTTCGGTTTGGCTGCTTCTTTCAGGACATAAAGGAAGATAGCTATGAACAACAGCCATAGAGGGTAGTCGAAAGCCATTTTCCCTTGATAGTAAGCACCATAGTAGACGCCGAGCACAAAGACTATCAAAGTGTAGATTATGAAGAACGAGACGAAATCACCTATCTTGTCAAAAATATCGTTTAGCGCGTCTCCTATTACTCCCATGCTATCAATTATTTCTAAACCGCTATAAATAAAAACCTATTCCTTTACCAGGATTATGAACTTCTTGGTCCTCTTCTTTATCTCGGGATAGTCGACGGCGATGGTCACCCTGAAACCCGCTCTCTTGAACTCTTTCGCAACCAGCTCGAACTCTCTTTCAGTCTTGGGATAGAACTGGACAACCGCTCTCTTCTTCAGGACACGATAGAACTCCCGCGCTATCTTCGAGTACTTGCCCAGAACATCATTATAACTTTTTCCGTAGACCCATTGCAGAGATGATATAGAGATTAACGCGTCAAACGCCCTGTCCTTGAACGGGAGTTTTGTGAAGTCCGCTCTCCTGACCTTGAGCCCCTTCCTTTTGGCTATTTCCAACATCGGCTGAGATAGGTCTATTCCAACTGCGTCAAAACCTTTTTCCTCCAATACCTCTAGCGACAGTCCTGTGCCACATCCTACATCCAAGACCTTCCCGCTCTTCAACCCGAGCAATTCTATCGCTCTTTCGGTTAGCTCGCGCTGGACCTTCCTCATCCTAGGACTATGGTCGTAATGCTCTGCCGCATCTTTCGAGAAATAGGTCTCCGGAATTACGTAAAACTCTTCCATGATAGTATTTGGAAGCAAGTGGTTAAAAAATTAGGGCTGTACTTGGTTCAGCTTCTGTTTCAGCTCGCAATTCTCCTGTCTTATCCTCTCGAGCTCTTTTAACAGACCACTGCTGTTGTTCAGTTCGTTCAGCAGCATGGTCGCTTCGCCTAGCTTTTTGTAGAAGTCCACCAGCTTGTTCTGCCAATCGAAATAGGCAAAATCCTGCTCTGTGGGCTTGGATGTCGTCATGTCTAGGCTGGGCGGCTCCATTTCTTTGGACGGGTCGAAAAACAGCGCCTCTCTGTCCGCTCTATTCTGCGCCTGCATCTTTCTTGCTTCTGCTATCCTCTCTTTCGCTTCACAGTCGTACTTCTTTATAATCTCTGTTATCAAAGCCAATGCGCTCACCGTTGTGCTATAAAAAACAGATATCGCCTTATAAATTTTGTGGTTTTTCCGGATGAAAAGTTCGTGTATTTTGAGAATAAGCGAATCATTCAGTAAATTCTTCGAGCATGTCGCTTGGCTTTTCCAGATAAGGCTCTATGTCCCTCTCGACCGCGTTCTCGAGGGAGTTCTTTATCCCATAGGCATAGCCGAACTTGTCCAGAACTTTCATCGAGTGGAGCTTGTGTATCTCCGCCTCGGCCGCTTTCCCGGCTACAAAGACTACGTCCTCTATGTGGCACTGGCCGTTCTTGAGCATGAACTCGAGCGCCTTGACCAGGTTCTTCTTTGCCGGCGACTCTGCTATCGTCTGTTTCAGGGATTTGACAAAGACTCTTCCGTCTTCGTGGGCCAGTATATAGGAAGGCTCGTTGCATTTCTGGCAGAACTTCCAGTCGTTGAAGGCCTCCGTCTTATATATGACCTTCAGGGCCGCTCCGCACTCAGGGCAAAATACGGTTTTCATCGCTAAGATAAGGGAAAGTTTATTTAAAAGCATTTTGGTAAGAATAAGTATGCCCTTTTCAACAGCAATTTATGGCTCTTGGAGAAAGAAGCAGCTCCAAAAGTACTCTGATTTGTTTCCACGGATAAGGGGGCACATCAAGGCAAGACCGACTCTGCTCGATGTAGGCATAGGCAAAGCCTGGTTTGAGGATTTCTTGCGGAAGAAAGGCGTTAGGCCAAGAGAGATAATAGGCATAGATGTCGATGAAAGAATGACCCTGCCGCAGAAAAGGGGGATAACCTACTTCATAACAGATAACTTCAACACAAAAAAGAAGTTTGACTTTGTGGTCTGTTTCGACACTCTCCATCTCATAAAAGACCCGAAAAGGGTAGCGGACTACTCCAACAGCCTTGTGCTAATCTCTCTGCCGCTCAGGTTCAAGGACAAGCTCGACGTTTTCAAAGACAGGAGAATAGTGGCGCAAGGTGAGATAGGTAAGGAGGAAAAGGATTACTTCATTCTGATAAAAAATTATAAACCAAGACGTACAAAAACATAGCACTGGCGGTTTTATGGCTTACGACCACACAGCAGTTGAAAAGAAATGGCAGAAGAGATGGGAAGATGCTAGACTTGGTGAGGCTGAGCCGGACGGTAGGAAAAAGTTCTTCATGATTTTTGCGTATCCCGGTGTTTCTGGCTATCTGCACGTGGGCCATATGAGAGGGTACACCTACAACGATGTGATATGCAGGTACAAGAGGATGCAGGGCTATAACGTCCTGTTCCCCGTAGGAACGCATGCCAGCGGCAACATGGCTTATGCTTTTGCTAGGAGAGTCGAGAGGCAGGATCCTGGTTTTATCGAGAACCTTAGAGCTAACGGCTGTCCAGAAGACGAGATAGAGAAACTGAAAGATGTAAATGAGGTTGTTAGGTTTTTCAACGAGGTCTTTGTCAACGAGTATTGGAAGAAGTTCGGATTTCTTTGCGACTGGAGGAGATTTACGACTACCATCTATCCAGACTACAACAAGTTCATAGAATGGCAGTTCAAGAAGCTTAAGGAAAAAAACCTATTAGTCCAAAAACCATATTATGCTACCTTCTGCGTTAACTGCGGACCGATAGCAGTTGACGCGTCCCAGACAGACATACTGAAAGGCGGCCAGGCAGAGCAGCAGGAGTTCACGCTTCTCAAGTTCAAGTACGATGACAAGTATCTAGTTGCGGCGACGCTCAGGCCAGAAACAGTCTATGGCCAGACCAATCTATGGGTAGACCCTAATGTCACTTATGTCGAGGCAAAGATAGGACAGGAGACATGGATAGTCAGCAAGGAGTGCGCAGAGAAGCTCAAGTACCAGAAAGAGGGCGTGGGGGTTGTTGGAGAGGTCAGTGGGAAAGACCTAATTGGAAAATACTGTACTGCGCCGGGAATAGGGCGAGATATCATAATACTGCCTTCGAAGTTCTGCGACCCGAAGATAGGGACGGGGATTGTCACGTCAGTTCCGTCAGACGCGCCTTATGACTGGATGGGACTGGTAGATCTGATGAATGATGACGTGATGTGCAAGCGATACGGTCTGGACCCGGCCAAGATAAAGGCGATTGGGGTCATCCCTATCATAGTCACGAAAGAGTTTGGTGACAAGGCCGCGCTGAAAATATGCGAGGACCTGGCTATCAAGGACCAGACAGACCCTAAGCTGGAAGAGGCTACCAAGATAATCTATAAGGCTGGCTATCACACCGGCAGGATGAAAGAGGTCTGCGAGGAGTTTGCTGGCATGTCTGTCGCTGAGGCGAAAGACAAGGTCAAGGAAAAATTAGTCTCTTCCGGCGAGGCTGACACGATGCAGGAACTTTCTGAAGAAGTGATCTGTCGCTGTGGCAGTCCTGTGATAATAAAAAGGGTTGAAGATCAGTGGTTCATAAAGTATTCGGATGAAAAACTGAAAGAGAATATGAAAGAGCATATCAAGACTATGAGCATCTATCCGAACGAGTACAAGGATAACCTGCCTTCGGTGATTGACTGGTACAAGGACAGGCCGTGCGTGAGGATGGGGAAATGGTTAGGGACTAGATTCCCTTTTGATGACAAGTGGATAATAGAGCCGATAGCTGATTCTACCCTGTATCCCGCCTACTATATCGTGTCAAAATATGCGAATGACAAAAAGATTAAACCAGAGGAATTGACTGAAGAATTTTTTGATTATGTCTTTCTCGGCAAAGGCTCTCCCAAGAACGAGCTCTGGCAGAAGATTAGGAAAGACTTTGAGTACTGGTATCCGCTCGACATAAACCTTGGCGGAAAGGAGCATCAGACAGTGCACTTCCCTGTCTTCTTGATGAACCATGTCGGCGTGATGAACAAGCGCGACTGGCCGAGAGGGGTTTTTGTCAACTGGTGGGTGACGATGCCCGGCGGAAAGATATCCAAGTCGAAGGGCGGGGCTGAGCCTATCCCTGATTTAGCGCAGAAATACTCGGTTGATGGGATGAGGCTGTACTATTGTCACATAGGCAGTCCTTTTGTGGATATAATGTGGGACACGAAGGCTGCCATGTCCTATCGAAACCAGATAGAGCGTCTGTACAATGCGGCCTCTGCTCTCCTGGAGAAGAACGGTCCTAAGAAGAGCATAGACGCCTGGCTCCTGTCCCGCTTCCACACCAGACTAAAGAAAGCGGGCGAAGAAATGGAGAAGCTGAACCTCAAGGCACCGATAGACCTGATGCTGTTCGAGTTCCTTAACGACCTTGCCTGGTACCAGAAGAGGGGCGGAGAGAACAGAGAGATGATACAGACGGTTCTAGACGCATGGCTGAGAGTCCTGGCGCCTTTCATACCACACGTCTGCGAGGAAGTATGGGAGAAGTTCAGGAAAGGTTTCATATCTACCGCGCAGTGGCCTGAGGCAGACGAGTCAAAGATGGACCAGATAGTCGAACTCATGGAGAACGTTGTTATTGGACTAGAGGCGGATATAAAGAAAGTGATAGAGCTGGCCAAGATAACGCCGAAGAAGGTGTCTATCTTTGTCGCTCCTGAGTGGAAGAGAGCTGTCTATGGTAGAGCAAAGGATATCAAGAACTCTAATTTGCTCATGAAGCAGGTTATGGCTGACCCCGAGGTAAAGAAGTATGGGCAGGAGGCGGCTAGTTTTGTCCAGTATCTCGCCAAGCACGCGCAAGAGCTGTCGCCTTCCATCCTCTCTGCTTCTGAAGAGATCAAGGCGCTGGAAGAAGGAAAGGACTATCTCAAAGAACAGTTCAAGGCAGAGATAACAATAGAGAATGCGGAGAAGAGCGCTAACGCCAAGGCCAAGAGCGCTGTTCCTCTAAAACCGGCTATTTTTGTGGAATAAAAAGGTTATGTGGGTTCAGTTTGCAGGCTACTGGAACAAAAAGGAATAAATATATCGGCGATACATAAGTTTATATGCCTGAATACAAACTAAAATTCAAGGATTTGAATAAGTCTCCTTTTGCGCTCGGTTATGATGATGCGCGGATTGTTTCGCGCCATTGTAAGTTTCTTGCTAATGAAGTCGACATAACGTCGTCTTTGTCAGATAAAATTAAACTAAAGCAGCCGTTTCTATCCGCTGCCATGGATACGGTGACTGAATCAGCGATGGCAATTCAGATGGCACTGAACGGCGGGCTCGGTGTCATACATAAGTCCCTGTCACCAGAGCAACAGGTCTTAGAAGTTAAGAAAGTCAAAAGGTTCGAAAGCGGTTTTATTTTGGACCCCCTAACTGTCAAGCCAGAGGACAGCATAGCGAAGGTAGTTGAGATAAAGAATAGCCTTGGCTATAAGAGTATACCGGTCACTGACGACGGCAAGCCGAACGGCAAGCTTGTTGGGATGATAAGCGATAAAGACTACTCTATTCTCAAGCACGACAAGACGCTGGTCGCGAACAGAATGACCCCTCTGGGCGAACTGCTGACAGCGCCATTCGGCATAAGCCTTAACGAAGCGAATGATGCTCTGCTCGAAAGCAAAAAAGGAAAGCTACTGCTCATTGATAAGCAGGGATATTTAAGGGCGATGGTAACAAGAACGGATATCGAGAAGAACAATGAGTATCCATTAGCAACTAAAGACAAACATAAACACTTGTGCGTCGGTGCAGCAATTGGCGGCCCTGGATTAGATATCGACAAAAGAGTTCCGCTGCTCGTCGAGAACGGCACCGATGTGCTGTTCATCGACACGGCGCAGGCGCATTCTGAAGGCGTCAGGTCTGCCGTCAAATATCTGAAAGACCACCTGTCAAGTTATCCAGAGGTCGGCTGGGTTGTTGGCAATATCGATAATACCGAATCCGCGGAATTTGTTTTTAGCACGCTTGAGGCGCAATGCGCCAAGGTCGGCATCGGACCCGGTTCGATATGCACCACTGCAAACGTTACGGGCGCAGGCATTCCGCAGCTGACCGCTGTTTATGAATGCGCGCAGGTTGCACGCCAGTATAACGGAAAAATTATCGCAGACGGCGGTTTCGGTGATGACACCGGGAACATCGTCAAGGCGTTTCTAGCTGGTGCAGATGCAATAATGAGTGGCAGCTTCTTCGCAGGGACGGAGGAGTGTCCGGTTGTTGACAAGACAAAATACCGCGGCATGTCCTCGCTTGATGCACTGCTGAAGGGCGGCTCAAGCAGGTATTACCAGGAAAACCTCAAAAAGGAAGACTTGGTTGTGCAGGGAATTGAAAAAAAGGTCGAGTACAAGGGACCTGTATCCAGGCAGATTACAAAACTGGCAAATGCGCTGAAATTCTCGATGGCCATCCATTGCGGCTGCAAAACGATTGGCGAGCTGCATTCCAGTGGTACTGAATTTGTCATAAAGTACCGCAAGCCGCAGAATGCACGATGAAAAGAACGTGTCTTAAATTCTCAAAAAAATGTTTGGAAAGGGGAGTTCTGGGCCCTTTCCTGGATTGCTGGGTGAGCTAATCCTCCTCTAGATTTGAATCTAAGAGTATGAGACCTTTGTGAGCTCCAGCACGAATGAAGAATAAGGTTTTAGTCAGCGCCAGAGCAAATCAGTAAATTCTCTTTGTTCCAGTCATATTGCCAACTAGACAAAACAAGTGCTTTATACTTTTGTTATCCCATCTAGCTGACATAGTACTTATTTTTAGAGTCTTTTAGTATTTAAGCTTTTTGCAAAAATTAGCGGGCCTGACGGGATTTGAACCCGCAACCTGCAGCTTAGAAGGCTGCCGCCATATCCAGGTTAGGCTACAGGCCCTTACATGCGCTCTAACGTCTTCAGGCCAATCAGGCTCAGGGCATTTCCGAGAGCATTTTTGACCGATGTGACGAGCGCCAGTCTCGCCTTCTCTATGTCTTTGTCCTCCTGTATGACTTGGTGCGCGTGATAGAAGCGGTTGAACTTGTCGGCTAGGTCGTAAGCGTAATTAGCAACAAGATAGGGTTTGAGTTGTTCTCCAGCCTGACTAACTGTCTCAGGGAATCTGGCCAAAAGGTCTATCAAATCTTTCTCTTCCTTTTCCTTTAAATAACTTACATCAAATTTGCTCTCTGTCTTCGCTTTTTTCAGTATGCTGTTAGCCCTAGCGTAAGTGTACTGCAGATAGGGGCCAGTGTCTCCATTAAAATCAAGCGCCTTCTCCCACTCAAACACGATGTTCTTCAATGCCTCTGTCTTGACGATATAATACTTAATCGCTCCTATCCCTACCGCCTCTGCTATTGCTCTCTTCTCTTTCTCAGGCAGGTCCGGGTTCTTCTTGCTAACCTCTTTGTAGGCTTTTTCAATGCCTTCATCTATCACTGCGTCTAATGGCACTGTCTCGCCCATCCTAGTCGACATCTTCTTTCCGGCAATATTCACAAAAGAAAAGAAAACTATGCTGTGCTTGTCCGTCTTCTCGCCCAAGAGGTCTAAAATAGCAATAATCTCCTCTCCCTCTACCTTGTGGTCTTCGCCTAGAACATTTATAGAGCGGTCGAACTTTTTGAATTTGTCTAGATGGAAGCAGACGTCCCTGGTCAGATAGACAGAGGTCCCATCTGCCCTCTGGAAAACAGTGCCCTCCTCTTTAGTTATTCCGTAATCGGACAAATCAAGCGAGTGAGCACCATTAGACAGTTCTTGGTGCGCTGGCAATGACTTTAGTTTTTGCGTAATCTTCTCCACGTCCTTGTTCTCTATATAATGACTCTCGAACACGAACTCGTCATAATAGAAGCCGCAGCGCTCCAACACCCCTTTCTGGCCCTTCAGACAGAGCTCGGCCACTTTCTTTACTTTCTCCAGGCTCTTCTTGTCGCCAGCCTCGCACTTCTGCAAGAGACTATTCACCTCTTTCTCCGACTCCTCATCCTCTTTGACCTTGGCGTTAGCAGGAACATACAGGAAAAAGGTCTCAAAGTCCGGCTTGTCTTTGTATTTTTTATACTTATCTATCAGTTCTTTGCTCGGCTTCATCCCCTTCTCTTTCGCCCATGCAATAATCGCTATCTGCTTCCCCACATCGTTTATGTAGTTCTGCACATGTACCGGATAGCCCAAGAACTTGTGTATCCTGACTAGAACGTCTCCTATGACCGGATTCCTGAAACGTCCTATGTGAACCGGGCCGGACGGATTGACGCTGGTATGCTCTATCAATACTTTCTCTTTTTTAACAGGCCCGGAGCCATAACAGTCTTTGAACTCTACTGCCTGCTCGATAACTTTCTTGAGGAACTTGTCATTCACGAAGAAATTGATGTATGGTCCTTTCGCCTCGACCTTGGCTATCATGTTAGGCACTTTAATCTTCTTGGCTATGTCCTGCGCTATCTCCATTGGTTTCTTCTTGAGCTTTTCCGCGAGTGAGAAGGCTATTGTAGTCCCTATCTCGCCCATCCCATCCGGCGGCTTCACAAAGTCGGGCTTCTCGCCGCACGCTTTTTCAACAACAGAGCTAATCTCTTTCTTGAGCTCTTCGATGGCATACATAACAGTCACTCGAAAGGTTTACTGAACATCTTCTTAAAACTCTTTCTGATTCTGCGCCTCAAGAGGAAGAGGAAGAAGAGCATCGACACTAAGGTGAAGAAAAAGGCCAGGGCGAAAAATAGGATAACACCTACGATGAACAGGATGACCAACAAGACCAGCTGATACAATAGAACGCCAGGGTTGAAGATGTTCCAGAGCCAGAGTAGGACAAGCGAGGTTATCACTATCGAGAGGATTACAGAAAAGCTCCCAAAAAGCCCTTTTCCGAAAACCTTTAACATATAAACACAATTATAGTCAATTATTTATATAATCTTGTTCTAATAAGGTTATGGACTTCGTAGCGGATACGAGCGAGCCGTTAAAGCTATTGAAAGAGGGAGACTCGTTCTTCATAGGGAGAAAGGCGGCGGCACATTCGAAGCACGGGAAAGAGGGCGCTCTGCTGCTCGGAAAGACTGTGGAAAAGCGCGAGTTCGGAAAGCCAGTCTATCTCGACGCAATCAGTCCGCATGCGATATTCGTTGTTGGGGCAAGAGGATCGGGAAAGTGTCTCGGCGGAAATTCTGATGTTCAATTAGCTGACGGCAGGATAATCCAAATAAAGGACTTGGAGCACAATTCAAAGGTTTTATCGCTAAATGAGGAGTTAAAAATTGAAGAGGCGGAAAAGCAGGGTTTTTATAAAAGGGAGGTAGACGAGACCCTTGTTCTAAAACTAAGAAGT
>Ga0315282_10013382_pt1 | contig 12380 bp, 5 predicted proteins | sample YL17G07_20_MG_FD_203693 | JGI IMG/M metagenome (GOLD analysis project Ga0315282, IMG submission 203693) | Sediment microbial communities from Yellowstone Lake, YNP, Wyoming, USA - YL17G07_20 | ecosystem: Environmental > Aquatic > Freshwater > Lake > Sediment | place: USA: Wyoming | collected... | reverse complement strand
AAGTCGCTGCTGAGCACTGGCTCGACCAGTTTCTAAGAGATCGGTATGGCGAGCAAGGACTATCACTTAAGTCGTTGACAATCAGCGATTTTTAGCATGTGCTAAACGTCAAGCAAGAAAGCACTTGTAGTGCACACCATCTCCATGTATAATCGTGTTGATGTTAAGTCCGGAGCCGCCAGACAAGTCCATTCGGGAGCGTATCCGCTCGCTCCGATCCAAGCACGGCATCACACAGACCAAGCTTGCTGAGCGCTTGGGCGTCTCGTTCGTTACCGTCAGCCGGTGGGAGACCGGCCAATCGAAACCTTCGGCGTTGGCGGTTCAACTGATTGAGCGCGCCGAAGAATTGGGTATTGAGGTCTTGGGGCAGCCGAAATCCCCAGTTCTCCCTCCGACCGCAACAGCGATCGAAGAGCCAGTCGTTCAGAGCCAATTCCTCGATTTCTTCGCCAGCCCGGAACGCGTAAAGATCTTCGTTGAAGGCGAGCGCCTCAGCTACGGGCACCTCTTCAACCCGGTCTTCGCAACCGAAACCTCCCTGATCGATCCACTGCCCCACCAGCGGCTGGCCGTTTACGAGTGCATGCTTCCGCAGCCGATCCTCCGCTTCCTGCTGGGGGATGATGCGGGCGCCGGCAAGACGATCATGACCGGCATGTACATTCGGGAGATGCTTGTCCGGCGGTTGATCCGGCGCATCCTGATCGTTCCTCCGGCTGGCCTCGTCGGCAACTGGTACCGGGAAATGCGCAACCTCTTCAGCCTGTCCTTCGAGATTGCATCGGGAGGGGACGCACGTGGGGGTAATCCATTTGTTGGCGAGGGCAGCGACCTGCGAATTGTCAGCATCGACACGCTCGCCGGCGAGCGCATGTTTGCGCGGCTCAAGGAGCCGACGGTTGAGCCGTACGATCTGGTGGTCTTCGATGAGGCGCACAAGCTGTCCGCCAATCGGGACCCAGACCTCTACGTGCGGAAGACGGATCGTTATCGCCTGGCCGAGGCTCTAGGCGGAGTGGATTCCGGCGATGACCGCTGGCGGTTGAGTTGGGGCGCCCGCCACCTGTTGTTGCTCACAGCCACGCCTCACATGGGGAAGGAGTATCCCTACTTCGCCCTGTGGCGGCTGTTGCTTCCGGACAGCCTTTCCACAAAGGACGCCTTCGATGCGTTCCCGCGAGAGGCCCGCAGCCGGCATTTCATTCGCCGGGTCAAAGAGGAGATGGTCACGCTGGACGGGCTTCCGCTTTATCCGAACCGGGAGACCAGCACGCATAGCTACGACCTGAAGTCCGGTGAAGTGAGCGAGCAGCGGCTGTACGACGAAACCACCAAGTACATCCAGCACTATTACAATCGGGCCCGCATCCTGAACCGCTCCGCGGCGCGGCTGGCGATGAGCGTGTTTCAGCGCCGCCTCGCCAGCTCCACATGGGCTTTGCTGCAGTCGCTACAGCGGCGTCTGGATCGCCTTGAGGAGTTGATAGCCGCCGTCCAAGATGGGCAGATTAGCGAGGAGCAGCTTCACGAACTGCAGCGCAAGTCGGAGCGTGATCAGCCGCGCGACGTCTTTGAATCCGAGACAGCGGATGAGGAGTCGGCCGAGCAGGACCAGGAAGAGAACGAGATTGAAGAAACCAAGGCGCTTCGCGGTGTCATCGCAACCTCCCTGGGAGAGCTGAACACCGAACGCGAGATGGTGAAGGGCCTCGTTGCGCTCGCTGAGCGAGTCTACGGACTTGGCGAGGAGTCGAAGTTCGAGAAGTTGCGTGAGGTCCTGGAAGACCCCACGTACCGCAACGAGAAGTTCCTGATTTTCACCGAGCACAGGGACACACTCAACTTCCTGGTTCGCCGCCTCGAGGGCATGGGGTTCACCGGGAAAGTGGCGCAGATCCATGGCGGGATGCCCTACCAGGACCGAGAGCGGCAGGTTGAGCTATTCCGGCAGTCCACTTCCGTAGGTGGGGCACAGTACTTGGTCGCGACCGACGCCGCCGGTGAAGGCATCAACCTGCAGTTTTGCTGGCTGATGGTCAACTACGACATCCCATGGAATCCAGCACGGCTGGAGCAGCGCATGGGCCGCATTCACCGGTACAAGCAGAAGCACGATCCGGTGATCATCCTGAACCTGGTGGCCGGCAAGACGCGTGAGGGCCGCGTGCTCAAGACGCTGCTCGACAAACTGGAGAAGATCCGCAAGGAACTGAACTCGGACAAGGTCTTCGACGTGGTCGGACGGCTATTCGAAGGCATTTCGCTGAAGGACTACCTGGAATCGGCGTTCACCGAGGACGCGGCCGAGCAGGCGTGCCGGCGGATCGAGGGCATACTGACGCCGGAGCAGATCAAGGCGCTGGAGGCGAAGCAGCGCACCATCTATGGGGATGGCGGCGACGTGCGCCGGGAACTCGATCGCCTCCGCGCGGATTCCGAACGAGAAATTTATCGGCACTTGCTGCCTGGGTTCGTGCGGCACTACGTCGAGCGTGCGGCCCCTTTGGTCGGGATGGAGATCGAAGGGGATCTGGACCAGCATTTCGCGTTTGTCGCCCGGAAGCGCGGCGCTCTGGATGCGCTCTGGCCCATTCTGGAGACCCACACGCCGGAGGAACGCAATCGCCTGACGGTGTACCGGCCAGAAGGAGATTCGGACGGTTTGTGGCTGCACCCTGGCGAACCCCTGTTCGAGAGCTTCCGGGCCGTGGTTACGGGACGCCTGGTACCCGAGGCTCTGGAGGGGGCGGTCTTTGTCGATGCGGCGGCATCACGCCCGTACTTTTTCCACTTGGTGCGCGTATGCGTGATTCGGAAGGCCGACCCGGCGTTCTCCGCGTTCCGGCGGGAGGAGGTCGTCGAGGAACGCCTGGTTGCCCTGCGGCAGTCCGAGACCGGTGAGGTTGAGGAATGTCCGGTTGAGCGCCTCTTGCTGCTCAAAGGCAACCGCCAGGCGGCCTCGCAGTTCGGGTCCCTCATCGCGTCGGCGAAAGAACGCGTGGAAGCAGCCCGAGACTGGGCGCGGGAGAATCTGGCGCAGTCGTGGGCCGAACGCCGCCGGGCCGGGCTGACCGGGGCGCTCCCCGCGCAGCTCGACTTCCTCTCTCGCGGCTTCGACTACCAGGAGGCGGATCTTGCCGCTCAGCGCGCCCGCTTCAACGACAAGGCGCGCCCGGGCGACTGGAAGGCGAAGGGGGACCTGACCCGGGTCAGGGATCGCCAGAGGCTGCTGAGCCAGTTGCGGGACCAGGCGATACGGGAGCGCCGCCGGGAGCCTGAGTTGATCGCCACCGGTGAGGTGGAGTTCTTGGCGCACGCGCTGGTGGTACCCTCCGCCGATCCCGAAGACCAGAAGCGCCAGGACGCCGCCATCGAGTTGGTGGCCATGCAAGTCGCCCAGGCCTATGAAGAAGCGCAGGGCGCCGCGGTCTTCGATGTCCATACCCCTGAAATGGCGCGACAGGCTGGGTTGCAGGACTTCCCCGGCTTCGATCTGCTCGCCCGACGGCCAGACCGGGAGGAGCGGAGCATTGAGGTGAAGGGCCGGGCTGGCATCGGCGACATCGAAATCAGCGAAAACGAGTGGGCGCGTGCGTGTAACCTCCGGCATCGGTATTGGCTGTATGTGGTGTTTGACTGCGGCAGCGCCCATCCGCGGCTGCTGCGCGTTCGGGATCCGTTCGGGAAATTGCTCGCGCGGAACCGGGGCGGAGTGTTGATCGACGAGAAGAGCGTGTTTGCGGTAGCGGAGGCTTGATGGGCCATGGATAAGAAGCGGCTGATTGAAGTGAGCTTCCCGCTGAAGCAGACGTCACTGGATTCGGTGCACGAGAAGAATGTGCGCCACGGGCATATCTCGACGTTGCACATCTGGCCGGCACGGCGGCCGCTCGCGGCGTGCCGGGCGGCGTTGATTGCCACGCTGCTGCCCGATCCAGGTAACAAGGAGGAGCGCGACCGGATCCTCGAAAGACTCGGTGGGAAGGTGGTCGAGGTTCCGAAGAAGAAGAAACTGCCTAGCGGGAGGATCGAGGAGCGCAAGGTCGAGGAGACTGTCGGCGGCATTCTCCATTGGGGTCGGGAGTCCACCGCGGATCTGGAGTGGTTCCGGCAGAAGATTCGCGAAGCTTACGATGGCCGGGCGCCCAAGGTGCTTGACCCGTTCGCCGGCGGCGGTGCCATTCCGCTCGAAGCGATGCGGCTCGGCTGCGACGTGACGGCGATCGACATCAATCCAGTCGCTTGGTTCATTCTGAAGTGCACGCTCGAGTACCCGCAGAAACTGGCGGGCCAACACCGGCCACTGCCGAAGTTCGCGCTGGAGTCGCCCGAGTTCATGGAACAGTTCTTCAAGGGCACGGGGAAACTGACCAAGAAGCAACTGGAACGGAATCTGGCTGCGGTCCAGCAGCGGCTGTTCCCCGCACCGGACGTGGACCTAGCCTGGCACGTGCGCGCTTGGGGCTGGTGGGTGCTACAGCGGGTGAAACCGGACCTCGCAAAGTATTATCCGGTGATTGACGACAAGGCGACCGTTGCTTATCTCTGGGCCCGCACAGTGAAGTGCAAGAGTTGCCGTGCTACCATCCCACTGCTGAAAACACGCTGGCTCTGCAAGAAGGATAAGAAGCGCATCCTTCTGACGATGGAGCCGCACTCCGAGAAGACTGGATTGGTGTTCGGGGTACAGACTGACGTTCCTCGGGTTGGCGGCAACGCCGCGCAGCGTCGGGAGCATGACAAGCGTATCGCCGCAGGAACCATGTCGCGCTCAGGCGTTTCCTGCCCTTGCTGCAACGGCGCAATCATGACCAGTGAGGAGATCCGAGCAGAGGGCCTCGCGGGGCGGATGGGCACGCTGATGACTGCCGTTGTTGTGGAGACTGAAGACGGTAAGGAATACCGACTGCCAACGGGAGCAGAAACCCAGGCTGCAACTGACGCCGAATCTCAACTTGACCAACTGTATTCAGAGATTCCGTTTGGTCTTCCGACCGAGCCGATTCCGACTGGAAGCAGTCGCCGTGGTGGGGGATCGGCGTTCACGGTTCCGATCTTCGGACTAGATCGGTGGCACAAGCTGTTTACGCCCCGACAACTGCTGTCCCTCGGTACGTTCATAAAACACACCCGGGCTGCCCAATCATTCATGCGAGACCTTGATTACCCGGGTACATGGGTTGAGGCCATTTGCGCTTCACTGTCCATCACATGCGACAAGCTAGCGGATTACATTGCCTCTTTATGCACATGGCACATCACGGGCGAGAAGATGAGTCACGTGTTCGTTCGCTTCGCACTCTCCATGACGTGGGACTTCACCGAACTTAATCCATTGTCTGATTCGTCAGGCAACTATTGGGGGTGCCTCGATTGGGTTTCTCGCGTTGCGGAACACACGGAGGTGGCAGCGAAAGATGCCTCTGACCCAGGGGTGTTTTCGCACTCTGCGGCGAGCTGCGATCTGACAGATTCCCAGTTCGATCTTGTTCTCACCGATCCTCCGTACTACGATGCCATCCCGTACTCGGACCTGATGGACTTCTTCTACGTTTGGCTTCGCCGAACGCTCCAGGGGCTGTCACCGGCAATCGACGCGGCCTTTCACGAACCACTGGCACCGAAATGGAATCATGCAACAAACGACGGCGAACTGATTGACGACGCCGGCCGGTTTGGAGGGGATAAGGAGAAGTCGAAGAAGGCTTACGAAGACGGAATGTTCCGAGCATTCCAGGTCTGCCTGCAAGCACTGAAGCCCGATGGGCGACTGGTCGTGGTCTTCGCAAACAAGCAGCCGGATGCGTGGGAAGCATTGGTCTCCGCGATCATTCGGGCTGGCTTCGTAGTTGATGGCAGTTGGCCTATCCAGACCGAGATGGGCAATCGAACACGAGCTCTGTCATCGGCTGCGCTTGCGTCGTCAGTCTGGCTTGTGTGCAAGAAGCGCCCGGTTACCGCGCGACCTGGGTGGGACCATAGCGTATTGAGTGAGATGCTTGACCGTATCCAGACACGACTGCGCGACTTCTGGGACCAGGATATTCACGGACCGGATTTCGTTTGGGCAGCGACCGGGCCGGCACTCGAGATTTACAGCCAGTATCCCGTGGTTAAGAAAGCCAACTCCCCTGGTGAGATTCTCACGGTCTCTGAATTCCTCACGAGTGTTCGTCGCATTGTGGTCGATTTCGTTGTCGGCAGAGTGCTGACGCAGAACGGCGGATCGGAAACAATGAGCGGCCTGGATGATGTCACCACCTATTACATTCTTCACCGATATGACTTCGGGTTCGAGGATGCGCCGGTCGGTGCCTCGATTCTTTATGCCATCTCGTGTGGCCTAACTGATCGCGAGCTCACCGATCGCTACGACCTACTGTTCCGGACCGGCGGCAGCGACGAAGAACCCGACGACGCGGAAGTCGCTGAGGCCGTGGAAGATGAGGAAGAAGAGACCGGCACCGGTAGCGGTAGCAAGGTCAAGCTCAAGACCTGGAGCCAGCGCCACCGGAAGAGCCTCGGCCTGGACGCGGATGGAGCGCCAGCGGCTCTGATCGACCAGATCCACCGGCTGATGCACCTCTGGAAGGCCGGCGATGCCATCAAGGTGGATGAGTTCCTGGACTCGAAGGCGTTGCGGCGGAACAGCCTCTTCGCCCAACTCCTTCAGGCATTGATTGAACTGGCGCCTGGCGGCAGTGAGGAGAGATCGATTTTGGAGACCATCAGCAACCACGTCGCGGCGAAGGGGCCAACGGCTGGGCCAAGTGCGGCCCCGGACGCACAGCAAGAGATTCGGATTCGGGGTACTATTCGGGTGGATTAGGAACGGGATTCGAGTGCGGGCCCGGATGCCGGATCCGAAAGGGATGAGCCCTTCCGTGGGGGCGCCGGGGCAAGAGCGTTCCCGGGGAAACGTGGTAACAACGTATGAATCGTGATAATGAACGTGGTAATAAGGTGCAAGCGAAGAACAGGGTAGTCCCCTTTGCAGGATGGGAGTCAGTGAATGATCACTCGCATTGAGGCACTCAACTACAGATGCTTACGACACATCGATCGTCCTCTTGATCTGTTTCACATTCTCGTCGGTCCCAATGCGAGCGGCAAGACGACCTTCCTCGACGTTGTCTCGTTCATTGGCAGACTGGTTAGCGATGGTCTGGATGCTGCCTTCAACGAGCGGACGCGTAATCCTTTGGATCTTGTGTGGGGGCGAAAGCCCGGCGCGGTCGAGATGGCGATCGAAGCCGGGATACCGGACCGGTTCCTCCCGATGCTCAAGAAGAAGGAATACGACACGATTCGCTATGAGCTCCGGATAGAAGTGGAGGAAAAGACCTTCCAGACGTTGATTCGAGCCGAGAAGGCGCTCTTCAAGCGCAGTACGGCCGGCAGTTCCGCGCCGCAGTTGGTTTTTCCGCAGCTTCGGCCACTTCCCCGGTCGATCTTGGCTCAGCGGAGCCGCAGCACTCGCCCGATCTTGAATAAGGTGCCTGGGGGAAACGACAATTTCTACTCCGAGGTGCATGAGACTTCCGGGAAGGGCTGGGCTCCGTCTATCAAGCTTGGGCCGCGCCGCTCTGCGCTCGGAAACTTGCTTGAGGACGAAACGAAGTTCCCGGTAACCACCTGGCTTAAGGCCCTGCTCAAGGAAGGCATTCAGAAAATTGTCTTGAACAGCTTACTGATCCGGCAGGCGAGTCCGCCTGGCCAAGTCCGCGGCTTTAAGCCCGATGGATCGAATCTGCCTTGGGTGGTCGACGATTTGATTGGGAAAGCGCCCGGAGACTTCCAACCGTGGCTGGCTCACCTGAGAACAGCGCTGCCGGATTTGGAGAGCATCCGTGTGGTTAAACGCGAAGATGACCTTCACGCCTACTTGATGCTCCGGTATCGGGGCGGACTGGAAGTGCCCTCGTGGATGGCCTCGGATGGAACCCTGCGGCTTCTCGCTCTGACGGTTCTCGCTTACCTGCCGTCGACCAGCGCCATTTACTTGATTGAGGAGCCGGAAAACGGCATCCATCCAACCGCGGTGGAAACCATTTATCAATCCCTGTCCTCCGTTTATGACGGCCAAGTGCTGCTGGCGACCCATTCGCCGGTGCTGCTGGCGGTTGCCGAGCCCAGGCAACTTCTCTGTTTTGCAAAGACGCCGGAAGGGGCAACGGATATTGTTCGCGGCGACGAGCACCCGGCACTGAGCGAATGGAAAGGGGAAGTGAACGTGAGTGACCTGTTCGCCGCGGGGGTGCTGGGATGATCGCGGCAGGAAACGCAATCGACCTTGTAATCCTCGTCGCGGATAAGGACATGCAGCAGTCTCTCGATGGGCTGCTGCGGAGGGACAAGTCTCTCGGCATTCGATCCATCTCGACGCGGATCTTCAGCCATCCCAAGAAGGACCCAGGCGTGTTCAACGAGGCGCACCTTTTCTTGCGTGCGTTTCATAGGTCCGCGGGTCATTGCCTGGTGATGCTCGATTATGAGGGCTGCGGAGCAAGGGCGGAGACCAAGGACGCAATAGAGACCTCGATCGAGACACGGCTCGCCCAGAATGGGTGGCAGAACCGATCCGCCGCAATTGTTCTCGACCCGGAGTTGGAAGCCTGGGTATGGAGCGATTCGCCGCACGTTGATTCGATTCTTGGTTGGCCATGCGGTGGCACGAATCTGAGGGATTGGCTCATAGATGGAGGGTTTCTGGAACCCGGGAGCCCGAAGCCCATCCGGCCTAAAGAGGCAGTCGACGCCGCCTTGCGCTATGCCAGGAGACGACGAAGCTCCGCGCTGTATCGTGAGTTGGCGGAGAAGGTGCGGTTTTCACATTGCCATGATGCATCTTTCGTTAAATTTCTTTCGACTTTGCGGTCATGGTTTCCCGCGGGACAGCGGTTGGAGACGCATAAATGAGCAAGGTTTCATGGAGTCCCTGGCATAAGGTTGTTCAACTTCGAGATGATGTGCGCTCGGGCGAGTTGTCACTGGCGGTGTTCGCCGCCGACCTTTACGACGTTGTGATGGGGAAGGCGAAGCCGGTGTACCAGCGTCCGGACCAGTTCTTCGCCCTGACGTATCCTACGTTCAACCTCCGGGAACTGAGCAAGGACGTCTGCGCCCGTCTGGCCGGCAAGAACGACAAGGCAGTCCGGCAACTCGAACTGACCTATGGCGGCGGGAAGACGCACACGCTGATTGTCCTCTATCACCTGGTGTTGGAACCGGACGCCCTTCCCGACCTCCCGGCGGTCAAGGAGTTTGTCGAGCACATCGGGATGGCGCCTCCGAAGTCCCGCATTGTCGTGCTTGCCTTCGACAAGCTGGACCCCGAGAAAGGCATGGAGGTGCGGAGCCCGTCTGGTGATCGGCGATGGCTCAAGAACCCGTGGAGCGTACTGGCCTACCAGATCGCCGGGGATGACGGCCTGCGCCTGCTCCATGCCGACGGCAAAGCCAAAGAGCGGGAGAGCGCGCCAGCCGAGAACCTGATGGTGGAGCTGCTCGCGCTTCCGGGCAAGGACGGTCTGGCGACGCTGGTGCTGATCGACGAGGTCTTGATGTTCGCCCGGGGGAAGGTGGGACTCGATCCTTCATGGCGCGGCAAGCTCATCGATTTCTTTCAGTACCTGACACAGGCTGCCACGAAGGTGGATCGCTGCGCGATCGTGGCCTCCCTACTAGCGACCGATCCAGCGAAGAGCGACACCCTGGGCAAGGAACTGACTCAGGAGTTGTACGCCATCTTCCGGAGACAGCGCGAGGAGGGGGTGCAGCCGGTTCAGAAAGAAGATGTGGCGGAGGTGCTGCGCCGGCGCTTCTTTACGCCGGAGTCGATTCGCGACCGCGAGGCGTTTCGCGCGCACGTCGTGGCCGCCCTTAAAGGCATTGCGGCGTTGGATGAACAGACAGCCAAGGAGGGCAAGAACGCCGAGGAGCGGTATCTCAAGAGCTACCCGTTCCACCCGGATCTGACGGAGGTCTTTTTCACCAAGTGGACGAACCTCGAGAGCTTCCAGCGGACGCGCGGCGTGCTTCGCACATTTGCGCTCGCTCTTCGTGATGCTGAGAAGTGGGACCAGTCGCCGCTGGTCTCCACCAACGTGTTCCTGCCCGAACCGAGCGGGAGCGGCATCTCGGAGTCGGCTCGTGAGTTGACCAGCGTGGCAACCAGCGAGGAGTACGAAGGCAAGAAGCAGGAGTGGTCGGCCATCCTCCAGGGAGAACTGGAGAAGGCGCGGCAGATTCAACTCCTGTTCCCTGGGCTGCGGCACCGCGAGGCGGAGCAGGCCGTGATGGCAACGTTCCTTCACTCGCAGCCGATCGGTCACCGGGCGCTGGCGCGGGAGTTGCTGGCTTTGCTCGGCCACACGCGGCCGGACAAGATCGAACTCGAAAAGGTGCTGAAACGTTGGACGGATGTCTCCTGGTTTCTGGATGAGGCGGCCATCAATGACGCGGAGACGGGGAGCGACGGCTCGAAGGGGCTGCCGAAGACGTGGCGTTTGGGTTCGCGGCCGAACCTGAAGCAGATGCACAGCGCCGCGTGTGAGAACATCCTGCCGGATCTGGTAGAGACAAGGTTGCTCGATGAGATCCAGCGGGTCAAGAGTTTGACGGCGGGCGCATCGGCTGTCGTCGGCAAGGTCCACAATCTGCCGGAACGACCGAAGGACATCGAAGACGACGGTGATTTCCACTATGCGGTCCTCGGCCCGAAGGCCGCGTCCGACTCTGGAAAGCCGAGCGCCGAAGCCCGGCGGTTCCTGGATGAGCGCACCGCGGCGGACAACCTGCGCGTGTTTCGCAACGCGGTGGTGCTAGTGGCGCCGTCGCGTGACGGGTTGGATGTTGTCCGCAACTCGGTGCGGGAGTACATCGGCTGGGAGGAAGTTGCGCTGCAACTGAAGGATCAGCCACTGGACCCGATCCGTGCCGATTTGTTGGCGGCAAAGCGCGACACAGCTAGGAAGAGAATCCCTGAGGCAATTCAACAGGCGTACTGCATCGTTGTGGCGGTGTCGGACAAGAATGAGGCGCAGGCGTTCAAGGTTTCCGTCGATTCTCGGCCTCTGTTCCAGATCATCAAGGATGACGCCCGCTCGCGCATCCAGGACACGGCCATCAGTGCGGAAGCCATGCTCCCCGGGGGTCCTTACGATCTCTGGCGCGAAGGCGAAACGGCGCACCGGGTGAAGGACCTTGTGAACGCGTTCGCTCAGCGACCGCAGTTGCCGAAGATGCTCAACCGGAAGGCGATTCTGGACACGCTGGTCAGCGGCTGCGTCGATGGGACCTTCGTTCTTCGGTTGACTCGACCGGATAAGTCCGTCAAGACCTTCTGGAGGCAGACGCCGGACGACGTAGCGTGGAAGGACGCCGGATTGGAAGTGGCGCTGCCGGAAGCCGCCACCCTTTCGGACATTCCGATGGCCCTCCTCTCGCCGCAGATCTTACCCGGGCTTTGGAAACAATCGGCGATCACGGTGAAGGATGTGGTCGACTACTTCTCCGGCGGCAAGGTGATCCAGGTTCCGCGGGATGGCTACGAAGAACCGGTCGTGATCCCCAAGGTTGACCGGGCCATGGTGGAGCAGGCGATCCAAAGTGCGGTGAAAGAAGGGCGGCTGTGGCTGACCATCGGCCCAGCCAGCATCTTTGCGGAGGAGATCCCGGTGGGTCTCCTCAACGACGATGCCCAGTTGCAGCGTCCGCCGGACGCGATCTCGCCGATGGCTCTGGTTCCCGATGTGCTCTCCGAAGCATGGAGCGGAGACGCCACGACTGCCCTTGCCCTTTCCGTTGGTCTTTCCAAGAAGGCCGGCAAAACGCTTCCGTGGGTAACCATAAAGGATGCGATCGATGCGGCATTGCGCTCGCGCATCCTGGAGCGTTCGGAAACTTCGGGTGGTTGGCCCTGCGATTACGCATCCTCGAAGACAGTGGTCCTGCGAGTACCGCAGCAGCAGACGCCGCGGCCGAGCCCGCAACCCACACCGGCACCGAAGCCTGGCGTGCGGATTGCCAGGGCGGAACTCCGTCCCGCCCAGATTCAGGATTTGGCGGATCAGATCAGCGAGATCACCAGGGTGGCAGCGGGGTTGGATCTCAAGTTCCGCATTGAAGTGGAATTGGACGGTTCAGGTACGAACGCTACTGACGTGATTGAGAAGCTGAACGCGATGCTCACTTCCATCGCGGAGGACCTGAAACTGGGCTAGCGAGAGCAGACTGAGGGCCGCGATGGCGAGGGTTGTCATCAGACGCCCCAGCAGTAGTCTTCGACGGCCCTTTCGATGGTTTCGTCCTGTTCGGTGAGGCGCATGAGCTCCAGGCGGATGGCGTCCACCATGGCGCGCCAGCTTGCTTCGATG
>Ga0315282_10013381_pt1 | contig 12380 bp, 11 predicted proteins | sample YL17G07_20_MG_FD_203693 | JGI IMG/M metagenome (GOLD analysis project Ga0315282, IMG submission 203693) | Sediment microbial communities from Yellowstone Lake, YNP, Wyoming, USA - YL17G07_20 | ecosystem: Environmental > Aquatic > Freshwater > Lake > Sediment | place: USA: Wyoming | collected... | reverse complement strand
ACAGGTTGCCCGTCACCAAGCGCGCCACGGCGAAGAGCTCACGGTAGGCGGAGGCGGCCTCGGCCTCGGCCAGGGGGTCGCCCGAGCCGGCCGCCAGGACGGTATCGACGACGACGTTGGGCACGCCGTACTTGGCGAGCTTCCCGGCGACAGCGCGGATGATCTGCGCCGAGTAGAGCATGCCGCACTTGCAGGCGTCGGCGCCGATGTCTGACAGGACGGCCTCGAGCTGGGCCTCGACGAAGGCTGGCGGCACGGGGTGGATGCCCGACACCCCCAGGCTGTTCTGGGCGGTGAGGGCGGTGAGGACGCAGCTCCCCTGGGCCCCCAGCAGGGCGATGGTCTTGAGGTCGGCGGCGATGCCGGCCCCGCCGCCGGAGTCGGAGCCGGCTATGGAGAGCACCCTTTGCAAGCAAACCTCACTTGAGTTCAGCCAGGCCGGAAAATGCGGGGAGGGCGGGAGCAACAGAAGGGCTTTCAGCCGCGCTTCCCTCCGCCCGAATTACCGGGATCAGGTTCTAAGGGTTGTCGTGCGACTCTCAGTGCTGAACACACCCCTAGCGCTAGCCTCAGAGCTTAGAGCAGCCAAAAGTGCGCGTCAAGAATTATAAAACTCCGCCGGGAACCTCTCTCGGCCCTCGGGCGCACCCTGCACCTGGCCGCCAACGCACCCGGCCGCCGACGCGCCTGTCCCGTTTGAACTAAACTCTAAAGGTGATATGTAGGAATGCCGCCTGCACTTTCTGCAGCCGGCAGCCCAAGAAAAAGTTTGACCTTGGGCTGGCGGAAGGCCAAATAATTGCAACGTAATATTTCGGCAGAGGCTATGGTGCGCCAGCGGCTTACGGCAGCGCCCTGAGCCGAGGGCGCGGGCGTGGCCCACGCGGATGAGGTCGCGATAGAGTCATGGACGGATCGGCAAAGCAGCGGGGGCTGGTCGGCGGCTTGATCGAGGGCATGGGCCTGCGCGTCTTCGCCGTGCTCGAGCAGCTCGGCCAGATCCTGATGCTCTTCTTCCAGACCGCGGCCTGGGCCTGGCGCCCTCCCCTGCGCCTGTCGCTCATCTTCAAGCAGATGGAGTTCGTGGGCGTGCGCTCCACCGGGGTCGTCATCCTCACGGGCGCCTTCACCGGCGGCGTGCTCGCCCTCCAGACCTACCACGGCTTCGTCCTCTTCCAGGCCGAGAGCCTGGTGGGCGCCACCGTCGCCCTGTCCATGACCCGCGAGCTGGGCCCGGTGCTCACCGCGCTGATGGTCACGGCGCGCGCGGGCTCCGCCATGGCCGCGGAGCTGGGCAGCATGAAGGTCACCGAGCAGGTCGACGCCCTCTCGGTCATGGCCATCAACCCGGTCAAGTACCTGGTCGTGCCCCGCGTCCTGGCCGGGATCACCATGCTCCCCGTGCTCACGGTCATCTCGGACTTCGTGGGCGTGGTGGGCGGCTACATCGTCGGGGTCTATCTGCTCCAGATCAACCCCGGCATCTTCATGTCGAACATGTACGAGATGGTGACGATCGACGACATCTACAACGGCCTCATCAAGTCGGTCTGCTTCGGCCTCTTCCTCACCCTCATCTCCTGCTACAAAGGCATGATGACCACGGGTGGGGCAGAAGGGGTGGGCAGGTCCACCACCCAGGCCGTCGTGCTCTCCTCGATCACCATCCTCGTGAGTGACTACTTTCTGACGGCCCTGATGTTCTAGAATGATAGAGCTAATCGACATACACAAGAGCTTCAACGATCTGATGGTCTTCAGCGGCCTGAACCTGACCATCCCCACGGGGAGCATCACCTCCGTGCTCGGGCGCTCGGGCGGCGGCAAGAGTGTGCTGCTCAAGCACATCATCGGGCTGCTGCGCCCGGACCGCGGCCGCATCCTGGTCGACGGCAAGGACATCGTCACGATGAACGACCGGCAGCTCAACGACATCCGGCGCCGCTTCGGGATGCTCTTCCAGGAGGCCGCCCTGTTCGACTCGATGACGGTGGGCGAGAACGTCGCCTTCCCCTTGCGGGAGCACACCGAGCTGAGCGAGGCCGAGATACGGGACAAGGTGCGCGCAAAGCTGGCCCAGGTCGGCCTGGCCGGCATCGAGGACAAGATGCCCGCGGAGCTGTCGGGCGGCATGAAGAAGCGCGTGGGGCTGGCGCGGGCCATCGCCCTGGACCCCGAGATAATCCTGTTCGACGAGCCGACGACGGGCCTCGACCCGATCACCAGCTCGGTCATCAACCACCTGATCGCCGACACCCAGCGCCGCCTGGGGGCCACCTGCGTCATCATCAGCCACGACATCGAGGCGGTCTTCGCCATCTCCGACAAGGTGGTCATGCTCTTCAACGGCCGGGTGGAGGCCGAGGGCACGCCAGACGACATGCGCCAGAGCGACAACCCCGTGGTGCGCCAGTTCATCTCGGGCAGCTTCGAGGGACCGATGACCCCCGCCTAGACGGGGGCTTGAGGAGGGGACAGCGGACTCATGGCCAGATTGAGCACAGAGGCCAAGCTGGGCCTGTTCGTGCTGATAGGCATCCTGCTGCTGGCATACATGTCGCTGCGCGTCGGCCAGTGGGACTGGTTCGGCGGCGGCTATGAGATCAAGGCCACCTTCAACTCCGTGGCCGGCCTGAAGAAGGACGTCCCGGTGGAGATCGCCGGCGTCGAGGTCGGCCGGGTGACGAAGATCAAGCTCAGCGACAGCAAGGCCCAGGTGTCGATGCGCATCGACGAGAACGTCAAGATCCCCGTCGACTCGGTGGCCGTCATCCAGACCAAGGGAGTGCTGGGCGAAAAGTACATCGAGATCATCCCGCCCAAGCACGACGGCGTGCTCACGGGGAGCAGCGGCGATCCGGGCAGCGCCCCGGGCATGCGCGTGGCCGAGAGCGGGGACCCGCGGGGAGACGCGCGCTACATCCAGCCCGGCGGCGAGCTCAAGCAGACGCGCTCGGCGGCCGACGTCGACCGGCTGCTGCGCACCTTGAGCGAGGTGGGCGACGACATCAAGCGGGTGACCGACTCGCTGGGCAAGGTCATCGGCGGGCCGGAGGGCGAGCGCAACCTGCGCGAGATCGTCGACAACATCCGGATCATGACCGAGAACCTGAGCCAGTCCGTGACCGAGAACCGGACGCAGTTCCGCGAGACGGTCGAGAACTTCGCCTCCTTCTCCTCGGACCTGAAGAAGATGACCGCCGAGAACCGCGGGCGCGTCAGCGAAACCCTGGTCAACCTGCGCGAGGCCTCCGACCAGCTCCAGCGCACCATGGCCTCCGTCGAGCGCCTCACCGAGGACGTCCAGCAGGGCAAGGGCGTCATGGGCAAGCTGGTCTCGGACCAGAAGGCCGCCGACGACCTGACGGGCACCCTGGCCTCGCTGCGCGATATCAGCGACAAGATCAACGAGGGCAAGGGCACCCTGGGCAAGCTGGTCAACGACGACACGACCGCCACCCAGCTCAACAAGACCCTGGAGGCCTTCGGCAACTACCAGCAGAAGTTCGAGGACTTCAAGACCTACCTCGGGTTCCGCGGCGAGTACCTCACCCGCCAGGGCGACGGCAAGGGCTACTTGACCTTGCGCATCCAGCCCAAGCCCGACAAGTTCTACCTGATCGAGATCCTGAGAGACCCGGGCTTCACCAAGCAGAACTCGACCCAGACGATCGTGTCGGCCGGCGGCACCTCGACCACGACGACGGTCACCCAGCGCAAGGAGGACCAGATCAAGTTCTCCGCCGAGATCGGCAAGCGCTTCCAGGACGCCGTACTCAGGGGCGGCATCATCGAGTCGGCGGCCGGTGTCGGGCTCGACTACTACCTGCTCAACGACGACCTGCGGCTGTCGGTCGAGGCCTTCGACTTCGGCCGCGACGAGGGCGCCCACTACAAGGCCTACGCCAACTACAACTTCATGAAGTACTTCTTCCTGACGGCGGGCTACGACGACTTCGGGGCGTCCTCGCGGCGCACGCCATTCTTCGGCGGGGGGCTCAACTTCCTCGACGACGACATCAAGTACCTGATCACGGGCGCGCCCGTGGCGGTGAGCGCCAAGTAGGGGCAGCGAGCCGGCAGCGAGCCGCTGCGGGCAATAATCGCCCCCTTGAAACTGAGTGGCCGCTGCACCGTCAGCGCAGGGGCGGGTGGCGAGCCACCACTGGCAGTAACCGCCGCCTATCACGATGCGGCATATCTGCGGCAGCGTGGCGGCAGGATGTCCTCGGCGCCGCCTGGGAGCGTAAGGCGGGGGGCCTAAGGACAGCCGCCGACACTACTCTCTTGAGCGCGGCCGCCCCGGCCTGCTAGGCTGGAAGCAGCCCGGTGCAGTTGGGAGGTGGCATCATGCAGAAGGTCGCCGCACAGGCGCTGCTCCACGGCGTCTACATCATCACGGCCAGGGACGGCGAGCGGATCAACGGGATGACGGCGGCCTGGGTGAGCCAGGTCTCCTTCCGCCCGCTCCTGGTCATGGTCTCGATAGCCCCGGAGCGCTACACCTTTGAGCTGATCGACCGCTCCGGCTACTTCGCCGTCAATGCCCTACACGTCAACCAGATCGAGATCGCCCGCGGCTTCGGCTTCCGCAGCGGCCGCAAGGCCGATAAGTTCGAGGGCGTGGCGCACCAGGCGGCCCCCAACGGCTCGCCAATACTGAGCGAGGCCAATGCCTGGCTCGAGTGCCGCGTCGTGGACCGCCACCGCGCGGGCGACCACACGCTCTTCATCGGCGAGGTGGTCGCGGGCGAGGTGCTCAAGGACAAGGACATCCTGCCCTTCCGCTGGGGCGACTACTTCAAGTAAACAACCCGCCAGGCGAGGTCGTCTCCGATGCCCGGCGCTGCCCGCTCCGAGCTGTTGCCCGACTTCAAGCTCCCGGCCACCCGCCGCGCGAGCCTCGGCCCGTGGGACTTCAAGCAGCGGCAGAACCTGGTCGTCCTCTTCCACCACGGCCTGGGCTGTGAGGGCTGCCGGGCCATGCTGGCCGAGTGGGCGGGCCGCTACCCCGAGCTGCGGGAGCAGGAGGCCGAAGTGCTCGCCCTCTCTCCCGACCCCGTGGAGGAGCTGGCGCGCGCGGCCGAGGAGGGCCAGGTCCCCTTCCCGCTGCTCTCCGACCGCGGCGGCGCCGTACTCGCCCGCTACCTGCCGGAGGGGGCGGGGCTCCTGCCGGCCGCCTTCGTGGCCGACCGCTACGGGGCGGTGAGCGAGGTCTACGTCGCCGAGGGCCACGACCTGAACTTGAACGAGATCATCTCCGAGCTGGTCTTCATCAGGACGCGCTGCCCGGAGTGCCACGCCGAGGACGTGTGAAAGACGTGCCAGGACGGCCGTTCAGCGAACGCAAAACTTGACGCTTTTTAATTGACACCCCCCGCCCGGCCTGCTAGAAGGGCCCAGCGGCGCGGGGCTCCAAGGCCTGGATACTCCCTCTGATCCTTCTTCTCCTGCTCATGCTCGTCTTACAGCTCATGCTCTATTTGCTTGTTCTGGCAAACGCGCTCTATCTCGTGCTTACTCTCTACTGCGTGTTGATGTTCGCCAGGCGCGAGGAGCCCCCGGCCGCAGAATTTCCCGCGGTAAGCATCCTCAAGGCGGTCAAAGGGTGTGAGGGCGGCACCGAGGCCGCGCTCGCGAGCTTCCTCACCCTCGATTACCCCGGCCCCTGGCAGGTCGTCTTCGCCCTGGCCGACGCCGCCGACCCCGCCCTGCCCCTGATCCGCAAGCTGGCCGACCGCCACCCCGAGTGCCGCGTGCGGATCGTCATCGCACCCGAGCGCCTGGGCCCCAACGAAAAGATGAGCAACCTGGCCGCGGCGATGGCCGAGGCCGACGGTGAGTTGGTCGCCCTGGCCGACGCCGACGTGCTCGCAGGCCCGGACTGGCTGCGCCGCCTGGTGGCCCCCTTTGCCGACCCCAAGGTCGGCCTGACCACCTGCCTCTACCGCGCGGGCCGCACCCACGGCCTGTGGAGCCGCCTGGAGGGCCTGACGATCGCGAGCGACCTGATGCCGCAGGTGATGGTGGCCGAAAGGCTCGAGGGGATCAGCTTCGCCCTGGGGGCCAGCGTGTGCGTGCGCCGCGCCGCCTTGAGCGACATCGGCGGGTTCGCCGCCCTCGCCGCCTACCTCGCCGACGACTACCTGCTCGGCAACCGCGTGCAGCAGGCGGGCTGGAGGCTCCACCTCTGCCCGCAGGTCGTCGATCTCCTCTTCGGCCGCCAGAGCTTTCGCGACTACTTCCTGCACCAGCTCCGCTGGGCGCGCACCTACCGCGTCTGCCGGCCCGCCGGATACGCCGCCTCGGCCGTCACGCACGCCGTGCTGTGGGGCCCGCTCTTCCTGGCCGCCTCAAACTTCTCGGGGGTGGGTTGGGGGGTGCTGGCGGGGCTCACCGCCCTCAGGGCAGCCGTGTTCGTGGCCTGCGACCGGCTGGTCCTGCGCGGCGGGCATACGCTGGCCGACCTCGCCCTGCTGCCCCTCAAGGACGCGCTGGCCCTGATCGTCTTCCTGCTGAGTTTCACGGGGAAGCGGGTGGTGTGGCGCGACCGCAGCTTCGAGCTCAGCCCGGACGGACGGCTGCGGGTGGCGAGCCGCCACTGGCAATGACCGCCGCCTCTAACGACGGGGCAACTTCCGCGGCAGGGCGTTGGATGAGTTCAACGCGGCGGATGGGCGCCTTCGCGGCTCGCCCTCACTTGATGCTGCGGGTGACCAGCACCACGCCGACACAGATGAGCAGGGTGCCCAGCCAGCGGCTGGCGCAGATGGTCTCGCCGAGGTAGTACTTGGCCAGCAGGGCCCCGAAGACGTAGGAGAGGGCCGTCAGCGGCAGGGCAACGGAGAGGTCGGCCCAGGAGAGCACGGCCAGCCAGAGGACGAAGAAGAGGCTGAGGAAGCCCACCCCGCCCATGATGGCGCGGCTGCGGAGAACCTGCCGCACGATCTGGGGCAGCAGGGTGAGGCGCACCGAGACGTCGCCGATCTCCTTCATCCCCTTGCTGAGCATCACGTCGCCCAGGGCCCCGAAAGCGGCCGCCAGCAACATCACCATCACCGTCTTGGCCAGCGGCCTGGCAAGTATGTCGATATCCACCCTACACCCCCTCCCCTACTCCAGACAGCTCACGCCAATGCAGACCACCACGGCCCCCAGCCAGCGCATTACCCCCACCCGCTCGTGCAACATGACGGCCACCGTCACGGCCGCCAGCATGCGGGGGAGCCCGCCGGCTAGAACTCCGAGATCCATTTGCGCTCCTCGAACACGCAGCGCAACGACTCGCGGGTGCGCGACCCGAGCAGGTTCCTCGCCGCCTCAGCAATCCGGCCCGCCGCCAGGGCGTGCAGCCCGTCACTGATGGCCACCGCGCCGAACTGGAGCACGCTGGGGTCGCGGTAGCAGTCGATCATGCAGGCCGTGCAGTCGTCGCGGATGAGCGGGACTTGCGCGAAGTCCTTGGCCTTGCACATCGGCTTCTTCACGTAGTGGCAGCGGTAGAGGTCGAGGTTCCAGTCGATGAAGAAGTACTTGTAGCCCGCCAGGCACGGGAAGCGCGGCGGCTCATTCTTCAAGGCCCGGATCATCTCCTCGAGCGACCCCCGGGGGTTCAGCACCGGGAAGGCGCGCTTCAGGTCGATCAACTGCTCGAAGACTCCGACCAGCTCCTCGCGGCTGAAGTCGATGAGCGGCGAGGAGGAGAAGGACAGGTACGAGGAGCCCAGGTAGTTGAGCGGATAGGAGAAGGTCACCTTGCCGAAGCCCAAATCTTTAAGGAAGGCCGGCAGCAGGTTGAAGTCGCCCACCAGGCGGCTGACCGTGACCGAGGCCGTCGGGTTGTAGCCCTTGGCCTTCAATAGCCGGTTGGCCTCCCGTATCCGCTTGCACAGGCCGGGTATCCCGCGGTTGGCCTCGTGCTTGGCCTCGTCGGGGGCGTCGATGCTGATGATGACCCCCTTGAGGCCCGCCGCGTGCAGCCGCTCGATGGAGTCGGCGCGCAGCAGCGAGCCGTTGGTGCAGATGAGCGAGTCCATCCCCAGGCGCCCGGCATAGGCAATGAGGTCGTAGAGGCCGGGGTGGAGGAGCGGCTCGCCGCCCACGAACACGAGGTAGCCCACGCCCCGGGCCGCCAGCGCGTCGATGGCCCGGGCGATCTCATCCGTGTCCGGGATGACCCACTGGTCCTTGGGCAGCCTGGCGAAGGAGCAGAAGCCGCAGGCGGCGTTGCAGGCGTTGGTGAGGGCGATCTGGCAGAAGCCGGGGCCGCCGTCGGCGAGGGCCCGCTTGATGTGGCTCAAAAGCACGGCCTCTCCCTCAGCAGGCCTGCGCCTTGCCCCGCAACACTTCCTTGCGCTTGAGGAGGAAGTTCTTGAACTGCTTGCCCTCGCGGAGCATGCGGCGGCGCTCCTCGCGGTCCAGGAGCATCTTCTTGATCGCCCGCAGCATAAAGCGTGGCCGGTAGTAGAAGCGCTTGTAGAAGCGCTCGACCGCCTGGAAGATCTCGACGTTGGACAATTCCGGGTAGTTGACGGCGCACAGCTGCCAGCCGTTCTCGGAGACCAATGGAGAGTCGGTGAAGTAGCCCTTCTCCTGGGCCATCTTGTAGAACTCGGTGCCCGGATAGGGCGTGGCCAGCGAGACCTGGATGGTGTCGGGGTCGATCCGGCAGGCGAACTTGATCGAGTCCTCGATCGAGCTCCGGCTCTCCTCGGGCAGCCCCAGGATGAACGCCCCGTGGATCTTGATGCCCAGCTCCTTGCAGGCGCGGGCAAAGCTGTGGGCCTGCTCCAGGGTCGCCCCCTTCTTGATGTTGCGCAGGATCTCCGGGTTGCCCGTCTCGAATCCCGTCACGACCAGGCGCAGGCCGGCCTCGTGCATGACCTTGAGCGTCTGCTTGGGCGTGGTGACGCGCGCCGTGCACGACCACGTCAGCCCCAAGGGCTTGATGAGGGTGGCGATCTCCTCGGCCCTGGCCGGGTCGGCGGTGAAGGTGTCGTCGTCGAAGAAGAACTCGCGCGCCTCTGGGAAGGCCGCCGCCGCCTCGCGCACCTCCTCGGCCACGTTGCCCGCGCTCCGGGCCCGGTAGCGGTGGCCGGTAAAGGTCTGCGGCCACAGGCAGTAGATGCACCGGGACGGGCAGCCCCGGCCCGAGTAGATGGAGACGTAGGGGCGCAGCAAGTAGGGTATCTGGTAGCGCTGGATGTCGAGGTCGCGCTTGTAGATGCGCGTCACGAAGGGCAGCGAGTCGAGGTCTTCGACCGGGGGCCGGTCGGGGTTGTGGTAGACCTGGCCATCGCGCTTAAAACTCAGCCCTTCGATCCTCTCCATGGGCACGCCCTGGGCCAGGTCGCGCACGGCGTAGTCGAACTCGCGCCTCACCACGAAGTCGATGGCCTCGGAGGCCAGCAGTGTCGGCTCGGGCAGGACACTCGGGTGCGGCCCCACCATGCCGATGAGGGCCTTCGGGTTCTGGCGCTTGATCTGCTCGCAGGTCTTGAGGTCGTACTTGAGCGAGGGCGTGGACGTATAGACGACGATCAGCTCGAAGCCCTTGGCCCGCTCCACCGTGGCCATCACGGACAGGCCCTCGGCCGGGGCGTCCAGGACGAGGCTGTCCTCGACCATCCCGGCCGGGAAGCAGAGCCAGGTCGGGTACCAGAATGAGGTCACCTCGCGGGTGGCCTGGTAGCGGGAGCCCGCTCCGCCGTCGAAGTCGGAGTACGACGGCGGGTTCAGCAGCAAGAGTCTCATTTGTGATGTTGTCCCTCGGTTGACGGATGGGTGAACCTTAAGTCCGCAGGCTAGTCTCTGTCAAGTGCCGCGCGAGGAGGCGGGGGCAAGCGGCTGGCAAGGGCTTGTGCTTCCCATATTACGTCTCGGGCCGCCCGGAAAGGAAGGGCTTCCGGTCGCGAGCCGCGACGGGCAATAACCGGGCCTGGCGGCTTGGTGGCTACTAGGTACTCGGTTGTGGGCCCGGGCTCCCCTCGCGTTGCTCGGGGGCGTAAGCGCTGTTGACAGGCTCCGCTCCGATGCCGTTGGCCAGGGGGCGGCCTCCCGTGCTACTCAAGGGGGCTCATTCTCCCTGTAAGGAGGCAGCAGATCCATGAGCGAGGACGCCAGCGCCAGGCAGCAGCGGCTCGTCGTCGAGCAGTTCACGCGGCAGGCCGTCCCCTTCTCCCGGATGCCCGGGCACTCGGCGGCCTTCGATGTGATCTGGAAGGCAATAGAGCCGCGGGAGGACGACCTGGCCCTCGACGTCGCCTGCGGGCCGGGGCTGGTGGCCTGCGCCCTGGCCCCCAAGGTGCGCTTTGTTACGGGCATCGACCTAACCCCGGCCATGATCGAGCAGGCAAGAAAGCTCCAGGCCGAGAAGGACCTGGCCAACCTCACCTTTCAGGTGGGCGACGCGGCCCCCCTGCCCTTCGAGGACGCCTCCTTCTCCCTGGTGGTCACCCGCTACTCCTTCCATCACTTCCTGGAGCCTGCGGCGGTGCTGGCCGAGATGTGCCGGGTGTGCCGCCCGCAGGGCCGCGTGGCCGTGATCGACGTCTTCACCTCATCGCCCGCGCAGGCGGCCTGCTACGATCGCCTGGAGAGGCTGCGCGACCCCTCGCACACCCACGCCCTGCAGCTTTCCGAGCTGCTGGGGATGGCCACCGCCGTGAATCTTGCGGGCGTGACCACCGACTTCTACCGGCTGGACATGGAGGTCGAGGCACTGCTGGCCGCCTCCTGCCCCGATCCCGGCGACAAGGACAAGGCCAGGCGGATATACGAGCAGGACCTGGGCAGGGACGAGCTGGGACTGGGCGTGCGCCGTGAGGGCGGCCTGCTCCTCTTCTCCTTCCCCATCGTGGTGATGGCGGGGTCGGCAGCGCCGACAGGCGGCCGCCGATGAGCTACGCCATACGGCGTTCTCGGGCGCGAGGCAGTCCTCAATGTAGCGCTGCTACGCCTGCGGCTGCCTCGGCCCTGCGGCCTTGTCTGGCGTGCTCCTAGGCGGCCGCTGGGGCGTTGGTGGCAGCGGGCAGTCTGCGGCAAGAGGCGCAGTGGCAATGAGGACTCTTCTCTTCCTCTTCTAACCATCCGTGCTCTGCCATGCAGCGCCATTTGGGATAGCCCTTGCGGGGTCGGGATGCCCCGACGGGCGACTGCCTGGGCCTGGAAGCTCAGAGGTGGGTGGGGCCTCGGCGTGGCCCCGGAGTCCCGCTGCCGTTGGCAGCGGGTCGGCAGCGCGCAACCGGCTGTTCCGCCCCCTCGGCAACGCCAGCGCCCCCCGCCCACGGGCCACTTCGCTGAATGAAGCTGGTTATTGACTGAGTGCCCCAGGGCTGGCCAGAAGCGAGTAATGGCGAGGTCTGGAGGACGACGCCGGGCGGAGGCGTACTGGAAGTACGTTGAGCACCGGCGGCGGCCGAAGACCCGCCAGGACGAAGCTTATCGCCAGCCCGCCCGACTAGAAGGGGTAGTTGAGGTTGACGAAGATGTTGACCCCCTCGCCGCCGTAGCCGATGTCCACCTTGCCCACCACCTGAGGCTTGACCACGGCGCGGAACCCGACGCCGGCGATGGGCTGCACGTCGGCGAAGGCCTTGCTCTCGGCCTCGAAGACCTGCCCCACCCCGATGAAGGGCGCCACCTCGACGTCGAAGTCCACGTCGAACCAGTGCATCCGCAACACCCTGATGCGCTCCTCGAGGTTGGCCTGCCACTTGCCCCGGCCGATGAAGCGGCTCTCGGGGAAGCCCCGGAAGTCGTCGCCGCCGAGCGACGGCTGCTCGTAGAAGGGGATCTTGCTGCTGGAGACCGCCGTGTAGACGAGCTGGTAGGCGGTGACGAACTGGTCCGAGGGATACGGGATGTAGTGGCGCCACTCCAGGCCGTAGCGCAGGAAGGTGTCGTTGCTGACAGGCTCGAGCGAGGCCTCGGCCCAGAGCTGCGCAAAGCGGCCGTAGGTGGGGATGTCCGGGTGGTCGCGGTCGTCGAAGACGACGGCGAAGCCGTGGGTGGCGTTGAAGGAGCCGCCCAGGCCCGGGACGTCGGGGAAGAGCTCGGTCACGAACTTGCCCGTCTCGAAGCCGCGGTCCTGCACCGCGACGTAGCGCAGGCGCTCGCTCAGCAGGAAGCGCCAGGGGCAGAAGTTCCAGCCGAAGAAGGCCTCGCCGTAGTACTCGCGCAGGTTGTAGCGGGTCTGGTCGTCCTTGTTCGACTTGGGGCCCAGGCCGTAGAAGACCGAGGTCGGGTCGTCCTGGAACCACGTCCAGCCGCGCAGGTAGTAATGGCCGCAGCAGACCTGGTAGTCCTCGTAGAAGAACTCGTAGTTCTGGCGCACCTCGATCGAGCGCTCGGCGATGGCGAACCACTTGCGCTGGGCGTTG
>Ga0315282_10013379_pt1 | contig 12383 bp, 8 predicted proteins | sample YL17G07_20_MG_FD_203693 | JGI IMG/M metagenome (GOLD analysis project Ga0315282, IMG submission 203693) | Sediment microbial communities from Yellowstone Lake, YNP, Wyoming, USA - YL17G07_20 | ecosystem: Environmental > Aquatic > Freshwater > Lake > Sediment | place: USA: Wyoming | collected... | reverse complement strand
AGGCGAAGACGCGCTCCTTGCAGTAGAGGAGGAGCTTCTTGTAGTCGCCGGGCTTCAGTCCCCCGAAGCCCATGGCCACGCGGCAGGCAAAGCCCAAGGCGAACAGGGCCGCCGAGACGTCGGGCCCCAGGGGCACCAGGCGCGTCGGCCAGCCAAGCTGGATGCCGCTCTCGCGGAGCTGGTCGGCCGCGGTCTCGCCAACCTTCCCGCCCACGAGCAGGGTGTAGAGGTTCTTCTCCTGCAGCTCGCGGGCGATCCGCGCCGCCACCTCGGAGGTCGGGGCCGCGCCGAGGATCAAGGCAAAGCCGGGGGCGGTGCCATCGACGAACTCGACGCCCCTCTTGCGGAAGACGGCGTCCTCGGCCGCACCCAGCCAGAGCTGCCCCGCCGGGGCCTCCTCGCCGGCGAAGTAGAAGTCGGGGCTCTCCAGATAGCGCAGGGCCTCGAGCAGCTCCTGGGCGAAGAGGGCGGCCATGCCGGCATCGAGGGCCTGGCCGAGGTAGGGCAGGTGGGTGTGCTCGGCCGGGAGAGGGGGCAAGAGCGGCAGCGCTCCAGCACCGGCTTGGCATCGGCCAGCCTCTCGACCTTGTGCCCGAGGACGGCGTAGATGACGGGCAGGTAGTAGGCGGTGTTGGGGAAGCCGACGGCGGCCTGCGGGCCGTGTTGGGCGAGGGCTGCGGCGAGCCTGCCTTCAGCCTCGGCGACTATCTCGTGGGCGCCCCTGATGGCGCCTGCGGCGATCAGCTTGGACAAGGCTTACCTCAGATGACCGTCCAAAAGCCTTTGGTAAAAAGTTGCTCTCCGGTCGCCGGGCGAACTTACACCTCGGCTAGTAGTTTTGGAGATATGCCTTCACCTCGGCATTGACGTCAAATGCTTCTCGAGCTTCGAATCGCTCCTGTAGCTTGTAGGCATGCTCTTCCAGCGGAATTGCGTTATAAAGACGATTGTGCATCGCCCAGCCTCTAACATACAGATCAACATATTTGTCAATGCCCAAATATTGATACTGAACTATGTGCACGAGTTCATGGAAAAAGAGCGGGATCGTGTCGTTCTTGGGCATATGTCTCATTGAGAGAAGGATGATGTCTTTAAAGACAATGCCCGCCATCTGGCTGAAATCTATCGGTATGGGTTCTCCCGCAATCATAAGTTCCGAATAAAAGGCCGGATTAGAAATCTCTTCCACCACTTTCATCCGAGCCCGTCCGAATACGCTCTCCTCGAAGAAAGAGGAAACTCGCGCTATCAATTGAGGCGGCAACACAACTGCGTCTCTAATGTGTAACTCGCGCTGCTCCCTCACCCACTCGCGGCCTCGGTCAATCAACCATTGCAGTTCATCCATTGGGACTCGCTCCACTTAGGCTAGTCACTACGCTGCCCCCAATTCCCGCCTCTGCGCCATGTCCACCAACACGCGCTCTCTCGCCTTGTCTATCCCCAGGGCCTTCCTGCGCTCGTCGATGTGGGCGAGCATGGCCTGCGCCATCTTAGTTGCGTCCGGCTCCCAGGCCCAGCGCCCGCCAAATAACTTCGCGCTCTCCTCGAACAGGAAGCGGCAGGCCTCAGGTGAGCCCGCCGTCGGCCAGCCCACGCCGAAGACCGTGAACACACCCGAGGCGACGAAGTACTGCCCGATGGCCAGGGCCTTCTCGCTCATCCACTCCGGGGCCGCACCCGCCACGGGCAGGTCGCTCAAATCATCGCCCAGGCCGCCCTCGGCGAGCAGTGCCGTGGCCGCGGCCAGGATGCGCGAGTTGTCCACGCAGGCCCCCATGTGGAGGACGGGCGGGATGCCCACCGCCTCGCACACCGAGCGCAGGCCCGCGCCGGCCAGTTGCGCGGCCTCAGGGGCGAGCAGGCCCGCCTTGCCGAAGGCGATGGCCGCACACCCCGTGGCCAGCACCAGGACGTCGTTCTTGATCAGCTCTCTAACCAGGGCCAGGTGGACGGAGTCGTGCGTGACGCGGGCGTTGTTGCAGCCCACCACGCCGGCCAGCCCCCGGATGCGGCCGTTGATGATGTTCTCGGCCAGGGGCTTGAGCGAGGCGCGGAAGCTGCCCCCCAGCATCTGGGCGATGGCCTCGGCCGAGAAGCCGACGACGGCAGGAGAGGTCTCGGGCGGTATCTCGACGCGGCCCCGCCTGGGGAAGTTGGCAATGGCCCGGGCGACGATCTGGCGGGCGATATCGAGCCCCCGCCTCTCGTCGAAGTCGATATGCTCCACCCCCTCGATGTGGGCCTTGGGCGAGGTGGTGATGAGGCGCGTGTGGTAGCACTTGGCCACCTCGGCCAGCCCCTGCATCTCGCACTGGACGTCCAGGACCATCGCCTCGACCGCCCCGGTGACGATGGCCAGCTCCTGCATCAGGAAGTTGCCCGCGTGGGGGATGCCGTGGCGCAGCAGGACCTCGGCGGCGGTACAGCACATCCCGGCGAGGTTGACGCCCTCGGCGCCCACCTTCTTGGCGGCCTCGGCGGCCTCGCGCTCGCGGGAGGCCAGGACCAGCATATCGGCCAGGGCGGGCTCGTGGCCGTGGACGACGATGTTGACCCAGCCCTCCTTCAGCACCCCGAGGTTGACGTTGCCCAGCGTCGGCTTGGGGGTGCCGAAGAGGACGTCCTGCAGGTCGGTGGAGATCATGCTCCCGCCCCAGCCGTCGGCCAGGGAACACCGCGCGGCGGCCATGAGGAGCGAGTAGCAGTCCTGATCGACGCCGATGTTGGTGCGGTGCATCAGCTCGACCACCTCGCGGTCGATGCCCCGGGGGGTGATGCCCAGCTCCCGCCAGCGCTCCTGGCGCTTTTTCGGCGCGCGGGCGGCCAGCTCGATCTCGCCGTCCTGCCGGCCGAACTGGGCCAGCAACCTGGTTCCGACCTCGTGGGCAATTTCGGTGATCGCCCTGCCCTGGACCTTGATGCTCAGCCCCTCGGCCAGCGCGCCTAGCTTGGCCTCGTCCTTGATGTGGAAGTCCTTGGCCTCACCGCTGGCCGCGGCCAGGAAGAGCTGGCACACCCCGCGGGCGTGGTCGGAGTGGGCGGCGGTGCCGGCGGCCACCATCCGCGCGAAGTTGCGCGCACTTATCGTCGCCCTGGTGGCCCCGCACACGCCCCGGGCGTCGTCCTTGGTGAAGCGGCAGGGGCCCATGGCGCAGATGCGGCAGCAGTTGCCCTCGCTCCCGATGGGGCAGGGCTTCATGGCCTTGGCGCGGTCGAATACGGTGATGCAGCCGTCCTTGGCCGCCTTGTCGATCATGCGCTGAGCGGCGCTGTCCACGCTCAGGCTAGCGGTCTTGTCCTTGTCGGTCATGTTCTCCTTGTCTTAAGCCTCGGGCCTCAGGGCCGTCGCCGCCCAGCGGGCCAGGTCGAGCGCGCGCGGGTGGTTGAGGATGACGATGTCGGCCCCGGCCAGCATGACGCTCAGTGCCGTCGTCGCCTCCATCATAACGCCCCTCGCCTCGGGATCGCCCAGGGCGGGCGCCTCCTCGGCCGTAAGCCGGGCCTCCTTGCTCTTCCACACCTCCCCGCCCACGTTGCAGATGAGGGGGAGCTGGAGCTTCTCGTCCTCCTGCGTGAGGGCGGCCATGCGGATGCGCTCCATGACCGAGTAAGTATATTCGAGGCCGTAGCCCAGCGCACCGGTGGTCGGGTCGATGAGCATGCGCTCGGGCTTCATCCCCAAGTTCTCGATCAGGATGTTGAGCTGCTTGGCCAGGTTGACGTCGATGGGCGAGGTGGCCGCAATGAGGTGGCCGAAGCCCAGGGCCGAGGCGGCGAGCTGCTTGTAGTTGCCCTCGGCGACGGGCCCGAGGATGAGCCCCTGGCCCTCGAAGCGCTCGGCGACTGCCTTGAGCACCAATCGGTCCTTGTCCTCGGCGGTCGTCCCCCAGACGATGAGCGGCAGGTCCACGGCCTCGAGCACCGCCTCGACAATTGGCAGGACGTCGTCCACACCGCGGTCGGCCCCGTTGGGGTCGGTCGAGGCCAGGTGGAGGCTGATGAGGTCCGCGCCATATTCGGCGGCCTTGCTTGCCCAGGCGGCAGGGTTATCCAGCACGCCCCCCCAGGCACGCTTCAGCCACTCCGGCCAGTCGTCGGGGGCCTGGTCCTGCACCTCCAGAGCGAAGCGCACCGGGTGGGGCATTGCGCCCTCGAAGGTGTAGAAGGGGTAGCAGGACTCGCCGCCGACGGCCAGCTTGCGGCCGCCGCGCTCCACCTCGACCTCGCGCACACGGCCGCGGTAGTTGACTTTGGGAAGCTCCATTTATCAAAACCCCTAGGTCAGAATCGTCGTCAGAGTCTTCGCGTTACGGCAGCTCGGCCGCGAGCAGCGAGTAGACGGCCTTGAGCGCGGGGCTGCCGGGGTCGAGCTCCAGCATGGGCACGCCCTGCACCTCATTCGCGGCCACCAGCAGGTCGGTGGGCACGACGTGCGGCTCACCCAATTCGAGCGCCGCCGCCTCCCTGGCCAGCCCCTCGGGCAATACCCCGCCCTCGGCCCGGTTGACGACGAGGCGGATGCGGCCGACCTTGAGCCCCACCTCGGCCACCAGCTCTTTGATTCGCGCCGCCGCCCGCAGGCCCCTCCGGGAGGCATCCGAGACGACGAGCATCAAATCCAGCCGTCGCGTCACCAGGCGGCTGATGTGCTCGAGCCCCGCCTCGTTGTCGATCACCACCCACGGGTAGTTGCCCGCGAGCTGATCGAGGTACCTGGCGAGCAGGGTGTTGGCCGCGCAGTAGCAGCCGGGGCCCTCGGGCCGGCCCATGGCCAGCAGGTCGAAGCCCTGGCCCTCCTCGAGCGCCTGGGCCACGCCCGCCTCGACGTAGGCCTCCTTGCTCATGCCCTTCACGCCGCGCATCTTCTCGCGCACCTGCCCCAGCCCCGGCGGCAGCGCCAGCCCCAGCAACTCGTTCAGGCCCGCGTCGGCGTCGGCGTCCACGGCCAGCACGGGGCGCCTGCCCGTCTCGCGCAGGTAGCGCACCGTGAGTGCGGCCACCGTCGTCTTGCCCGTGCCGCCCTTGCCGGCGGTGGCGATGAGATAGCTCATGCCGTCAGCCCCAGCCGCGCGGCCACCGTGGGGAAGCGCGCCAAGGCCTCGGTGTGGGGCAGGAAGAGGGCGGCCATGTAGCGCTCCATGAAGCCCGCGTTCTCGGAGAGCTCGAAGTTGGTCATCGAGCGGGCGAGCTCCAGGCTCCGGCGGTAGGCCCCCGCCTGCAGGGCCACCCGCGCCGCCCCCAGGAGCGAGCCGTTGCCGGCGAAGAAGAACTTTTCCCGCGGCAGGTCGGGCAGCAGGCCGATGGTGATCGCCTTCTCCAGGCTAAGGAAGCTCCCGAAGGCCCCGCTGACGATGACCCGCTCGAGGCTCTCGATGTTCAGGCCCACGCCCTCGAGCAGCGTGACGTAGCCCGCGTACATCGCCCCCTTGGCCCGCACCAGGTTGTCGATGTCGGTCTCGGTGAGGACGATGTCGGCCCCGGTGGCCGAGTCGGCCGCCCAGGCGACGACATACTCGGCCCCGTCCTCGCCCCGGCGCACGCGAGGCGTGGAAGAGTCGCGAAAGCGCCCCCGCTGGTCGATGAGGCCGACCTCGAAGAGCTCGGCGAGCAGGCTGATCAACCCCGAGCCGCAGATGCCCCGCGGCCTGGTGCGGCCGATGGTGAGCAGCATCGGCTCGAAGCTCTGAGGGTGGAGGCGCACCTCTTCGAGCGCCCCGCCGGTGGCCCGGATGCCGCACGATATCCCGCCGCCCTCGAAGGCCGGACCGGCCGAGCACGAGGCGCAGGCCAGCCAGTCCTTGGAGCCGGCCACGATCTCGCCGTTGGTGCCGATGTCGATGTAGAGCGTCAGCCTCGGGTCCAGGTTGATGCCCGTGGCGAGCACCCCGGCGACGATATCGCCGCCGACGTATGAGGCCACCGCGGGCAGCACGCGCACCAGCAAATCCTTGCCCAGGCGCTCCAGGCCCAGCTCGCCGGAGCTGAGTGCGGGCAGCTCCGTGGCCACCGGGACGTAGGGTGCCTCGCGCAGGTACTTCGGGTCGAGCCCGGCCAACAGGTGGGCCATCGTCGTGTTGCCCGCGATAGTTGCGCAGGTGAGCGAGCGGGCCGTCAGCTTGGCCTTCTCGAGCAGGGACAGGCCGACGTCCTCTATGGCGCGCACGGCCAGCCTTCGCAGCTCCTCGAGGCCCCCGCGGCGCTGGGAGTGGTTGATGCGGCTGATGACGTCCTCGCCCAGGCTTATCTGCGGGTTGTACTCGGCGTGCTCGGCCACGACCCGGCGCTTGCCCAGGTCGATGAGCTGGCCGCAGACGGTCGTCGTGCCCAAATCTATCGCCAGGGCATAGTTGGCGCGCGAGGTGTTGCGCGGCTCGATCCGGTGCAGCCGCCAGCCCCGGCCGTGGCGAGAGAGAGTCGCCGTGACCTCGAAGCCGCCCTCGCGCAGGGCGTGCGGCAGCCGCCGGACCAGCTCGAGCGGGCAGCCGGCCAGCGCCTTCTGCTGCGCCTTGAGCCCCCGGGCCAGCCTGCGGGCGTCGCTGACATTGTCTTGCAGGGTGGGCAGGGGCAGGGTGAGCGCGACCTTCTCGACGAGCGGCCGGCCTCCGGCGGGCAGCGGGGCCACCTCGGCGGCCTGGCGGGGTGCCCCCTTGCGCTCCAGGGCGGCGCGGTCTAGCCGGGCGGCCTCGGGCAGGCTGACCACGAGATCGGAGCGGGCCGTCACCTGGCAGGCCCTCACCAGACCAGGGGGCTGGCCGGCCTCGGGGGCGGCGCCGTTGGCCTGCCCCAGGGGCGTGGCCCGGCCGCGCTCGACCCTGACCAGGCACTTGCCACAGACCCCTTCGCCACCGCAGAGGGCGGGCACGTAGACCCCGGCCCGCACCGCGGCGAGCAGCAGGGACTCCCCCTCCTCGACCTGCGCGCTGAGGCCGGAGGGCTCGAAGATGACGGTGTGTTCCATGGATGATGAGGCTAGGTCGCCTGAAGAGCAGACCTTACTCAAAAGGGGCAGGGTTGTCCAGCCTTCATGTCCGGACTTCATGTCCAGACTTTTGGGGCGCGGCTGGCGAGAAGCGCCCTCCCGGCGGGCTGCACGCTAGAGAACACAAGAGCGCTCAGTTGTCGCTGTGGCTGTGCCTCGCCGCATCGCCTTCTGAGGCCACAGCAAGAAACAGCAAGAGGCCCTCGATCGCCGGGCGGGCTCGTGCTCTGCCCTCTGGCGGTGGCGAGCCGCCACGGGCAATGCCGGCCCCTTGGAGGGACAGGCTGCGGCTAGCTCAGCGTGGGGCCGGGGTCCCCTCGCCGTTGGCGAGGGGGCGGATTCGCGCCACCAACGCCCCGCTGGCAACGACAGCGGGATTCCGGGCCCACACTGACACTCAGTAGCCCTTGCCCCACAAGGGCCCGGTTATTGCCCGTCGGCGCTGCCGACCCTGCAAGGCAGAGCACGGATGGTGAAGAGGAAGAGAAGAGTGACTGTTGCCGCGTAGCCTCTTTCCGTAGACGCCCCTGACCTCCGGTAAGTCGGCCGCTGGTGCCGGGACCACACCGAGAGCGAAATCACCTCTGGCCCTCCAGGCCCTGGTTGTCGGCCGTCGGGGCATCCCGACCGACCTTCCGGCCACGTTCCCGCGAAGAGGCGCTTGCGAGCGCTCAGAAGCAAGCCAGGCAAACGTCGCTCAAGGGTTGGCGAGAAGCGAGTAATGGCGCGGTCTGGAGGACAGCGGCAAGCGGAGGCGTAGCAGCGCTACGTTGAGCATTGCCGGTGGCCGAAGACCCGGCAGGACGACGCTTATCGCCGACCCCTCAGACGAGGTGGCGGAGTTTGCAGGCGAGCAGGGTATTGCGCAGCAGCATGGCGACGGTCATGGGGCCCACCCCGCCGGGGACGGGGGTGATGGCCGAGGCGACCTCGCTCACCGACTCGAAGTGGACGTCGCCGGCCAGGCGGCCATGGACGCGGTTGATGCCCACGTCGATGACGACGGCCCCTGGCGCGACCATGTCGGCCCGGATCATCTCGGGCTGCCCCACGGCGGCGATGAGGATGTCGGCCTGGCGGCAGACCGCGGCGAGGTCTTTCGTGCGGGTGTGGCAGACGGTGACGGTGGCGTCGGCCCCCTTCTGCCACAGGAGGTTGGCCAGCGGCTTGCCGACGATGTTGGAGCGGCCAACTATCACGGCGCGCGCCCCGCGGGTGTCGATGCGCTCGCGGGCCAGCAGCTCCATGATCCCGGCCGGGGTGCAGGGGGTAAATAGCGGGCGGCCGACCATCAGGCGGCCGAGGTTGAGCGGGTGGAAGCCGTCGGCGTCTTTATCCGGCGAGACGGCCTCGAGCACGGCGGCCTCCTCGATGTGGCGCGGCAGGGGGAGCTGGACGAGGATGGCGTCCACGCCCGCGTCATCGTTAAGCTCGGCCACCACGGCAAGGAGATCTTCTTGCGTGGTCGTCGTGGGCAGCAGCCGGGAGACTGAGGTCAGGCCAACCTTCTCGCAGGCCCGGTGCTTGTTGCGGACATAGACCGCCGAGCCGGGGTCGTCGCCCACCAGGACCACGGCCAGGGCCGGGGGGCGGCCGATGGAGGCGGCGAGCTCCGCGGCCTCTACGGCCACCTCGGCCTGGATGGCGGCGGCCACCGCCTTGCCGTCGATCACGCGCGCGGCCATCAGAAGAGCCCCACCGTCTTGCCCGAGGCGTCGATGTCGATATCGACCGCGGCCGGGCGCGAGGGCAGGCCGGGCATGGTCATCATGTCGCCCGCGAGCGGATAGACGTAGCCCGCCCCGATGGAGGGCCTGATGTCGGTCACCGGGAACATGTAGCCCGAGGGCAGGTTCTTCCACTGGGGGTTGTGGGAGATGGACAGTGACGTCTTGGCCATGTTGACCGGGAGCCTCCCCCAGCCCTGCTCCTCGAAGAGCCTGATCTGGCGCTCGACGAGGGGGGCCAGCTCGGCGCCGTCGGCGTTGTATATCTCCTTGGCCAGGGCCTGGATCTTGCCCTCCAGGGGCAGCTCGTCGGCGTAGAGGAGCTGGAAGTTGGCGGGCATGGCGCAGCACTCCACCACGGCCTGGGCAAGCTCGCGGCAGCCCTCGCCCCCCTTGGCCCAGGCGAAGGACTCGGCGACGCGCTCGGCCCCCAGCTCGAGGGCCTTCTCCCTCACCAGGGCGACCTCCTCGGCGTGGTCGGAGTCGAAGCGGTTGATGGACACGACCAGGGGCAGCCCGAAGCGCTTCACGATCTTGATGCAGTGGGCGAGGTTGGGCAGGCCGCGCTCGACGGCGGCGCAGTCCTTCTCGAAGAGTTCAGCGGGCAGGGGCTTCCCGGCCACCACGGCGGCCTTGCCCCCATGCATCTTGAGTGCCCGGATGGTGCAGTTGATGACCGCGCAGGAGGGCTTGAGGCCGCTCTGGCGGCACTTGATGTCGGCGAACTTCTCGAAGCCGCAGTCGGCGGCAAAGCCGCTCTCGGTGACGACGTAGTCGGCCAGCTTCAGGGCGATGCGGTCGGCCACGACGGAGGAGTTGCCGTGGGCCACGTTGCCGAAGGGGCCGGTGTGGATGAGGCAGGGCTGCCCCTCGATCGTCTGGACGAGGTTGGGCTTGAGGGCGTCCTTGAGGAGCACGCACATGGCGCCGGCGGCGCGGATCTCCTCGGCCGAGACGAAGCGGCCCAGGTAGTTGTAGCCGACCATGATTCGCCCCAAACGGGCGCGCAGGTCGGCCAGGGAGTCGGCCAGGGCGAGTATGGCCATGACCTCGCTTGCTGCCGTGATGTCGAAGCCCGAGGCCCGGGGGTGGCCGTTGAGCCTGCCGCCCAGGCCGATGATGACCTCGCGCAGGGTGCGGTCGTTGATGTCCATCACCCGGCGCCAGGAGACGGTCAGGGGGTCGAGCTTGAGCAGGTTCTTGTGGTAGATCGAGGCATCGACCATGGCCGCGAGCAGGTTGTGGGCCGCCGTGACCGCGTGCATGTCGCCGGTGAAGTGGAGGTTGAGCTCCTCCATGGGCAGCACCTGGCTCCACCCGCCGCCCGCAGCCCCACCCTTGATGCCGAAGACCGGCCCCATCGAGGGCTGACGCAGGGTGAGGAAGGCGCGCCGGCCGATCTTGGCCAGGCCTTGGGCCAGACCGATCGAGGTGACGGTCTTGCCCTCGCCGAAGGGGGTCGGGGTGATCGAGGTGACCACCACCAGCTTGCCCTCAGGGGCGTGGGCCAGGCGCTCGCGCACCGCGAGTGACACCTTGGCCTTGTAGCGGCCGTAGAGCTCCAGGCAGTCCTCAGGCACTCCGGCGGCCGCGGCGATGTCCTGGATGGGCCTCAGGGTGGCCCGCTGGGCGATGTCAAGGTCGGTCAGCATTGGCGTTGCCTCTAAGGATATCGCCCTGTTGCGAGCGATGAACCCAACCTTACTAGCAGGGTGGCGGGGGCGTGTCAAGGCGGCGCCAGCCGACCCCCCGGCCGACCTCTGGCGGGCCTGCGTTTTTTATTCACTTTAAACAGCTACTTACACCCAGGTTCCCACGCTATTTTTTGGTTGCGGGCAAGGAGCTTTTGGGGTATCTTTGTTTGTCGCCGTCTGACGTAAAAACCTTTTTCTAATCGACAAGATAAGACGGTTGCTAACAGTCGGCTCCAGGGCGGGAGGGCGCCTCTTGCCAAGGGGGCCTGTGCTATTGGCCGCTTAGGGGTGATAGGGCGAAGCTGACAGCCACCGACAGCCCGCGAGTGCTTGCCGGGTGGAGGCCGCCCCCAGGGTCAGGAAGAGGGGGGTAGAAGTTCAAGGGTTGTTGATTTCCAGCCGGTGGAATTCCTTTGGGGCGGTCGGACTTAGTTGAGTTTTCAACTTTAAGGGCGCGCTTAGTATCTTTACTAGTTTTCTACTTCAAGAACTAAATAAGAGGGAGCCGGGGAGGAATCCATGGAGTTCACCATCGAGAGAGAGGAGCTGCTCAAGGGCATCGCCAAGGCGCAGAACATCGTCGAGAAGCGCACAACCATGCCCATCCTGTCAAATATCCTCCTCGAGGCCAGTGACAGCAGCCTGTCCGTGACGGCGACCGACCTGGAGATAGGCTTCCAGGGCACATACAGCGCGCGCATAGCTACCCCTGGGGCGACGACCATCTCGGGCAAGAAGCTCTACGAGATCGTCCGCTCCCTCAACTCCCCCGAGGTCCACCTCAAGGAGACCGAGGGTGGCCGGGTGAGCGTCAAGGGAGGCAGCGCCCGCTACCAGCTAATGAGCCTGCCCGCCGAGGACTTCCCGCCCCTGCCCAAGCACGACTCGATCGCCACCATCACGTGCCCGGTGCCGGAGCTGGCCGACATGATCGAGAAGGTCCTCGTGTCGGTGGCGGCCGAGGAGATGCGCTTCAACCTCTCGGGCGTCTACACAGAGCGCCTCAGTGAGGGCTCTCCCAAGCTGCGGTTCGTGTCCACCGACGGCCACCGCCTCTCCCTGGCCGAGCGCGAGCTGCCCGGTGTTGAGACGCTGGAGATGGACAAGGGAGTGATACTGCCCCGCAAGGGCCTGACCGAGGTGGCCAGGTTGCTCGGCGAAGAGGGTGAGGTCGAGTTCGGCTTCCAAGGCAACTCCGCCCTCTTCCGCAAGGACGAGGTCATCCTGGTCATGCGCCTGGTGGAGGGCAGCTTCCCCGACTACCGCCTGGTGCTCCCCAAGGAGAGCAGCCGCAAGGCCACCGCCAGCCGAGGGTTGCTCCTCGAGGCCATGCGCCGGATGTCGATCGTGCTGAGTGAAAAATTCCGCGGCGTCAAGCTCGACCTGGCCCCGGGCAGGCTCACCGTGTCGGTCAACAACCCCGAGGTCGGCCAGGCCGAGGAGGAGGTGCCCGTCGAGTTCGACGGCGCGCCCCTGACCATCGGCTTCAACGCCCGCTACATCATCGACGCCCTGAGTGCGATGAGGAGCGAGCAGGTGGAGCTGGCCTTCAACGAGGAGGCCAACCCCTGCCAGGTGAGCGGGCCGGAGGACGCCGGCTCCTTCTCGATCATCATGCCCATGCGCATCTAACTTAAGAGGATTATGACGGACACCGCCAAACTGAATAATGCGACGGACAAAGTGACGGACAGAGTGACCGACGAGATGGACGCGGCGGGCACCGGCCACACCGGGACCCGCGAGACCTACGACGCCAGCCAGATCAAGGTCCTCGAAGGGCTCCTGGCCGTGCGTAAGCGCCCCGCCATGTACATCGGCAACACGGGCAAGGAGGGCCTCCACCAGCTCGTCTACGAGGTCGTCGATAACTCGATCGACGAGGCCCTGGCCGGCTACTGCGACTGGGTCAAGGTGACGGTGCTGGCCGACGGCTCGGTCTCGGTCGAGGACAACGGCCGGGGCATCCCCATCGAC
>Ga0315282_10013378_pt1 | contig 12383 bp, 3 predicted proteins | sample YL17G07_20_MG_FD_203693 | JGI IMG/M metagenome (GOLD analysis project Ga0315282, IMG submission 203693) | Sediment microbial communities from Yellowstone Lake, YNP, Wyoming, USA - YL17G07_20 | ecosystem: Environmental > Aquatic > Freshwater > Lake > Sediment | place: USA: Wyoming | collected... | reverse complement strand
GGATGATGTTTATCAACTTTTCATCCCTCGAGCCGGCTGTTTTCAAATCGGTCGAACAAAGGAGTTCCGTTCTTATTCCAAGCTCCCCGCACAGCGCCTGAATGATCGCCACGTTCATTTGAGACAGCAAAGGGAACTTCCTGCTGAAGATATCCCCCAAGAGGTCATAGTACCGCTCAAAATGCGGCGCTTTTCCGTAGGAATGCCGCAGCGCTTCCAGATGCTTTCTGCGCCAATCGCCGCCGGCATAATAAATCTGGGCGTCGGAAATCAACTGCTCCCGGCCGCCCCGCACCGGAACCGTCAGCCAGCGCGTCGTTCCATCACGCATCTTGATTCTGTTCCGGCTGCGCCAGTCCCGCTTCGTGTATTGCACATCATCCAGAAAGATGAACACATCAACCGCATGGATGATGTCAAAATAGCCTTTCCATGGAATATAGCTGGGTTGGATGATTGCCACTTTTTTCATATATGCCCGATAGCGTTTGCGCAAAAGACGCCAAATATCCCGCTAGTATTGAGTCCTTTTTATGCAGCTTTGTCAAGTGCTAAAGCCCCGGATGCCAAAGCCTGGGCGCATCTCAGATTTGCGAAGCCTTTTCCGTGGGGATGAGGCAATCCTTTGGCCATGTCTGGCAAGGCGCCTGACAACTATGCGCCAAGCGGCTCCGGAGACAATGGCACGCCAAGCAGCCCCGAGAGATAATGGCACGCCAAGCAGCCCCGGAGACAATGGCACGCCAAGCGGCTCCGGAGACAATGGCACGCCAAGCGGCCCCGGAGATAATGGCACGCCAAGCGGCCCCGGAGACAACGGCACGCCAAGCGGCCCCGAGAGATAATGGCACGCCAAGCGGCCCCCGGAGACAATGGCACGCCAACCGTCCCCGGAGACAATGGCACGCCAACCGTCCCCGGAGACAATGGCACGCCAAGCGGCCCCGAGAGATAATGGCACGCCAAGCGGCCCCGGAGATAATTGGGCGCCAACCGGCCCCGGAGATAATTGGGCGCCAACCGGCCCCGGAGACAATGGCACGCCAAGCGGCTCCGGAGACAATGGCACGCCAAGCGTCCCCGGAGATAATCGGGCGCCAACCGGCCCCGGAGATAATTGGGCGCCAACCGGCCCCGAAGGGGCTAAACCTTGAATAGCCCCAGGTGACCGCCGCGCCGAAGGTGCAAGGGAACCTGGGGACAGACGCCCCCCAAGAACGCCCCGTCCCCGAAGGGGGCGAACATCCCAAGCCCAAGCCCATGTCCAATTCCCATCCCGTTCTGGATCTTGATCCCTCTCATGCGAGACAACACTCCTCGAAGGCAATCCTCTGTTCGTGCAAAACAGGACACGATGGGGACGCCGTTCCCGGTTAGAGGTTTTTGTTGGCCCCCTTCGGGGACCCGCATTTTTTTGCGTCCTACCCCAGGTTCCCTTGCACCTTCGGCGCGGCGGTCACCTGGGGCTATTCAAGGTGTGGCCCCTTCGGGGCCGCTTGATGTCCAATGATCTTCGGAGGCGCTATTCAAGGTGTGGCCCCTTCGGGGCCGCTTGATGTCCAATGATCTTCGGAGGCGCTATTCAAGGTGTGGCCCCTTCGGGGCCAATTGTCCGCGGAGCCGCTTAGCGCACGGTTGTCAGGCGCCTTGCCAGACATGACCAAAGGATTGCTCCTTCCCCACAGAGGAGGCTTCGCAAATCTGAGATGCGCCCCTTGGGTTCAAGCAGGGAAATGCTTGGTTGCCACGAGGGGTGTCATTGTGCGAGAATCGAAAGGTGTCTGTCAGTCCCGGAAGGAACGGGACTGTGGTTTCCGGTTGGCGCCGCGTTTGTCCAGCGCCGCCGCGCGGGTTCGCCGATTTCTTCTAAAGACATGCCGCGGTCTGCTGCCTTCGCTCAAGGGCCGTGCCAACCCGCGGCGCACGGATTACCGCTTCTGCGCGGCAACAATTGATTCCCAAACCTCTTGGGAGGAAGGTGAAGAGCATGAAACACGGGGCGGGGATTCGGTCTGCTTCTCTGTGGGTCACCCTCTTGATCGCGCTTTGCGGCCAGGCCGCCTGGAGTCAGCAGGCGATAATCAACGAATGGTCGCAGGGAAACGGAGGCGCACGAGAGTGGGTGGAAATCCTGGTTGTGCAGGACGGCCTGGACGTGCGCGGATTCAAACTGACTAACGGCATCAACGCCGCCTCGGACGGGCTGGTCTTCAATAGCGCCTTCTCCGGCTGGAGCTCCGTTCCCGCCGGCACCTTGATCGTGATATACAACGGAAACAGCCGGGATTTGAATCTGCCGCCGGACGATCTCGTTGTAACAGGCGACGGCAACTGGGCGGTGGTCGCGCCGCACAACAACCGCGCGCTCTTTTCCTCGGGCGCCTGGCAGACCTTCCCGGACACCGACAACACGGCGGGCCCGCGCCTATGGAACAGCGCAAATGTCTTGGTTCACGATTGGGACCAGGGAGACGCGCCGGATTTTACCGCTCTGTATCCCAGCTCGGGCTACGCGGTCGCGTATCGGGGCGTTGCCGCCGGGGACATATCTGATTACACGAAATGGTATCGGTTCGCCGCGGGAATGACTAGGTTCTCACCCAATCTTGACCATGTGACGCCCGGCAAAGGCAGCGGCGGAGACAACACCCGCTGGATCGCCTCTTTGCGAGGCTCTGGCCCGCTAGTGGAAACAAGCTTGGATGCATGGAATTTTGGCATATACTTCCCACTAGACAACCCGATGAAGTACTACGAGGTTACCGGCTATAACCTGGCCACGAGCATCACGGTATCGCTTCCGCCCAACCTTGGGTTTCAGGTATTCAATCCTATTATTGGGGCTTATTCATATTCAACTCAATTGGACAGGCTAGGAGGAAAAGTACTACTGCGTTTTAACGACACGCCACCCGGCCTGTATACCGCGACAGTCACGAACACATCGGGACTGCTGCCTCCGGCTACGGTTACCCTCACGGCGGCGCGCGTGCTCACAAACTCTACGAATCCCAACGATGTAATCATCAACGAGTTCGTGGTGGGTGACGACGGCACAACCCCCTATGCCTCTCTGAATGGCGCAACAATCACCGGCGACTGGGCGGAATTGTTGGTGGTAAAAGACAACGTGGACTTAAACGGCTGGGTTGTCGAAGACAAAAACGCCCCTAATACGAACGATGAGGGTGTTGTTACAATTCCCTATAACCCGGCTCTTTCGTCTATCCCAAAGAACACGGTGGTTCTGCTCGTCTTTGGCGCATCCACAGCTCCGGAAGACCTGGATTTCTCGGATGGAAAAATGGTGCTCAAGCAGGGCGGCGGGGATGGGGAAATGCATGTTTGGCCGGATTTCGGCCTGGACCCCGCTGGCGACAACCTGGTTCTTACTTCCATGGATGGAGGAAATCTGAAGCCTATTGATTACATCGGCTCCCTGCAAACCAATCCCAGCTCCGCCCTCGATCCCAATCCCAGCTCCGCCTCCGAATGGGGCCTGACTTTCCAGCCGGATTTCCCGCCCATTCCCTCGAACGAAGGCTGCTGGTTCTCGGTGGACGCGCAGGGCGGCTTCAACAACGATGACGGCTCCAACACCTATAATACCCTCGGCTATGGATGGAATGTCCTCCCGGACAAGTCCACCTTCACGCCCGGCGCGCTCAATCCCGGCCAGGCCTTCGCCACTATCGAGGTCAACCCGAGCAGTTTGGATTTCGGCGCGATCTCCCCCAACGCCTCCAAGGTATTGCCGCTGGAGATTTCCAACGCCGGCACCATTGCGCTGGAGATCAATGCTTCCTCCGCCATTACGGGATATGACGCGCGGGATTACCAGATTGAGCCGGGGCAATTGCCCCTGCTGGTGGAGCCGAACCAGTCCTCCGCGCTCGATATCCGCTTCTCCCCAAATGGAGACATCGGCCTGCTGAACCACGCCTCTTTGCTTCTCGCCCACAATGCCTCCTCCGCCAACAGCTTCCTGGAAGTTCCGCTTTCCGGAAGCTCTGTGCCGGGCATTTCGGAACTGCTGTTCTATGAGCCTTTCAATTATGAGGCAGGGCCGCTGACCGAGATTTCCGGCGGCACGTGGCAACACGCCGCGGGCAATCCGGGGAACCTGACGGTTCCGGGCACGGGATCGCTGGAATATCCCGGCCTCAAGGAGCCAATTGGCAACAAGCTGGTCATTGGCCGCGGCCTTTATACGCCGAATCCAAAGGATGAAGACGCATTGCGGCAGTTTGAACTCATGACTCCGCCGGCCACCGGCGAAAAGGCCATCTATGCTTCCATGCTGGTTCGCGCCGTCACTGCGCCGTTGCCCTGGGATAGTCCCGAGGGAGATTATTTCTGCCATTTCTACGACGGCTCCTCAGGCTTTGGATTCCGCGGACGTCTCTATGCGCGGTCGTCCGCGGACGGGACCTCGATTCAGTTCGGTCTGAAGTTCTCGGGTTATGGCGATCCCGTTTTTGCGCCAATCACTTTCGCGCCGGGCACAACCGTTTTCCTGGTCATGAAGCTGACTATGGTGGCTGACTCAAACCCAGGCCAAAACGACCGCGTCGAGCTCTTCATCAATCCCAACCCGGCGGGCGCGGAGCCGTCGTCCACGATTGTAGCGCCATCCCCGGGCTATGATCATGACATCCAGGAAGGCATTGGCGCGTTCGGCTTGCGGCAGGGCGAAAGCACCCCCGAAGCAATGGTGGACGAAATCCGCGTAGGCGGAACATGGGCTTCGGTCACCATCAACTCCACTCCGCCCTATCTGGCGGTCAACAGGCCCTTGTCACTGCCGCGCGGAGCTACCCGAACAATCACGCAGAACCACTTATTGGCCAGCGACTTCCAGACGCCATCGCCACTGGATTTGACTTACACGCTCACCAGTCTGCCCGCGCATGGAATCCTCAGGCTAGGCGGCCTGCAGATGGATCTCTCCTCCAGAAATACCTTCACTCAATACGACATCCACGTCGGCCGCCTTGAGTTTAGGCAGGATGGGAGTTTTGCCTCGGACGATTGTTTCACCTTTACGCTGTCGGATCCGGACGGCAAGTCCATGGACGGCATCTTCTACATCCTGATTCAAGGCAAGACGAGAGCGAAGGAGTGGAATCTATATAAGTAGCTCGGGTACGGCCAAGCCTCGCCGAGCGGATAAGGTCCGTTCCATGAGAAACGTGACCGCGGTGATTCTCGGCGGGGGTCAGGGCGCGCGCCTGATGCCCCTGACGCGCGATCGCGCCAAGCCGTCCGTCGCTTTTGCGGGCAAGTACCGCATTGTGCGTTATTCGTTATTGCGTTATTGTTATTGGGCTAAGATGTTGCGCGCGAGACAGGGATGCCCGCCCTGCATTCCTGGTTGCAGGGCGGGCATTCGGTGATGGTGACGGACGCGTGTCCGTCAACGCTTGGGCGGGGCGGCCTCGCGCACGACGGCGCCGTCCTTCTCGCTGAGCACCAGGAGCGAGAACTTTTCCACTCTGTCCAGGCCGCCGGCGCTGAGCGAGGCGTAATCGAAGATCCCGCGCGGGTCGGTGTAGCCGTCCTTGTAGAATCGCACCTCGCCGCCCTGCATCCTGCCATAGACCTTGACGTAGGCCTTCGACAAAGCCTTGCCGGTCTGGGCATGGGTTACCTTCACCTGGCCGTAGTTTTCGATCAGCTGGACGTTGAGGTCATTGGCGTAGTAGGCCTGTGACTTGCGGATGCCTCCCGCGACGATCTCGACCATCACGTTGCTGCTGCGGAAGCGCTCGGGCAGGTCGAAGGTGAAGGTCTTCGAGGGCGGCGCGCCGGGCGTTTCGGGCGTTTGGGCAGCGGACAAAGTGGACGAGGTGGACTGGGTGGTTTTCTCCAGGGTCAGGAGTTGGGTTTCGTTGGGCCGGATGCTCGAGAACTGGCCCGCGAACTCCTGGACAAAGGGGTTGCGCGAGAACAGGAGCTCGATGTCCATCAGGTAGTAGTTGACGCGGCAGTCCTTGAGGTTGCGGTACTGGAGGATGATTTTGCGCGACTCGACCTTGAAATCGAGGCTGGGCTCGGCCGCCGCCAGAAGGGTCTGGCGCTCCAAGCGGTTCTTCTCGTCCACGAGGGCGCCGCCCGCCTTGCCCTCGATTTCGTCGAGCTGGGAGGACAGGGCCGCGAAGGTCTTTTTCCAGCGGTCCACGGGGTAGTCCTTGTAACGGTCCGCGACGGCGCGGGCGGCCTTGAAGTCCTCCTTGCAGAAGGCGAGATACGCGGCGAAGTAATCATACTGAAGCGCCGTCTGGAGGTTCTTGGGGTTCACGCGGCCAAAGAAACGCAGGGCCTCCTCGATCCGGTCCTGCAGGAGCATGTAGTAGGTGACTGCCATCAGATCGTCGTCGCCAAGGGTCTTCTTGTAGCGCAGGATTTCCATCAGGCGCTGGTATTGCTGGAGGACGCGCTCGTTGACGATTTCGCGCTTTTTCCCGAGGCGGTGCGCCCGCGCGTTGGCCAGGGGGCTGTATTCGAGATGCTCGTAGGTCTTGCGGACCACGGGGTCAATGGTGACTAGCGGGCTTTCCAGATACGCGCCGCACGCGGCGAGGAAATCACCGCAATTCTGGAGGAACTCGCGGATCGCGGCGGGGTCGTCGTGCTTGAGGCCGTAGGACCAAAGGGTGTGGGCGTACACGTGGCGCCGGGACAGCAGGTCGAGGGTTTTGGTGAAGAATGCCTTGTCCTGCATTCTCCAGGCGATGCGGTCGAGGTTGACGCGGTGGACGTTGTTGGTGTTGAGGAACTCGATCGTCTGCTCTTCGGTCCCGTGTTGCGAGATGTAGTCCCAGGAGGTCTTGTCTATGCGGGTGGGCTCGACCACGGCGCGGAAGACGAAGGGCTGGGTGAAGGCGACGAGATTCTCGTTGCTTGCGACGTGGACGGGGAAATGCGGGAACTCGCCGGGCTGCGGGAAGTAGAAGTAGTACTCGAGGGTCTGGGTGTTGTAGGGCTGCAAGTCGAGGTGGACGCCGCGGGTATAGCGGGTCTTGAGGGCGGGGATGGCGCCGCGGGGGATCTGGAGCAGGGCGTCGAGTTTGCGGGGCGAGGAAGTGGGGTTGGTGATGACGATCTGGCAGCCGTACACGACGCCGGTGAGGAACTCGTCGCTGACGAACTTGTCGTAGCGCTGGTTGTTCTCGTGGCGATAGCGGTCGCTCTGGCGGAAGAAGTTCTGGTTGACCAGGATGGGGAACTTGTCTTTCTCGTCTGTTTTCGCCTCGCGGATTTCCTGGTGGAAGATTACCACCGGGCCGGCGGGCGTGAAGGTCAGGCGGGTGTCCTGCATCTCGGCCTTGTGCTTGGGCGGCTCGAAGGGAAGGTCCAGCACCGCGAGCGCAAACACCATCTCGGTGAAATTGCCGGTGGCCTCGGCCAGGTGGGTGGAGACGAAGCCGCCCTTGCCGTCCCAGGCCGCGTAGTCTTTCCAGAAGGCGTTGACGGGGAAAAGGTCCCCGACGGGGAAGTCGAGCGGGCGTTTGTAGTAGTTGTTCTCGGCGAATTCCTCGGTCTGGTCCACCTGCTGGTAGAACTCGCGTTGTCTTTCGTATCTCCGGAGATCGCGCTGGGCAACGCCCTCAAGCGTCCCTTTTTCCTCATCCCCGATAACGATAGTTGGCAAGGTTTTGATGATCGGTGCCCGGCCGCCTCTTGCAGGCGCCGCGGCTCTTGCCAACTCCGTAACTTTTTCAGACTCCCTGAGTGCGCGCGCCTCTCCTTTTTCCTTGGCTTGGTCCTTCTTCATCAGCTCCGCGCTGGGCGCCGGCATTGCCGCTGCGGCCGGGGCTGCCGGCGGTTTTCCGGCGGCTAGGGCGCGTGCGGTCCCCAGGCGCTTCGCGTCTTCCCCGCGCACTAACCCTCCCGCCGAGAGCTCTGTCGCGGCGGCGACTTCCACGCCAAGGGCCTCATTGACAACGGCTCCGTTAACGTCTCGGGCAAGGAGGTTCGCAGCGAACCCAGCACTACCCGCCGCGCCTGCCCCCCCTCGCGTTTCGAGCGCCCGGCCCTTGAGCGCCGTGTCGAAAAGATGGTTGAAGCGGTCCACGTCCGGAGGCAGGAGTTCCCAGCGCTCGCGCACGAGCCGTGCGGTCGAGACCGTTTCGTCCGGAAGGGCTTGGGCCAGCAGGATCTGCTCGGCGAGGCTCATCTGCCCGTGGCGCCAGGGTTTCACGTATCCGGCAAGCGTGTCCTTGCCCTTTTGCGAGGCGGCGGCGATGAGCCATTCATCAAGGAAGGTCTTGTCCTTCTTGTTCTGGAGGTAGGGCAGAACCGCGTCGTTGAAGAACTTGGGGTCCTTCCTGTAGAGGAAGAAGTGGAGTTCGTGGCTGGCGTACTTGGAGTATTTCTCGCGTTTTTCCTCGGGTTTCATCTTGGGCCAGTCGAGCAGGAAACGGAACTCGACGAGGTTCTGGTCGGGGTTCAGCGTCACAAAGAGCCGGTAAACTTCGGCCAGGGAGCCGTAGGTCTCCATCTTGGAGGTGGCGATATCGGGCAGCACGAAAGGATTGCCTGCGCCGGCTTGGCTGATCTGCTTCTGCTCGGTGTAGTGCTTGTCCGGCTCGAGACCCTTGGCCAGGCGCAGGTCGCGGGGCTTGGGCTCGGGCGAGGCGCCTTCGAGCGCGGCGTCGCGCGAGGCGACGTTGGCGGGGTCCATCGCGACGACGCGGACGAAGGGGTGGTCGCCGAGAATCTTCCGGTCAATGGTGATCGTGCCGTCGGCGTCGGGAACCAGGTTCAGGAGGGCGCTCGAACTTTCGGGCAGGAAGTCGAGGCTGAAGAAATCCTTGAAACCAGCCACCTCGACGGCGCTGGCGGGCCGGGCGCTGGCCTGTGTTTCGGAGGGCGCGCTCTTGGCCGCGTATTCCTCTCCGGCCTTGGCTTCCTGGGTGCCGGTCTCCGTCTTGCGCACGGCCCAGGGGTTCAGCAGGATACCGGGGCGGTCCAGCATATTGCCGGGGAACTTCTGAGCGTAGCGGCGGTCCAGGATGTAGAGGAACTCATCGCCGATGTCCCGCCCGGATATGTACAGCGATTTGGCCTTTGGCACGCTCTGGAAGCGCGGCTCGGGGAAAGGCGCCTTGGCCAGGCAATCGTAAGCGGGATAGGCGGGGAGGTAGCGCGTGGCGAAGACGTGGACGCGCGTGTATTCCGAGGTGTTCATGAGGCGCAGGCGCAGCTTGTCCGCGCCGGATTCCACCGACACAATCTGAAGCGGCTTCGTGTTGCGGAGCTCCAGGCAGCGGTTGGCGGCCAGGACGGATCCGGCGGCTCTGGAGGGTTCGAGGTCCTGGTGCTTACCGGCGAGACGCACGGTAATGCGGGCCAGGTTGGGCTTGATAAAGAGATCATAGTCGCCCGCGGGCAAGTCCGAGACACGCAAGAAACCGTTGTCAACGGCGAGCGCCTCAAACCGGTCCTGGATGTATGCTTCGCCGCGTTTCTCGAGCAGGCTGAACTCGGCGCGGGTGGCCTCTTTCTCTTTTCCCATGTAGGGCAGATAGAGCGGCTCGCCCGCCGCCGCGTGGACCGACGAGGGGTAGCTGTGGCGGCTCGAGGGCAGGGTCCATTGTGTCTTCACGCCTTCGGGACCGGCCGCCTCCACCCATTCGATCTGATCGAGGGGACCCAGGACAATGCGGCCCTTCGGGTCCGTCTGAAGGGCGGTGTGAACCTGGTCGCGGAAATCGCGGTGCTTGATGGTGAACTGCACGGGCCGGTCGGACCGCGGCTCGCCGTTCTTTCCCAGAAGGTCGAGGACATAATCCGTGCCGATGCGTCCGAGGAGGAGATTCTCGAGTTTCTCCGTGCGGTCAATCTCGTTCAGGCGAAATGCCTGCGAATCGGCGAGATCCTGTTCTTTGTGGCCCGTGAGGCTTTCCACCTTCGCCTTCACGGTCAGAATGACCGTCGCCAGACGATCCGGGATCTGGAAAGACACGGTGGTCTCGCGGTCGTCGCGGAACGCGAAGTCTCGGACTTCCTTGCTGGTGACGATGCCGTCGTGGTCTTCGGTGCGGATTTCGAGGACCGGCTGCTTGAGCAGGTCCAGGCTGACCGGGACGCCGTTGAGCTTGAGGGTGGGGCGGATGACGGCCACGGCGCCGCCGCGCGAGATCAGGGACTCGCGGTCCACGTAGATGCCCGCGGCGAATTCGTAACTCTCGGCCTGGTGCTGGAAGAAGTCGAGCGAGGCGAAGTCCCCCTCCATCAAGAGGATCGGCTGGCGCCCCGGATTGGTGCTGAAGGGAACCAGGACCGTGCCGTTTTTCTCGTCGGCCGTGTACTCGTGTCCCGCGATCCAGATGTGGGCCTTTGGGACCTTCTCGTTCTTCTCATTCACGACGGTGAAGACCTGTCCCGCCGCTCCGGTGCGCTCCAGGAACCGCAACCGGCCCTTGTGGATAAGCGCGCGGCTGCTCTTGCCGTTGCCGATGAACTCGGCCACGTACACGCCCCGCTTGTTGAGGGAGGGGAGATCGAAGTGCCGGAGCTCCCGCCGGAAGGGATCCGCGCTGTAGGGGTGCACCTTTTCCTCGTTGGTCACCAGGCCGTCGAGGTTGATGCTGGTGTCTATCTCGCGCTGGTTCTCCTTGTAGAAATTGGGCGTGTTGATCTCGTATATCTTCACGATCAGCTTCTCGACGTTCTTGACGTAGAGATCCAGGCCGACGGGCTCGTCGGCCGCGAAGAACTCCTTGTTGGCGGGGGCGAAATCAATGTCCACCCGCTCCTTCAGGGCCTGGTATCCGGCCGGAGGCAGCATCGAGTACCATTTCTCCATGTCGCCCTGGCCGGTGACGATCTTCGTCTCGGCGAAGCACTCCTTGAGATAGACGTCCCTAACGAATTCCGCGTAGGGTTCCCAGGTGTCCTCAGCCGCGAAGAAATGCTGCAGGTACTCCCGCACCAGGGGCTCGTCGTTGCCAACGGGGGACAGGAGCGTTTGGGGGTTGAAATCGGCGCCAAGATCCGCCCGATAGGGAACGAGTTCCGGTTTTTCGAGGTACTTGGGATTGATGTATGGTACAGGGCGCGGCAGGCGAAGATAGGTCAGGAACCGCTCCTTGTCCCAGACGCCCAGAGCGCGGTCATGGGCCAGGCGGTGGTAGAGGAGGTGCGCCTTGAGGGAGTTGTGGGAGGGGTTGAGCTTGGACACGAAAGCCCAAAGGCGATCGTGATAAGCGCCGCGTTCGGAGGCGTCGGCGCCCCAGTCCACGTCGTCGTTGGGCCGCAGGCGCGAGAGGTAGATCTGCACAAACCGGGTCTCGTTGAGCAGCGCGGGCCGCTTCTGAAGGCATTCCTCGAGCTGAGGCAGGGTGAGAAGCGAATGGATGGGCAGGGAACCGAACCCGCCGCTTTCCTTGTACTGAAGATTGTCGAGGATAAGCGAAACCAGGTTGGGGTAGTCGGGGCGGGCGAGGCGGGTGAGGAGGCGGTGCGTGCGGGCCGGGTCGAGCTTCTCCGCGGCGAGCCAGTCCAGCGCGGCGTCCTCGAACCCATCCACGGTGTCGGGGTGCTGAGCCAGGGCCCTTTTCGCGAGGGTTTCGCGGGTGATTTGCGCCGGGTCCAGGCGAGTGGGCAGGTTCGGCTTCTGGTTCAGGACTTCCTTCTGATGGTTGAAGAGGACCCCGAGCTGCCGCCGGATGTATTCGAGGGTGGCGGCGTGGTTCTTGTCATAGCGAAGAAGAGCAAGGCGGTTCTCGACCTCCACCACTCGTGGGGTGCGGTCGTAGCGCTTGACCCAGGGCGTGAGGAGCTTGTCCACTTCCTCGAACTGGCCGTTATTGAGGTGGTCGAGGCATTGATAGAAGTAGTAATCCTCGGTTCCGGGCACGAGTTGCTTGAGGGGCAGGGAGCGGTCCTCCGCAAGGGAGAAATCCTCCACAAACCCGATTTCCGCGCCTCGGACCGGCGCCGCCAGACACAAACAGGCCGCTATGAGAATCCCCGCGATCTTCTTCATGATATCACCCCCTGAGAAACTGGATATGTGTAGTGGTGAGGCGGTCTCACCTCTTTGAGCCTTCCGGGAAGACAACGCAAAAGGCAGAATAACACGCATCGAGCCCCGGCGCACACAGGAAAACGGCGCTTCCCGGCAGGATCTCTCTCTTGTCTGGACAACACGGACGGGATTTTGTTCCAGGCCGGGGGTGGGAATCCCCTTTTCCGTCCAATTCATCTTGACGAGGGGGGCGGGGGTTCGTAGGATAGCGCCGTGCCCCCGTAGCTCAGTTGGATAGAGCGCCGGATTCCTAATCCCAGCCGGCCCATGCCTTTCAGCGGACAACACTGGACTTACAGGGGTTACAAGAGCAGTAGAAAGCAGTAAGAGCAGGTTGGTAGCCCCA
>Ga0315282_10013377_pt1 | contig 12384 bp, 11 predicted proteins | sample YL17G07_20_MG_FD_203693 | JGI IMG/M metagenome (GOLD analysis project Ga0315282, IMG submission 203693) | Sediment microbial communities from Yellowstone Lake, YNP, Wyoming, USA - YL17G07_20 | ecosystem: Environmental > Aquatic > Freshwater > Lake > Sediment | place: USA: Wyoming | collected... | reverse complement strand
AAGGAGAACTCATACCCATGTTCAGCTCACGCAGGAATTTTCTCGGTCTGGTGGGGACAGGATTGTTACTCGGCCACTCGCGGCTGCTGAAGGCACAGCAGTCGACTGCCATGTCGCCGCTCGAGCCGGTGGCGCCCTTTCCGGGCCGCTCGAAAGTCGCGCTCATTCACGGGCAGGAACGCCGCAAGATTGTGCACGACGCCCTGGTGGCGATTGACGACCAGATAAGACCCAGGCTGGAACGTAAGAAGTACGTAATTATCAAGCCCAATGGCGTCTCCGTTCGCAACCCTCTGGCTTCCACCGGTCCTGACGCGGTTCGCGGCATCCTCGAATATCTGGCGCCGCGATTCAAAGGTCCGGTGGTCATTGCTGAATCGTCTGCGGAGAATACCCTGGAATTCTACGAAAACCGCCAATACAACCGCCTCTTGGAGGAGTATGGCAAGACGAAATTGAGCCTGGTGGATCTAAACCGTGAGGCGAAGTACCAGACTATCCCGCTCATTGACTTTGATCTGCACGTAGTCCCGGTACGCCTGGCGGCACGGCTGCTCGATCCTGATGCTTTCGTGATTTGTGCGGCGGTGATGAAGACGCACAACACGGTGGTGGCGACTCTGTCCGTCAAAAACATGGTGCTCGGCGCGCCCCTGCACAACGCTCCCGGTGAAACTCCCGCCTGGAGCGATAAGCGCAAATTCCACGTCGGCATCCGCCAAACTAACTACAACATGTTGCTGACTGCGCAGAAGCTCGAACCCAACTGGGGTGCAGCCGTCATCGACGGCTTTGAAGGCATGGAAGGAAATGGGCCGGGGGGCGGCACGCCGGTTCCCTCGCGCATCGCTATTGCCTCGACCGATTACATCGCCGCTGACCGAGTGGCCCTGGAGACGATGGGAATAAACCCCGCGTGGGCCGGATACCTTGCCTACTGCGGGCAGGTGGGGCTGGGGCAGTACGATCTCGCCAAGATCGACGTCCTCGGGGCAAGCATCGCGTCCGTCAAGCGGAACTACCGTCTGCATTCGGACATCCAGCGCCAACTGCAATGGATGGGGCCCATGGAGGGTCTTCCGCCCATACTTGGCGAATTGCCGCAGGAGAACTCTTCGGTGTATGCCGCATCGTAAGTTGAGGGCATGCGAATACGACCTAACCCGCAATCCAGGCTTTCGACCCCCTCACGTTGGTGTCGTAGCGCCGACCTTTAGGTCGGCACGCTGAATGCCGACCTAAAGGTCGGCGCTACGTGTCATTGGCGTGGGCCGCCCTCTCCCCAGGGGGAGTGGGCCAGGCCACCCCGGGGGCCGGCCCCGCGAGTTATTGTGTTCTCCTGGCACCTGACACCTGGAACCTGCTCGTTGACATGTTTGTCGGCAGTGTGCAAAAATTTATGGTTCTGAGCGTAGAAAGGGGCTTTCCCGCAAGCATTTACGGAAATGGCTGAGGAACAAAAGGGGCCGCCCAAGGCGGCCGATGGAGGCGAGGCAGCAAAGCCCACACCCGGGACTAGCGGGGTAGCCCCGCCGGCCCGGGCCGAGGCCCCTGCTCCTAAATCAGCTCCATCCCCGGCAGGTAGCCCGCCGTCGGGCGTCCCAGGAGCCCCCGCTGCTCCGAAGCCTGGAGGTGCCGCGCCCGCTAAGCCTGCCGTGGCGGCCAAAGCTCCGGTGAAGCCGGAGGCCTGGTCAAGCCCACTTTTGGAGGAGCTTCAGAAGCGGTTTCCCGGGGCCATCGGCGAAGCGGTCATTTTCCGGAAGATGCCCTCCCTCACGGTGGCCAAGGAATTCTTGCTGTCCGTGTGTCATTTTCTGAAAGATGAACAAGGCGGCGCCTACACCCTGCTTACCGACCAGACGGCGGTGGATTATCCCAAACGGGAGAAGCGGTTTGACATCATCTACCACCTTTATTCCTTCCAGCGCAACGACCGGTTGCGCCTGAAGGTCGTGGTCGCTGAAGGCGAACCGGTTCCCTCCGTGGCAAGCATCTGGCCCACGGCCAACTGGTTGGAGCGCGAAGTCTACGACATGTTCGGGGTGCTTTACGAGGGCCATCCGGACTTGAAGCGCATCCTACTTCCCGAGGAATGGACCGGCCATCCTCTTCGCAAAGACTACGACATCCTGCGCCAGGATGACGCATGGGTGAAATCCAACCTGGGAATCGAGAGCGGACAGTAAGCGATGCCTGAAACCACTTTTCTCGACGCGAGCGAACTGCACATTAACATGGGGCCGCAGCACCCGGCCACCCACGGAGTTTTGCGCGTCAAACTAAAGTTGGATGGCGAGAGGGTGCTGGGATCGGAATGCGTCATCGGTTACCTTCACCGGGGCGTGGAGAAAATTGCCGAGAACCGGACCTATGCCCAGTTTGTTCCTTATACGGATCGCATGGATTACGTGGCGGCGGTGACCAATGGCATGGGGTATGTCGAGGCCGTGGAGAAGTTGCTGGGCGTTGAGATTCCTCCCCGCGCCCAGTACACGCGCATGACCCTGGCCGAATTGCAGCGCATTGCCAGCCACTTGTTGTGGCTCGGCACGCACGCGCTCGACCTGGGCGCCATGACGCCTGTGTTCTACACCTTCCGCGAACGGGAAGAAATCCTGAAAATCTTTGAAAAATACTGTGGCGCCCGGCTGACCACCCACGCCTTCCGCATTGGCGGTTTGCAGTACGACCTGTACGGGGGCTTCGAACAGGATTGCCGGAAGTTCTGCGAATACTTCCTGCCCAAGATCGATGAATACGAGCAGTTGCTTACCAAGAACCGCATATGGATTAATCGAACCAGGGGTGTGGGTGTGATGAGCGCCGAAGATGCCGTCGCTTATGGAGTGACCGGGCCGGTGCTTCGGGGCTCGGGAGTGAAGTGGGACATTCGCAAAGTGCAGCCCTATGAGGCCTATGACAAGGTGGAATTCGAGGTGCCCATAGGCCAACATGGTGACACCTACGACCGGTACTTGGTTCGAATCCAGGAGATGCGCCAGAGCGTGCGGATTATTCGCCAGTGCGTGGACGCGCTTGCTCCCGGCCCCATATTCGGGAAAGTCGGCAAGGTGATAAAGCCGCCGGCCGGTGAGGTGTACCATTCCATCGAAGCGCCGAAGGGCGAACTCGGATATTTTGTGGTGAGCGATGGAAGTACGAACCCTTACCGTGTGCGGGTTCGGCCTCCCTCCTTTGTGAACTTGCAGGCTCTGGACATCATGGTCCGCGGCCACCTCGTCGCCGACGTGGTGGCGGTGATTGGAACGCTGGATATCGTGCTCGGCGAAGTGGACCGGTAAATGGTGCAAAACGCAATCGAATTTCTCCAAGCTCATCTGTTCATCCTGGCGCTGATCAAGATCCTGATCGTGCTCCTGGTGCTTTCCGGCATTGTGGCCTACCTTGTTTACATGGAGCGCAAGGTCCTCTCTTTCATGCAGGCGAGGCTGGGGCCCATGCGGGTCGGCCCCTGGGGCCTGCTTCAGCCCGTTGCCGATGGCATTAAACTCCTGCTCAAGGAAGACATCATTCCCGCAGGGGCGGACAAATTTGTGTTCTTGCTGGCCCCGGCCATCAGCGTGATGGCGGCCTTCACGGTTTTTTCCGTCATCCCCTTTGCCGGAAACTTTTACATCAGCGACATCAACATTGGCCTGCTCTTTATTCTGGGTGTTTCCTCCTTGGGGATTTACGGCATAATTCTGGGTGGCTGGTCATCGAACAGCCATTACCCGCTGCTTGGGGCGCTGCGATCCGGGGCACAACTCGTGAGCTACGAGGTGGCGGCGGGCATGGCGCTGGTGGGCGTGCTGCTGATTTCGAATTCTCTCAGCATGGTCGAGATTGTGAACCGCCAGCAGCAAATGGGCGTGTGGAACGTCTTCCTCCAGCCGGTGGCCTTTGTGATTTACCTGATTGCGGCGGTGGCGGAAACCAATCGCAATCCCTTTGATTTGCCGGAGGCGGAGTCGGAACTCACCGCAGGTTTCCACACGGAGTACAGTGGTTTCCGCTTCGCGCTTTACTTCCTGGCTGAATACACCAACATGGTGGTAGTGTCCTGCATCGCCGTGACCATGTTCCTGGGAGGGTGGCTGCGGCCGTTTGCCAGCCTTCGGGCCCTGGATTTCTTGAACTATGCGCCGGTGGTGGCATTTCTTGGCGCCGGAGCGTTCATCCTTTGGCTGGGCTTGAAGAGTCTGGTTCCCCTGGAGCGATATTTCTTCCTCGCTCTGGCGCTGGCGTGCCTCGTGCTGGCCGGCTTGGTGGCTATCCCTGCGGTGTTGAATGCCATCCAGGGGATTTTTTGGTTTGGGATAAAGGTCCTGGCCTTTCTCTATGCCTTCATCTGGTATCGCGGCACCTTCCCGCGCTACCGCTACGACCAGCTCATGAACGTTGGGTGGCACTGGATGATACCGATAGCTTTGGGAAACCTCATTGTGACTGCGCTTGTCCGATATTTTGTGAGCTCACCCACGCCGAGCGCGCTGGGCGCAGGGTTAGGTGGATAATGCCAATGGTTTTGACGGATCTGATTCGGCGCGTGTTTTTGGTCGACCTCATTAAGGGTCTGAAGTTGACGTTTTCCTATCAGCGTCCCAGCGCTACCTACACGGAACAGTATCCGCTGGAGCGCGCGCCGGTCGCGGAACGCTATCGCGGCGCCCCCCGCCTGAATAACCACCCGGAAACCGGCGAAACACTCTGCATCGCCTGCAATCTCTGCTCCTTGGCCTGTCCGGAAAATCTGATTGCGGTGGGATGGGCGCGTACCGAGGATCGCAAAAAACGCTTGACCACCTTTACCTACGACCTTTCACGCTGTATGTTTTGTGGCTTGTGCGAGGACGCTTGCCCTGTGGACGCGCTGGAATTGACCCAAGACTTTGAGATCGCCCAATATTCCCGGCAAGGTTTGATCTGGGACCGGCAGGCGCTGGAAGAGGGGCCGCGGCCCACGCGGTATACGAGGTAATTGGAAACTGGAAATTAGAAACTGGAAAATAGAAGCCAGGGGTCGGAAGACAGGAACTACTAGAAGTTAGGAGTCAGAAGGTTGAATGGAAACGCGAAATTCGAAACTCGGTGCGCGCAGCGTCACCCCCGCGAAAGCGGGGGTCCATGAGATTGCGGATTCCCGCTTACGCGGGAATGTCGCCATTGGGCGGTTTTCGAGTTTCGATTTTCGCCGTTCGGCGCGATTCTGACTCCTGACTTCTGACTCCTGGCTTCTTCAAACGCATGCTAACTCTGACTGCATTTGGAATCCTCTCCGCGGTGGCGCTGGTCTCCGGCGTCATGGTAATTACCCGCCGGAATGCCATCCATAGCATTATTTGGCTGATCGTGACGCTATTCGCGGTGGGAGGTATCTTCCTGCTGCAACACGCCGAGTTTCTCTTCGCGGTGCAGATCATTCTTTATGTGGGCGGCATCATGGTGCTGTTCCTGTTTGTCGTCATGCTGGTTAACATTGACGTGGCTTTAAAGGAGGCTCAGTTCAGCCGTCAGTGGCAGCTTGGCTTGTTCACCGCGGTGCTGGTGTTCGCCCAGCTTGCCTACGTGATTTATAAGATAGGGACCGGCTTGAGCTTGCCGCCTCAGCCTCCGGGTTCGGAGCCGGCGCACAATACCCAGGCGATCGGTCAGGCCCTTTACCAGACCTACATGTTGCCAGTTGAGATCGCTTCGCTTCTGCTTCTGGTGGCAATGGTGGGCGCCGTAATCATGGCCAAAAGAAAGCTCGAATGATCCCCACTTCGTATTACATCTTGCTGGGCAGCGGCCTTTTCACTATTGGGGTGATTGGCGTGTTGACACGGCGCAACGTGCTCATCATCCTCATGTCCATCGAGCTGATCTTGAATGCCGTCAACATCAATTTGGTGGCCCTGTCGCAGTATTTCCGCTCCGTGGACGGGCAGGTGTTCGCCATTTTTGTGATTACGGATGCGGCCGCGGGAGCGGCGGTGGGTTTGGGCCTGATTATCGCCCTCTTTCGCAACAAAGAAACAGTGAATGCCGACGAAATTGATCTCCTGAAGTGGTGAGATGCTCGAACACATTTGGCTCATACCGTTATTTCCTGCGCTGGGGGCGCTGACCCAACTCCTTATAGGTCGCCGCCTGTCGAACAAGGCCGTCTCGGCTGTCTCGGTGGGTTTGCCGGGGCTTTCATTGCTGTGGGCGCTGGGGTGCATCGTTGAGTTTTTCAGACTGCCCTCGGACGTCCACGTCTTCAACAAGGTTCTCTATTCCTGGTTACCCGCCGGAGCATTCCGGCTGGCCGACGGCTCGCTGAGCAATTTGAACGTTCATGTGGGATTCCAGCTTGACCCCCTCTCCACCGTCATGTTGCTGGTGGTGACGGGTGTCGGCTTTCTCATTCATGTTTACTCCATTGGTTACATGGGGCATGAAGGGGGTTACTACCGGTTTTTTGGGTACATGAACCTCTTCATGTTCTCGATGCTAGTCCTCGTGCTGGCAAACAACTACCTGATGATGTTCGTCGGCTGGGAGGGAGTGGGCCTCTGTTCTTACCTGCTGATCGGCTTCTACTTCCAGCGCGGGTCAGCTTCAGATGCCGGCAAGAAAGCGTTTGTGGTGAATCGCATCGGAGATGCGGGCTTTCTGCTGGGAGTGATGCTGATGGCGGTCACCTTTGGCAGCCTCGATTTCCAAGAGGTCACCGCACAGGCGATCAGCGGTCGCTTTCCGGTCGGCAGCAGCGCGATCGTGGCAATCTGCATCCTGCTTTTCATTGGCGCCACGGGGAAGTCCGCGCAGATTCCTCTCTACACTTGGCTACCGGATGCCATGGAGGGTCCCACGCCGGTGAGCGCTTTGATTCATGCGGCCACCATGGTGACGGCGGGTGTTTATATGGTGGCGCGCTCGAACGCGCTTTTCATTCTGGCTCCCACTGCGATGGCGTTGGTGGCGGGGATTGGGGCCGCGACCGCCATCTGGGCGGCAAGCATCGGACTGGTCCAAAACGACATCAAGCGCGTGCTGGCCTATTCGACCGTCAGCCAGCTTGGGTACATGTTTCTGGCTTGTGGTGTCGGGGCGTTCGGCGCGGGAATCTTCCATCTGATGACGCACGCCTTTTTCAAGGCTTTACTCTTCCTGGGCGCGGGAAGCGTGATTCACGCTTTGAGCGGCGAGCAGGATATGCGCAAAATGGGAGGGCTCTGGGGCCGCGTCCCCACCACGGCGAAAACCATGCTCGTGGCTACCTTGGCCATCAGTGGCGCGCCGCTTTTCTCGGGATTTTTCAGCAAGGATGAAATCCTCTGGAAAGCCTTCTCGAGTCCTTATGGCAGCCTGCTGCTTTGGTTGGTGGGTTTCGCCACGGCAGGCCTTACTGCCTTCTATATGTTCCGGTTATTCTTCCTCACTTTCGCGGGCCAATCCCGCGTGCCGCATGAGATTGAACATCATATCCACGAATCGCCAAAGGTTATGACGATTCCGCTTATTTGCCTGGCGGTTGGGGCGCTGGCCGCCGGGTACATCGGCTGGCCGAAAATACTGGGCGGGTCCAATCACTTCGAGCATTTCTTGGAGCCGGTGTTTGAGAACCCCAGGGCTATGCCGGGCTTCGAGCACGCCTGGCAGAGCGAGTTCGGCCTCATGTTGCTCTCCGTGGGTGTGGCCCTGGCGGGTTTCCTGGTGGCCTATTTCTGGTATGTCAAGCGGCCGGAAACACCCCAGCTAGTAGCGGCCAAGGCGCGCCCCATTTACCAGGTGGTGCTCAACAAGTATTATATCGACGAACTCTATGATGCGCTTTTTGTGAACCGGGCAAAGAATCTCGGCAACGCCCTCGCCGCCTTCGACCTGGGTGTGGTGGATGGAGGGGTTAACGGCGTTGCTTGGTCCACGCGCATGTCGGGGGAAGTCTCGCGTTTTTGGGACACCTGGGTCATTGACGGCCTGGTGAATGTGACGGCGTTCGTGGTGAAGGTAATGAGTTACCCGGCGAAACTTATTCAGACCGGTGGCGTGCAAACCTACGCCTGGATGATTACCCTGGGCGTGCTGATTTTCATGGCGTATTACTTGGTACATTTCTGAAGCGAGCCGAGAAGTCAAGGAGTCAAGAGTTGAGGAGTGGGGAAGTCGAGTGTGGCAAGGCGAACGAGTCTCTTGACCTTCGACTCTCAACTTCTTGACTCCTCGACTCTTCGACTTCTCAACTGCTCTTCCGAGGTCCACGATGGCTTTCTTTCATGACCACATTCTGAGCTTCATCTTATTTGCGCCGGCGGTGGGGTTGGTGGGGCTGCTGTTTGTACCCGGAGAGAACAAGCAAGCCATCCGCTGGTGGGGCAACATCGCCATGTTCATCAGCTTCCTGGTGTCGCTCCCGCTGGTCTTTTGGTTTGCGCAGGAGGCGCCAGAGCAGCAGTTCAAATTCCTCGAAATTCACGATTGGATCCCCAGTATCGGCGCACAGTACCACCTCGGAATTGACGGCATCAGTTTCCTGCTCATCATGTTGACCTCCGTGCTCGGCTTCCTCTCGGTGCTTTCTTCATGGACGGCGATTCAAGAGCGGGCCAAGGAATACTACGCCATGTTCCTGCTTCTGCAGGTGGGCATGCTGGGCGTGTTCATGTCGCTGGACTTCTTTCTCTTTTACGTTTTCTGGGAATTGATGCTTGTGCCGATGTATTTCATCATCGGCGTGTGGGGCGGGCCGCGGAAGCTTTATGCCGCCATCAAGTTCTTCCTCTATACCCTTGCCGGTTCCGTTCTGATGTTGCTCGGGATTTTGGCCCTTTACTTCCGTTATCACGCCGACACTGGCGTCTATACCTTCGACCTCATGCAACTGATGCAGCACACATGGCCCTTGAACCTTCAGTACTGGGTCTTCTGGGCATTCATGATCGGGTTTGCGATCAAGGTCCCGATGTTTCCTTTCCACACCTGGCTTCCTGACGCCCACGTGGAAGCTCCCACGGCAGGCTCGGTCATCCTGGCTGCCGTCCTGCTGAAGATGGGCACCTACGGCTTCATTCGTTTTTCGCTGCCCCTTTTGCCGGAAGCCAGCCGCAATCCCACGATCGTCAAAGTCATGGTCGTGCTTTCTATCATTGCGATTGTTTACGGCGCCCTGGTTTCCATGATGCAGCGCGACATGAAGAAGCTGATTGCTTATTCTTCGGTCAGTCACCTGGGCTTCTGCACGTTGGGGATTTTCGCCTTGAACCCCCACGGCCTGCAGGGCAGCGTCATCCAACAGATCAATCACGGCATTTCGACGGGCGCGCTCTTCTTGATTGTGGGACTGATCTACGAGCGCCGCCATACGCGCGAGATCAAGGAATTGAGCGGCCTCTCGAATGTTATGCCGGTATATGCCACCCTGTTCATGATCGTGATGCTCTCCTCGATCGGGCTGCCGTTGCTGAATGGCTTTATCGGAGAGTTCACCATCCTCCAGGGCGCCTTCGAAGTGAACTGGCATTGGGCCGCCTGGGCCGTGGTCGGAATCGTGCTCGGGGCGGCTTACATGCTCTGGCTCTATCAGCGGACTATGTTCGGCCCCTGCGACAATCCCAAGAACCAGGTGCTCAAGGACTTGAACTGGCGGGAGATTATGACGCTCGTTCCCTTGATTATCTGGGCTTTTTGGATCGGGCTTTACCCTAAGCCGTTCTTCAAAGTACTCGATAAACCCGTGGCGGCAATCGTGGAGCGGGTTAATCCGGACTTTTATCGGCCGGCGGCGGCGAGCGCCACCATCACGCTTCCCATGCAGTCCAGAGCCTCTGCAGCGCCGACCTTTAGGTCGGCCGATGCCGGCCTGAAGGCCGGCGCTACTTCGCCGGCGCCCCAACTTGGAGGAGTCGCGCGCTAATGATCACGCCCTTCTTCCACAGTTCGGACTACCAAGCGATCAAGCCGGAAATTCTCCTGGCCATGTTTGGACTGGCGATCCTTCTCTTCGATTTCCTGCTCGAGAAGCGCGACAAGTACATGAACGCGCTAATGGCGCTAGCGGGCTTGGCGTTCGCCGGGCTCAAGCTTGGGATGTTTTGGGCCGCTTTGGAGGGGCGGGCGTACCACGGCTTCGGTGGAGCGTTCGTGCTCGATTCGTTCGCGATTTTTGCTAAGCTCATCATTGTGGCGGCCACGGCGGTCGTCGTTTTGCTTTCCATGAAGTATCTCGAGATTGAGAATGCGAACCTTGGCGAGTACTACGCCCTGCTCCTCCTCTCGGCCGTGGGGATGATGTTTTTGGCTTCCGGGACTGATCTGATCGTGCTGTTTATTGCCCTCGAGCTTATGGCGCTCTGCGAATACGTCCTGACAGGCTTTTTGCGGGGCAGCCGGCGGTCCAATGAAGCGTCGGTGAAGTTTTTCCTGCTGGGAGCTTTTTCCTCGGGCTTGCTCCTTTATGGAATGTCTCTGCTTTACGGCATCGGGGGTTCGACGAACTTGATGGTGATTGCGCAACGACTCTCGGATCGCCCGGTGCACGACCCTCTGGCGTGGATCGCCATGATCACGCTCCTGGCAGGAATTTATTTTAAAGTGGCGGCGGTGCCTTTCCACCAGTGGACACCGGATGTCTACGAAGGCGCCCCGACTTCCATCACGGCGTTTATTTCCGTGGCGCCGAAAGTGGCTTCCTTTGCATTCTTCATTCGCATTTTGATCTCCGGGTTGTGGCCGCTGCGCGGCGAGTGGCAGTTGTTGACGATCGGGGTTGCCGTCGCCACCATGACCCTGGGGAACCTTGCGGCTATAACCCAGGACAACATCAAACGCTTTTTTGGCTACTCCACTATCGCTCATGTGGGCTACCTGCTGCTCGGTCTTATCAGCGCCGCCGACGGAAACCGGGACGGCTTGACCGCCATCGTCATCTACCTCCTGGTTTATGCGTTCATGAACTTGGGAGCTTTCGCGGTAATCATTGTGATGCGGCGGAAGGATCTGGTCGGCGACGAGATTGAGGATCTTTCCGGCCTCATGGCGCGCGCGCCCGGCATGGCTATCCTCATGCTCATTTTCCTGCTTTCGCTGGCGGGGATTCCCCCCACGGCAGGGTTCATCGGGAAGTACTTCATCTTCCTTTCCTTGATTGAAACGGGCCATTACTACTTGGCCGTTCTGGCCGTGGCCTATGCGGTTGTCGCCTTGTATTATTATTTCCGAATTGTGGTAGCCATGTTTATGAGAAAGGCGGCGGAAGCGGTCCCTTTGGCAACCAGCGTGGGTGTGAGAGTGGCGCTCGGCGTCACGCTCGTCATGACGCTGGTGATAGGGATCTATCCCCAGCCGTTCATTTCGATGGCGTGTGAGGCCATCCGGCCCTTCTTCATGTAGCGGAGTTGGGAGTTTACTTCGCCGATGTCATAATGAGCGAAGCGAGGAATCTCGCGCTGCTCCGGGAGTACGAACCGAGGGAGAATCAGAGCGAGATTCCTCGCTTCGCTCGGAATGACACCACCCAACCGGCGAGTGTACATGGCGAAGAAGCAGGCGAACCTCTGGGCCCAGATCGGGTTCTATACGAGCCTGGGTTTTATTTTGCCCGCAGGTGCGGTCATAGGCTTTGCGGGAGGGTGGTTCCTGGACCGCTGGTTGGGTACCTCGCCGGTTCTCACCGTGGTGATGGGATTTCTGGGAGCAGCGGCGGGGTTTATTGAGGTTCTGCGGATATTGGGCCGAGCGGAGAAGGATGCAGACGGAAACAATTCGAGCTCCGGAACTGGCTCGGGCTGAAGCGCGCCTGCCGCGTTGGATGGTGCTGTGTGCCTCCCTCGCGCTGCTTGTGATTCTATTGTACAGGCAGCTTTCAATTGCCATCGGTTTTGCGTTAGGCGCTGCACTGGGAATCTTGAACTATTATTGGCTCCGTAAAGCGGTGGAGGTGTTGGCGACGGCCGGCCAAATCCGAATTCCTAAGTCGGTGGTGGCAAAATTCCTGGTGAGATATCCGCTTGCATTCGGTATAGTGTTTGTCTTCTTCAAGACCGGATGGCTACCGCCGATGGCAATTCTGGCGGGGCTGTTTGTCCCGGTGGCCGGCGTTTTAATTGAAGGCATCATCCAGCTAGGGGAGGGATTGGTTTCACGCACCCCTAGCAGGATGATGAAAAACCCTTTTTCGGATTGCTAGGAATATAGCCTAGGCTGAAAACAAGGAGCTTACGATTGCTGCAGTACGGCAAAGCAGGCGTCTTTTCGACTTTTTCATCAACCTGCTAGCTACTTTCCGGTGCAAAAATGACCGATAACCACCAATGTTTTCACACTGAACAAAGCCCAGATTGTGTCCGAACGCTTCATTTTGAGCTTGATACGAACCATCATACTCCGTTAGATTCATAATCGATTATGTTGATTACGAAT
>Ga0315282_10013376_pt1 | contig 12386 bp, 9 predicted proteins | sample YL17G07_20_MG_FD_203693 | JGI IMG/M metagenome (GOLD analysis project Ga0315282, IMG submission 203693) | Sediment microbial communities from Yellowstone Lake, YNP, Wyoming, USA - YL17G07_20 | ecosystem: Environmental > Aquatic > Freshwater > Lake > Sediment | place: USA: Wyoming | collected... | reverse complement strand
CTCTTCCGATCTTCGGGAGGTGGTGGACCAGGTGCTCGACGATTACTGTCCGTTCTATTCGATCCCGACACTGCCGTTCGGGAAGAAATACGAGATCGACCTCGACAAGGCGGTGTATGACCGGCCGAACATGTACTTCGTGAATGTCCCGCTCGAGACGCTGAAGGAGCTTGCAAAGAAAGCCCTCCTCGACAACCAGCCGGTCTGGTTCGGCTGCGACGTTGGACAGGAATCAATGGGCGACAACGGCCTGATGGCGCCTGAGATCCGCGACTACTCCGCGCTCTACGGAATGGACTTCGACCTCTCACGCAAGGAGCTGTTTGAGACCTACTCGAGCATCCCGACGCATAACATGGTCTTCACCGGGATTGACATCGTGGACGGCAAGATTCAGAAATGGCTTGTCGAGAACTCCTGGGGAGAGAAGGCGGGGAAGAAGGGGTATTCCTCGATGACTGATGCATGGTTCGACAAGTATGTACAGGTGCTTGCGGTCCACAAGAAGTACGTCCCGAAGGACGTTCTTGCGCTCTTCGACACGAAGGCCGACATCCTGCCGCCGTGGGACCCGATGTTCCACCTCCTGAACGGGGAGTAGACGAAGGATGGGCCCCACCTGAAAGATGGAGCTCGTCGGGCACGGCGAAAAAAGGGAAGGCCTCCGCTTTGTATCCGGAGGCCTTGCTATGTTGCGGTGTTTCCCGTTTCTATTTCTTTTTCTTCTTCGGTGCAGGCTTTGCCTTCGGCGGAGTCTTTGCAGGCGCGGCCTTTCCGGGCTTGGCTTTCATGGCCTTCGTAGCTGGTGACTTCGGCGGGCCGGACTTGCCGGTCTCAGAAGGATCGGACTCAAAGATGTCGGGCTCTCCGGCCTTCGGCAGCTCGTCCACTCCGTCCCCGCCATCCCCTGAATGGCCGTTCCCGTTGCCATCCTCTTCCTCCGAGACAACAACGGCGAGCGCGGCAATCGAGTCTCCCTCATTCAGCCGGATCAACCGCACGCCCTGTGCGTTGCGTCCCATCACACGGATGTCTTTCGCGTGCTGCCGGATGATCATCCCCCTCGAGGTCACGACGACGACATCGTCACTGTCGGTGACCTGCTTCACCGCAACCATGAGGCCGGTCCTTTCGGTGGTCTTCACGGTGATGATCCCCTTGCCGCCGCGCCGCGTGATGCGGTACTCGCTCACTTCACTTCGCTTCCCGAATCCGGACGCGGTTGCCACGAGGATCGACGGATTGTTGTTCCGCAGCGCGACGACGCCAATGACCCGGTCGTTCTTCCCGAGGTTGATGGCGCGGACACCGGCGGCCGAGCGGCCCATCGGCCGGGCTTCATTTTCAGAGAAGCGGATCGCGAGTCCTCGCTCCGTTCCGATCATGATGTCCTGCGTCCCGTCTGTGAGCTTCACGTCCACGAGCTTGTCGCTCCCCTTCAAGCCGAGTGCGACGATGCCGGCCCGCCTCGGATTACCGAACTCTGAGAGCGGCGTCTTCTTGATGAGCCCCCGTTCGGTCACCATGACGACGTACCGCTTGTCGTCGAACTGGTCGACGCTCACAAACGCGTTGATCCGTTCGTCCTTCTCCTTCTCGAGAAGATTTACGATGGACCGGCCGCGGGACGCTCGTCCCGACTCCGGCACCTCGAACACCTTCAGCCAGTAGCACCGCCCCCTGTCAGTGAAGAAGAGGATATAGTTGTGCGTTGAGGCGATGAACATGTGCTCGAGGAAATCGTCCTCATCCGTCGTCGCCCCCGTGATCCCCTTGCCGCCGCGCGACTGGCGGCGGTAGCCCGAGACCGGGAAGCGCTTGATGAAGCCGTTGTAACTGATCGTGATGACGACATTCTCCTCTGCGATCATGTCCTCGATGCTGAACTCCTTCACGTCGTACACCACCTCGGTGCGGCGCTCGTCGCCATACTTCTTCTTCAGATCAAGAAGCTCCTCCTTGATGATCTGCATCTGGAGCTGCTTGCTCTTGAGGATGGCGCGGAGCCGTTCGATGAGCTTGATCGTCTCGCGGTACTCCTGCTCGATCTTCTTCCGCTCCAGTCCGGTGAGGCGCTGCAGCCGCATGTCAAGGATCGCCTTCGCCTGGATCTCCGACAGCTTGAACTTCTTCATGAGCCCGGTCTTCGCGGTCTCGACGTCCTTCGACTTCTTGATGAGCGCAATGACGGCGTCGATGTTGTCGAGTGCGATGATGTAGCCTTCGAGCACGTGGGCCCGCTTCTCGGCCTCGGCGAGCTCGTACTTCGACCGCCGGACGATGACGTTGTTCCGGTGCTCGATGAAGTGCTGCATCATCTCGCGGAGGGTGAGGACCTTCGGGCGGCCGCCGACGAGCGCAAGCATGATGACGCCGAATGTGGTCTGCATCTGGGTGTGCTTGTAGAGGTTGTTCAGCACGACCTTTGCGTTCGCGTCGCGCTTCAGCTCGATGACGACACGGAGACCGTCGCGGTCGGACTCGTCGCGGATATTGGAGATATCCTCGAGCTTCTTGTCACGCACGAGGTCGGCGATCTTCTCGATGAGGTTCGCCTTGTTCACCTGGTACGGGAGCTCGGAGATGATGATGTTCTGCCGGTCGTTCTTTGTCGTCTCGATGTTTGCGCGTGCACGAACAACGATCCGCCCGCGCCCGGTGAGGTACGCCTCGCGTACTCCTTCGTACCCGTAGATGATGCCCCCGGTGGGGAAGTCGGGGGCTGTAATGAGCTTGAGGAGCTTCTTCTCCTCAACCCCGGGGTCGTTGATGATGGCAACGAGACCGTCGACAACCTCAGAAAGATTGTGCGGCGGAATGTTCGTCGCCATACCGACGGCAATGCCGGTGGCGCCGTTCACAAGAAGGTTCGGCAGGAGGGAGGGGAGGACCGTCGGCTCCTTGAGGGATTCATCGAAATTCGGGACAAAGTCGACGGTGTCTTTCTCAAGGTCTTTCAGCATCTCCTCCGCAAGACGCGAGAGGCGCGCCTCGGTGTACCGCATCGCGGCAGGGGAGTCGCCGTCTACGGAGCCGAAGTTCCCCTGACCGTCGACAAGCGGGTAGCGCATCGAGAAGTCCTGCGCCATGCGGACCATCGTGTCGTACACCGCGCTGTCGCCGTGCGGATGGTACTTGCCGAGCACTTCGCCGACGATACGCGCGCTCTTCTTGTACGGCCTGTTGCTCGCAAGCCCGAGATCGGACATGCCGAAGAGGACACGCCGATGCACCGGCTTGAGGCCGTCGCGAACATCCGGAAGCGCGCGCGAGACAATGACCGACATCGCATAGTCGATGTACGATCCCTTCATCTCGTCTTCTATGTCGACCGGAATTACAGTCTCTCGGAGTAATGCCATGAACGAAGTTCTCCTGTGATACGGAAGACAAAATCACCCTCCGCTTCCTCCCCTTGAAAGTCATTGCGAGGAGCGAAGCGACGAAGCAAGCCCTATGTTTTCAAATAAACGCAGACTGACTCTGACCGTCCTCACCACTTCTCCTCAGGGGATTGCTTCGAGCCCTCCGGGCTCTCGCAATGACCCTTCGGTTTGGGAAGGACAACTCACTCAATGCTCATACGGCCGGGCGGGGAGGTGCTCCCTGCAGTAAACTGGGCGGACGCCGTCGGGGATGAACGGGACTCTCACTGCGACACCGCACACGGAGCAGACCGCATCAAAGAGCGGCCGCTCGACCCATTCCATCTCCTGCGGCTCGTACACCAGCCGGACCTCCTCAGTGAACGTGTCGATCCAGACCTGCGGGAAGTCCGATGCTTCCATCAGAGTCGGGGCACAGCTGTGCCGGAATGCCGCGATCATCATGCGGAGCCCGAGCTGTTTCACCGCCCTCACGAGCCGGACGAAGTCACCGTCGCCGCTCACGAGAATCGCGATATCGAACGCGCGGTTGTGTGCGAGTGTGAGGATGTCGACCGCGATCGCGACGTCAATTCCTTTCTCGCGGTACCTGACCCCCCCGGCCTGCGGGTCGTAGAGGGTGCTGAGTTCCAGCACCGTGAGCTCGAACTTCATCTCACGGAGCCGTTCGAAGAGCTTCTCCTGCTTGACCGCCTGCTCTTCGTCGACAGGGGAGACGGCCCGGGAGCCGTAATAGTATCTCCGGATCAGCCGGAAGTCGGGATCAAGGCCGATGAGATAGTGAACAAGTTTGTTGTAGTCAATTCTGTAACTTGGATCGTACGTCCTGATTGAGTGAAAGAGATACGACCCATCAACGAAAATCATTACGCGGTCTGCCATGGCTGTAAGCCTTTCGAGAGTGTAATGTAGTTTGACTATTCAATAATGGATTCAGGGCTTCCGTTCTCGCGTCATCGCGAGGTCCGTCCCTTGCCTGTCCGTCCCCCTCTCAAATGTCCAGGTTGCGGACGTACTTTGCGTTCTTTTCAATGAACTCACGCCGCGGCTCGACGTCGTCCCCCATGAGGATGGAGAACGTCCGATCAGAACCCCCCTCACTCTCAACCGAAACCTGCAGCACGGTCCGGGTCTCGGGGTTCATCGTCGTCGACCACAGTTGCTCGGGGTTCATCTCGCCGAGGCCTTTGAACCGTGAGATGACTATCCCGTTCACCACCGTGCCGCCTTCGGCGCCGCCGGCGTTTTCGGCGACTTCTTTGCCTCCGTCGGCGGACTTGCCGCGCTTTTCCGCGCGCAGCTTCTTGAGAAGGTCAACCCGCTCGTCCTCGTCGTACGCGTAGTACTCCGCCTTCCCTTTCTTCAACTTGTAGAGCGGCGGCTGTGCAATGTACACATGCCCGAGGTCGATAAGTCCCTTCATGTGCCGGTAGAAGAGCGTGAGGAGAAGCGTTCGAATGTGAGATCCGTCAACATCGGCATCAGTCATGATGATGATCTTCCCGTACCGGACCTTTGCCGGGTCAAAGTCATCGCCGACGCCCGCGCCGATAGCTGTGAAGATCGCGCGGATCTCCTCGTTCTCGAGGATTTTGTGAAGGCGTGCCTTCTCGACGTTTAGAATCTTCCCCTTGATGGGCAAAATTGCCTGGAACCGCCGGTCCCGCCCCTGCTTCGCGCTTCCGCCTGCCGAATCGCCCTCCACGATGTAGAGCTCTGCGTGCTCCGGGTTTGTGATGGAGCAGTCCGCCAGCTTCCCCGGAAGGTTCGAGCTCTCGAGTGCGTTCTTCCTTCTCGTAAGGTCGCGTGCCTTCCGCGCAGCCTCCCGCGCCTCTGCGGCGCGTGCGCACCTCTCGATGATCTTCTTCGCGTCGCCGGGGTTCTCCTCGAGCCATCGGTTGAGCTGATCGCCGACGATTGACTCGACGATGCTCTTCACCTCGCTGTTGCCGAGCTTCGTCTTCGTCTGTCCCTCGAACTGCGGGTCCGGCACCTTCACGCTCACAACGGCGGTGAGTCCCTCACGGAAGTCATCGCCGGTGAGCTGGATGTTGTCCTTGACGAGGTTGTTCTTCGACGTGTAGTTGTTGAGCGCACGGGTGAGTGCCGAACGGAATCCGACGAGGTGCGTCCCGCCTTCGTGCGTGTTGATGTTGTTGACGTATGTAAACGAGTTGTCGCTGAACCCTTCATTGTATTGAAGAGCCGCTTCGACCTGCACGTTCTCTGCAGCGCCGGAGATGTAGATCGGCGACCTGGTGATACTCGGGCGTATGGCGTCGATGTACTTCACGAACTCCACGAGACCGCCGGAGAAGTGGAACGTCTCCTCTTCCTTCGACCGCAGGTCGGAGGCCCTGATCGTGATGGACGGATTGAGGTACGCGAGCTCGCGCATCCGCTCGCAAAGCGTGTCAAGCTTGAAATTCCGAGCCTTGAAGATCGTCGAGTCTGGAAGGAACCGCAGCTTCGTCCCGGTGCGGTCCGATGTCCCGATCGCCTTGACCTGCGTGACGGGCTCTCCCTTCCTGTATTCCTGGTAGTACGTCTTCCCGTCGCGGTAGACTTCCACCTCGAGCTCTTCGGAGAGGGCGTTCACGACTGAAACGCCGACGCCGTGAAGTCCGCCCGACACCTTGTACGAGTTCTTGTCGAACTTCCCGCCGGCGTGAAGGACGGTCATGACAACCTCGAGCGCCGACCGCTTCTCGGTCGGGTGCTCATCGGTCGGAATGCCGCGGCCGTCGTCGCTCACGGTGACCGAGCCGTCCTTATTGATGGTGACGTCGATGTTCGTCGCGAAGCCGGCAACCGCTTCGTCGATGCTGTTGTCCACGACCTCGTAGACGAGGTGGTGAAGGCCGCGGCTGCTCACATCGCCGATGTACATGGCTGGCCGCCGGCGCACCGCCTCGAGCCCCTTCAGGACGGTGATGGATTTCGCAGAGTACTCCTTCGCACCGTTCGTCGGCTTCCGCGTCTTTACCTGCTTTGTCGCCTTCTCTCTCACTTCAGCCTTCGTTGCGCTCTGTTTTTTCATTCCTCTCACTGAAAACGGATATCCTTGATGGTCCCCCGCGGGGTGCGGGAGCAGATCTTCTTGATGATCTCACGCTTCCGGAGCGCGAGCTCGTTCCGCCAGGCGCTCGATTTCACCCTCACGAAGAGGATGCCGTTGTCGATCCGCTCGGCCTCGCTCACACGTGCGAGCGTCTCACCGACGATCTCGCCCCACTGCGTGAGGACGTCGTACTGCTTCAGCCGCCGGTTAAGACCGAGGTCGCGGAACAGCTTCTCAAGCACGTTCCCGATCTGCTTCGGGTTCGACCGTGCGCGCCTTGATGCCGCCATTGACGATCTCAAATTCCTTCATTTCGACCCTGGCCGGGAGCTTCTCGAGGAACCTCCCATCGGTCGCCGTGACGAACGCCTGCCCGAGCGAGCAGACCGTATCGATAAGCGCCTTCGACCTGCGATCGTCGAGCTCGACGATCACGTCGTCGAAGAGCATGATCGGCGTCTCCTGGAGTCGTTCCCGGAGGTAGACAAACTCTGCAACCTTCAACGCGACGAGAAACGTCTTGTGCTGCCCGCGTGACGCGTACTGTCGCACCTCAAGATCGTTGAGGAGGAAGACAAGCTCATCGAGATGCGGCCCGGCCCCCGTGCGCCCGAGCGCAGTATCACGGTAGAGACCGTCGCGAAGCTTCAACCGGAACGCGTCTTGAATCTCCTCGCGCGGAGCGCCCTCCGCGACGCAGATCGACGGCGCGTAGCGGAGCGCCGGATGCTCGCCCGCCTCGGCGATCTGCCGGTACGAGTCCTCGACGTACGGCTGAAACTCCGTCAGGAACCTCAGCCGCCGGTCTATGATCCGTGCGCCGATAGTGCTGAGCTGCTCGTCCCACGGCTCGAGAAGCTCCGTCCCGACTGAGCGCCGCTCGCGCATGTCAAACAAGATCCTGTTCCTGTTCCGCAATGTTCGGCGGTATGCGACGAGGTCCTCGAGGTACGAACGCCGTGCCTGCGAGAGGAGGACATCGAGGAACCGGCGGCGGGCGGACGGCAAGCCGAGCGTGATCTGTTCGTGGTCGGAGGCGAGGACGACCGCGGGGTGAATCCCGATGAACGACGCGAACGAATCGACCGGTGTCCGGTTCATCTGGAGGGTCTTCTTCCCCTCTGCCCGCCGGTAGCGAATCTCCACACTGCTCGGTGCACCGAGATCCGACCGGAACTCCCCCGCCACGCGAAACTCTTCCTCCCCCAGTGTGACGACAGTGATATCGTTCTGCGCCGTGAAGCTCTTCGTGAGGCAGAGGTAGGCAATCGCCTCGAGAATGCTTGTCTTGCCCTGACCGTTGTCTCCGATGAAGGCGTTGAACTGGGCCGGGAATTCCAGAGCGGTGCTGCGATGGTTTCGGAAATTCTTAAGAACCAGCGACTGAAGAATCATTCGCTCTGTGCTGCCCTCTCAACTGTTCAGCCGGATGGGCATGACGAGCATGAGAATGTCCTCGCTGCACGCCCCATCGGCTTCATCTTCCTTCGGAGCGGCAGCGACGTGCGGCTTGACGACGGCAGCGCGTGTTGGAGTGCTGAGCTGGAAAACCACCCGGTCCGATTCAAGGTGGTTCAGAAGATCCTCGACGTACCTCGCGTTGAATCCAATCTCAAGAGGCTCACCTTCGTACTCACACTGGAGCGTCTCTCGTGCGCCGCCGCCGAAGTCCACGTCCTCGGCGGAGACTTGGAGAAGCGGTGCGCCCTGCGGAGCAATCTGCAAGCGGATCTGCCGCGTAATGGAGCTCGCGTAGAGCGCGACGCGCCGGACGGACGCAAGGATTCCGGCGCGGCTCACGATGAGCCGCTTTGTATTGTCGAGGGGAATGACGCTCTCGTAGTTCGGGTAGTTCTCCTCGATGAGGCGCGAGATGAGAACACTCGGGCCCATGTCAAACCGGATGTGCGACTGCCCGATGCTCACGCCGGTCGTTTCCTTTCTCTCTCCCTTCCCGGGTGCTGACTCGGTTCCGTGGAGAAGGAGGTTCAACGCCTTCGAGGGGATGATAACATCCCGGTCGGTCCCGGCACCGATGCCTGTCCGAACAACCTTCACGAGACGATGACCGTCCGTGGCGACTGCCCGGACCTCGTTTGAACGGAGCTGGAGCAGAACCCCCAACATGGCGGGCCGGAGCTCATCGGTGCTGACTGCGAACGACGTCTTTGCTGCAAGGCCGCGGAGGACATTAGATTCGATTGAGAACTGCACCGGCTTATCGCCTGTCCGGAACTCGGCAGGAGCCGGGAACTCCTCGCTCAGTTCCCCCGTGAGCTGGTATTCACCGGACTCTGTGAGGATGACAATCTTGTTTGTTGCGAGGTCGGCCGAGAAGGAAAGGGGGATATCCGGCAGGGCGCGGACCGTGTCCGAGAGACGCCGCGCGGGGGCGGCAATCTTCCCGAGCTCAATCGAGCCGTCACCGGTAAGGGGGAGGGACACCGAGGCAGTGATTTCCAGATCGGTCGCGGTCAGCTTCAAAGTATTGACGCCGCTCTCGTCCCGTGAGACATCGATGAGGATATGCTCAAGGATCGGCATGGCGGACCTGGAGGGAACCACGCCGCCGAGCCGTGCGAGCGCTCTCTGGAGATCACTGCTGAGAATGCTGAATTTCATGGTGCCTCCGGTTTCTGGCGGTAAGACTTCCGGGATTAGTTCGTCCGGGATGAAGCGGGCGCCTTCCCCATGGAGGTTCTTGTTAAACCACTCATATAATAATTTACGAAATCCGAGCTTCACATTCAAATGAAGAAAAGACCAAATCTGCCCCAAAGCGGTCAATCCTGTTTGTTTCCCCTTTTTCCAGGGGCTCGCGGATCCCGCTTTCCGTTACTGGGATTGGCTCGCGGCTCTTCGACGATGGCGCCGTGTTGTCCGCAATATCGGGAGTAAACGGCCGCGAATGCTCACACGAGGCGCCGGAACCGGCTTGCTGCGATGGAACCCCTTCCGCACTCGCACCGGAGGACATCGGGACGGGTTGCAATGACTGGTTGAAAACGCTATATTACAATGTTGGGAACTGATACATTTCGCGATAGGAGTATGTAGAATGAGGAAGGGGATCCACCCGGATTACAGGCTTGCGACAGTCACATGCGTGTGCGGAAACACGTTTCAGACCCGGTCCACCCGGCCCGGGACGATAAAGCTCGAAATTTGCTCCGCCTGCCATCCATACTTCACCGGCAAACAGAAACTCGTTGACTCCGCCGGCCGCGTCGAGAAGTATATGAGGAAGTACGCGAAGAAAGTGCCTGCCGAGCAGCCCAAAGCCTGAGTGAATTTCTTCACAAAACCGGACGGCCCAAGCGTTCGGTTTTTTTTGTCCATCCACAACTAACAGTGCGAAGGAGGTCCCAGCAATGCTCGTTATCGTGAAGGAAACGTATGACGACATGAGCAAGGAAGCTGCCAAAGTCGTGGCAGACCGGCTCCGAAAGAAACCCAACCTCGTTCTCGGGCTCGCGACAGGAAGCACTCCGCTCGGACTCTACAAAGAGCTGATCCGTATGCATAAGGAAGAGGGACTCGACTTCTCGAAGGTCACGACATTCAACCTCGATGAGTACATCGGCCTCCCGCCTTCCCACGACCAGAGCTACCACTGCTTCATGCACGAAAACCTCTTCAAGCACATCAACATCGATCCACGGTTCGTTCATGTCCCGCACGGCATGGCGGACGATATCGATGCGTTCTGCGTCTGGTATGAAGAGGAAATGAAGAAGGCCGGAGGGATCGATCTCCAGATCCTCGGCATCGGAGCGAACGGACACATCGCATTCAACGAGCCGGGTTCCTCCCTCGGGTCCCGCACCCGCATCAAGACCCTCACGAAGAAGACGATCGACGACAACGCGCGGTTCTTTGCGAAGAAGGAGGAGGTCCCCCGCTTCGCGATCACGATGGGCATCGGGACGATCATGGACGCGAAGGAGGTCATTCTTCTCGCGAGTAAGGCAAGCAAGGCCGAGGCCGTGAAGGCGGCCGTCGAAGGACCGATAACCGCCATGGTGCCGGCGTCCATGCTCCAGATGCATCGCAAGGCAATCGTCATCGTTGACAAGGATGCAGGCTCCAAGCTTGGAGCCGAGTTTGAGAATTACGGGTAGCAGCCTCCCGCCTACAGGCCGGTGGATCGCCTTCTTTTCGGCAGCTGAACTGAACCCCTCACGAACGAAGAGGAGTACATGAATGGCTGAGAGCATCTGCATTTTCGAAGGCATTTACTACTCGCGGCTTCTTCCGCTCGTCTACCTGCGCCCTGCCTACGACCTGCGGTGCGGGATCTCGACGCTCCGCGAGAAGATCGAACGATGCTACCCCGGCGTCCCCGTGTCACTCCACTGCCGAGGTTATCTCGAGGACCTTGTCCGTGAACAGAATCCGGGAGTCGCCGTCAACGAGATCGGCGTGAAGAGCTGCCTCTTCATCAACGGGCGCGTCATCGCCGACGCGAACTTCGCTGAGCAGGTCCCGCTTGAGGGCGGGGACACGCTCTATGTGCACGATGACACCATCATCGCCGCGCGTGTGAGCGGAAGCAAGCCTGAAAACCTCCGGCGTGCCCTTTCGGATATCTTCACGCTGGCCGACTTTACCGGCCTCGTGAAGAAGGATGTGGAGGTTCGTGTCATCTCCTACCCGTGGGACCTCATCAAGTACAACGGAGAACAGATTGCGTCGGATTTCCGCGTGCTCGCCGGAGGGCCGAAGGACCCGAAGGTCAAAGGGAGGGTCTATGAAGGGGCACACCTTCTCAACGGTGAGGCGATCTTCGTCGGCGAGGGGGCGAGCGTGAAGCCCGGCGTTGTGCTCGACGCCGAAGAGGGACCGATCTATATCGGGAAGAACGCGAAGATCTTCCCAAACGCTGTCATCGAGGGACCTGCATACGTCGGTGACGGGACGCTCATCAAGGTCGGAGCGAAGATCTACGAAGGGACCAGCATCGGACCGATGTGCAAAGTCGGCGGCGAGGTCGAGGAATCGATCATCCACTCATACTCGAACAAGCAGCACGACGGGTTCCTCGGCCATTCCTACCTCGGCATGTGGGTCAACCTCGGGGCCGATACCAACAACAGCGACCTCAAGAACAACTACGGCAGCGTCAAGGTCACGATCGACGGGGAACTGGTTGACAGCGGCTCCATGTTTGTTGGATTGACAATGGGGGATCATTCGAAGAGCGCCGTCAACTCCATGTTCAACACCGGGACGGTCGTGGGCGTATCGAGCAACGTGTTCGGCGAGGGGTTCCCTCCAAAGTACATTCCTTCGTTCGCGTGGGGAGGGGCCGAAGCACTCACGACCTATGACCTTGACAAAAGCCTCGAAGTGGCGCGGCGGGTCATGGCGCGGCGGAAGGTCTCGATGTCGGATGTGGAGGAGAGAGTCTTCCGAAAGGTGTTCGATCTAACGGTGGATGAGCGGCGGAAGCGCGGCTTCCCGTACTGAGCATCCTTCGACAGTCCATTCGCGCGGTTCTTTTGAAGGAGCGTCCCCGGTGCGGCGGATGCTCCTTTCTTTTTCGGGTTCCCTGTACTATTCTCCTTTCAGGATCGCCATGCAATCTGACAGCCAGGAGCTCTTCTACAGCGGACCACGCGGCAAGGCGGTGAAAATCCTCAACCGCGTCGACCGCATGGACGCATACCTCGACAAGGTCCTCGACTTCGAGCTCAAATCGGACGACCTTAACGATGCAGACCGCCGGCTCCTCGCGGAACTCGTCCACGGTGTCCTCCGGTGGAAGGGGAAGCTCGACTACGTCCTCAATGGATTCTACCACGGCAACTTCACGAACGCCGAGACGAACGTGAAGAACGCGATGCGGGTCGGCCTCTACCAGGTGTTCTTCCTCCAGCGTGTCCCGCCGTATGCCGCCGTTGACGAGGCGGTGGAGTTCATCAAGAAGCTCCGCGGCG
>Ga0315282_10013374_pt1 | contig 12387 bp, 11 predicted proteins | sample YL17G07_20_MG_FD_203693 | JGI IMG/M metagenome (GOLD analysis project Ga0315282, IMG submission 203693) | Sediment microbial communities from Yellowstone Lake, YNP, Wyoming, USA - YL17G07_20 | ecosystem: Environmental > Aquatic > Freshwater > Lake > Sediment | place: USA: Wyoming | collected... | reverse complement strand
TGCCGGAGCGACAGCCTGTTTGCCGCTCTGAACTTTGCCAAGCAGCGCCTCCATCGCTTTGACGGCAATGTTCTGGCCCAGGACAGCAATCTTGGCGTGCCGCTTGTGCATCTCCAGACGGTCTTTCTCTTGCTGTACCCGGAGTTGGCGCTCAGCGTAATCGTCGTACTGCTGGCACCTCTCGACCCATCGCCACCTCGACGACCAGCGCATTAGCTGACGTAGTTGTGACGTACAACCGTCGAGCTTCTCCATCTGCCGCAGCGACCGACCCACGCCCATGTCCCGGTACAGGCAGAAGTGCGCGTAAGCCTTTGAAGATTCACCAGTTAGTCGGTCCCATTCGTGCTTTTGTTCGTCCGCGTTAGGCTTTTGTAGGACCATTGAGGTACTCCGCAGCCATGTATTCAAGCGCCTGCCAGCGGCTTGTTTGGCCGATGTCACCGGCCTTGGTCATTTTTTGAACCGCGTCCCGTATGACCGACGCGGCCTCTTTTGGCACCCAAGCCGTGCCGAAGATGTCTTTCAGGTGAACCCGTTCCGGGTCTTCGACCGAGACGCCAGAAGCCTGCAATGCCAAGTCCGCCATCTTCCCGATAGCGTCGGCAACCACCCGAACGTCCCATTCTTCGTTGATCTTCCGCACCGCCTTTTCAAGCGGGGCGTAATCCGAATCCGCAGCGATGTAAACGCCGTCAACTCTATGGCCGGAGGAGCGGAGATATTCAAGGGCTCGGTCCAGCCGTTCCTTCACTCGGGGGAGAAAGATGAGCAGCACCGTCTTGAAGTCAATTTCGATATCCAGCCCTTCGATCTTCACCTTGGGCAATTCAATATCAAGCTTCGAGTCCACAAAGGCTTCGAGCTTCGACTCCGCGTCTTGGATCTGCCGATAAATCTCGGCCAATAATTGCTCGTTGTCCTGCCCTTCGATAGCGTTGTGGGCAAGCTGCTTGGCGGCGATCTGGCTCCGCGTGAGCCCGGTCATGTCCACCAAAACGAACATTTCAGAGATACCCGCTGCCGTGGCCGCCCTGACGCGGTGATGGCCGGAAATGACTTCCAGACCCCTTTCCGTCTTGGCGCACAGCGGCAGGCTCTCAAGGCGCTTATCGCGGGCAATGGTCTGGGCGAGGCGTTCAAACATCGCCTTGGGCATCGAACGGGCGTTCACATCCTGCTCGCGCAATGACGAGGGGTGAACTTTCCAAAGCTCCAACCCACTGCCGAGATCCAAAACCTTCTGCGGCTCAATTACAATGGCGGTAGGTTTAGGTTTTTTCTTTTTCGTCGCTGTCTCAGGCATCGCGCCTCCGCTCCCCGTGTTTCTTGAGCCAGTCGGCCACAACGTCGGCAAAGCTGTCTTCCCTGAAGTCTCCCCGGTAAATGATGCGAAATCTTCCATCGTCAAGGGTCTCGCGTGAGACGACCTTCAATGCTCCCCTGTCGGTTTTTCCTTCCTCGTGGACCGTGATCGAAGTTGTCTGGATTCCGAGCGGCTCGTGCAGCCACAGCTTCAGGATGTCGCACAGGCGCTTCTTCATTTCGCCCGAAGTCAGAAGCAGCATGAAGAGTTTTCCGAGTCGCTTGTAGCGCCTGCTCGACCGTGTGATCCCGAACATCTCAGGCAGATGTTGCATTCGGAACTGAAGAAAGTCCTGAATGAAGATACCGAAGGCGGTCATCACCTGGCCATCGACCAGCAGCAGGAATCCCCGGTCTGCGGTCGTGGCTCCGAGTCGGTGAACGAACAGGTCCCGGTAATAGAGCGCCGTGGGCAGGCCCACCATGATGACGTGGAACTTTGAGGCCGGGGTGATCTCGTGATCGTCGTAGATCGGCAACTTCCGGATATTCCCAAAGCCGGTGTCGTTCTCTGCGTAGGCTTGCATAGACCGGTTGGCGATGATCCACAGCGCCTTTTCCCGGCTCTCAGGCCTGCCGAAAACGCGCTTCCAGGGCGGGGGCACTTGCTCTTCCCACTCGCCACGCCGGCACAGAAGAGCGGCACATTGGGCTTCACCGAGCCGTTGCAGTAATTCGGGAAAGCACTTCGGGTCGAACTGCTGGACAGAAGGTTCCTTCCACGTCAGGTTAGGCGTGGAGAACATCTTCTCGTAGCCGCGGGCGTAGTGCGGCACACTGGCAAAGAACGAAGCGTCATCGGTGCGTACGCGCTCAACGATGTCCCAGATGTCGGCCAGCTCATAGTGGATTCCCTTGATGGTCGCCACCAGTCCGGCGAGTTCTTGGCGCACGGCCTCGCGGTAGCGGGACCACGACGCGCGCAATTCCTCGCGTAGATAGAGGCCGCGCAGGTTCGTCTGTCTCAGTTGGTTCAGCTTCAGGATCAGCATGATGTGGGCCGCGAAGTCGAGTTCGTCCCGCAGATCACGGGGCTCCAGGTCAGGGTCGAGGATTTGGATTCCCAGAGCTTCAAGGTGCTTCGAATCGTCCGCGAGGTAACCGATGAGCGATGAGAACAGGCCGATGTCGGAAGCCTGGACCATGGCGGCGGGGAACCCTGACTTGACGGCGGCTTCGACGATGCTGAAGCGGCCGGCGCAGGCGTTGAAGAGCGGCTTGCCAAGGCGCACGAACTCGCGTGCGACATAGCTGCGGGCGCCGCGCGGAACCACACCCAGAAAGATTGGGTCCGTCTGAATCATGCCATTCGGCCCCACGCACAGGGTGTGAGATTACCGGTTATAGGTCGGGGAAATGCGGATTGCGAAGAGGCTTGACTTTCGTTTTTTCTTCCCATTGGGCACACTCCTGTGCTACTCTTGGACTGTACCCAACGAGTTCTCAGAGGCCCGCCCGCCAGCGGGCCTTTTGCATCTCAGGTAGTCTAGCACAAAACTTCGGTGGCGAACGTCGAGCATCATGGGGGGGAAGTTATTCCCGCGCGTGGGCTTCAGTGGCTCGAAAGAACCGTCTTCAGTACTTCCACGATCTTGTCTACTTTATCAGCCCAGGCCTCGACCGGATAGGATGGGTAATCGGCATTGCAGTTCCTTTCGTGAATCTACAGAGTCAGGTCGTAGCCGAAGCGATACAGCTCATTGCTCAGCCTCGGGACGTTCTCCTTCGTGAGTGGGTACACAGTTTCGGTCGTCGAGCTTATGCTGTCCGTCATGGTCTTCCCAGGCCCCAGAACTACCATACCCTCTCTCTCAATGCGGTCGTACGCCTTGCGCAGCCTCGGGTCTTGGGTCGTTAGTTTCAGCTCGGAGTCGATCACGCCGACCTGCTTCCCATTCAACAGAACCCTCATTGCGCTCCTCCTTCTTTTTTCTCGAACTGCCCGCCCTTCATAATGGGTGTGGCTGGTTCCAGCGGGGCGTTACAGCCTCACACGTTTCCCTGTTCGAACTGAGAGGAGTTCAATGCGGAAGATTCGCTTAGAATCTTATCGACCTTGTCCAGAATGAAGTCAAAGACCGCTGGCAATTTGCCAACGGTCCCTCTATCAACGTCTGCCGTTAAAGTTTTAGGACGGGTTTTCGTAAAGACGCCGAAATTCAACAGGTCTTTCCTTAGCGTTTTCGATTGTTCCTCGGAGAGGGGGAACCCGCCCTGGCCAAAGTAAAACTGAAATTCGCCAGACAACCACCCGTAGGCAAAACTGGCAAATTTGTCATTGGGAAGGTGTGCGCGCACGGCGAACGAGCGCTGGCCCCAGCTAATTGAATGGCCCTTAGCCTCAGCCTTGTCCAGCACGCTCTCGAAGAATTCACGTGCCTCGGGTCCACACTTTGCGAGGAACTCCGGTCGAGTGAGAATTTGGGAATTGGGCGGCGTAGGTTCAGTTACTCCAATAGCCCTAGAGACCAGAGCCTTTTGCGTCTCCTCTGGAGTCCGGCCTTTGCGAAGAAACTGTTTAATCTCTATTATGAAGAGTCTTACGTTAGCCATCTCTCTGTTCAGGAATTCAACCAGTCGCAGGAGTTCCTTGGGCGCTTCCTCAGTTACGAAGATCAGTCGGACTTTTCCTTTGCGAAGGTTCGTTTCAACCTCTTGCCAGTAATGCTCAACAGCGGCGGGGTCGTCCTTTCCGATCAGATGAAGAACCGCTTGCTCCAAGGAGTCCTTGCGCTTTTCTGCTTCCTTCTTTGCTGCCGCGGTTAACTTGTCCATCTCCCAGTAAGCAATCCCGTTGGCAGCGTATTCGAGCATCTGGGCGACAACCTTTCGCCGGACCTCTGGGTTGGCAGCCAGTTTGCACTCGACGAACGTAGGAATTGCGTCTTGATCGAGAAAGAGGTGGTCGAGACTCCAGCGGCCGCCCTCGTCCTGGCCGCCGGGCACGCCCACTTCCCGAGAAACGAATAGCCATCGCCGGGGATTGTCTGGGTCGATCTGGTCTCCAGGCAGTAAGTCCCAGTAGTCCGCTAACAACTCCTGTACGTCAGCTTCCGTGGGATAGGTAGTTTCAACCATCGGGATTAACCTCTCCCCCTTTTCCTTCCCAACAAGAAAGATCTTCGCGTTGCTCATGTGATAGCTCCCTCACGATAAAGCGGGTCTGAACAGTCGCCTTTGCGTTTCCTTGCCGTTGGCTCCCGAGGCTCGCATGAGGCCTGGGTCACGCTCATTCCCAACGGGTACGAATAGTACCCTTAGTAACGTTGTTGAGCAATGGCAAATCCTCGATACAGGGAGGCATGAAAAGAACAGTTCAAGTGAATGTGAAAATGACGGAAGAGGATTTCGCGATGTTGCGGAAGGCAGCCGAGAAGCGATGGCCGGACGCTGTTATGACGAATTCCGGTATTGTTCTTGGGCTGGCAAGGATTGCAGCGCGAGAGACTCTTCGGACGAAGAACCGTTAGATTTGCATTGGGAGTGTGCGCCCACAGGCGGTTCAAACGCCTGGCGATCACGTTCAGCTTCAAATCTTTGCGTTCTCATCGGCTGGCAGATGTACGCGATCAATAGTCAGCACCGCTTCCGGTTGCGCCTTGGCCACAGCGTGGACCCATATGGACGTGTCGGCTGCTCGGAGAGTGACCCACGACCATCTTCTCCGTGAATGATGCAGACGGAGATTCTGCCAGTCTGTCTTGATCGTTTCGATTTGGTCCGGCGGGCAGGGGATGAACCTGCATTTCCGACCACAGGGGCCAGCGTCCTGTTCTTAGACGACCGCCGTTCAAAAGAGCGTCTCTTGCGCGGAGGGTTTCGGCTCAGCGTCCCACTTCGATGGCTGCCGGCTGAAGGGAATCGACTCGCCGCGTTCGTGGCCCAGTTCCGGCACGACCATTCCAAGGTTTTCTTCGAGCCACTCGGCTACCAGTCGCCGATGGCAGCGCACATTGAACGACTCCCAACACAGAATGATGGCATTGGGGCCGAGGTCCTCAGCAACACGCTTGGCGTCGAGCGAATCAAGCTGCTTGCGGTATTCCCGGTCGAACAGTTCGGGGTCCTTCGCTTTCAGAAGCCATCGGGGTGGGGCGAGCGGCATGTATCGCTTGACGTGCGGGCTAAACCTGGGAATGCCTTGGCTGATCGCTACCGCGTCGGGATGCTTCCCGCTCCTGGCAAAATTGGAAGTCGTAATCACGGCTTCGCCCTACTTTCGCCCCCACTGAATATTATCACGAACAGACTGCCGGGTGCCGCACAAAGACGCGGCTACCCTTCTTGCTCAGCTTGCGAAATTGCCATTCTCTTGGGTCAGGATCGGGCTGGCCGTCCGCAAGATAGCGGACTCTCCCCGAGCAGTCCGGTCTCTGGACCGGCGCCCTACCCTCAACCGACTGTGATGGCAGGACGCCCGTGCAAAGGGCGACTTCCAGCTTGGTCAAGGCATCCCTGATGCCGTCGCAGCCTTCGGCAAGGGGTGAAGGGTCAGCCGAGGGGTCCCCGCCTTCCAGCGACCAAATGCGCCGCAAGAAACCAGCAATCTCTGCGACCTCCGGCTTCCCGCAGGCCACCACCAGACAGCGGCTCAGGAAGCGCGGTTCAAAGGTACACGGTGGGATCGTGCCATCCTCGCCCCGGCCATTGCAGGTGAAAATCCAGATTACCGGCAGCGGGGTCCCCCGCTCCCAGCCGCCACCGAATTTCGGCTTAAGACTCGCTGTGCCGTCAAGCCGGGAGAGTAATTGAAGTTGCGCTTTGTCTGTCATCTGGTCGGCTTCATCCACCTTCACGACGTGAAACTTCCCGCGCGCCGGGCAATAGCAGAGAGTTTCATTCAGCCGGTCCAGGGCCGCCACATCGCACTTCTGGCTGCTGACATGGTGAAGGGTTCCCGGCAGTTCTTCGGCAAAGGCCATCGCCAGAGTGGTCTTTCCGCAACCGGGAGGGCCGACCAGAAGGATGGCCACCGGGCGTGGTGCTTTCAGGAGGTTTCCGAACAGCCGTTTTGGACCTTCCAGCCCGATGAAGTCCTCGATCTTCCGGGGTTGGTACTTCTCGGTGAGGGGCAACGGGTATTCAAAGCCGTTCTGTTTGGGCTGGCCAAAGTCGATGAGCGTTTCCATGGTTCGCCTCCCTTAATCCTCGTCCGGCAGCATGATGGTGATGACCGGGTCGGGCGTGTCGCCGGGGCCGCAGATAGCCTTCAGGGTCACGAGGTCCTGCCGGGTGAGCCGTTCCCGGTTGTGGTTTCGGACGTAGAGTTTGAAGAGCAACGTGTCACCGTCGAACTTGGCTGCCGCGCAACGGAACATCCAGAGGATGTCCCACAGCCGCCCTCTTTCGTCCTGGCAGGTCACCCCCTCCGGGACCTCGACGTACTTCACCCAAACGGCCCGCGTAACCGCGACCGGAAACTTGATCCCGGCCTCGCGCGCCGTCTCGCTCACGTCTACCAGCTCGCCATCCTCGATGGCCTGCGCACGCGTGTAGGCGTAAATGATTTCCGCGTCGTCCCAAAATCCCTTGCTGGTTTCTTCGCTCATGGTTCCCTCCGTTTCACTTTTCTCAGTTCATTCGTTTTGGCCTTGCAGTCGGGCGATCTCCCCTTCGATGGCCCGCACCGCGCTTTGCTCGTCGTAAATCCCGCCGAAGCAGATGGTCCCGACCCCGTTCTGGCCGAGCGTTGCCTCCAGCGCCTCGAAGTGCTCGCGGCGTAGCTTCACGGTGTGGCCGTGGCTGTTGTCGATCTTGAAAGTGGCCTGCTCCAGAGCCGCCATCCCGAAGATGCGGTAGATTCCCGCGTGGCACATCACCGCCGCCATCGTGTCAAGCCGGGCCGGTTGGTCCGCCTCTTTGATTCGGACGCGGACTGTCATGAGTCTCCCGTCCTTCTGCCGTCCGCAGTCCGTGACGTAGACCTCGACGCGGTATCCTGCGGATTCGAGGAGATCGGTCATGCAGGCTGCCGCCGCGCCCTGCCAGAAAAGCTGGTCGGCGGTCACGTTCCAGTCACCGCCCCAGTTCGTCTCGATGGTGACAACCTCCGGCCCCTGCAAAAGCTCCCGCCGCGTGGTCCGCCAGCAGGAATCCACCAAGCCGCCGTTCAATCGATCCCTCGAAACCTCGTCGCCGTCGTCTGCCCAGCGCAGCTTGCGGCGCACGCTCTTCGCGGGGGGAATCTTTGAGGCCAACCTCTCGGCCAGGGCCTTCAGGCGATTCGCCCCTTGCGGCCAGCCCTGCTCGAAGATTGCTTTGCCCTCGGCCACGGACCGGATTCCGCCAAACCACTTCGGCTCGCCCTTGAATATCTCCGTGGAACAATTACGGTGGACCTTCCTGGCAGCCTCGTTGTGGACTGGCACCGGTTTGTCGTATTGCCGCCCCAGGTCGATGGCGTCCATCTCGTAGAGGCAGAAGTTTCTGAGGGTTCCGGCGTTCGCTCGCTCCGTGAGGCGCTCCATGCTAGTTCACCCCCACCTTCGACCGTTCGTCCTGCGTCCAGCCGCAGACAAGCTGGCCAATGATCTTATCAGGGCTCCAGCCTGCCGCCTTCATGGTGGCGGCCTTGGCAATGAACCGGGTCGAGATTACGCGCCGCAGTTGACAATCGGCCACCCGGCGCCGGATGCTCCAGAGCCGTTCCAAAAGACGGCTGTCGCTCAGCAGGGATTCCTCAAGCTCCTGGTCGTAGTCCATGACGACCTGCCCGATGCGGAATCGGTCGAGAGTCGATTCGTCCAATTGGTTGCGCCCGACGTACATGCGATTGGCGCCATTGCCGAAAGTGTTGGCAGCGGCTATCAGGACGAAATCGGGATGGCGCTTCGCCTGCGGATTCGTGATTCGATTCGGAACCGGAAGGTGCCCGTTAGCCAAAGCCTGATTGATGACCAGCAGAACGTTGGCGTCCGCGGCGTCGATCTCGTCCAGCAGGAATACCCCGCCTTCCTCGTAAAACTCGACGAACTGCGACCGCTGATATTCAAACCGGCCACCGTCCCCGGTTGGAATCAGGCGTCCTGTAATCTGCCCCTCGCTCATTCCAGCCGAGCAGGAGATAGAGCCGAACCGGAGCCCCAGAGCCTTGGCGATTTGCTCCGCGAGGTGACTCTTGCCGCATCCAGCCGGTCCCACCATGAGGATTTCCATGCGCTGCGCCGCGAGGTCGAGAATCTCGGCGAACTTCTCGTGGACCTTGCCATCCATCTTGACGGCGGGCCGGTCAGCGACCTTGACCAGGATTTCTTTCACTTCCGGCTTGAGTTGGTTGAGGGCGTCCGCAACCATCTGCCGGACCATTTCCGTGCTGAGTGGTCGCCGGACGTAAACCCGATTGCCTTTCCTGCTGGTCTTGCGGAATTCCCATTCGGCAGGGTCAGGCTCGGGCTCGCCGGGTGCCATGTAGCGCACGTTTCCCAGGGGCCTAATTAAAGATTCAGCCGTCATCCCTTTGCTCCTTTCGCTTTGAGCCTCTGTTTTCATAGGGTTAGACTATCATTAAGCTAATCTATGTCAAGTTAAATAACTCGAAAACGAGCATATCGTGAAAAATAAATACCGTGCAAGCGGGGCCGAAGCGAAAAGGTTTGGCAATGAAGTTGACGACGTTATGGCAGGCGAATTGTTGAACGGCACGCGGATTGCCACAAGCCCGGCTGAATAGCCTCCGGTTTGGCGATGAAATTGACGAGGGTTTGGCAGGCGGACTGACGGTCAGCAGGCGGTCTGCCGAATGCGCGGCTCAATCCGATTTGGAATGTAGGTCGTAGCGGGAGGGGGTCTAGCGTCCGCGTAGACGCACGATGAGGACAGCGTATGAGGGATTGTATGGAAAACTATGCGATTGAAGCCAAAGCAGTTACGCCCGCGAAACGCCTAATCGTGCGGGGGTTTTGGGGAAGAATTCGGCAGAAGAGAGAAAAAGAATGGATGGGCTAGACGTAGTGGCTCGATCAATGTGTGTCACCGTGTTTGTTTCCATTCCAGTGGCAATCGGTCTAGCCGCGGCCGAAACGAATGTGCGCTTCTCTGCCGCACTTTCGCACCGCACGAAGATCACGAGGTCGTCTGGCATCGTGGAAATAGTATAGCATTTTGTCAACGCGCACTCAAAATTCCCTTGCTCGGTTCAGGTCACTTACGATCTGCGAGAATTGGTCGAGCGCGGCCTCCAAGTCGTTGGCGATCTCTGACGCGATGACCCCCGGGTCGGGAAGGCGACGCCGGTCCGCGCACGAGGTAAGTCCGCGCGATTGTGACCGGCAATCACGTGGCCCTGATCCGTATCACTGTATGTTGTTGAGTGCCAGTGCGTTACAGCTTGCCACCGGACCGAGAATGTTTCGTGAACGGGTTGGGCGAAGCGGTACAGGAAGCCACTTTCCGGCTTATGTATCTCGGTTCGAGCTTCCAGGCGGCATGCTGGGGCCAACGCGGCCCACGGGGGAACATTCCTCGCGCGTTGCAGCGGCTGCCGGTAAAGGGAAGCTCATGACAATTCGGCCGAGTGGCTGCGCGTTGTACCTGACGCCCTCGTGGGGGGTACCTTGCGAGTGGACGACCAGATCGGCATAGGGGGACGGTCACCCGCCCTGTTCGCTTGGCCTTAAACCAAAAACGCTGGCGACGATGATGCTGACTCACACTCCAGGAACCAGACCTAACAACGCCTGGGACGATGGTGCCATGCACGACTCAGAGCGGCTACTGTTCAGAATTCTACATTTTTGAAAGAGCGCTGAGACTTAGGCCACTAATTGTTTGGGAGAGGTCACACGAGTTGGCGGACGCATGGCCCTAGCGATTCATGGTGAAGCCTTAGTCTCCCGGCTGCTCAAGGCATAGAGAATCAATTCCGCGCGGTTGGAAACTCCAAGCTTCTCATAGATGCGAAACAAGTGGTTCTTGACGGTGTGCGGGCTCAGATGAAGTGCGGACGCAATCTCCAGGTTCGGAAGCCCTTCCGCGAGCATACGCACGATCTCTTCCTCCCGTTTTGTAAGCAAAGTCCTACCCTTCACATCACGCAATTGCAGTTGTCGCCTTTGGGCCAAGGCCTCGAGGATGATTTGCATGTGATGGCTGCTTGCCCAGACTTGCCCCGTATGTACGCAGCGAAGGCACTTGCAGACCACTTTGAACCCATCGGTCAGAAAGAGGACGCCTTTCGCTGCGGCGGAAAAGGCTTGCAGCACGAAGTCGTCCTCGGAGGGAGACAGCAGCATCACAACCCGCGTCGGATGGCGTGAGAGACACAGCTCATGGAGCACTCCGAATCCCGCTCTGGGGCCCTCTCGAAGAGCAGCGCTTATCAGTGCGACGTCGGGACAATGCGCCGTGATTTGTTTAAGCGTTTCCGCCGCCTCCACCGCCCATCCGAGCATACGGAAATTACCACGGCTGGCCGCAAAATTGCGACAGAGTGATTCACAGGCTAAGCGTGGCCAATGGGCGAGTACTAAGGTGGTAGCCATTGTTTACCCCCGTTCCGCGGACCAGCACCAGCTCAGCGCTTGAGCAATGAGGTAATAGTATCAGGTCTGCCGAAGATTGCAAGTCCGATTCCGATTTGAGTTATTAACGCTCGGTAGACCGACGAAATGTCATGGCTGGGTCAGAGAGGCTTTTCGGGCCTATGAGACGAAAGGCTCCATGGGCCCTTGGGCCGCCTGGCCCGTCACGACCGGCGCCTGCTGCGTCCATAAGCTCCCTCGCTGCGTTAGTACTGCGGGCCCATAACGCCTTGAGACTTTCTACTTCTTGCGCGGCGCTTGCCCGTATCGTAGAGTCGAACAATCATCCAATGAGCGGAAGATCAGGCCGGTGCCTCTCAAGAGCTGTGAAGCAAGTTGTCAGGACGTGACGCAAGGTGCAACACAGAAAACACAACCGCTATCAGCTCGACGCCCCCGTGATCTTCCATGGGAGGAACGAGAGGGACGTTCAATATGAGGGAACTGGCCAGATTCGTGACATCGGGGTGGGAGGAGTATTCATCTTCACTCAGGCTTGTCCGCCCTTAGACGTTTCCGTATACGTCGAGCTCGTGCTTCCGCGGCTCCACAGCGAGGCCAGAGTGCTGCTGGCGCACGGGGACGGACAAGTGATTCGCGTGGAACCTCCAGGACCGAGCGGGACGGGAGGCGGCTTTGCGGCCACCTTCCAGCGCTTGTTCGTGCACGACGGAGAGAACAAGCTCACCGAGGACGGAGTCCTCACTCCTTGTGAGCCCGGGAATTGAGAGCAAAGCACGAGGCATGGCAACGAAGGGGAAAAGCCTTTGGTGGATGGAAAACGCCTTCTTCTTACGCTAACGCGCGGCTGTGGGGGGCGGTGTCGAAGAGGCGCACGTTCCCCATTCCGGAAGCTTGGCACTGCAAGATCTAGCAATTGATAACAGTTTTGGCCAGAGGTTTTGGCCAAACATGCTGATGGCAGGATTCAGATGTGGGGTCACGCAAATGTGACTCACAGGGCGGAGCTGTAAGGACCTTACAGCAACTTTGGGGACCGTCTCTGGCAGTGCCCGTTCCGGCGACCGCGGTCGAAGACCCCCGCTGGTATGCAATTCACACACGTGCTCGCCACAAGCTGAAAATCACAACCCAACTCCCGGACAAAGGCTTCGCCACCTTTTTGCCCTTAATCGCGCAAAGGCATCGATAGAGTGATCGATACCAAACCATTTCCGAGAAAGAATATAAAGGTCTGAGGGAGTTCTGCGCGGCCCACGCCATTCACAGCATGTCTGATTTAGCCCGGCGCGCCATTGAGGGGTGGTCGGTTGGCAACGGCACCGCCGGTGAGTCAGTGGCGATAGCGATCGATGAACTCGAAGGGAAAGTCCATGCCCTTGACGCAGAGTTCAAGCGCCTGGCGCGGAGACTCCCGGGAGTCTCGCGCTCACGCCAGTCATGAGGAGAAGTAGCATGAGGAGCGTTCTGACAAAAACTGGAGCTGGTTTTTTCATGGTGGTGCTGACTGCCTTCTGCGCCGCAGCCCAGCAGGCAGCGGAGA
>Ga0315282_10013373_pt1 | contig 12388 bp, 8 predicted proteins | sample YL17G07_20_MG_FD_203693 | JGI IMG/M metagenome (GOLD analysis project Ga0315282, IMG submission 203693) | Sediment microbial communities from Yellowstone Lake, YNP, Wyoming, USA - YL17G07_20 | ecosystem: Environmental > Aquatic > Freshwater > Lake > Sediment | place: USA: Wyoming | collected... | reverse complement strand
TCATATCGATGGCATATCTTTTTGCGTTAGGTACCTTAAGAAGAACTTCAGGATTCTGCGACGGGCCTATATCTAGGACGGTATTTGACTCATTTAAACCAGATAAAAATTCAAGTACAATGTCTATCCTTTCATTCGACATCAAATCACCCAATTAGAGAGTCATGTATACGAATCCTACCTTCTCTATGTCGGCTCGTTTGAATGCGCCGCGGACATCCATGAATAATGGATTCTCAGAAGTGATTTTCTTCAGCTCAGCAGGAGTCATCTTGGTGAACTCATCGTGTGCCACTGTAAGTATGATACAGTCTGCATCCTTGACATCGGATATTTTCCTTATCGCAGGAATACCGAAGTATTTCGGAATGTCGTCCTTGACTACCATCGGATCATAAGCGACGACGTCGAATCCGTATTCCTTTAACTCCTTGATGAGGTCCTCCGCCGGGGTGGTTCTCATATCTGGAACGTTCTCCTTGAATGTGACCCCGAGGACTACGACCTTACCTGCTTTTTTCTTGTTTTTGAACAGCCATTTCGCCACGCGCTCCGCGATGTAGTACGGCATGCTGTCATTGATCGCACGACCGGCGAGTATCACTTGCGGATGGTAACCAAGTTCCTGCGCGAGATAAACGAGATAATAAGGGTCTACGGGAATGCAGTGCCCCCCTATCATGCCCGGCTTGTAGCGACCGAAGTTCCATTTGGTGTACGACGCCTCGAGCACGTCCCAGATGCTGATGCCTATCTTGTCGCAAATGATCGACAATTCGTTCATGAGCGCTATATTTAGGTCACGTTGGGTGTTCTCTATGACCTTCGCGGCCTCCGCTACCTTGATGCTCTTGGCGACGAACACCTGCTCACACACGACATTGTATAGCTTGGCCAGCTTCTTTGTCGTCTCCTCGTCGCTTCCGCTGACCACTTTGACTATCTTGCGGAGGTTATGCTCCTTGTCTCCCGGATTGATTCGCTCGGGGGAATAGCCGAGCTTGAAGTCCTTGCCTGCCTTCATGCCGGATTCCTTCTCTATGATCCCGCCCATGACATCCTCAGTGACGCCAGGGTAAACAGTGGATTCAAGGACGATGATTACTCCATTCTTGAGGTTCTTACCGATTGTGACGCTCGCGCTCTCGATAGGATAGAGGTCTGGTTTCTTGGAGTGAGTGACTGGAGTTGGGACTGTAACTATAATGACATCACATGTCTTCAACTTGGTTGGGTCAACAGTGTATTCGACATTCATTTTCGCGTCCTTGAGCTCCTGTTCGGTGGTCTCTAACGTACTGTCCCTGCCTGATTTCAGTTCCTCAACACGCGCGTTTTTGATATCGTAGCCAATCACCTTGTAGCCGTTCTTCGCGAATCCAACCACCAAAGGAAGGCCAACATAACCTAAGCCGATGACACCGATATTTTCCTTCATGTTTTCACCAGTTGTTTGTAGAGCGAGATGGATGTTGAAACATCACTCGATGCGAACGTATTGTACTAAGTCGCGACGTAGTCGTACTCACCGAGGTGCTCGTAATTCGTGTAGCCGATTTCATCGAGGACCGCCTTCACCTCTCTGAATTTCTCGTTGCTCCATACTTCGAATATGACCGCAGGTCTCCCTTCCTTAAGTGATCCTCTTCCAGAAAGCAACGCATCTGCCTCGGCGCCCTCCACGTCAATCTTAATCAGCGCAATCTCCTTCGGGCTCAAGCCCATTTTCTTAATCAAGGTGTCGAGACCTATGACTGGAACGCTAAGCATTTCGTGAGTCAAGAATTTGCCCGGAATTTTGTCGTACCTGCCCACTGCCGAAGCGACAGTAGTAAAATAAGTGTTACCGGAACGTGGGATCTCTAGTTCCAGTTTGGACTGGGTGGATATCGCACTGTTTACGATGATAAGATTCTCTAGCTTGTTTCTCTGTTTGGACTGCTTCAGCGAAGCAGCAAGCCATGGGATCGGCTCGATGGCCACCGTGGTCTTGTCTTTGACCAGATAGGACGTCCAAAGTGAGATCGATCCGATATTTGCGCCAATATCGAAGAAATATTTCCTATTGGAAGATTTCAACCTAGACAACACGCTCTTCAGTATGTCATTGTTCCTGCTGTCGAACTCCACAGAAACTATGGACGCGTCATCCTTCGGAACCGATATGAAGAGACCGTCCTTTCTTATAGTGGCTGGCTCTTCAAGATAAAAAAACCCACCCCTACCTGTGAACTTCCCAACGACAACGCGACCGATTCCCTTAAGCACGAGTATCTTACCGTAGAAATTCTCCGTACTGAGCATTAGATCGATATAATCCAGAATGCGGTTGAAAATCATGTAGATATTTTCCTGCCGCTCTTTAAAAATAATCGCTTACACTGGTTGTTCATTTCATGCCCGGGTTCTCGGCCTTCTTTCCATTGATGAACTGCTTGAATTTCTCCACGTTCCTGATGTGCAACTTCCTGCCGCTGCGCTTGGTGTAGAAACCCATCCTCTCGATGAGCAGCTGGTCGGCGAACTTGACGTTGTCGATTGTGCTCCCTTCGCCCTTGCTGATGTACATCCCTCTGATGTACGCCGCGGAGATGCGGTTCGGCCTATCGAAAAGCTCGCCCTGGTGATTGACGGTCTCTTCGAAGAAATTCTTCACCTTCAGATTGGAGAACCAGATCGCCTTCTCATCTGAGACAATCTTATTCGCCGGCGCGAGCTTCAACGACAGGACGTACTGGGCGAACTTCTCCTGCGCATCGACGTTGCCTTCTACCCCGACCCCTTTCAGTGTCCTCCGTAGCTTCCAGAATCCTATGAATTCCGCGAGATCGGGTGTAAGCCTGATCGCCATGCTGTTGATTGCCCTTGTCTCTTTTTAGTTCATTCGGTGCAAGGCGATTCACCGAACGCGCGTGCACGCAGGCGCGCGGGCGTTATTACTGGAAGTCCGGTTCAACGTAAGCTTTTTAAATATTAGTGGGATTAACATTGGTACCGCCGCAGAACGGCTGAGAGGAGTGCGAGCCTTTTTCTCGTGCAATGAATTGCATTTCCACTGCGGCGCATATAGCACACCATGAGAATGCGAGACGTATGTTCGCGTTCGATACACGCTTCAGGGTACAGCAAGAACATTTGTGCTCAATCGCTAATTTGAGCTTTAAGTAATTGTACATAGCGTACACTATGACCATGCCGACATGCGACTGGCAAAAGAGCACGACGGTGAGATCATAGGATTTCCAGTTGATCCTGCTGGAGGGTACTGCTATCGGAATTCGGCTAAGCCATGCAAGTCGACGACATCTTATGGTGTCGTGGCGTACGGCTGAGTAACACGTGGTCAATCTAACGTTAAGAGGGGGATAACCTCGCGAAAGTGAGGACAATACCACATAGACCTGGAGATCTGGAATGCCTCCTGGTCCAAATCTACTCGAGAATCGTATCGGGTGGGCTTGACGATGAGACTGCGGATGATTAGGCTGTTGGTGAGGTAACGGCTCACCAAACCGATAATCGTTAGGGGCAATGAGAGTTGGAGCCCCCAGAAGGGCACTGAGACAAGGGCCCTAGTCCTACGGGATGCAGCAGGCGCGAAAATTTTGCAATGCGCGAAAGCGTGACAAGGGAATTCCGAGTGATCTCCTTAGGGAGATCTTTTCATCTGTGTAAATAGCAGGTGGAATAAGGGCCGGGTAAGACCGGTGCCAGCCTTTTTATGACGTTACACGTTTATCGTCGTAAGACTGGAAGCCGCGGTAATACCGGCGGCCCGAGTGGTATCCACGTATATTGGGTTTAAAGCGCACGTAGCCTGCCTGGCGTGTTCTCTGTGAAATCCTTCGGCCTAACCGAGGGGCGTGCAGAGAAAACTACCAGGCTCGAGAATGGGGGAAGCCAGAGGTACATACAGAGTAGGGGTAAAATCCGTTAATCCTGTATGGACCCCCAGCGGCGAAGGCGTCTGGCTAAAACATGTCTGACGGTGAGGTGCGAAGGCTAGGAGAACGAAACGGATTAGATACCCGTGTAGCCCTAGCAGTAAATGATGCGGACCTAGGTGTTGCCACAACTTCGAGTCGTGGCAGTGCCGTAGTGTAAACGTTAAGTCCGCCACCTGGGGAGTACGAGCGCAAGCTTAAAACTTAAAGGAATTGGCGGGGGAGCACCACAAGGCGTGGAGGCTGCGGTTTAATTGGATTCAACGCCGGAAATATTACCGGGAACGACGGCAGGATGAAGGTCAGACTAAAGATCTTGCCCAACAAGCCGAGAGGTGCTGCATGGCCATCGTCAGCTCGTGGTGTGAACTGTCTGGTTAAGTCCAGTAACGAGCGAGACCCTCGTCCTTAGTTGCTACTGCAATCTCCGGATTGCAGGCACTCTAAGGGGACCGCTGTTGTTAAAACAGAGGAAGGAGAGGGCGACGGTAGGTCAGTATGGCCCTAATTTCCCGGGCTACACGTGGCCTACAATGGTTAGGACAATGCGCTGCCACTCCGAAAGGAGGAGCTAATCGCGAAACCTTGCCTAAGTTCGGACTGAGGGCTGAAACTCGCCCTCACGAAGCTGGAATGCCTAGTAATCGCATGTCACAATCGTGCGGTGAATCGGTCCCTGCTCCTTGCACACACCGCCCGTCAAGTCACCCAAATGAGAATCTGGTGAGGCGCCGTTGAGAAATTGACGGCCTCGAACCAAGCTTTTATGAGGGGGGCTAAGTCGTAACAAGGTATCCGTAGGGGAACCTGCGGATAGATCACCTCCAAATTAATTTCAAAATTAATTATACACAATCTGTGTGGATTGTGGGAGTTCAGAAGATGCAAGTGAGCACAGATGTTGCTAATATACCCTGAAGCGTTTCAAGTGGGCTCGTAGCTCAATGGTAGAGCGCCTCCTTTGCAAGGAGGAGGCTGCGTGTTCGAATGTAGCGATCCTAGAAGGTTTCTAGGAGATATAGGAACCGTCGGTTCCTATGCGAAAATCACGCCGAGTCCATCAGATCCGCCATGAAGAGATTTCATCGGCAACGACGAAATTTCGAGCAGATCGACGCGTCATCCGAATGGATGATGCGTATGTGACGGATTTCATGAAGTCATATGAATATAGGTTTGAGTGAAAGACACGAAGTAGTGAATAAACTGAGAATACGAATTTAGTGAGAGTTTCGAAGCCATTCAGGGGATGGCCAGGCTTGGATTTCAAGTAGACGTGGCAAGCTGCGAAAAGCTTCGGGGAGCTGCATGCAAGCGTTGATCCGAAGATATCTATGCGTCCAGGAATGGACAGACACGCGGTGAATTGAAACATCTTAGTAGCCGCAGGAAGAGAAACCAATTGGGATCCGGTTAGTATAGGCGATTGAAAGCCGGACAGGGCAAACCGAATTCTGTATGGTAACATACAGTAGATGTGGGCGTTGCAACTATCCTTTACCAGAGCCGAAGTCGACTGGAACGTCGCACGACAAAGAGTGATAGTCTCGTAGGTAGACGAGTAGAGGAAGGCAACGATGCGAGTAGCACTGGTCGATAATCCAGTGTGAAGTTGGAGGGATCAACCCCCAACCCTAAACAGGTACTCCAAGACCGATAGCGAATTAGTAGCGTGAGCGAACGTTGAAAAGCAGGCCGAAAGGCCGGTTCAAAGAGCCTGAAACTGAATGGTCACAGGTTGGTACGGCGCGAAAGAGTCGAAGTGGTATGAAGGAGGCGGTCGCAAGGCCGCTGACGAATATCATGGATCAGTGTCGTATCGTACTTCTCGAATCAAGATCCAGGGAGTGGACGTTAGTGGCGAGCCGAAAGGCGAAGCGAAAGCAAATCCGCGCAAGCGATGAGGCGGAGCGTATGAAAATGCGTATAGTCACTATTGTCTGACCCGAAACGATTGCGATCTACACTGGAGCAGGCTGAAGCCGGTCTAACGACTGGTGGAGGGCCGCAACAAATTCTAGTATATCTGATTTGGTGACTCCTGTGTAGGGGTGAAAGTCCAATCGAGCATTGCGATAGCGGGTTCCTCTCGAAGCACCCCTTAGGGTGACCTTTGTGGAGATGGAATGTGGGGTAGAGCACTGATTAGAAAGAATAGGTTCGAAAGAGCCTGCTTTCTTGTCAAACTCCGAATCTACATTCATCGAAGAAGCAGGGAGTCGGGTTTCATTGGGTAAGCTGATGAGCCGTGACGGGAACGACCGAAACTTGGGTTAAGGCCCCTAAATTCCAGCTAAGTGTGAAGTTACAAGGAACGCTCGCCTCTAGACAGACGGGACGTAGGCTTAGAAGCAGCCATCGTCTAAGCAACGCGTAATAGCGGACCGTTCGACACCGACATTGTCGGGAGAGGTGCGCGAGCCGAAAATGAACGGGACTAAGCTGGATGCCGATACCCAAGAACACATCCGAAAGATGTGATTTGGTAGGGAGGTGTGCGGCACGGGTAGAAGTTGGGGCGTGAGTTCCAATGGACCGTGTTGCAATAAACATCCTGGAGTCAGTAGCAGCAAATGCCGGCGCGAATCCGGCACGTCGAAAGCCCACGGATTTCTTGGCAACGTTCGTCAGCCAAGAGTTAGTCGATCCTAAGGCCCCAGCTAATTACTAGGGGACAAATGGGAAGCAGGTTAATATTCCTGCACCAATATGGTAGACGTGGCAACACAAGGCGGAAATCTGACGCCTGAGGTTAGACGGAGCAAGGGTGACCTTGTTCAAGCGATACAGTACTGTGGAGTCTCGTTGTGAGGAGAAGCAGTATAAGGCGCGAATAGCCCCCCTTAGGGGGTTCCGTTGAGACCTGGGGCCCGTGAAAAGGAATTCCGTCCGATCCGTATTGACCGTACCTAGAACTAGTACAAGTGTGGCTAGCTGAAAAAGCTTAGACGTGGCAGGGGAACTCTCGTTAGGGAATTCGGCCTATTAGATCCGTATCTTCGGTAGAAGGATTGCCTACACATGTTGCGCAAGCTGCGTGTGCAGGCCTCAGTAACAAGGGGGGAGCGACTGTTTATCAAAAACACAGGTTTCCGCAAAATGGTAACGTCTAGTATGGAAGCCGATGCCTGCTCACTACCAGTACCCGAAAATCTCGTTCAAGGGATCTAAGGGCTGGCGAAGAGCGGGGATAACTCTGATCCTCTTAAGGTAGCGTAATACCTCGTCGCTTAATTGGCGACTTGCATGAAGGGCATAACGACTCCCCCACTGTCCCAACGAGGGACCTGGTGAACTCACTACTCCGTGAATATGCGGAGGACTCCTAGTGGGAAACGAAGACCCCGTAGAACTTTACTATAGCCTGTTGTTGGAATACAGTGGATGCTGCAGAGCGTAAGTGGGAGCGTAGAAGCCTCGGTTGCGGCCGAGGTGGATGCAAAAGTGTAACACCACTCTTCATCTTTTGTGTTTCTAACCAGAAATGGAACAGCTGCAGGTGGATAGTTTGGCTGGGGCAGTACGCCCTCAATAAGGAAATAAGGGCGCCCAAAGCTTCGCTCAACCCGGTCAGAAATGACCGCGTGATGCGCGAATGATATCATGAACAACCTCTGAATCCTACAAGATCAAAATATGAAGAGGCCAATAGCGGATGACGCTTATCATCGTGCGGTCACTGAACGTCGGGTGGTGACGGTTAAAGAGAAATGCGAGGCTGACTGTGTTCTTAAAAGCGTGGGACGCAGAGGCGAAAGCCGGGCTTAACGAACATTGAATTCCTTTTGGTAAGGGCTCAATCTGTCAGACAAGTTACCTCGGGGGTAATCTTTCCAGTTGTGAGCAACTAGAGTCCAGAGATTTGGCAATTTAGCACTCCTCTAAATACCATTCTATTGAAACACCCGCGAAGCTTCTAGCTTCGCAAGTCAGTTTCTTTTCTCTGGATCCTAGCACAGCTGCTAAGACCCAAAACAGGCTCGTCGCGGGCGAGAGTACCCTGCGACAGCCTAGTCTTCGAATCAAAGCACTAGACTGTCGCGTACATATCGACCCCGCGGCTTGGTACATCGCTGTCGACCTATCTTATCCTGGGAGTGTAGGAGCTCCCAAGGGTTGGGTTGTTCATCCATTAAAAAGATACACGAGTTGGGTTCAGTACGTCGCGAGACAGTACGGTAGTATCTACTGGGAGTGTTAGCTGATTGAGGGAAGCGCCCCCTGAGTACGAGAGGAACAGGGGACGGGCGCCTCTAGTATACCGGTTGTAAATAGCACCGCCGGGCAGCCACGCGCCAGATCATAAGACCTGAAAGCATCTAAGGTCGAAGGATCTCCCAAAACTAGTCAGCCGTGAGAGCGGGTAGCAGACCCGTTTGATAGGTTGGTGGTGTAAGCAGAGAGCTAACGCGATCTGCGAGCCAGCCAATACTAAATCTCCATCTTTCATAAATTCGTAAGGAACGGTTTATCATATTCTTCGTGTCTTTCACTCAAACCTTCATTCAATTTTCTTTTTTCACAGGACTAGCGTCAGCCCTATAATTTGATTAAAATTTATGCCAAAGGAATAGCAGCAGAATTGAGCTTACCATAACATTTAAATCGGTTGCCGACGATAAGGAATCACTTCTTATAATAAACCAAAGAAGACAGTCGATTATGATCATAAGTGTGATGCAGCATGGCAACAACAATGTCCAATGAATATGACGTTATTATCGTCGGCGCAGGTCCGGCCGGATCTTCATGCGCCATGTTCCTCGGAAGAGAAGGGAACAAAGTACTACTTATCGACAAGGCGAAGTTCCCGCGTGACAAGACATGTGGAGATGCCTGCAGCGGAAAGTCAGTCAGCGTGCTGCGTGAGCTCGGCCTGCTCCCTGAGGTTGAAAAAGCAGCCCATGGCAAAATCTACGGCATCATATTCTCCTCGCCCAATGGAACGATACTTGAAGTGCCTGGAAAGGACGAGAAAAACAGTGGTTTCGTCTGCAGGAGAGAGGTCCTTGACAACATCATATTCAAGGGAGCCAAGAAGTATGTAAACACCCTTGAGGAATTCACAGTCACCGACCTGGTCAAGGAAGGCAACCAGGTCGTCGGAGTCACCGGAATCGACAAGAGCGGCAAGCAGCAGCAGTTTCATGCCAAGATCGTGGTTGGTGCGGACGGTGCATCATCTGTAGTGGCGCAGAAAGTCGGTATGTTCGAACTTGATGGCGCACATCACTGCACCGCAGTCAGGGGATACTACGACGGTATCACTGGCATGAAAGAGATGATCGAGATCCACTTCACAAAGACAGTGCTGCCGGGATATCTCTGGATATTCCCGTACGAGGACGGCACCGCCAATGTCGGCATCGGCATGCTCACCAATGACATCAAGAAGCACAAAATCAACCTGAAAGAGCTCATGGAGAAGGAGATCCACGAAAACCTGATATTCAAGGAGAGGTTCGCTAACGCGAAATTGATCACCGAAATAAAGGGATGGAATCTCCCGCTCGGCTCTAAGATCAGGAAGCACGTTGCCGGCGACGGATGGGTGCTCCTGGGAGACGCGGCATCGCTCATCGACCCGTTCTCCGGGGAAGGCATGGGCAACGCCATGACGAGCGCGAAGATTGCGTTCAGGACCATCAGCCGTGCACTGAGGCTCGGCGCCTACAGTGAGAAGATACTCCATGAATACGAAGAGGAGCTCAGGCGCGAATTGAAAGATGAGATGACTATGAGCTACAATCTGCAGAGACTCGGCAAGTACCAGTTCATGCTGAACTTCGTCGTGAGCAAGGCAGTGAAGAGTGCGGAGATGAGAAATTATATCTCAACTATGATCATCAATGAGGAGGCCAAGAAGGGCTTCGTCTCGCCGCTGTTCTATTTGAAACTGCTCTTTACATGAGTAGAATAGTACGACGCGTTAAAACGCTGTTCTTTTTGTCTTATTTATTGAGTTCTAGCGCCAACTGGATGAAATCCTGCTCGAGCGCCCTCTTCCAACGTGTGGCACGAAGGCCTGCCGCCGGATGATATGTCGGATAGTAACGTCTCCCGTCCTTCTCTATGACCGTCCCATGGACTGCGCTGATCTTCATTTCGTGGTCAAGCACTGAATTCAGCGCGGTATTTCCTAGAAGTACGATCAGTTTCGGCTGTATGATGCTTATTTGACGTTCCAGGAACGGCATGCACGCAGCCACCTCGTCTTTGAGCGGTTTCCTGTTGTCTGGCGGCCTCCATTTGACCACAGAAGTGATATAGACTTCCTCTCTCTTCATATGGAGCTGTTGTTCGATCAATTCAGTAAGCAGTTTCCCTGCTCTTCCTACGAATGGCCGGCCTGTCCGTTCCTCATTGGTCCCTGCTGCCTCTCCGATGAAGAAGATGGGCGCGAAAGCGCTCCCTTCACCTGGAACAGGATTCTTGCCAATATGCTTGACAACGAATTCAGATATCTCCTTTTCAAGCGCCCTGAGCTGCTGATCCTTCAATCAGTCACCTAATGGGGTCGCTGAGATTTGAACTCAGATCGACAGCTCCCAAAGCTGTCAGCATGCCAGGTTAGCCCACGACCCCGTGCGCCTCATATAGAATTATCAGCGCTCTTTTTATATCCCTTTTCACCAATACGTCGCATGAAGCAAATAATCGTCTTCCGTTCGGATCTCAAAATAGGAAAGGGAAAGATAGCGGCACATGCAGCACATGCTGGGATAACTGGATATGAGAAAGTGATGTCCAAGAAGCCGTCAATCGTGAAGGAATGGCTCTCTGAAGGTCAGAAGAAGATTGTGCTGAAAGCGAAGAACGAGCAGGAAATGATTGAGCTCTACGAGAGGATAAAAGGAAGTGTGCCTGCTGAACTAATCCGGGACGCCGGCCACACGCAAGTTGAACCTGGAACTCTCATCTGCCTTGTAATCGGACCATGGGAAGACGAAGAGATTGATAGGTTCATAGAAGGGATGAAGCTGCTCTGAATGGAGTTAGGATTATAAATCAGGTATCGGAGGTTCTCTCATGTTCGTCGTATTCGAAGGGATAAATGGATCGGGTAAGACAAAGCACGTGCACCTGTTCATCAAGAACCTGAGGAAGGCAGGCAAGCGCGTCAAGTTGTACAATTACCCTGATAAGAAAGGGGTGTATAGCAAAATTCTCGGCAAATTCCTCTCAATGGAAATCGAATTAGATCCGACGACACAGTTCCTAACGTTCTTATCCGACATTGCTAAGGACCAAGAGAGGATCAGGAATGATTTGGATAATGGTTATTGGGTGGTGGTGGATAGATACGTGCCATCCACTGTCGCATTCCAGAACCTTCCGATACAGCGCGGAAAGGACCTCATAACCGGACTGAAGCTCATTCGCCCCGATTATATCTGTTTCCTGAACGTCTCCCCAGACATAGCGATAGAGAGGATGGAAGGGAAGAGGAGATACACCCGTTTTGAGAGGAATGAGGAGCTCCTCATGAAGGCGAACCTGCGCTACAAGGAAATGTCGGAGGAGAATTTCTTCGGGAAATGGCTTGTTATAGATACCACTAAACCGGTCGAGGAAGTTGAGGAAGAGATAAAAAGGCGAATTCTGAAGTGATAACGACGGGCTGATAGCGCGATAGGACGCTCCGATCGTCTAGCCCGGTCAAGGACGTAGCCCTTTCAAGGCTAAAACCCGGGTTCAAATCCCGGTCGGAGCATTCATGCTGTCTTCTGCTGCGGCTTCGCAGCCTCCTCGAATGACAGCGTCAATATATCGTCTATTGAATGGGCTATTTTCTCCCCTTTTTCCGTGAGCTTCACCAGTTTCCGTCTCCCTGGAGAGGATACTGAGATGAGGCCTGCCTTCTCGAAGGATTTGACCAGCTCTGTCGCGTAGACGTAGCTTTGCCCTGATTCCCTAGCCAGCGCGGCTGTATGCCATTGCTTGTCCTGGAGGAGGAGGATGAGCAGCCTAGATGGTTTAGGATGAAGAATAATCTCAGAGAGCAGCCTCTGCTTCTCCTTGGGCGTCTCCAGCTTTGGGATCAGTTCTTCCGACTTCTCGGCAGATTTTTGGGGAGTCTCTTTCTTTTCGGCCTTTTCCATCTCAACCATGTTAAGAATTCGTAATGTTTTTAAATACACTATCCCAATAGACGTGAGGCGATAATATGTCAGTACGTATGAGCAAATTGTACGGTATGGATATCTTCTCCGATGGCGGAAAGTATCTTGGTAAAGTATTCGACATCGTAGTGGATGTTGAGAAGGGAGAGGTTGTTCGAGTAACCCTTGAGAGCATTCATGCGGCTTCACGTGAGGAAGCGCAAAGGATTATCAAGGAAAAGACGATACTCTACAAGAACGTCAAATCAGTTGAGGACGTCATCGTTGTTTCCAAGACAGGCGCGGGCGCAGCGGCATCATACACTTATGCCCCGACGAAGG
>Ga0315282_10013372_pt1 | contig 12388 bp, 20 predicted proteins | sample YL17G07_20_MG_FD_203693 | JGI IMG/M metagenome (GOLD analysis project Ga0315282, IMG submission 203693) | Sediment microbial communities from Yellowstone Lake, YNP, Wyoming, USA - YL17G07_20 | ecosystem: Environmental > Aquatic > Freshwater > Lake > Sediment | place: USA: Wyoming | collected... | reverse complement strand
ATCAGGGGTCATCTAGCGGGAGCACCCATTCATTCCAAAGAGGTACAACGTCCCCGGTTCAATGTAGAGGTCTCCCAAATGCCCAACCAAGTATAGCAAGTCCCGCAAATAATATACGTGTTCAATTTAATACAGTTCGAACGTTTGAATATACCTAGACAATCTTTTCCCTTTAAGGATATACGCTATTTCAGCAAAACGTTATAATAATGCGTGCGCGTTTATATCCGGAGGATATAGAATGCAGAGTATTGTAGTGAGTGAAAGTTCAAGAAAAGGGGATGTAGTGAGCTGTGACAGGTAATGAATCAGATCAAAGCTTCATCATAGAGGTGAACGGCCTGACCAAGCGGTATGGGCAGCTTCTTGCCGTGGATGGCATCAGCTTCAAGGTGAGGAGAGGCGAGTTCTTTGGCTTTCTCGGCCCCAACGGCGCCGGCAAGACAACTACGGTAAGGATGCTGACAGGCGTCATCAAAGCTGATGCAGGCAATGCGCTGATTATGGGCTTCGGGTCCGGCAGCCTCAAAGCTAAGCAAATAACCGGCGTCATTCCGGAAACAGCGAACGCGTATGGAGATCTTTCCGCCTCGGGCAATATGATGTTGATGGCGAAACTCTACGGCGTCCCCTCCACTGAAGCAAAGAAGAGGAGCAACGATTACCTCCATGCTCTGGGGCTATGGGAAAGAAGCGGCAGCCTGGTCAGAACCTATTCTAAGGGAATGAAGCAGCGCCTGGTCCTCGCCATGGCGCTCATCAGCGACCCCGAGGTCCTCTTCCTGGATGAGCCAACCTCAGGACTGGATGTGCAAAGCGCCCGCCTGATGAAAGACCTACTGCGAGACCTCAATGCTAGAGGCAAGACCCTTTTTCTCACCACTCACAATATGGACGAGGCAAGTCAGCTTTGCGACCGAGTCGCCATCATCAACAAAGGAAAAATAGTAGCCATAGACTCCCCAGAGAGGTTGAGGATGGCAATCAGCGGCAGGAACTGCATCGAGGTCAGCTTCAGCGACAGCGTGAACCCCGACGCTCTGATGCAGCTTCACGGCGTAAACACCGTGGAAAAGGTTGGCGATCGATATCGTCTCTACACGGACAGTCCTAGCGAATTGGTGACGACGCTGGCGGACTACTCCTGCACCGCTGGAGTCAAGATAGTATCCCTCAACATGCTGGCTCCATCGCTGGAGGATGCCTTCGTGGCGCTGACGGAGAACGAGGACGAGCATGCCTGATGCATCTATGGTGTGGCAGCAAGTTCGCCGCTCTTTGGCGATAGCACGCAAGGATATCCGCATATATTATTCCAAGGGACCGGTGGTAATCTTTGGAATTCTCTTCCCCGTTTTTCTGTTCCTTGCATTTACCATCGGCCGTCACCTGACCGTCGATTTCATGATCCCCGGCTTCATGGGAATGGTCCTCTTCTTTACTGCGACATCTATATCACCCATAGTAGTGCCATGGGAGGCACAGGCCAGGACTTTGGAACGTCTCATGTCGTGCCCGGTGTGGTTCGAGACCATCATAATGGGAGACATACTCGCCTCTTTTGTTTTTGGAATAGCTATTTCACTGGTGCCGATCATTATCGGTCTTGCCATGGGTGTAACCATATCCAGCCCGTTTATTTTCGCCATCGCAGTGATATTGGCTGCCTTCTGCTTTGCTGCGCTGGGCAATATATTCTCCATCCCGCCGACCAATCTCCCGGCCACGGTAAATATGATTGCTGCGGTGGTCAAGTTCCCTGTGGTCTTCATCAGCGGTATCTTCATCCCGCTGAATGAGTTGCCCGCTTGGGGACAGGCTATCGCCTATATTTCGCCGCTGACGTACTTCACCGATATGGCTCGTCACTCCATACAAAGCGAAGGACACCTGCCGGTGTACGTTGACCTTTTAGCCCTGTTTGTTTTTACTGTGCTATTCCTGACCGTGGCGCTGGTGCTGCATCGCAGGACCATGCCGAAGAGGATATGATGCGAACATTCGATATCAGGGCGATGGAGTCATATCCGTATGACAAGAGGGAAGGGAATGTTTTCTACCAGGCACCTCAGTTAAAGGCGAGGATCATTGAGCTTCCTGCCAGAGGCTGCTTGCCGCCCTGGTGATCATGATCATATCGACGATAATAGTGGGTGGGTTGTTGAACTTAGTCTTATAGTGTACACCTCGCGCGCTGTGTTTCTTAACTGCCGTCATTGACAAATCCTAACATTAACTATATTATAGTTATGAACATATGCTCATAACTCACATCTAAAAAGAGGTTTATATGCCCAGACCACCTAAATGCCGCCGCGTAGCTCACATCCCCGGTACGATCTACTTCAAACCCGCCGGTATCCCGCTTCGAGAGCTGGACGAAGTCGTGGTATCAGTGGACGAGATCGAGGCTGTACGATTGAAAGATATCGAGGGGTTGGAGCAGGAACAGGGCGCCGAAAAAATGAATATCTCGCGTCCGACTTTTCAAAGGATGCTGACCTCGGCGCGGGGAAAGATCGCAGACGCCCTGATAAACGGCAAGGCGATACGGATCGATGGCGGCAACTTCGAGATGACACAGCACCGCTTCCGCTGCACAAAGGACGGGCAGGAGTGGGAGGTGCCATCCGAGGAGATAGCATCGGGCCAGCCACCTGTCTGTCCAAAATGCAATACACCGCAGGAATTGCCGGTCGCACCACCCTGGTGTCAGGGTCGCGGCAGAGGACGCGGGCGCTGTCATAGAGGAAGAGACTGGTAGAAATATGATCGACATCGATATTAACAAATGTAACGCCTGTGGCTTTTGCGAAAGTGTGTGCCCCATCGAGGCGATAACGGTGGGCAGAGACTGCGCCAGGATCGATGCAAGTCTCTGCACGGGGTGCGGTTCGTGCGTTGAGGCGTGTCCCAATAATGCGATAAAAGAGCATATACCACAGAGAGTTGCAGCAACCGCACCGACAGGCGCATCAAATCAAGGAAAGGAGGTAAAAGATATGTACGGAAGAGGAATGATCGGCTTCGGCCGAGGTCTGGGTCGAGGATTCGGCTACGGTATGGGCAAATGTTACGGTAGAGGAATGGGCTTCGGCAAGGGCTTTGGATTTGGCAGAGGCTGGTTCGGTGGTGTATGGGGCCGAGGGCGCCCTTACTCGTACTGCCGCTTCGCTCCACGGGTGCTGCGGCGCTGCTGGGCTGGTCCGAATACCGGATACTACGAAGCGCCTTACAATAATCCATACGGGAACCGTGGCTAGCAATCGAAACATAGAGAATATTTACAGGAGGAAGATAATGCCAGGATTTGATGGAACAGGACCGAGGGGCATGGGCCCCATGACAGGAGGAGGGAGGGGATATTGCGCTGTTGCTTTCAACAGCACAGGAAACCTGCCGCTTGGCAGGCGTGGTTTTTACGGCAGAGGCGGAGGACGCGGCTTTAGAAACAACTGGTATGCCGCAAGCTTTCCTGTACGTAGAGCATCTGAAGAGGATGAGGTAACAATGCTCAAGGAGCAGGCCGATATTCTCAAACAGCAGCTTGAGGATATCGAAACGCGTATTCATGCAATGGAAGGTACGCATGAATCGGACCAGAAATAACAACGCACGCTTATAGAAAGAAAGTGAGGTTAGTCCCGATGAGAGTTGGAGTAGTACTGGAAGACAAAAGTGGTGTCCAGGGTAATGTTTGCGCGCATTTTGGCCAGTGCAAGTTTTTCTTCATTGCAGACATTGACAAGGGCAGGAAAAAGATCACAGGCACCAAGATTGTTCCTAATACCGCAGTGCATGGAGGAGGCGGGTGTATTGCGGTTGACGAGCTTCTCAAGTACAAGGTGACGCATGTCATTGCCGGTGGAATGGGAATGGGCGCCCAGCAGAAATTTACCAGCGCGGGAGTGCGGATATTCGGTTATTCCGGCAAAGTGCAGGCCGCTTTAGATGATTTTATGAACAATACCCTGGGTGGGTTGGATGTTTGTAAGGAGCATGGCGAAGGCGGCGGGTGTCATTAAGGAGGAATGAACATGAAGATTTGTATCAGTTCGGAAGGAAAGGATTTTAACGCCTCTGTCGACCCTCGCTTTGGCAGATGTCAATACTTCGCGGTAGTCGACACGGACACTGTGAAGTTCGAGTTTATCGAGAACTCCAGCGTGATGGCGGGAGGCGGTGCGGGAATATCCGCGGCTCAGGCAATAGTGGATAAAGGCGTCAAAGCGGTGCTGACCGGCAACTGCGGCCCGAACGCGTATCAGGTGCTTGAGGCTGCAGGTATTCAGGTCATAACCGGCGTCTCCGGGACGGTCAAGAAGGCTGTAGATGATTTCAAAGCGGGCAAGTTGAAGGCCGCATCTCAACCCAACGTCAGTGCCCATCACGGAATGGGCTAAAAATAAGGAGGTGCATTATGCCCGGTGGAGATGGAACCGGACCGCCTGGTGGCGGCAGGGGGACAGGTCGAGGTATAGGCCGCGGCGGAGGCCGTGGCAGTATGGGCGGGACGAGGCCGGGCGCAGGGCCCGGCGGAGACTGCGTCTGCCCTAAATGCGGAGAGACTATTGCCCATACTGTCGGAAAGCCTTGCTATGAGATTCTCTGCCCGAGATGCGGGACGAAAATGGCGAGGGGACGATGATAGTATCCGTTGCCAGCGGCAAAGGAGGCACGGGCAAGACGCTTATAGCAACCAGCCTCGCGATATCGCTTGGCAAAGATGTTCAGCTCCTCGACTGCGATGTCGAGGAGCCCGACGCCCATATATTCTTGAAACCCGAGATCAAGAGGAGCGAGACGGCGTCTATACCCGTTCCGCAGGTCGACGAATCGAAATGTACATACTGTCGTAAATGCGTTGAAGCTTGCGCCTTTCACGCTATCGCTGTGCTGGCCGACCATATACTGGTTTTCCCAGAGTTGTGTCACGGCTGCGGCGCCTGTTCCTACCTCTGCCCGGAGAATGCAATTTCCGAAGTGGATCGCCCGATCGGAGTCGTGGAAACAGGCATTGCCGGAGATATCGATTTCGTGCATGGGAAGCTCAACATCGGCGAGGCGATGGCCCCGCCGCTGATCAGGGCGGTTAAGAAAAAGCTAGACCGCAGCAAGACGGTGATAATCGATGTGCCGCCGGGGACATCGTGTCCGGTTGTAGAATCGATTGAAGGCAGCGACTATTGCCTTCTCGTGACCGAGCCCACGCCGTTCGGTCTCAACGACCTGGTGCTTGCCGTAGAGGTGGTGAGGAAGCTGGGTATCCCCTTCGGGGTGATAATAAACCGAGCGGGCTTCGGCGATACTAAGACCGAGGAATACTGCGCATGTGAGAATATCCCGATTCTGCTGAGCATACCTCTCGACACTGAAATCGCTAAATTATATTCGCGCGGGATAACGCTCGTGCAGGGCATGCCCGAATGGCGGCCCAAATTTCAACAGATATACGACGATATCGTAAACCACATGAGGATCAAAACGTGAAGGAACTGGTAGTCTTAAGCGGCAAGGGCGGAACAGGCAAAACAACCATTGTAGGATCATTCGCCGCGCTGGCGAAGGACAAGGTGCTCACCGACTGCGACGTCGACGCCGCAGACCTGCACCTGTTGCTGCAAACGGAAACAGTATTGACCAACGAGTTCTGGGGCGGCAAAACCGTATATATCGATAGAAAGCGATGCACCAAGTGCGGACTGTGTACCGACGTCTGCCGCTACAGCGCTATATCGAACGACTATGAGGTCGATCCGATATCATGCGAGGGCTGCGGTTTTTGCTTCAATGTATGCCCCGCCGATGCGATAGAGATAAAGGAAAACATGGCTGGACACTGGTTTGTATCAAATACAAAGTACGGGCTGCTGGTGCATGCGAAGCTCGGCATCGCTCAGGAGAACTCAGGGAAGCTGGTAGCAACGGTCAGGCAGAACGCGCGGGCACTAGCAAAGGAAAAGAATATCGATTTGATCATCAGCGACGGCCCTCCCGGCATCGGCTGCCCGGTTATATCGTCGCTCTCGGGCGCAAACCTGGCTCTGCTTGTTACCGAGCCGACGCTTTCAGGCATACACGACCTGGAGCGCGTCATAGGAACGTGTCAGCACTTTGGAGTCCCTGCGGTAGTCTGTATTAATAAATACGATATCAACGAAGAAAACTCTCGCGTTATTGAGGGAAATTGCAAACGACTCGGGGCAGAGGTGATTTCAAAAATACCATTCGATAACGTGGTCACCGAAGCGTTAGTGCATGGAGTGCCTGTGATCGAGTACTCCGACGGCAAAGTATCGAAACAGATAGCGAAGTTGTGGATACAAACAGAAAAAACGCTGTAACCGCATAAGGAGGAGTTGTGCCAATATATGATTATCGCTGCCGTAACTGCGGCTCAGTGAAAGAGGTGCTGGTGCGCAAATTGGACGACCACGCCAGATGCCCTGAGTGCGGAAGCGAAGACATGAACAAGCTCGTCTCGGCATCGTATCATATAAATATGAATGCCGCAGCGAAAGGCGCTACCTGCTGCGGGCGTGCGGAGCGGTGCGAGGAATCGCCTTGCTCGAGAGGCGAGAAGTGTCGCAGACACTAACGTAATTCTTGTATAAGGATAGATGCAATGGAATCATTAAATCTTCATCCAATGTATTCGACAGGGGATATACCGGGCAAGTGCATCAAATGCCTCGCCGAGGGAGAGCTTTTTAATTGTCTGAGAAGCCTTCTGCGGGAGGGGGAGAAGGACGAAGAATCGGCGAAAAAATATGAGGTGCTCCTGGATTTTCTCAAATCCCCCGAGGCGCAGAAATTAGTAGATGAGGCTGAAATATTGCTCTCTCAAGGTAAAGAGGTAAGCGTTAACCTGTACGTCGAATCAGGAGTGCCTAAATATACGCTCAAGGTAAAATGACTTGGGATAAAATACAAAATGTATAACACAGATGATGAAACATAGTTCGAAAGGCATCGCGTTGGCAGAAGAAGATCTCCAAGCATATAAAGACCGCCTTAGAAAAGGACTGCTCAAGTACACAAGGAAGGCATTCCGGATGTTGCCTGAAATGCCAGCTCCACGCATATTGGACGTTGGCTGCGGCTCCGGAGCCCCAACCATGGAGCTGGCCAAACTAAGCAGTGGAGAAATAATAGCTATCGATATTGACCAGGCTGCGCTGGATAGACTGGCTGGCAAGATTGAGAAAGCGGGATTAGCAGCTCGGGTCAAGGCTAAGAACTGCTCTATACTTAAAATGGATTTCCCTGATGCAAGTTTCGATATCATCTTGTCAGAAGGTTCTATATTTGTAGTAGGTTTTGAGAAAGGACTCAGGGAGTGGCGGCGATTTCTAAAAACGGGGGGATTTCTCGTAGTTCACGACGAATTGGGAGACCTCACAGAGAAACAAAAAAAGATATCCCAATGCGGTTACGAGCTGATTGACTATTTCATCTTAAGTGAGGATATATGGTGGAGCCAATACTATCTTCCATTGGATAAGAAACTCCATGAGATTCGAGCAAAGCACGCCTGCGATGGGAATACTGCGGCAGAAATGGATAAAGACCAGCTAGAAATAGACGGATTCAAAGAAAACGCTGAGAGATATCGCTCAGTGTTCTTTATCATGAGAAAACATGAGAAGACTATATCAGTACAAGGCAGCAAAACTAGGTGAACAATAAAATGCCGATACCAGAAGTAAGTGCCAAGCAACAATCAAATCTTGATTTCAAGATGATGTCTCTAGTCATGAAGATCAGGGATTTTTACCGGCCGCGTATCCGTATCCTGGAAGAAGTAGATATAAAAACAGGTTCCCGCATGCTCGACTACGGTTGCGGCCCCGGAAGCTATCTTGTTCCACTTGCAGAATTGATCGGGGAATCCGGGGAAATATATGCCCTCGATGCCAACCCGCTTGCCATTGATGCAGTGAAGAGACTCGCTACGAAAAAAGGGCTGGCAAATGTTCGCACCATACTTTCAGATCGTGAAACCGGCTTGTCGCCCGACAGCATCGATATTGTTCTGTTATACGATATACTTCACGACCTTAAGGAACCAGACGCAGTGCTGGCCGAATTGCATCGCATTTTGAAACCGGGCGGCATTCTATCTGTAAGCGATCATCACTTAAAGAAGGATGAAATAATATCGAGGGTAACCGGTAACGGTTTATTCAGGCTGTCAGTGAAAAAGGAGAGTATTATTAATTTTGCTAAGTGAGGTGCTAAACCATCGCAATGATTAATCATAGAGCAGGAATATGACCTACCTCATTTATCTTGTGACAGGATTTGTGGCTGGAGTCGTCGGCGGCCTTTTGGGCACGGGCGGTTGCGCTTTGATGATGCCGGTCATCCGTTTTGGCTTTGACTTTGATCCGGCAATTGCAGTCGGAACCACTCTCACCGCTGTAGTTTTTACTGCCGGTGCAGGCGCTTACAAGCATTGGAAAATGAAAAATGTTGACAAGGATACCGCTTTCTTAACAGGATACAGCGGAATTCTGGGAGTAATTATCGGCTCAATAATCTTCGGCCATATTAAAGACTATGGCGAACTAATTGATTTAATAATCGGGATCGCCTTCATCATTGTGTCTGTTCGCATGTTGTATGAGGGGTTGCTTTTGAAAGGCAAAACTCCCGCAATGTCACCGCAAATGCCCGGCAAACCACTCTCAAAGACAGTTTTAGGTTCAGCGGTTGGTACTTTAACCGGCATTGTCGGTCTGGGCGGCGGTTATGCGTTAGTCCCCGCTTATATCTACTTTTTCAAAGCGCCGGTGAAACTGGCGATTGGAACTTCGATGGCAGCTTTTGTTTGGATGGCTTTAGTGGGGGCCTTCTTCAAATTCTTCCAACATTCCGTCGACATACCTGTAGCAGCTACTTTAGGTGTTGGTGCTGCGGTCGGCGCAATTTACGGCGCCAAGCTGGTGGCAAAATTCAAACCTAACGCGCTCAAAACCTTATTCGGGCTTTTGTTTTTGTATGTTTCACTGAAATACATCCTTATTTACTTCGGTATTCACATTTAAAGGCTAAATATTAAAATGAAAAGATGATAACTTATCAGTAATGTTATATGGAGGAAAAACTTGACGACACAGAAGGAAATAACGGCAAACCTGGAAACGATCCTTGTACCCGGCACGACGCGCAGCCTTGTAAAAGCAAATCTGGTGCGCGATATCAAAGCCGCCAACGGCAAAGTCAACTTGAAGCTTTCATCAGCGGCACTTGCGCCGGGCGTTCAGGAATGGCTGGCGGATAGGATTAAGGAAGCTATAGGAGATCTGCCCAAGGTGAAAGAGGTCAGCGTTACTTTCACAGATGAAAAACCAAAGGATATCAACGAGATAGGCAACGTCATCGCCGTCATGAGCGGCAAGGGCGGCGTGGGCAAGTCGCTCGTCTCAGCCCTCACCGCAATAGCGCTGAGACGGCAGGGCTACGAAGTTGGGATACTCGACGCCGATATTACCGGGCCCAGCGTTCCCAAGATGTTCGGCATCACCGACAGACCTGGCGGAAGCGATACGGGCATCCTGCCGGTTTCATCAAAATTGGGTATTCAGATAATGTCTATCAACCTTCTCCTGCCGAACCAGAATGATGCCGTTATCTGGCGTGGGCCGCTCATCGGCAGGGCCATAACCCAGTTCTGGGAGGAAACGCTCTGGGGCGAGCTAGATTACCTGATCGTTGACCTGCCGCCGGGTACGGCTGACGCCCCCCTCACCGTGCTGCAGACGCTGCCGGTGTCCGGCATCATCATCGTATTCACCCCGCAGGAGCTGACGGCAATGGTAGTGCGCAAAGCGGTCGATATGGCCCGCCAGATGAAGAAACACATCCTCGGCGTGGTGGAGAATATGAGCTATCTCTACGTGCCAGAGATCGACAAGAAGATTGAGATCTTCGGCAAAAGCCGTGGCGAAGAGATGACCAAAGCCGCCAGCGCCCCGCTATTAGGGCAATTGCCGATAGACCCTCAGCTTGCCAGGCTGTGCGACGAGGGCAATATCGAGCAGTATGATACGGAAATCATGAACGGGCTAGGGGTATCCATTGCACAGGCGACATCAACCAAGTCTCAGCATAGAAGAGGCAAACGTGATTGAAATTACCAAAAAGCCGATATCACCAGAGCGTGTAGTTATGGAAGCGAAGACTAACAGCAGCGGCTGCGTGGTAACCTATGTCGGACTGATTCGCGACTATTCTCAAGGTAAACCGGTTCTATCTGTGACATATGAGGACTTAAAGGGAAATGCCGAAAGTAAATTGCACGAGATTGCGGATGAAGTCAAGCAAAGGTGGCAGGTAAACAATATAGCTATATACCACAGGATTGGTAAACTGAAGGTTGGCGAGATTAACCTGGTCGTTGCCATAGCCTCGGCCCACCGCAGCGAAGGGTTCGCCGCTTGCCAGGATATTATCGACCAGTTCAAGCAAAAGCTGCCGACCCGTAAAACAGAAAACTATCTTGTCAAGTAAGGTGCTTGCCCGGAGAGTATGGTTAATAAGGAGAGCAATCCATGGAAATACGTATCGCTACACTGAGTGAGAATACAGCCAACTACGGCTTCCTCGCCGAGTGGGGACTAAGCATCCTGGTCGAGGTGGACGGAACGAGAGTTCTCATGGATACCGGCCTCGGCTTCTCGGCTGTGCATAACGCCCAACTGATGGGGATCGATCTGGCCACAATCGACCGCATAGTGCTCAGCCACGGCCATGCCGACCACACCGGCGGATTGCGCGACGTACTGAAGATGAGGGGTGAAGTAGAAATCATAGCTCACCCTGATATATGGGACGCAAAGTATGTTCAGCGCAGCCAGAACGCATTCCAATATATCGGGATACCGTTCGCGAAAGAGGAACTGGAGAGCCGCGGCGCCCGGTTCAACCTGACAAGAGAGCCTGTCCACATCACAGAGCATATCATCACCACAGGGGGAATCCCCATGCTCTCCAGCTACGAGAGCATGGATAACAACCTCTTCGTCAAAGAAGACGGACTTCTACATCCCGATCCCCTTGCCGATGACCTCGCGTTGATCATCGACACCGACTTCGGCCTGGTCGTAATACTCGGCTGTGGCCATCGCGGGGTAGTAAACACGCTGCGCCACGCTCAAAAGCTGACCGGCAAGGAAATGATATATGCCGCCATCGGCGGGATTCATCTGTTCCGCGCATCGGATGAACAAATAGAGCTGACTATCGCCGAACTACAGTCAATGGGCGTTCAGAAGCTGGGCGTTTCCCATTGCACCGGCTTCAAAGCCTCATCTCGACTGGCGCAGGAGTTCCCCGGCGTCTTCTTCCAGAACAACGCCGGCACACGGATCGCTCTGCCATAAAACTTCTTCAACTGAATACTTGTATATCAGATTAAGAGGGGAAATATGAAAACGATAGGCTTAATCGGAGGCATGAGTTGGGAATCTTCTATAGAATACTATCGAGTCATTAATCAATTGGTTGCTGAAAGGCTGGGAGGTCTCCATTCGGCTCGCTTGTCCCTTTATAGTCTGGATTTTGCTGAAATTGAGCGGATTCAGAGTGAAGACCGCTGGGATGATGCTGCTCTTATTCTGACGCAAGCCGGTATGGCACTGAAGCAAGGCGGAGCGGATTTTCTTCTTATATGTACCAACACTATGCACAAGGTCGCCGATATCGTAGCTCAAAAGGTTGGTTTACCACTTGTTAGCATCATTGATGTAACCGGTAACGCCGTCGCCGAGCACGGCCTAAATACAGTGGGGTTACTAGGCACCAAGTTTGTCATGGAGGAACAGTTTTATCGGGATAGATTACACAATGGATTCGGTATCAATATTTTAGTGCCGCCAGAAGCGGAACGGAATATGATTAACCGGATAATCTACGAGGAACTCTGCCAGGGAAAAATGTTAGAAGATTCTCATCAAGCCTGCATAGAGATTATCAAACAGATGAAGTCAGACGGTGCGGAAGGCGTCATTCTCGGGTGTACCGAGCTGCCCTTGCTGGTACACTCCCAAGATGTTGACATACCGCTATTTAACACCGCCCGTCTCCATGCTGAGGCTGCCGTCAACCTGGCGCTAGCTGAATAGTGTGAAGAGTTTTTATCTCTGCGCAATGCAGGTATCTATCTTACATTTGGCACAGTCAGTCGAATCTATAGCTTGCGGCGTAGGTAGATTAATTGTTATACTGACGCAAGGCAGGATATGACCGGAGGATTGCACAACATACTATATTGTTTTTCGTCAACAGCCCCGGCGAATTAATGTTTTATCTCACCATCATATAGGTGGGCAGATCCCAGCCTCTTTTTACCTGGCTCCCAATTTAGCGGTTAGATACGGGTTCA
>Ga0315282_10013371_pt1 | contig 12389 bp, 16 predicted proteins | sample YL17G07_20_MG_FD_203693 | JGI IMG/M metagenome (GOLD analysis project Ga0315282, IMG submission 203693) | Sediment microbial communities from Yellowstone Lake, YNP, Wyoming, USA - YL17G07_20 | ecosystem: Environmental > Aquatic > Freshwater > Lake > Sediment | place: USA: Wyoming | collected... | reverse complement strand
GATCACCAGGGCGATTGCCGACCAGTCCCACACCATCAGAATTCCCGTTCATATGGTGGAGACTATTTCCAAATATAAACAAGTGGTGAAAAGACTGGCTCAGGATTTGGAGCGGACGCCCTTGGCAGAGGAGATTGCGGCAGAAATGAATCTTGAGGTTGAAAAAATTCACCAGATTCAAAAAATTGACCAGAGAACAATTTCCCTTGAAACCCCGGTGGGAGACGAAGAGGATTCCACTCTTGAAGAGTTTATTAAAGAAGAAAAAATCCTTTCTCCCGACCAGGAGAGCGCCCGAAAGCTTTTGGCCGACCAGATTGAAGAAATTTTGAAAGATTTATCCCCCAAAGAACAAAAAATTTTAAAAATGAGATTTGGCCTGAGAGGCGAAATTCCTCATACTCTTGAGGAGGTGGGGAAGGAATTCGGCGTGACCCGGGAACGAATCAGGCAGATTGAGGCAAAGGCCTTGGAAAAAATCCGCCAGCACGAAAAATCCCACCGATTAAAGAATTACTAAAAATATTTAGAATGATTTTTAAAAACAAAAAAATATTATTAGTTGGTTTAGGAATTTTGGGGGGTGGAGTGGAAACTGCCAATTTTCTTAGTAAAAAAGGTGCTAAATTGACTATTACTGATAATAAGGACGGGGAATCTTTAAGGCAGTCAATCAAAAAATTAAAAGGGGGAAATATTAAATTTATTTTAGGCGAACACAGAAAAAAAGATTTCAAAAATAACGATATCATTGTTTTTAATTCAGCCATTAGTATTTTTAGTCCTTGGGTTAAATTGGCTAAAAAATATAAAAAAACTATTGAAAACGACTTAACGCTTTTTTTGAAAAACAAAGACCCCAAAACAGAATTTATCGCGATTACCGGAACACGGGGTAAGACAACAACTGTTTTTTGGATAAATCATTTTTTGTCAGGTTCAATATTGGGCGGCAATATTCCCGAAAAAGGATTATTGAAAATCGTCAATAAAAATACAAAAATGTTTGTTTTGGAATTGTCTTCTTTTCAATTGGAATATATGAAAAAGGGTTTGCCGCCACCCCGAGTGGCCGTTATTACAAATTTATACAATGACCACTTGAATCGTTATGACACTTTTAAAAATTATTTAAACATAAAGTCAAAAATTTTTTTAAATCAAACAAAAGATGATTTTTTGGTGCTTAACGCTAATGGTAAATACACAAAAGATTTTTTAAGCCGCAAGCCAAAAAGTAAAATATATTATTTTTCTCTAAAAAATCTTTCCAAAGACAAGAATGGTTTATTTTTTAACGGCCCAAAAATTTATTTTCAAGAAAACAGGAAAAACAAAATAGTTTATAAAATTTCGGGTCTGCCAGAACACCAAAAAAGTAATTTATTGACTTCACTTTTAGGAGCTTATCTTTATAGACAAAATTGGAATGAATTGATAAAAAAAATTAAAACCTTACCCTCCGTTCCATTTCGACAAGAAATTGTCTTTGAAAATAAAAATTTAAAAATAATTAATGATACGGTAGCCACAAGTCCTGATGGCACTATTGCTGCGCTGGAAAAATTTAAGAAATTTAAAGATAAACTAATTTTGATAGCGGGCGGAACAGACAAAAATCTTGAATTTCAAGAATTGGCTAGCAAGATTAAAAAATATATAAAAAAAGAAAATTTATATTTGTTAGACGGCAGCGCAACCAGAAAATTGATTCAAGAAATGAAAGAAAAAAAAATGAAAGTTTTTAATAATTTAAAAGAGATTCTTTTAAATATTAATCAGAGGAATCCCAAAGCAATTGTTCTTTTTTCGCCGGCCAGCGCCAGTTTTGAAAAATTTAAAAATGAATTTGACAGAGGAAAAAAATTTAATAAATTAGTAAAATCAATTTTTAAAAATGGAAAATAAAGAAAATTTTCAAAACAAAGAAGTACAAGAAGAAAATCCGTTAATTCAAGCCTATTTATTGATTCATGGCAAAAGTCCTCAAAATTTGGAAGATTGGCAAATTGCCCAAAGAATTGTAGAAGTTTTAGATGATCCAAATTGGATTTCGCCCGATTTGGCCAAAGAATGTGTATATCGAATAATACACACTATTTCTTATCCAGATATTGAGACTAGTAAAAATATAATTTTAATGGCAGAGGAAAAAGCGAAGGGTGTTTTTCCAGAACTTTCCAAAATTGATGAAGTTCATATGGATCAGGTTGAATACGTTTATAATAAATGGAAAGAAAAACAAACTAAAAAGGATAATTTATAGAAAAAATCCGCCAGCACGAAAAATCCCACCGCCTGAAGAATTATTGAAAAAGTTATTCGACTCCTTTAAAATCTTAAAAGAAAATGGGCGGTTGCCTTTCAGCGAACCGCCCGTAACCCGTAAAAAACTAACCCTTTGCGCCGGTCTGCTGGTGCTGGAATGTAACGGTCACATTCCAGACACTCTTTTGAATGGACAGGGTGTAGGTGCCCGATGGCCAGTCGGGTATGCTGGTTTTCCAGAGGTCGATTGCCGCTCTTGTCGGCTCACAGAGAGCGATTGCCCCGCTCGGTACCAGTACCCCGGAAATGGCGAAATTGATAGGGCCGCCGAGGAAGTCCCCGAAGACCCACAACCACCTGCCCTCCTCGGACTCAGCTACTGTCCGGAACTCAAACGCGGGGTGGACGAGATTGATAATTGACTGCCGTATTTGGTAGCTCGGCGAAGCCGCCACTGTAATCTCCACCGAGTTTATCCAGTCGGACAGCCCCGAGTCAGGGGAGCTGATAATAAACATATCTCCCCTGTTTGCCGCCTGCTCAATCTTTATTACGACCAGGGTCAACCTGCCGTAACGGTTAGTCACATCTATCATGATAATGCTCCCTTCGGGGATCTGCCCAAGCACTGTCATGTAAAAGTCTTTACCGGTCCTTTTATTATTGAGTTGGACAGGGCTGGTGATTATTACTGGTGCCGGCATTTCCGACGGGAGTTGGTTAACGGCCGTCAATCCCATGAGTCGGTCACTCGCAGCCCGTTCCAAAAAGAAACGAGCCTCTTCCGGGGACATCGTTTTGCCGAGCGAGGTAATCGGTTTCACCTCAACTCCGGCTGGCACCATCGGCGCCGTCTGGCCAAAACAAATACTGGTGAAAAGCACCAGCACAAAAAACACAAAGAGCAGGTTTTTCATCGCTTTCTCCTTTCAGAGTACCCCTTTTCGGGTCCGTTTATATACTATCATATATTCAAAAAACTGTCAAATTTTTAATTTAAAGAATTATTAAATTGGTCGTTTCAAATATTAAATAAAGATTAACAAAAGATTAACAAAAAATGGTATCTTTTGTCAAAGTATCGCCAATCCGTTGCTATCGCCACAAATCGGGGATAGTAACTGTTTAACTGCATCCAAGAGGAATAAAGAAGAGTAATTGAAAAATTCAAAAATAAAAATCTTAAATTTAAAATTACCAAAAATTTCTTATTTCATAAGCGTATTTTGGGATTAAATAAAAACCGCTTGACAAAATATTTGGCGGGTATATAATAGAATTAGAATCGGGTAGTTCGGATATAAGTGTCCGGGCTGACCCCGGAAAAACTCCTGTTAGATGACCGTTTCTGGAGAAAGGTGACGGTCAATCGGCGGGACGCCCGAAAGGGTCGAGGTTTTTCTGGGGAACTTCTCTACCCAATTCTTAAAAAGGCCCGCGGTCAATGCCCGCTGGCCTCCTTTTTTATTCCCGGCAGCAGTCTAATATTTTATTGACTATTTTGCCGAGGGTTTCAAAAACCGAGACTTTTTTATCCTCATCATCAGGCGCCACGTCTTTAACGTCTAAGAGATTCAAATTCAGACCCCAGAATATATTCCACAAATTAAGGGCTTTTTCGAATAAGTCTTTAGCCTCGTCTTTTTTGTCGTCATTAAGCATTTTGGTTCCGACCTCCATCAGCCGCATAGTAGAGGCCAGAAGATGTTTGGAAATGCACCAGATTTCGCCCTCGGGATTTTTCACTATTTCCGCCAGGTATTTTTTCCGCGTCTGGCGGACCTCGTTCAGCAGTTCAAGATATTTTTCTTTATTTGTCTTTCCGTAAGTGAAAAAAAGATGTTCCTCAATGGAAATAAGATTCATTACCGCGATGGCCAAATCTTCCTTGGAAGACAAATCGATTTTATCCGCATCTTTAAATTTTTTTATTTTTTTTAATAAGTCTTCTGTTTCCATATTTATTTACATACACTATTTAAAATAAAGCCGGCAATTATTAAAACAGACAACGGAATAATTATTCTTTGATAAGGAAATAATCCTCTTTTTATCAAGAAAGCGGCGCTGGATAAAATAATTCCCAGAAGAGAACCAAAAACCAGCCGGTTCAGGCCCCAGATTGTTTTACAGCTATTATCAATAACGCCAAAATAGTAAAGGGGTAAAAAAGTAAAGAGCCAAAAAATAATGAGAATAAAAATAAGGGCGAGCCAACCCCGACGTTTCAGTCGGGGCAGGTTAAAAGCCCAGAGAGAAATGCCTAAAATCAAAGCCCCGACCCAAAGACCGGAAACGGAATCGTCCACCTTTAACCAGCGGGACAAACCCAGACCGGCCACCACCCCGATTGAACATATGGGACACATATATTAAATTATACCGGCTAAAATGATTATTGCAATCTGCGAAATAACGCCGGCAAAACTGATTTTTTTGATTTTATATTTGGAATGCGTCCAGAGATGCAATCGTTGCAGGGAGAGAAACGGTTCCCGCCGTATTTGCAGATATACAAACTGGAGAAAGTCGGGAAGCATGGCGCCGACGGCGCCGAGAGCAATTAAAAACCATCCGCCCACGGGCGGACCGGAAAATAAAATAATCGCAAATATTAATCCTAAAATTCCGTCTAATCCCATTTTCGCCAAATCAACCAAAAACTTTTTATTCAAATGGATAACGCTTTTGAGCGGTTCTTTTTCATTATAATCATATGATTTAAGAAGATGGGAATAATCCCAGTGGGGGATTGCATCCAATGCAAAATGGCTTGCAAAAGCAAGAAATAAACCGGCTACAGGATGATGGGGCAGGAGTTTCATTATTGCTCCGCCGACAACGGCGTGAGTGGCGAGTATCATTATTCCGTTGTTACGCCGTCAAATTCCGGCCCGTTGGCTTCGGCCTCTTTTTTGGTGGCGCGGACAATTCCATCTTTGTGATGGGCCGGGGAATAAATCGTGTAAAGTTTTAAATCCTCTGTCTCGGAAACATTGATGATATTGTGTTCCGCGCCGGCCGGCACGATTATGACTGAACCGTCTTTCACTTCGTATTCGTTGTTGTCAATGAGGCACTTACCCTGTCCTTTTTCAAAACGGAAAAACTGGTCGTTGTCCGGATGAATCTCCATGCCGATTTCCTCTTTCGGCCCCAAGCTCATCAGCACCAGCTGGCTGTGTTTGCCCGTGTAGAGCACTTTGCGGAAATTGTTGTTTTCCAAAGTGTCTTTTTCGATATTGGCGTTAAATCCTTTCATATGATTTATATTATAATATTTTTATTATTGACGTTCAAGGCGCCATATGATATGTTTGGCGAAGGAGGTGTTCCTTGAAAAGATTAATGTCGTTTGAGAGAAGGGAGACAGGGCGGCTGATTGCTCTTTTGTTCGTTTGCGTTTTGCTTGTGGCCATTATCGCAGACGAAATTAACAACACCGGTCCGGTTTTTGAGGCCAGGGGCGTTGTGACGGAGAAGGGTTTTGATCAGCAATGGCAATTTTTTCTTTTGAAAACAGAGAAAGAGAAAGAATCATTGCTGATTTATGTGGACGGAGAGGATTTCGAAAAAATAAGTGAGGGAACAAGAGTATTTATAAAGTTCAGAGAGGGCCGGGTTACCGGCACTCTGCTCGCCATAGAGGTCAGACCCGAGAGCCCATAGGATTTATTCTGTTGGCTCTCTTTTTTTTGGAAAAGAAAAAGCCCGGCCTTTAGGGTTTTTCATAATTTTATTATACCATAAAGGTCATTCTTTTGTAAATTTCCCGCGTGGTTTCAACGTCTTTTTTGCAGTAATTTAAAATTTCTCCGATTTTCCCGGCCTTGTAAAATTCATAAATCAGAGAACCGTCAATTTCATCTTTCGGGGTAGGAATGCCAAGCGCCAAAGCAAGATGCTCCAGGCCGACCGCAAAATTTGCCCATTTGGACCATTCTTTGGAAGTATCGTAAATCGGGTTGTTTCTGTATCGGGCGAAACTCAATTCTCTGGTTGGCCTGACTCCGTTAACAACCGAGCGCTGATATATAAATCTCAAATCAAAATCCATAATGTTATGGCCGATAAACAAGTCGGCGTCTTTGGCTATTTCCCAGAATTTTTGAAGCATTTCTTTTTCATTCTGGTCGTAAAAAATTTCAGCCGGTTCGTCATTAATGGCGTAGCCAACGCACAGAATTCTTCCGAAGGCGCCGTCAAAAGAAGTATTCAGCAAATATTGCTCAAAATCCTTTTTCTCTTTTTTGTTTTTATCCAGCGCCTTCTTGTGCAGGAACCTCAAGGTTTCATTTTTATCGTCCGGCGCCGGAATTGTCTCTATGTCCAAAAATAATTTTTTCATTAACTTATTTTACCATTTTAATTATAGAAAGAGTAATTTATTTTGCAAGTTAATTGCAAATAATCTTTTATATTGTAAGATGGAAACTGGAAAGGGGGTGGTCTTATGTTGAAAATAAGGATTTTCCGGGCAGTCTCGTTTCCTTTTTACCTTTTTTACAATTTGCTCTATGGTTTGGTTTTTAAAATCTGGCCGTTGGGCAGTTTAGTTTTTGCCATTGAGGGAAAACCGCGGAAATATCGCGGGCCCTCGATTGTTTCAGGGGATTGTTCTTTGCTTAAAAATGGAGACTTAGTTCTTTGTCTCCATCTTCGGCGGAAAGTATTGATGAAGATTTTGGCTGATTCCCGGCCCCGGGAAAGAATCATCCGGGAATTGAAATTGACGCTGGTTCGTTTGAAGATATTGGCCAGGGAAAGCAAACAAAATTTTTCGGCCTTTGTGGGAGAAACGACGATTGTTTTTCCCGAGGCAGAAAGGTTTGGCTTTATGGTAACGCCAAAAAACAGCGCGGTGGATGATTTTTTGGCGTCATTGCAGCAAATTTATTTCGAGAAAAAGGCAAAAAGATTCTCCCGAAAAAAAGTTCTTATTTATTCTTTGGACAGAAGCTCTCTACTCGGATAACCCTGTCGCCCGCGGGCGGCAGGGCTTTTTTTTAAGCTTTTGTCAATTATTTATTTTATCCGATTAAATTGGTGACAATATCCGTCATGGCTTGTTTTTCTCTCGGCTGGCTGATTGCCATTAAAAGAACCAGGGCAACCAGGGCATTGTCGTTTATTTTCCTCTCTCCGCCTTTTTTGAACAGATAATTGTTTCTGTCCAGAAAATAGACAAAAAGAAAGGCGGCAATCCGTTTGTTGCCGTCAACAAAGGGGTGGTCTTTGACAAGAAAATACAAAAGATGGGAGGCCTTTTCCTCCAAACTTTTATAAAGCTCTTTTTTGCCGAAAGTCTGATAAAGTCCCCTGACGATTCCCTCGAGTTTTCCCGGATATTCCTGGCCGAAAAGTCCGGGTGTTTCGCCTTTTGCCGCGAGTTCTTTTCTCACCCTTCTGATTATTTCCCGGCAGTCCTTTATTTTTAACGCAAATTTTGGTTTGCCTTTTTTTATTGTTCTTAATTTGCCCGCGTCGTACTGCTCCAAAACCTCAAGGGATTTTGAATAAGCGGACAACAGGTCTAATACTTCTTTTTTATCCATACCATTATTCTACCACCCTATTTCATTTTTTCCCAAATGAGAGGGTCGTTTTCCCCGTCGAGCTTGAAAAAGAAAACACCCCGCAGTTTCAGTTTTTTGGCCAGTTTTATTTTGTCTTCCATTGCCTTGGCGTCGCTTAAAGAAACCAGGCGCGTGGAAAAGGCCGTAAAATTATAGGTAAAACTCAACTCGCCGGCATTGTTTCTTACCAGCGCGCTGTTGGTGCTGGTGGCCAGCGCCATGGCGTCTTTAAAACCAATGCTCCGGATGCGTTTATAATCAGGGTCGCCATTTCCCAGGGCCACTTCGTACTCGTAGCCGTAAGTGGGAATGCCCAGCATAATTTTTTTAGGGCTTATTTGTTTTAATGCCTCTTGAAGCACTTTTTTTACCCAGGCCGGGTCGGCCACCGGGGCGTAGAACTGGCCCTTGCTTTTGGTCTCGTTTAATTTCAAATCGACAAAACCCTGGTCATAGGCCATCACCCTTATCTGGTCGCAATATTTATTCAGAACGGCATAATCGTTGGCGCGCTTTATGTCTTTCAAAGCTACGCCTTTGGCCAAGAGGGAGGCCGCCGGCGGACGCGCTTCAATGGTGCAGGAAAGAATTTTTTTCTTGGGATGAAGCCGTATGGCCAGACCTTTTATAAAGGTGGAAAAATAATTTTTGTCCGTTGATTTTTTCGCCTCGTAATCAATGTCAACTCCGTCAAAATTTTGCGACAGGACCATGGCCGCAATAATGTCTTCGTGCGCCTGTCGGCGTTTGGCGTTTGACAGCAAATAGTGAATCTCGTCGCCGTCAAACAGGGCAACCGAGGGAAGAATTTTTATTTTAAGGCCGCGGGCCAGGGAAAGAAAATCGGGCCAGGGCGCCTCGTCTATTTTCATTTTATCTTTCAGAGTGCCGTCATGTTTCACTTCGTACGCAAAAGGGCTGATTTCCGCGAGGGACTTGGTTTTGAAATTATCAATAACGTTCTGGGTGCCCATTGTTTTGTTCCAATAGGGAATCCAGCCTCCGTAATAGAATTTTGCGGAAGCAACAGCGGCCAGGGCGGAAAAAGGCGCCAGCCCCAGCAATAAAATTATTAATATTTTTTTCATTATTATCCTTAATTTATTATACCAATCAATCCAATATTTTGGCAAAATTTAAAATGGTGACAATAATCGGCGACCTGCCCGCAATGCTTCCTGCCCGAAGCTGCTGCATCGCTGCAGGCGGGCGCATAGCGATGCAGGCGGGTAGCAAACTGAAAACCATCCAAGGACTCCCCTTGGAATGGGGACTATTTTCTTTCCTTTTTCCGAAATTCTAACAATTTTTCCGCCGGCGAAAGGCCATTCAAGATTTTATGCGGAAAATAATTCCAGGCGTCATTTATTATTTCTAAAATGTTTTCAAGTTCAGTCAAACCCTGCCCGATATCAAACATAGCGACAACATCCGTTAAATCATCTTGCCCGTCCTCGTTGTAAATAATCTCCTTAATATCATCCAACCCAAAATCGCTTTTGGTTTCTTTGAGCATATCCACGAGCTCTCGCTCAATTTCTTTCCGCCTCTCCAAAATTTGCCTCTTATTTTCAATTTCCATAAATTTACCTGTCCCGTGAATTTATTATATAAATTTCTGCGGGATTTTGCCATTTTCCGCAAAATTTAAAAATTAAAAGGTGCGAAAATCTGGCGATAGCATCATTTTCGCACCATTTTAAAATATCCAAGGACTCCCCTTGGAATGAGATTACTGGTAGATTGTCAGTTCAACATCCAGATCGAATAGTTCAGATACGAGGCGAAGCTGACCCAAAGAAGATACGGCACAAGGAGATATGCCGCCGGGCGAGAAATTTTGTAAAATACAACTATTGTCCAAACAATTGCGAGCCAGAGAAAAACGATATCAACCAGTGCCCAGTCGGGGCTATGCAAACCGAAGAAAATAATTGACCAAACAGCATTCAAGGAAAGCTGAACAAAAAACGCTGCGATGCCAATTTTCCACATCCGCAACATTCTCACATTCTCAAGAATGTTGGAATGTTGCTTCCAGACGAGAAAAAGCGAAACGCCCATTAACGCGTAAAGCGTTGTCCACACGGGCCCGAAAACCCAGCTCGGAGGATTCAGCGCCGGCTTTGCAAGTCCGGCATACCAAGTCGGAATCGCGGAAACGGTAAAAACCGAACCGATTATACCGGCCAATTCCGCCACCGCAATCGCAATAATCAATTTGAAGAAATTGTTTACCTTCATAACTCTATTTTACCGCGTATCGCACCTTTTGTCCCGCGAATTTGCCCTCGTGTGCCCTTGTGGCGAGAGATTGACCCCGAGCCAGAGCCCTGCCTGCCGGCAGGCGGAGACGGGCAGGCGCGCGAATTAGAGAAAGGGAGTTTTAACGGCTCAACTAGGTGAGCCGTTGGCCAAACCCTCCCCGACAGGCCTATTACTGGGGTTTTTGGTGATTTTTATTGGCCAAACAGTCATTTTTTCTGGATAATTTTTAATTTTCTGTGGTCGTACTTTTCAACGTTTCCTCTATTATCAACAAGGAAAATGCTTAATCTTAATCTATTGCAAACATAATATGGAATTTTCTTTAATGTTTTATCTTTAAATGAATATGGAAACGCCACTCCGTAATTATACCCGCCATATGGCGATTTTCTGTCCGTATGCATTCGTGAAATAATTTGCCCCAAAGCAGAATTAGTCGCACTGCTTCTCCATCCATTAGGATGTTTAACCTTTTCGCCCGGGTCACCCTTACATTCAACGAGATAATACCAACCGCAAGACCTCGGTCTTAATTTTTGAACTTTTATATCTACACCTTTTTCTCTCAAATCGGTAATTCTATTTTTTGGATCGCCAAAGCCGTACTTATCTAGATATTTAAGTACACTTCTCTTGACAAACTGTTCTTTCAATAACTTTTTATCTTTCTTTTTCATGATTTTATTTTATGGCGTTTTCTATAATTTCATCAATTTTGTTTCTTTGGGTTTCTATTTTCTTTTTCATTTCTTCCTGTTTATCAAGTTCTGTTTTAATTTCATCAACGATTTTTTGTTGGGATTTTAAAGGAATGTCAATCATTGGAAATTCTTGTATTTGCCCCGGAAAGATATTCGTATTATTTCCAAGTCCCTTTTTATTCACCTCAATCAAATATTGAAAATAATCTGTTCTAAAATAGTAATAAGCAAAAAGTGGATTATAATTTTTAAGCCTGATCCTCATTGTAAAGTCAGCAAATATCCCTTGTATATCTTCATCATCAATAACCGCAACTTTTCCGATAGTACCCTCGCCCGAACGGGCTATCAAAATATCGTCTTTAGAAACTGTTTTATTCAAATTTTTCCTTGAATATTCTCTTGAAACCAATCTCGTATCATCGCTTTCAAACTTCCAATTTTTGATATTCGCCATTGAGATATAGAAGTAGTCGCCATTGTCGTCATAATTTGAAGGCGAAACACCCTTGCCAAGCACGATCGGCTCCGCCAAAAAATGCTTTATTCTCTTGTCGGTAACTTTCTTTAACTGACTTATCACAAATGCCCCCCCTTCTCTGTGGAATTTAACGCTCTGCCGAATATCTCGATTGTCCGCAAATTTAGACAGCTCAAGATAATAATTTTTAATTTTTTTTAACTCCTCAAACTTCTTTAAATCAAATTTAAATTCTCGCACGAAAACTTTGTTGATGATTTCTTGCGGTGGCGTGATTTGACTTTTCAATTCTTTGATTTTCTTCTCAATCGGCTCAATTTCAGCAATGATTTGGTCTTGTTTTTTTGAAAGTTTATCAATTATCTTTTTATCAAACTTGAGATAATAAAAATCATTTTCTTTAAGTGTTGGGTAACCTTTCCCCTGTCTTGAAATAGCTATTAAATTTTCGTAAAAAATTGTCCTAAAAGAATAATAAAGAATTTTATTTAATCTTTTTGGTACCAAGTGAACAAAGGCGGATGTATAAAAATACTTCTGGTTTTCTCCGTCCATAAGAACATATTTCTTTAAGTTTGGACGAACTTTTGCAATTAAAATGTTATTCTTTTCCGCGCAAATAATATCGCCCTTTTCGATTTTTTTATAGTAGTTTTCTTCCTCCTCTTTCCTTTCGTTAAAATTCAACTTTACAGGTTCAATATCGCCCTCTTTTGAAACATTGCCTATTTCAACATAAAAGAAATCGTCATCTAAACTATCGAGATTAACTTTATTCTTAGACGAAAAATCAAATAAATTATCAAAGGAATAATAATTCTCGACTAAAAACCCTCTTTGAAAATCAAGAAAATCAACATCGTATCTAAACGAAATTTCCTTTCCCAACCCCTGAAAATCAGTTGTAAATTGTTTTAGTGGCATAATTGTTGAATAATTTTTATCATTTCATCTATTGATTGCCGTAATTCTTCATCTGTAAAATTTTTACCTTGCATTATTTTGTTCTCTGGATGATGTATTTTATTTCTGACAAATGTCTGGAGTGTTACATCTTTTTCACCTTGTGGTATACCATCTTTCTCTGGGTTCCAT